>Ga0306922_10000958_pt1 | contig 25079 bp, 24 predicted proteins | sample sta12Cox44000082_FD_203758 | JGI IMG/M metagenome (GOLD analysis project Ga0306922, IMG submission 203758) | Lab enrichment of tropical soil microbial communities from Luquillo Experimental Forest, Puerto Rico - statoxic.12C.oxic.44.000.082 (v2)... | ecosystem: Environmental > Terrestrial >... | reverse complement strand
TCCAACGGCATCAACTACAAACGCACGCCCGAGTGGGAAAAGGAAGTCGCGCGCCTCACCGGCGGCCGCGGTGTCGAGCACATCCTCGAAATCGGCGGCGCGGGCACTCTCAACCGGTCTTTCGAGTCGCTCGGCTTCGGCGGCCAGGTCGCCCTCATCGGCTTCCTCGCGGGGCAGGCTGCCACGATCAACCCGATACCGCTCATGATGAAAGGCGGATGCCTGCGGGGTATCGGCGTGGGCAGCACCGCCATGTTCGAGGCCATGAATCAAGCCATCGCCGTCAACCAGATTAAGCCGATTGTCGACAAGGTCTTCTCTTTCGAGCAGGCGGCCGAGGCGTACGCTTGTCTTGCGGGCGGCGATTTCGTCGGCAAGATCGTGATCACGGTTTGAACGAGATCGGCGTCACGGCGTGTCCGGTCTGTGCCGATTTCAACACGGCCTCGATGACGGCCATGTTCCGGATCGAATCCTCAAGCGGCGTCGGCACCTCTGTTGTGCCGCGGACCGCGCGCGAGAACAAGTCTCCCTGGATCCGGTACTGGTTGCACGCTCGAATCTCTTCCACCCGTATCCCCCCGCCATAAAGGTCTGTGCTGCTGTCGATCACAAGACGTGTCTGCCGGTCCGGCAGCGCGTTGAAAGGCACTTCCACTTCGACCCGTCCCTTGGTTCCGAGAATCTGGGCGCGCTGATGGTAAACCATTTGCGTGGCGCAGGTGAACACCGCATGGCCGGACGGAAACTCCAGCACGGCCGAGGCCAGCCGGTCCGTGTGAAATTCGGGATCGCGCTCCAGTCGCGCCACGACGTTCACGGGTTCTTCGCTGAATAACAACCGCGAGATCTGGATCGGATAGCAGCCGATATCCATCACGGCCCCGCCGCCGAACTCCGGTACATGACGGATATTCGCGCGATCGCGATTGAAATAGCTGAACGCCACCATCACCGCCCGTAAATCGCCGATTTCCCCCGACCGCGCCAATTCTTGCGCGCGCAGCCATTGCGGATGCGAGCGCACCATGAACGCCTCACCGATCTTGAGACCCGTGCGCTCGCGCGCGGCGATCAGCTTCCGGCACTCGTCCACTCCCATCGCGACCGGCTTCTCACACAACACATGCTTGCCGGCCTCCACCGCCCGAATCGACCAGGGTACATGCAAGTGGTTCGGCAGCGGATTGTAGATCGCTTCTACCTCCGGGTCAGCCAGTGCCTCCTCGTATGACCCGTAGGCCCTGGGAATGCCGAATTGTTTTGCGACGCGCCTGGCTTTCTCCAAGTCGCGCGAGGCGATGCCGATCACCTCCGACCAATCGCCTTTCTGCATCGCTGGGATGACTTTAGTCGTCGCGATCTTCGCCGCTCCGAGTACCGCCCACCGGACTTTACCTTCGGCCATACTGCGAGTGTCGCATTCTACACGCCCGCCGCCACCACGTTGCCGGGCCTCGCGCTCGGTGTTTCCGTCCGCGCGAGCCGCTCGCGGAATCGCAAGTGCCGGATTCGCGTCAATTCCACGAGCGGCCACCACACCGCGTGCACGAGATCGTGCCGGATCAGAAGGTGCCAGAGACGATTCGAACGCTTGTAGAGGTAGGACATCGCCAGGTACGGAGCTAGCGCACGCCAATCTTCCGGCCGGCGCCGCCAGATCGATCGGTACGAGAACAGACGGTGGTAAATCCATGCGTAGCCTTGCTCGAGTTCCTCCGCCGACATATGTTTTGGACGGAACACCGCATGCGCTGTGTCGTACCGGCTCCAGTCGCGATGCAGCAGCCGCCCTTCGGCCTCCATCTGCCGGAACAGCGGCGTAGCCGGATAGGGCGTCAGAATGTGAAACGTGGCGCACTCGAGCCGGTTATACTCCACCCATTCTGCGGTCCGGTCGAAAACGTCCTTCCGATCGTGGTCAAACCCTAGCACGAAGGAGCCATTCACCTGAATTCCGTGATCGTGGAAAATGCCGACACGCCGAGCGTACTCGGCGGTCTTCGGCGTCCGCTTTCGTGCCTCGCTGAGGTTTTGGTCCGCCAGGGACTCGAAGCCCACGAAGACCCCTGTGCATCCGGCCAACGCCATCGATCGAACGAGGCTCGAGTCATCAGTGACGTCGATCGACACCGCCGCGCTCCAGATCCGTTTCAACGGCCGCAGCGCTTCGCATAAGGCGCGCAGATACTCCGGACGCGAACCCAGATTGTTGTCGATGAACACTGCGTAGGGCTGGCCATCGTCCTCAAACTCCGCCGCGACCTGCGCCGGTTCGCGCATGCGGTAGGGCATGCGGAGTCCGTCCGTAGAGAGATAGCAGAATCCGCACCGGTTGTGACAGCCGCGAGTGGCGATCAAACTAGTGGTGGTCAAAAAACTCTTTCTCGGCAGGATATCCCGCCGCGGCGCTGGATCCGTGCGGTAGTCGTTTTCATAGGCGGCAAAATAGCGCGGCTGCAAACTCCCTCGCTCGGCATCGGCGAGAATCCGCGGCCACAACTGGACCCCATCGCCGACCGCCAGAGCATCCGCGTGAGGAGCGCACTCGTCCGGACAGGAGAGCACATGCAGGCCACCCAGCACGGCTTTGCTGCCGCGGATGCGATACCAACGAGCCAGTTCAAATGCGCGCTCGGCGAAGGTCAAGTGGACCGTGATCCCTACCAGCTCCGGCATCGGCTCAAAGGGCGGCCGCCCGTCGAGCAGGTTTTCATCCCAGTACTCAAGCGTCCAGTGAGCCGGGGTCGCCGCCGCGAAGCTGGTTAAGGCCAGGGTGGGCGTGAGAACGTGCTTGCCGAAGCTCGCGTTTGGATCTTTCGGATAGAAGGGATTGATCAGGAGTGCGTGTCGCGGCTGCACGCGGCCGACGCCAGCGGCCGGATCGAGAAGCGGCGCGTGAATCATCTCCGGCGGAGCCCACCGGCGCCGTGGCGGCCGCCTGAAAGGATCGGCGAATTTTCTCATGTGGAGTACTTTATATCATAAAGTTCAATCGGTCAATGCCCGGAAGTTACCCGATGGCGGTAGCCCGCCGCTCTGTCTATTGAAGGGTGGTCATGCCCGAAAGCGAATACCCCGGCGGGGGCCGGATTCCCTACCGGGGCGCAGGAACCCGCCGCTCGATCATCGCGGCTGGGGAGCCGGGCGCTGAGACCCGCGGTGTCGGAGTATGGGCGGCCCGGGATCGTCCACATCGGGTGGAGGCGGAGGCAGACCCGGCGATGAGGACGCCGCCCGGTTCTCCAGGTCTTCGAGGAGGCTGTCGACACTGGCTGTTTGGCTGGGCGTCCGGGCGTATTTTCGCGCCTCTTCCGCATACCGCCGGGCTTCGCTTGGCTGACTCAACTGCGCCGACAGGTATGCCAAGGTGACAAATAGCAAAGTCGCGTGCGGCGGATCGATGTTTGGGATCTGTCGCAATTCGGCCAGAGCCTCGGCATATCGGCCCATCCCATAAAGTTCCTGCCCCAGCATGAGCCGTGCCTCCGTCAGGTCCGGCTTCAATTCGAGCGCCTTTCGCACCATCGCGAGGCGTGGTTCGCGCTCGCGCCCTCCCAGAGCGGACAGCCGGGCGTAATCCCAATAGATTTTCCAGCCGCCGGCACCGTGGGTCAACGCCTGCTCGAAACGCCCGAGCGCCCGATCGAGGTTCCCGCGACGCCAATCGAGGTAAGCCAGCGCTTGCTCCACCTCGGGATCATCCGGATGAGCGCCCGCCAGCTTTTCGAGCCGATCTGAGGCTTCCCCGGTACGGCCCAGAAGCGCTGTGAGCGTAGCCAAGGTAAGTGCGGTTTCGAGGTCGGTCGAGGGCCGTGCCGGACCGATATCGACTTTCTGTAATTCGCCTCGATAGACGGCTCCACCGATCGTGCTCTGCCGAAAATAGGCGCTCATGTCACGCTCGACTTCGGCCAGCGTCTTGCCGTACAAGCTCGAAAAGGCGTTCTGCGAGGAACCCGAGGCTGAGACTTCTGCCAGAAACATCGGAAATTTCGCCGCGTACCCGTCACCGAGCATCAGCATGTGCGCGAGCAGCCAGCTTTGCCCGTAAAAGATACCGGCGCGCTCCTGCTCGTTGTATTCCGGAGAATTCAAGCCCACGGCAACCAGGGCCGGCAGGCGCATCCATTTTTCATGCGTAAGGGCGTAATTGCGGTCCCGCGGAATCGAGCCCACCATGATTTTGCCGTCCTGGGCTGCGAGGGTGGAGTAGACATCCGCCATGCCTTCATTCAGCCAAACCGGCAGGGCGAAACCCGAGTCGCGCACCAACAGGTGAACGTACTCATGAATCGCGGCGCGGGTGCGGTCGGCGCCAAGATCGCTCATGACAATGTAATCTCGCTGCTCATCGGCGACGAAATACGCGGGCTTGAATGATTTCAGGCTATACAGCCGGTAATCTTTCGCATCGCCAAAGCCGACCAGCGTCACGGGCAACCGGGCAGCGAGCGCGGTGGATTTCACGCGCAAAAAGAAATCGCGAGCTTGCTCGAAGATATCCAGTGTCGCGCGCGCTTCGCGTTCACTCGAAGTGGTGTAAAGCTCGAAATTTGGGGAGTTGACTCTAATCCAGTCCGCTCCGATGAGCGCCGGGACTCCGACTCCCCACGCCAGCGCCGCGAGCAGCCATCGCATCAGGATAATTCTACCTGGACTACACCAGACGCGAAAGTGCCGCGACCACTTCCGCCGTCTTCTCAAACGGTACCAGGTGGCCGGCTTGCGGAATCATCACCACTTCGGCGTCCGCGATGGCATTTTGAAAGGCGCGCGCGTAGGCCGGCGCAATGAGCTTGTCGCTTTCGCCCCAGATGAGCAGCGTCTTGGCTCGGATGCGGTACAGGCGGCCCGCCAGACCGCGCTCGGGAATGGGAAACAAAATCTTGCCGGCCGCACCGAGTTGGCGCGCATTTTCTACCAGAAAGGCCTGCAAGAATTTGGGATCGCCCAGGTCCATGCCCGCGGTCATCGCCTGGGCGCCGGCCACCTCATCATAGAACAGTACCTTCGGCAAATCGTACGGCAGCATCGCGAAGATGTCGGGAATGGGATGCTCGTCCAGCCACAGGCCAGCGGGCGCAATCAACGCTAGGCGCGCTACGTCGTGCGGCGCGAGCGCCGCCATCTCGCCGGCAATCATCCCGCCCATCGAGAAGCCGGCCAGGATCGGATTCCGAACACCGAGCGCGTCGACAACGTCCCAGGTGTGCAACGTGAAGTCGAGCATGTCCCGCAGCTCGGGACACTCTTCACTGTCGCCATAACCAGGAACGAGCGGTGCGTACACATGAAATCGCCGGGCGAGCTGATCGAGAAACTGCAAGTCCATCACCAGGCCGCCGGCTCCATGCAGGAACACCAGCGCCGGGCCTTCGCCACCCTCGTAGTAACGAACCGGGACGCGGTGAGTGTTTATCGTCTTGAGCTCCATCGCGCGATCTCCTTACGCATCCACCAGCGGGCGCTCGCGCACCTCCGCCGGCACCGCGCGTTTTGGCAGCGGATGACACCAGAAACGGCCATCGCCGGCATACTCAGCAAACAGGTGGCGGAGCTTCGGCATCACTTTTTCGGCGAACAGCCGAGTCGAGTGCATGCACTTGTCCTTGGGCATGTCACCGATTTGCATCAGGCAGAAAACATTGCCGACCCTCAGGCCTTCGATCAGCTCTTCCATGCGCTGGCGTACGGTCTCGGGGCTGCCCGCAATCACGTGCCCGTTCTCCACCAAATCTTTCCACGGGTGCTCCTGGAACAGGGAGCCGGGGGCGTACTGTGAAAGCACACCCTTCTGAATCGTTTTGATGGTGCGATAGCCCGGCGCATCGGCGAAACCCGGATACACGTGCAGGCAGCGGTTATAGAAGTAATGAACGTGCGGAGCGTAGAGCCGCTCGGCCTCGCTGTCGGTGTCCGCCACGCAGATGAACTGGGCGAAACCAGCGCGATACGGCGACGTGTCCGGCGTGTTGCGTTGGGCCACGCGGTCCCAATAGGCATCCATCAGCTGTTTGCCGCGAATGTAGCCGCCGAAGCTCAGGTACGAATACGAATACGTGTGGTCTATGCAAAAGTCGAAAGTCTCAAGCGAACCTCCACCCGGAATGTGAATTGGTGGGTGCGGCTGCTGGACGGGCCGCGGCCACAGGTTGACGTACCGCAGCTTGGTGTAACGTCCGTTGAAGGCGAATGGCTCGCGCTCGGCCCACGCACGCCGGATCAGCTCGTGCGCTTCGGCGTATTTTTCACGCGTCAGACCGGGGATCGTACCGTAGCAATAGTTCGTATCCATGGAAGTCCCCACGGGAAACCCCGCCACCAGTCGGCCTCCGGAGAGACAATCCAGCATGGAAAATTCCTCGGCCACCCTCAGCGGTGGATTGTAGAGCGCAATCGAAGCTCCCAGCACGACGATAGCGCACTGGTCGGTGCGCCGCGCCAAGCCGGCCGCGATCAGATTCGGAGAAGGCATCAGGCCGTAGCCGTTCTGGTGATGCTCGTTGACGCCAATGCCGTCGAACCCCACCCCGCCCGCGTATTCGAGCAGGTCCATGTAGTCGTTATACAGTGCGTGGCCCTTGACGGGATCGAACAAATTCCCGCTGATATCTACCCACACCGAGCGATTCTGCTCACGGAAATCCTCCGGCAGATACGGCCACGGCATCAGGTTGAACCAGGTGAATCGCATGAAGCCTCCCCGGGGTTACTATCCAAGCATCCAAGGCTATCACAGGGCGGTCGGAGATCGTCCACGCCGCGGTCCACTCCGCGCGAAAACCGGATATTGTGGAAAGCCGAGGAGATCTTATGCCAGGTTCAGTACCCAGCCGCGTTTCCCGGCGGAACCTTTTTCAAATCGCCGCCGGAGTCACCGCCGGTCGCGCCAGGGGCCTCGCGCAGCCCAGTCCCAGTGGTGCGGCAACCTTAGAGCGCCTCGAACGCGCTCAGGGGGACCCCAATCGCCGAATCCTTCTGCGGGGAGGAGTCGTGCTGAGCCTCGACCCGAAGGTGGGGGATTTCGAAAAGGCCGATGTTCTGGTCGAAGGCAAGAAGATCTCGGCACTCGGCCCCAACCTCGATGGCAGCCGGTCGGCCCTGATTGTCGACGCATCTGACCACATTGTCATGCCCGGCTTCGTCGACACCCATCACCATCAGTACGAGACGTTGCTGCGCAGTATTCTTTCCGATGGCAACCTCGGTTTGACCGCTGATTCCCCGACCAACTATCTTTCCACCATTCAGGGCATCCTCACCCCGGCGTATCGGCCGGAAGACTCCTACATCTCGGAGCTGGTGGCATCTCTCAACCAGATCAACGCCGGTGTCACCACCACTGTGGATACCTCGCAAGTTTCGCACACGCCCGCTCACACCGACGCTTGTATCGCCGGCCTGAAAGAATCCGGGCGCCGCGCCGTCTTCGCCTACTCCTCTGGGCAGGGCCCCGCCAGCCAGTTTCCCCAGGACCTCACGCGCCTGAGCCGGCAATATTTTTCTTCCCGCGACCAATTGCTCACGCTCGCCCTACACACCGGCCTGAATGCGGATCACTGGAAGCTCGCCCGCTCCCTGGGCGCCGCGATTGTCATGCACTTCATCAACGGTGACTTGCAGCCGATGAAGAACGCGGGTCTGCTGGGCCCCGACACCGAATACATCCATTGCACACAGATCAACGAAGCCGCTTGGAGACTGATCGCTGACTCCGGCGGCCATGTTTCAATTGCGCCGGCCATCGAAATGCAAATGCGACACGGCATGCCGCCGATCCAAGCGGCGCTTGATCATGCGATTCGCCCGAGCCTGAGTGTCGACGTCGAATGTAATATGACCGCCGACATGTTTTCCATCATGCGCAGCGCGTTCACCCTTCAGCGCGCCCTGGTTAACCAGCGGGCGCTCGCCGGCGAGAAGAATCTGCCCAGCCTCCTAACCTGCCGCGACGTGCTGGAGATGATCGGATCAACGTGTTCCCTATGAACAACGTGCCCGGTACGATCGTGACCCTAATGGACACCAGCAACGTGGAAAATGTTTTCATCGCGGGAAGGGTGATGAAGTGGCAGGGCAAGCTGGTGGGCGTAGACTTGCGCCGGATCCGAGAGACGATCGAGAGGGCCTCAGACGGCGTCCTGGCGCGTGCCCGCTATCCTCGTAAGTTGTTCGAGTCCTGCTGCGCGTAGCTTCGTCACTTGCGGACGCGTGGATGGCGGCTTTTTCGTCGTCCTAACCCTAACAGTAATTGTCGAGCAGTTCGGGGTCGCCTGCGAGAGGTGGTTGCCTTTGAGGTGAACGGCCTGGTGTAGGCCTTCGAGTCATCGATCGTGAGCTCGGTTTCCAGGAGTCCATCGCTCACGCGCCGGAACCGCTCGGTCAGCCTGGCCGCGTCCTTCAACGAACTGCCCCTGCGGTCCAGCCCGGTGCCATCGCGAAGGCCGTTCGTCTCCACCATCAGCGGGTCGCCCTGCCACCTGCCGGTGGAATAACCGCTCGGCGACGGCGAGGCATCCTTGGGCAGGTCGTCCGTCGGTCGAAATCTGGCGATGGGTGACGTCGTCAAGCTCGGAAACAATGACGACTTCAGAGGGGAGTCTCGATGATTTTACGTGGGGGAGGAGACGTCAGCTGGCGCAGCGCGCCCGCCGGCCTCGACTCCGCCACTGGATCATTGCGGCCCACCTCCGCCGCCCTCTTCTTCATCAGTCCGGCCGTCCACGGCCAGGACAAGCCCGCCCGGAAGCCGCTCGGCAATGTCCCGAAACTCCGGGTCGCCCACATGACCTCCGCAGCCGCCGCCCTGTCCGCACAATGAGTGTTCGAGGTGCCAAATCCCGGAGAGATCCGGCTTCCCCCACGAGGTTCGGGGTGCAGGCGCGTCGAGGTTCCGCTTGCCATCGCAGGTGCGCAGAACTCCAGCGGTCCCGCAGTTCAGCCAGTGTGGGGCCGGCGGCTTATCCGCCGCCTCACTTCGCGCAGCCCTGGCGCGCGCCTTCGATTTCCTCGAACAGTCGGGCCGCCCCCTCTCCCATCAGCGTGTTCATCACGTGGCCCTGGCCTTTTTCGACGCTCATTCGCACCGTAAGTCCCTTCGCGCGAAACTCCTCCGCTTGTTCCTGCATGGTCCGACGCCATTCGGTGTCAAGCTCGCCCACGTGGAGATCGATGCACATCCCGGCGAGCGCGCTCACCCGCTGGGGCGTGAGATCCGGAAGAAAGCCCGGAAACCCCGTCACCGACCAGAAATACTGTGGATAAGACGCGGCGATGAAAAACGCGCTGCGCCCTCCATTGGACATCCCAGCGATGTGGAATTTGCGGTCGCGGATCTTGTATTCGGCGAGAAGCTCGTCGAGAAACGCGGGAAAGACTTTTGCGCCGTCCTGAAAGAACAAATGCCCGTTCGGAGCAGCGGGAATCACCACGAGGTACCCGCGCTGCGGCGCCTGCCCGGCCCAGTTCTCGACAAGGGTAGTCATTACCATGCTCATATCCTGCGAACCGGGCGGGAAGGCGAGCACCGCGGGATACGTCTGCGCCGGATCATAGTCCGCGGGAAGGACCACTTTGTAATGCACGGTCATTCCGGCGATCGTGGCGGTCCCGTCGATGACTTTGGCTACCGCCATTTGGGCAGCGAGTGCGGCGGCGACGCCCCATGCGAGAAGACGCAAGTTCATTGGGACATTGTACGCTCATCAAGCGATGGAGTAAGCTGGTCACAATGCGCGCCATCCGCTTCCAGAATTCGATTGCCCCTGCGCTCCTGGTCTTCTCCGTGCTGTGCGCGGCGCCTCCGGCACATCTTGCCGCCGCCGACAAGACCAGCCGGGCGAAGCTTGAAAACGCCACCGAAGTCCACGATGAGCTCCAACTCGCTTCCGCCGCCGAGGCACTGGTTCAAAACTACTTTCCCTCCTTCCTCGATTACCAGGATCTGGTGATGTTCCATCCCAAGTTCGGCTATTACGCGAGCGGACGAGTGAGTTTTTCGGCTGATTACCAGACGTTTCCTATCGTGCTCTCGCCGTACTTCGGGCAGATGATCGCGGAGCAGATTTTCCGCATGTGGGACGGGATGCGGTCAGCAGGCACGCTCAGCTCAGAGGAGCGATTCACCATCGCGGAGTTCGGCGCCGGCGACGGCGCGCTGGCCGAACAGATCCTCACTTACCTGGCCGAGAAAGCAAAAGACAACCCGAGGTGGCAGAATTTCGCCACGCAGACCACTTATGTGTGTTATGACCGGTCGCCGGCGTTAAGCGTGGCGCAGCGCAAACGCAATGCCCGGTTCGGGAAGCAGTTTGAAGCGCGTGAGGCGGACGCCACCGAGCCCACGGCTGCGATTGCTCCGTCAAGCCTGAAGGGTGTCGTACTCTCCAACGAACTCCCGGACGCCTTCAGCGTCCACAAAGTGATTCTCGCTGCCGACGGCGCTACAGAAGTTGCCTACGTGGTTCCGTCACTTCCGGCCAAGGCCTGGGACAAGCTCGAGAAATCGGTCCCGCCGGCAGTCGCGGAACTCGTGGCCGCGGCCGACCGGTCCATCCAGGACAAGATTCTCGCCGCCAGGCATGCCGACACCACGTATCTCAACCGTTCGGCGTTCGTGGCGTTGATGGAATCTCTCGCCGCCACGAAGGATTACGCGGCCGAACTCGAACCGCTCGAATTTCACGAGGTGTACCTTCCGGCACGCACGATTCCCGAACTCGCCGGCCATCTCAAGCGGTACGCGCGCCTGTATGCCGAAGAACTCGCAAGGAACGATCGCGGCGTGGTGACTTATCTCAATTTGGGCGAAGAGAAGTTCGTGCAAGGGGCCGCTCACATCCTGAAAGCCGGTTATGTGATGACCATTGACTACGGCTCGAACTGGGATGGAGTTATCACGCAGGACCGGGCACACTTGCGGACGTACGGCCCCGAGCACCAGCTGCAGAATGACCACGTCGAACCGTTCGAAGCGAATCTGGCAGACGACGGAGCGCCGCAGGAAATCGACACCTCCGATCCCTACAAGGGACCGACCCTGAACGACATCACCACCGACGTCAACTTCAGCCTGATGGCCGCAGAGGGACAGCTGGCGGGACTGAGCACGGTCTATTTCGGCGCGCAGAAGGCGCTAGCGAGCGGAACAAAGGTATCTCTAGACGTGGTGCCGGAATACCGGCGCAAACACGATGACCTGATCCAGGAATACGAATCGTGGTTGAAGGATTTCAAGAACGGCGACACCTTCAAACTGCTGGTTCAACAGAAGGCGAATACGGACTCGGCCTATGTCTACCCGGACCAGGCGCCCGAACCACTGACGTTGAACGAGAAAGATCTGACACAAGCGCAGCGCACCGCAGCCGCGGCGATCGAAAAAGTGCTGGCGGGTCTATAACCACCCGGTCGGCTGAACCAGCAAAAGGGGAAAGGCCGAATGGTCGGAGTCACCTCTTCGGAGTCCCGTCGAATCGATGCACGTTGTTACTGGGATCTCTCGACGCGACGACCGGCGCCCCGTAGACCCGACGGGGCGGCGATCCGAGATAGTGCCGGATTCAGGACCCATTACCACCGTCATTCCCGCCAGAAAGGTGGCACTCCGGGTTGCAGTTCTCCTGGTGCCAGGCTGGCACTTAGGAAAAAGTCACACTGTTGTAATCTCAGGCCTTTATCCTGTTGTACGCTGGGTGAGTTGCGCTAGGCTCCTGCTGTCAAATTACCCACTCGCGCCGCTATTCCCAAGTGACGAACATGGAAAATCACGCAGACTTGGCCGTGGTGGGAGCCGGAATCCTCGGTTTGGCGCATGCCTATGAAGCGGCGCGGAGGGGCCGGCGAGTGGCCGTGTTTGAACGCAGCCCTCGCGCTGCCGGCGCCTCGGTGCGCAACTTCGGCCTGATCTGGCCAGTCGGGCAACCGCACGGGCGGCTCCATCAAATGGCGCTCCGGAGTCGGGCGCGCTGGTTGGAGGTGCTTGAAGCCGCCCGCCTCCCCTATTGGCCGGACGGTTCGTTACACCTCGTCTACCGTGGCGACGAAGCCGCGGTGGCGCGGGAGTTTGCCGAAGTCGCGCCCGGTTTGGGCTATCGATGTACCTGGCTCAGCGCCGACCAAGTGCTGGACCGCTCGAACGCGGTCGAACCCCGCGATTTGATTGGCGCCCTCTGGAGTGACAGCGAACTCACCGTCGATCCTCGGGTGACTCTTGCTAGTCTCCCCCTGTATCTCAACGAACGATTTGGAGTCGAATTCCGCTTTGGCTGCTCCGTACGCGGAATTGAACCGCCATGGGTCCAGACCGGTGACGGACCCTGGAGGGCGGAGCGCGTGATTGTCTGCAGCGGAGACGATTTCGAGTCGCTGTATCCTCAGGTGTACGCGCAGTCGGGCCTGACCCGCGTCAAGTTGCAAATGCTGCGAACCGCGCCGCAGCCGAACGACTGGCGGCTGGGGCCGGCCCTCGCCGCCGGCCTCACGCTCCGTTTCTATCCGTCGTTCGGTGTGTGCAGTACGTTGCCGGCTCTCCAGGCACGCATCGCGGCCGAGTCACCCGAATTTGAACGATGGGGCATTCACGGCCTCGTCTCGCAGACAGCCTGTGGCGAACTCACGCTCGGCGATTCGCACGAGTACGGGCTCGCGATCGATGTCTTCAACAGAGAAGAAATTGACGACCTGATTCTTCGCTATATTTCCAAATTCCTGCGGGCCCCCACTCTGCGGGTCGCCCAACGATGGCACGGTGTTTATGCCAAGCATCCCGAGAAACCGTATCTTATCCTTGAACCCGAGGCCGGAGTGCGAATCGTCACCTCACCGGGCGGCTCCGGCATGACTCTGTCGTTTGGTGTCGCGGCCGAGACCATCGATGAGATAGGCCTGTGAACCGACTGGAGGCGGTTATCTTCGACTGGGCGGGAACCACTCTGGACTTCGGCTCCCTGGCTCCGGTGAGGGCGGTGACGAGGCTCTTCGCCGATCGTTCAATTCCGCTCAGCGACGCCGACGTGCGGCGCGACATGGGCCTATTCAAAAAAGACCACATACGGCGGATTCTCGAACGGCCGCATGTCTCGGCCGCGTGGCGCAACCGGCACGCCCGAGCACCAGTCGATTCGGACGTCGATGCGATGTTTAGGGAGTTCGCGCCGTTGCAGTTGGAGATCCTCGAGGAGCATGCGCAGCTCATCGCCGGCGTGACCGGCTTGGCCGGGAGATTGCGCCAGCGCGGCCTGAAGCTGGGCACGACTACCGGCTACACGCGCCCCATGCTGGATGTCCTGTTAACGCAAGCGGCCGAACAGGGTTATCGTCCAGATCTCGCCCTCTGCCCCGATGATGTGGGCGGAGGCAGGCCCTATCCGTGGATGTGCTTGCGCATTGCCCTGTCATTCCAGCTGAGTTCGACCGCTGCTGCGGTCAAGGTCGGGGACACTCCGAGCGACATCGAGGAAGGCCTCAACGCCGGGATGTGGTCGGTGGGTGTAGCGGAGACGGGGAATCAAATTGGCTTGAGCGCATCGGATCTCGCCGCACTCCCGATTGACGACCGCCGTCGCCGCCTGGAAGGCGCGCGAGAGAGCCTCCGGGCAGCCGGCGCGCACTACGTGGTGGACAGCGCGCCGGAACTGGATCCGGTGATTGAACAAATCGAAGGACGGCTGGCGGCTGGAGAACGGCCGTGACCGCCAGTACCGTCCGCGCCCGCAACCTGCAGCGCTGGCAGGTATTGAACGTGGCGCTGTTGATCGGCGGATATTCGGGTTACTATCTCTGCCGTTCCAACCTTTCGGTCGCAATGCCGCTGCTCATCGCCGAAATGGCGCACCGCGGCGTGAGCAACGCGGCTGCCCAAGTCATGCTGGGCTCGGTTGCCTCCTTCGGGGTCCTGGCTTACGCGATCGGCAAGTTTCCCAGCGGGAGCCTCGCGGACCTGTTCGGCGGCCGCAGAAATTTCCTATTTGGGATGGGAGGAAGCATCGCCTTCAGTTTGCTATTCGCCGCTTCCGGAACCCTGCCACTGTTCACGCTCGCCTGGATGGGCAACCGGCTGGTGCAGTCCCTTGGTTGGGCCGGAGCAGTGAAGATTGTTTCCCGCTGGTTCGCGTTTCGCACTTACGGTACCGTCATGGCCCTCATCAGCCTGAGCTACTTGTTCGGCGATGCCGTAGCGCGCCAGTTCATGGGAGCACTGATCTCCCGAGGCGTGGGCTGGCGCGGGGTTTTTCTGGCGGCGGCCGCGGTCTTGGCCCTGGTCCTTATTGGCTGCGCGATCTGGCTGCGCGAATCTCCCGCCGAGATCGGCGCGCCCGCACCGCCGGCGAACCCTGCCAATCTGTTTCGGCAGGCGGCCACACCAGGCCAACCTGGAAGCTTGCGGCATTTGCTCCAGCCGTTCTTGACCAGCCGCGTCTTCTGGCTGGCCTGCGCCCTATCTCTTGGGACCACGATTTTGCGCGAGACCTTTAGCCTGTGGACCCCCACGTACTTCGCTCAAACTACGGGTATGTCGGCCGGCGAAGCGGCCAGCAAGAGCGGGCTGTTTCCGCTATCGGGTGGCGCGTCCGTCATCCTGTGCGGCTGGTTGAGCGACCGGTTAGGCCGTGGGGGCCGCGCTGCGCTGATGCTCGGCAGCCTGGTTTCTTCCGGAGTCGTCCTGATGGCCCTCGGCTCTGGGATCGGCCACGGTTCACGAACTTGGCCGGTGATTCTGGTAGCGACAGTCGCCTTTCTGATTCTGGGACCGTACTCGTTCCTAGCCGGCGCTGTCGCCCTGGATTTCGGAGGAAAACAAGGGAGCGGCACCGCCTCCGGTCTGATCGACGGAATCGGCTATCTGGGCGGCATCATTTCCGGCGGCTCGATGGCTAGCATTTCAGCGAACTACGGATGGGATGGAGCGTTTTTGGTGTTGGCGGCTATTGCGTTCTTCTCAGGCATCGCCGCCATATGGTTCCTTCGCGAGGAGCGGAGGATCGGAATCGACTCTTGACCGCCCGACAGAGAATCCGCTGGACGTCACGATCAGATCGTCAAGCGGTTGGAAAGGCGCGATAACGATTCTTCGCTGACTCAGTCCCGGCAGGGTCACCTTCTCGATGTCCGCGGGCAAAACCTTCGCGGTTACTGAGCCGGCCGGTGCGTAGTTCGACTGGGAATTCGCCAACCTCTCAACATTCGCCGGGATGCGCCGAACATCGACTTGGCGAGCTGCCCGGTCGGACCTGATCAGCCACAGCCAGCTCGTGAAGCCAAGCGTGGCCGAAGAGCCATCGAGCTCGCTCGCGGAGCGAAATTTCGACAGACGCGCTTCCGATACGGCCGATCCCGCGGGCCGATCGAACCCCGTTTGCTCACGCTGGCGTCCAGGCTCGATCGCCGGTTACAATCAAATGACACTGGCGATGCGCGAACAACCAGCGAGAGGTGCCAAGCCCTCGATTCCCTCCGAGCAACTCCGAAGACTGATCGAACGTGTTGCCTTTCAGGCGAACTACACGGCGAAGCGCACCAGCCCCGAAGCGGTTCACGACCTTCGAGTCGCCATTCGAAGATTGGACCAGGCGCTGGTGGTTTTTAAGGTCTACCTTCCCCGCAAACCCGCCAAGAGGATTCGCAGAGAACTGAAACCTGTCTTTTCGGCGGCCGGCACCGTACGGAATTGCGATATCGCCGCCAAGATTCTGTCGACAACTGGAACACCGGATGCGGCTGCCCTCGGGCGCACGGTAAGAACCCGGCGGCAGGAGGCGGAAAGATCACTGCTTACTATCTTGAAGCGGCTGTCTGTCCGCACGCGCGTTTCGAAGTGGTGCGACGGGCTGGGATTGAATCCTCCGCAATGCGATTTCCCGGCGTCGCCGCGAACCTTGGCCACGAGGACTCTGCCGCGAATTACCGATCGCTTCTGGAAGGCGGGAGAGGCGGCCGTTTCCCACAGTTCCGGTGAAAAGCTTCACAACTTCCGCATTCGAACCAAGAAATTCCGCTACACCCTGGAATTGTTCCTCCCCGTTTACGGGTCTGCCGCCGAGGAATGCCTCCGCGAGGTCAAAGCGATTCAAACCGTACTGGGTGTGATGAATGATTACCGGACCGTGCTTTCCATAGCGGCCGATGCCAAGTGCAGCAAGAAGCTCCAGTCATCCCTTAAGAATTCGGAGCGCCGTAAGATCCGGCAGTTTCGCGTCCTCTGGACCGAACGCTTCACCAGTCCCGCTGCCGCAGGTTGGATCGGGGTCCTCCGCGGTCAGCATGACGAGCGTCGGATCGCACCCAAGCCGATCGCCTCTGCCACCGCCCAGGCACAAAAGGACCTCGCGGCTCGCGCGTGAGCCGCTTCTAAATTCGAAAATTCACGCCTCTGTTATCGACCTGAAATGATCCAGCCTTAAAGCTGGTAGCAAAGCCGGTGAACCCTATGACTCACAGGCGGCAGGCAGCCCCACTGGCAGACGGTGTCGCAATTCCGCTGCTGGTGATGTGCGCGGCGGTGTCTGCCGCGGCTCAACAAACCAAACCGGAGACGCTGATCCAAGCCGGCCATTGGAAGCAGGCGCGGGCGATCGTCGAATCGCACCTTCACGAGAGTCCTGATGATCCACTGGCGATCTTCCTTCTTTCCCAGATACGCCACGCGTTCGGCGAAGACACCACTCCTCTGCGGCTCGCTGAGAGAGCCGTCGCTCTCAACGGCCGGGTCGCAAAATTTCATCGTCAACTCGCCGAGGTCCTGGGCGTGCGGGCGCAGCGTGCGGGGCCGATCCAGGAACTGCTTCTGGCCAGGCGCTTTCGGAAGGAGATCGATCTAGCGATCGAGCTCGATCCGCGTGACGCCCAGGCTCTCCGTGACCTACTGGAGTTCTACTTGCTTGCGCCCGGCATCGCTGGCGGGGATTTGAGAAAAGCTGAACAGACCGCGGATCGCATCCTTAATATCAACGCGCCCGAAGGATTCCTGGCAAAGGCCCGCATCGCCTCCTTCGAGCGGCGGCCCTCGGAGACGGAAGCTCTGCTGCGCCAAGCCGCGCGAGCGCAGCCGCCAAGCTACCGAGCACAGATTGAGTTGGCTCGCTTCTATCTCGACAAAGAGCCTGCTGACTTCGAGGCCGCGGAGACGGCAGCGAAAGTTGCCGCCAAGCTGGACCCCAGCCGCGTCGACTCCTACGCGGTATTGTCCAGGATTTACGCCGATCGAGCCGAGTGGACCGAGCTCGAAGCGGTTTTGCAACAGAGTTCCCGGCAGGTCCCGGATGACTTGGCCCCGTATTACAGAGCCGCCGAGCAACTCCTGGGCCGGGGCCGGGATCCTTCCCGATCGGAACGGTACTTTCGCGCCTATCTGGCCCAGGAGCCGGAGGGCAACGAACCCCCGGCAGCGGAGGCCCATTGGAAGCTCGGCTTGGCCCTTGAAGCGCAGGGCCACCTAGTTGAAGCCATCGCGGAGTGGGAAGAGGCCCTGCGCCTGGATCGCGAATCGCCGGCCGCGCGCGAGCTGAAGCGGCTACGGGGTTCGCGAGCAGCCGACGGCCCGCTCGTTTCAGCAGGTTTGAGAGGCGCTCAGACTCGGGCAAGGTGCGTCTGATGCCACAACCCCCAATCGGAGCAACGGATCGGACTCTGCGGCGAAAAGTCGCCCTCATTTACGTCGATTCCGGAGGAGGACATCGCGCGGCGGCGACTGCGCTGAGCGAGGTAATCCAGCAGCAACAACGTCCATGGGAACTGGAGATGCTCTCGATCCAGGATCTGCTGGACCCGATCGATTTCATCCGCAAGTTCACGGGCATTCCCTTTCAGGACATCTACAACATCATGCTGCGGCGTGGGTGGACGGCCGGTTCGGCGCAGCTGATCACCCTGGGCCATCTTTTGATCCGTTTGAGCCACCGCTCACAAGTAGGCGTGTTGGAACCCTATTGGGCCAAGTCGCAGCCGGACATGGTCGTCTCGCTGATCCCGCATTACAATCGCGCGCTCAAAGAAGCGCTGGATCGCAGTCGGCCGGGCGCTCCGTTCGTCACGCTGATAACCGACATTGCCGATTACCCTCCGCATTTCTGGATCGAACGCCAGGATCAGTATGTGATCTGTGGCTCGGAGCGGGCAGCGAGTCAGGCGCGCGAGCTCGGGATGGCCGTCGATCGCATTCTGCAGACCTCGGGGATGATCCTTCACCCGAAATTCTACGAGCCTCTCCAAGTCAATCGCGCCGCCGAACGGGTGCGGTTGGGGCTTCGGCCGGACCTTCTCACGGGCCTGGTGCTGTTCGGCGGCGAAGGATCGGCCGAAATGGTGCGTATCGCGCAAGCGCTGAATCGCGCCGGGAGCAGGGTTCAGCTGATCCTGCTCTGCGGCAAAAACGAGGAAGTTATCTCCCAGCTTCGAGCCATGGATCGGCGGATTCCGATGTGGATCGAGGGCTTCACGCGCGAGGTTCCGTTCTATATGGAATTGTCCGACTTTTTCATCGGCAAGCCGGGCCCCGGCAGCATCAGCGAGGCGCTGGTCAAGCGCCTGCCGGTCGTCGTGCAACGAAATGCCTGGACCATGGCGCACGAGCGGTACAACGCGGATTGGATCGAGGAGCAGCAGGTCGGCCTGGTGGTCCGCAGCTTTTTCTTGGAGATCTCCGCAGCCGTCGAGACCCTGGCAGTTCCCGAGCACTACTCACGCTTCCGTCAACGCGTGGCTTCTATGCGCAATCTTGCTGTCTATGAAGTTCCGGACATGCTGGAGAGAATTCTTTCGCAGTCTAACAGAAACCGTCCGGATCTAGCCCATCCGGCCCTGGCGCGCTCGCCGCAGAGCGAACGCCAGGACTCAGTAGAGCACCAGACCGAGCCGTACCTAGACGCAGAGCCAACCGACGACCGCAGCTAGGTCCACGACAGCGAGACTCAAAGCGGCCGATCCACCTAGTTGCTGCGCGAAAAGAGCCGTGGCCCCCGAGCCAGGTGTCAAACTGGCTGCCCCGAAGTCACCGGGTTCGGTTCAATTGGGGACATGCTCAACTTCAATGTGCCCGCCGGCCGCTGAAATGGCCTCCCTTCTCCAATCCTGTCCGACCGCTTCCAGCCGATGCATCGCCGTTGCAACACGCAGGAGAGGTCAACAAATGCCGCTCGAGTGTGAAACCAGTGGCAGACCTCCCGCCCGGTGGATTTTCAATTCGACCCCGGACGGATGAAGTCCGCTAATCCGTTTTCTCGCCGCTTCCGGGGCCGGATTCGGCACTTGCCAGGAGGATCAGATCAGGGCAGGCTGCTCCGGCTGTGCCGAATAGCTCAAGACAGGGGATTCGAGCCGTATAGAACGTATGGACGTTATTACTACCCGAAGCCAGCTCTGTTAATTGTAACTGGAGCGGCCGGTTGGCCTCCGAGCCTCCCTCGCCGTTCGCTATTTGAAACACAGCCGTCATGTCTATCTCATCTTTTTGTAATTTCAAGCTGCTAGCCTCCCCCAGGAGGAGATCCCTTGAATAGACTCTATACGGCAACACTGGCTCTGTCATTCGCCATCAGGCTGTCCCCGGCGCACGCTGACGGCCTGAACGGGAAACACGTCTTGCTGATCAGTATCGATGGTATGCACGCGCTCGATTACGAGAACTGCGTCAACAACAATACCTGCCCTGCGATGGCCTCTCTGGGCAAACATGGTGTGACTTATACGCGCACTTCCACATCCAAGCCTTCTGATTCCTTCCCGGGCTTGATGGCGATTGTGACGGGCGGTTCGCCCAAGTCCGTGGGAGCGTTTTACGACGTCGCGTACGACCGCATCCTGGCGCCCCCGGCCATCGAGACCGGGAATGGAAACCCCCCCGGAGTGTGCAAGGAGGGACGCAATAATGGCGCCACCACGGAATACGAAGAAGGCAACGAGATCGACCAGACCATGCTCAATGGCGGGTTCCCCGGCTACAGCCTAACCGACGGCGGAATTAAATCCATCGATCCCCGCAAGCTGAATCGCGATCCTTTCAATCACTGCAATCCGGTGTACTCGTGGAATTTCATCCGGACGAACTCGATTTACGGCGTGATTCACGCCGCTGGCGGCCACACCGCGTGGTCCGATAAGCATGCCGCCTACGCGGCGGTAAATGGCCACACCGACGGCACATTGCCGCTAAACGTGGACGATTATTATTCGCCCGAAGTCAACTCCAATGTCATCGCGCTGCCGGGCTTGACGACCGCTTTCGACGACGATTGCTCCATCGTCGACCCCGCAAGCGATTGGACTAGAAGCTTCAAGGAGATCCGCTGCTATGACCAGCTCAAGGTCAATGCGGTGTTGAACCAGATCAACGGCAAGACGCACCTGGGCGGAAGCAATGCACCGGTGCCGGTCATCTTCGGGATGAATTTTCAGGCCGTAAGCGTTGGTCAAAAGCTGATCCAGCACGGAGTGAAGGGCGGTTACATGAATGCGGCCGGCGATCCCACGCCCAACATGCAGAACGAGATCGAATTCGTGGATAAAGCCATCGGCCAGATGGTCACGGCACTGAAAAACCAGGATGATCTCTTTGAGAATACTACCATCATTATCACCGCCAAGCACGGCCAATCCCCGATCGACACGCACCGGTTCCAGGAACTCGGCAATGGGATAACCACCACTCCCAGCACTCTACTCTTCAATTCAGGCCTCCTCGCCCAAACAGCGTGCGAGTTCAATGGTGGCACACCACCCTGCCCGCCCGGCGTGGGCGGCGGCCTAGGCTCGACTGAAGACGACATCTCCCTGAATTGGCTGAAGGATTCGGACAGTACAGTAGCGGCGGTTGATCTGCTGGAAACCAACGCGGCGGCGGCTGGAATCGGCCAGATCTTCTATGGCGCCTCGATCACAACCGACTATAATTCGCCTTTGATCGACTCGCGCACGCCGGATATCATCGTCGCGCCGAACGTGGGCGTAGTCTATACGGGGAGCTCCGCAAAGCAGGCCGAGCACGGCGGCTTCGCCAACGACGACACCAAGGTGATGCTTCTGGTATCCAATCCGAACATCGACCAAAATACGAATTACCAATTTGTGGAAACCAAGCAGGTGGCTCCCACAATCCTGCAGATCCTGGGACTCGATCCTAACGCTCTCGACGCAGTCAAGATGGAGGGCACAGCGGTTCTGCCGGGATTGAAGTTCGGCGCCAACTAGGCCCCGCTCACTGTTCTCAGTTCTGGGCAGCATATTCCAACGCGATGAGGCCAGAGCCAAGGCTCCAGCGGCGATTTTCGCAACCTCTGACTGCATCCCAGTGATCGGTCTTCGGCGGGGCAGGGGCCTGGTTCTGGTACCAGAAACTGCCCCAAGCTAGGCTGTTGGCATCGCGTTTACGGGCTGTTGCCATACGCTCGCCGGGTTTGGCAGATCCGAGGTTCTGGGCTAGACCTCGCGGCACCACGAGGGCACCGATGCGAACGGTCAAGATTGCCGCCGGTCACACTGAGCAATAGCGTTCTCGTGTGGTCGCACGGCCCACCACGACCGGTCGAATTTCGCTGCCCGGATGATGCTCGGCAGCGCGACCTACCAGAGCTTGAGAGCAACCGCGTAGCCGGTCAGCAGTCCGTGAAAAAATGCCTTGCGCTCCTTTTGTGTGGAACTACTGTAGTGTTTTGAGGCATCACCGAGCGCCTTGAGAAGCCTCTCTCGACGCTGTTGATGCGAGCCGGTAGTGAGAAGCTTATCGAGCAGGACCTTAACGGCCTCGTCGTCGGCGATGGTGTATTGGTGAGTGTGCTTGACCATCAAAACTCCTTTTGAATCTGATGCCTGAAGGTGGGCTTCGCCATTTCTCAGATGCCTAAGATCGCTGAGGCGGCTCAAAACTTTTACGTCTTCGCTGCCGGAAACTGCATCATTAAAATTCGGGAAGTGTGATAGGAGGTGTAATTTCTAATCGCTCCTCCTCGGCCACACACTTTTAGTTCTGCGGGGGCCATGGCACTTGGGTCGGCTCTGGTTCGGAGAGAACTATGATCGAAACCATCGGATCGATTCTGAAAATTAAGGGAAGCGAAATTTGGGCGCTCCCGCCCGAGGCAACGGTCTACGACGCAATCGCCTTGATGGCAGAGAAAGGAGTGGGGGCGATCCTGGTGATCTCTGGGGGGACGCTGGTTGGTATTGTGTCAGAGAGGGACTACGCCCGCAAGGTCATTCTACAAGGCAGATCATCGAAGCAAACGCAGGTCTGGCAGATCATGACACGTTCACTGGTGACAGTAACGTCGACTCACAGTATCGACGAGTGTATGCGGATAATGACGCAATGTCGCATTCGCCACCTTCCGGTTCTCGAGAGTGGCAAGCTAGTTGGGATCGTGTCGATCGGCGACTTAGTGAACGCGGTCATTTCCGACCAGGCCCATACCATTCATCAATTGCACTCGTATATCGGCAGCACATATCCTGGGTGAAGCACGCAGCCCAGAGGTGACCCCTGGCAAAAAACCGGTTAAGGGGCGCCGCGGCGAGCCTCGCGACTATTTTCCGTTGCAAATTCACCCCTGGCGGTGAGATTTCGACGAAAACAATCCCGAGTCAGGGTCGTAAAAATTGCACGACTGGTGCACAGATCTATGGAATTCAAGTTAAATTTCGATCATGAGCATAAGCTTCTACTGATTACGATGGGCGAGGTGGTTACGGAAGCATCAGCTTTGGCCGCTACCGCCGCGGTGCGGACGTTCGCGGCAGCAGAGGAGCTAGAGTTTGGAATCGCTGATCTTTCGGCAGTTGAACGGATTGAAGTCTCAACGAATTGCATTAAATATCTTGCGGCTAGGCCCCCGGCGATACCCGCTGAAAAAACGGTTATCCTTGTCGCTCCGCGAGACGAGACTTACGGCATGAGCCGGATGTTCCAGATACTTCGGGACGGACTCGGGGACCGGCTCCACGTCGTCCACAGTATGGTAGAGGTGTATGAACTGCTGGGCATTGAGTCTCTGAATCTTACAGCGCCACTATCAAGCTGATCTTGAGCGCTGAACGGCGGTGAGGGACGCCACAAGCGGGCGATCGAGTGTCATGGAATCGGTATCTCGAACTTGTGTTTGTCCCACTCGGAGCCTTTCAGCCAGAGCCAGTTCGGAGTGAGCCTCCGCAAACGAGACGCCTTCGCATATCCTTCACCGATCTCGCCAAACGCGGCAGCGGACGGAACCGGAGAGTGCCATAGTCACGGCGACGACGTCCCGCCCTAAAGATAACAGTCACAACTTCCAGCGCCAATGGCCCTGGCGGCCGCCGGACACAAGCGCCGGCTACCTCTTGGAAAACCGATTCTCGGCCGCATGGGGCTTGCTCGCTACCGCCAGTACCGGCCATTCTGTCTGGAATAACGCGCTGAGCGTTTACAGTAAGCCGCTGGAGATTCGGAGCTACGTTCAATCGTGGTTCGCTAGCCGCGAAGCGAGGCACGGATCAGTCCAATTCCCAGGACCAGTACTGCAACCGCTAGGATCAGCGCGCCAATGTAGACCACGTACACCATTCGACTCGGTTGGGTAACCCGCGGCGATGCAGCCGATACAAAGAAGCCGAGCGGCATCAAAATCGCTGCGCACGGGGCGCCCAATCGGCCCAACCAGATGAGCCAACCGGGCAGGATCACCACGTCGGCTAGTAGCTGGCAGATCAACGACAACAGCACCATAACGCCAGCATGCGCGTGACCAGCGCGAAACAAGTCATGTCGCAACCCGTTATCGACATAACCACGTTCGGCCCTACGCAGCATTCCCAGCAGAAACGACCCGCCATATTCTATTGTCGGCACCGTAATGAGGATGATTCCCGACAGCATCTTCGTAGTGTTCGACATTTCCATTACACGTTCCCCTTCTATGACCATTAAATCGCGCTGACGTTGGGAATGCGTGGTATCAAACTGGTTTCAGGTCAGTTCCACTCCGTCCCAGGAGCGCAGCGTTTGTGCTGGCATATATAAAGCGTCCGGCATATTTCCGGTTGCGGCACCCTTGGTCATAGATCGGAATTCCTATCTCGTTCGCTTCCAGGATCGAAACGGCGAGTCCGGCCGCCACCAAAGATCCGGCATTCTCGCCATAAGTCTAGGGTGATTTTAAAGACAGACTGCCGTCGGGGCAAGACGCGGTCGTTTCTGGGCTGTCTTGGTCGTCCCACTCGAATTGATAGATGTCATCGATCTTAGTATTCGGACGCATAAGGGCGAGCTCCTTCAGATATCCTGTGCGCAGATCGTAAACCCAGCCATGCAACATTGGCCTCTGCTCGAGCCTCCAAGCCCGCTGTACGATCGAGGTTTTCGCCAGATTCTGCACTTGCTCGGTGACATTCATCTCCACCAGTCGGTCCCAACGAGCTTGGGGGTCGGCAATCGAATCAATGTGGTCCCGGTTAATCCGATAGACGTCCTTGAGGTGGCGCAGCCATTTGTTGAGCAGACCGAAATCGCGCCGGGTCATCGCATTCTTTACGCCCCCGCAGTTGTAGTGTCCGCACACGATGACATGCTTCACCTTCAGCACCTCCACGGCATATTGCAGGACGCTGAGCACGTTGAAGTCGGTATGTACTACCAGGTTGGCAATGTTGCGGTGTACGAACAGCTCGCCCGGTTCGGCGCCGGTGATATCCTCGGCGGGCACACGGGAGTCGGAACAGCCGATCCATAGGAAGTCCGGGCTCTGTGTCTCCACCTGCCGCTCGAAGAAATCGGGCCGGATCTTCAGCTTCTCCTGTACCCATGCCTTATTGGCCAGCAACAATTCTTTGTGCGCTTCCATATGTTCCTTCGACTAGGCCTGATGGTTCTCCCAATGCTTCAATGCGATTTGGATGCCCTTGTACGGGGCCAGTTGCCGGAAGTCCTCCACGATCTCCACGATGTCGTGGTCGATGAACAATGCCCGCGAGCCATCGACCACCACATGCGAGTCGTTGGGGAGCTCGCGCAATTTGGTGCGGAATTCGTTCTTGTTGATGAAACTTGCGTCCTTGTTGAAGCGGAACAGGTAATCGGATTCTTGACTCACGACCGTGATGGCTTCGTGGTGATTGGT
>Ga0306922_10000954_pt1 | contig 25171 bp, 20 predicted proteins | sample sta12Cox44000082_FD_203758 | JGI IMG/M metagenome (GOLD analysis project Ga0306922, IMG submission 203758) | Lab enrichment of tropical soil microbial communities from Luquillo Experimental Forest, Puerto Rico - statoxic.12C.oxic.44.000.082 (v2)... | ecosystem: Environmental > Terrestrial >... | reverse complement strand
TGGGCATTGGAAGCGCCCACCGCTGGTCATCCGTCACGGCATTCATCGCGGTGCCGGTGACGCGAACGAATAGACCGTCGTGGTCGTGACCGAAGACGGCCCAAGTGTGTGTCCTGGCGTCGAAGAATAGGTCGGCTCCGGAGATGTCTGTGAGGTGGTGTTCAAAGACGACGGAGCTCGTCGCGCCTATCGCAACCTCTCTCAGCGTGGCACCCGTCGAGGGGTGGCGCTCGAGGAGAAGAACGTGATCGTCGTCCATGAACACCGCATCGTCCGCGTCGAAGACCGCGAACGGCCCGCCAGCGGGGCCGACGTGGAAGGTTGCCCCATCCTCGTTGACGGAGGCCAGCCCGACGGTTCGGCCAGTCGGCGAGAGTCGCAGGCCGGTCACGCCGAACGGCACGGTGAACTCCCCAAGGCGACGGGCAGATAGCGGGCGGACCCGGATGGGTTCGGCGGTCCTGACAAATGCGTCCCGGCTGAACGCCTCGAGAAACGCATCCGATCCAGCGGCGACGGCCAGCAGCGCTGCGACCGCGGCGCTGACAGCTTCGAGCCGGGCTCGGCGGCCTCCGTTGAACGCTGTCGCTGCCGCGAACGCGACGGAAAACACGATCGTCGCTGGCCACGCGCCCGCCGCCTGATGGAGGCGAACGGCGTTGAATCCGAGTGACAGGGCTGCAGCCCACGACAGCGCTGCACAGATCCCGAGCGCAGCCACGGCTCTCGAGGCAGGTTTCGAGACGGTGTCGTGGCGGCTCGCGCGGGCCATCCAGATCAACGCCAGCCCGAGCAGCGCGGCAACGATCGCCAGTGATGTTGCCTGGTCGGCGCGCCAAGCGGGATCGCGTAGCGCCAGCCCTCCGGCTGCGAGCGCGGCGCACCCGGCGGCCGCCAGCAGCGGTCTTGCAGGCTGCACGGCTGCGAACAGCGCGATGATCACGACCGAGAACTGCCCGAGGCTCGCGGCGGTCGCGGCAATCGACCAAGCCAGGAAGCGGGCCATCGCCGGAGAGAGCGTTGGCCGCGCCGGGTTCGCCGTTCGCACGTCTACGACGTCCATGACGGCCTGGGCACGAGCGACGTCTGCGTCAAGGAGCGGAAGCTCCCAACGGCGTCCGCCGCGGTCGACAGCCACCAGGCGCGGTGCTCCTGCGTGTCGCACGGCGAGGCGCAACTCGGTCAAATGCGCGTACTGAATGGCGTGCTGCGCCAGCGCGTGTTCGTTCCACTCCACTCGATCGTCGCGAAAGATGACCGATGCCGTTCCATCCGCAGCGTTGAATGCGGCGGCTTCGCCGAGCGTTGCCGGCGCACGCCCGGCAGCTTCGCGGATCGCCTTGATCCGTCGGGCCAAGCTGGGGTGCGTAGCGTGGCGCTCGAACTGCCCGTCCCACCGCCGGGGAAGGCGGGCGATCGCGTGGAGCTTCGTGAGCCCGCGCACGAGCGCCTCAGGATCACCTGTCAGCGCAACGGCACGCAGATCGCTCGTCGTTTCGTGCTGCTGCCGGTTGCGCGCGCGTGCAACGAGGGCCACGAGCAGCAACCCGGGCCACGCGTACTTCAGACCGACTCCCGCTGGAACGATGAGCGCAAGCACGGGCGTCAGCGCCACTGCGGCAATGAATGCGTAGCTGACGAGGGCCCGCCGTCGAAGCCGACTCGGGTTGTAATGCTCCAGGTGTGCGAGCTCGTGCGCGCCAATCGCCACGATCTCGTCTTCGTCGAGCCGCGAGAGCAGCGTGTCGCTGAACACTACGGCCGACTGTCGGAGCGACGGGAGCGCGACGGCGTTGGCCAACACGCCGCCGTGCATGTCCACGCGCTCGAACCGCGGCGGCCGGACGCCTGACGCTTGCACCAGCTGCGCGAATCGGGCGGCCAGATGCGCGTCGTCAATCGCTCGCGCCCGAAGGAGCCAGCCGAAGGCATCGGTGTACCGCATGTGCCAGACGACGAGCACCGCGGACAGGGCGACCGCGACCGGCCACCCGTACCGACCAACAAAATCGATCAGCGTGGGCGCTTCCAGCAAGAGGATCCAGAAGCCGAACGCCGCAACCGTCAACCTGATGTGGAAGGAGAGGTAGGCGCCAAGACTCCACGTTTCCTGGTAGAGCGTCCGACGGTCAGGAAATGAGGCTGCAAGGCGTGCAATGAACAGAAGCGGCAGCGTCCACGCCGTGGTTGTTGGCCACGCGATGAGGAGCAGCACGATCGACAACCAGAGCGCGACCCCGTTGCCACGCCGGGCGGCGAGCAGCCGCTCGGGCAACGCGGGGTCGTCGAGATGGCGAGCGAGCCCGCGGCCGCGCCACCGGGCGACAACTCCCGGGATGAGCGCCACGAGGATCGGAGCGAGCGGCGAGTTGAAGAGAAGGAGTGTCAACCGAGTCAAGCGTAACGTGGCAAACCCGATGCCGGCGGAGGTCGTGACAAAGAGTGCACATCAACGCGCGCGGCGGCTCGTCGTGTAAGGAAGATACCGCAATCGTAAATGTCACGTCGTGGCGCCGCGCGCTCCCTCCAGCACCAAGCCGAATTCGGCTGCGGTCCGACATTCAGCTACCTGCGGCGATCGTGCTCGAATCGCTCCTCGCGCTCGTGCCGCCATCGCCAATAGGCTCGCCGTTCGGCCTGCCGCTGACGTTGATACGCCAGGTACGAGTGGTGACGCTCACCCAGGTAGGCTCGATACGCGCGCTCCTCATCCCGGTCCCAATAATGGTAGTCATGCCGATACGGATCGTAGACGCGCACCGTGATGGACGCGCTCGCGCCGGGCTCGCCTGCCTCCGCGCTCGTCGGCCCGACCATCGGCGACGCGATCGCCGCCGTCATGAACAAGGCTGAAAAGATTCGCCGTATCATGATGTCGACCTCCTGCAATTTGACGGTCGCAAGGGAAAGGCCACCCCGCTTCAACGCGAAATACGCTCATTTCGCCGCTCGAGGTGACACAACGAGCGGACAGCACGGCGTTTCCGGACACCGCAGCTGTTTCCCCGATCTGCCTTCGCGTGCCGAGGAATTCACAGTGGCCTTCTAATCGGATGGTGCCCTCAGGTCGAGAAACAGGACAGGGGCGGAATCGGCGTCACCACGAAGGGATGAATGCGATTACAGGTGGGCGCTCGAACGGATACGGGGCGCGTGCGCGAGCTCAACGAGGATGTCTACCTCCTGCGGCCCGAACAGGGGCTGTTTCTTGTGTGCGACGGGATGGGCGGATGTCCCTCCGGTGAAGTGGCCAGCGAGCTGGCCGCGCGAACGATCTTCGAGCACATGAACGCGCTCCCGGGGACGGCGGTGACCGCGCCGGGCGACGACTATCTTCCGCAAAGCCGGCGGCTGCGGCGCGCCGTGGAACGTTCGAACCAGTACATCTACGAGCGCGCGCGGGCCGAACCGCGCCACGCGGGCATGGGGTCGACGGTCGTGAGCGCGTGGATCAATGGGCAACTCGTCAGCGTCGCTCATGTCGGCGACAGCCGCGCCTACCTTTGGCATCGCAGCCATCTGGAGCGACTGACCCGCGATCATTCGCTCCATGAGGCGGGCATTCGCAGAAACGTGCTCGTGCGCGCGCTGGGCCGTGAAGCGACCGTCGACGTGGAATTGCGGGAAGTGGCCGTCCAACCGGGCGATTACGTGCTGCTTTGCAGCGACGGCCTGACGAACACCGTCCCCGAGGCGGCCGTGTCGAGCGCGATCTCTCGACTGCGCGACCCCCAGCGCATCTGCGACTATCTCATCGACGCCGCCAACCAGAATGGCGGTCCTGACAACATTACCGTGGTCGTTGTGGAGGTCGTCGGAGGCATGTGGCGAAGCATGTGGAGCCACTGGACCCGGCGACTCTCGGGAGGGGACATTGCCTCGGCTCATTCTGCGTCTTGACGATCAGGTGTTGAAGCGGTACTCCATGGGATCGGTCGTCACTATTGGACGTCTGCCCGACAACACCGTCATCATCGACAATCCGGCGGTGTCAGGCCACCACGCGTGCGCGTCTCTCGACGGCGAGCACTTCGTCCTCGAGGACCTCGAGAGCACGAACGGCACATTCGTCAACGATCGCCGCGTGACCCGCCACACGCTGCAGAACGACGATGTCGTGCGCGTCGGCAATCACACGCTCGTGTTCGATGCGGAGCACGGTCGCAAGGTCGACGTGCAAGAGGCCGCCGAGCGGATTGTCTCGAACCCGGGAGACACGGTGTTTCTCGACGCCGATAAGCATCAGGCCCTGCTCGCGATGCTGAAGGACGCAGCGGCTGACGATGGCGCCGCGGCGGGCGAGCCGGGACCGAACCTGGTCGGTGTGCTTCGCGTGCTGAAGGGACGCGCCGATCAACCCGAGTATCGTCTGCAGGCGCACACCAGCTTCATCGGAAAGGCCGACACGAGCCTGGTCCGGCTGAAAGGCTGGTTCAAGCCGGACGTCGCCGTTGTGATCACCCGCGGCGATCAAGGTTACACGGCGACCCATATGCGGAGCGGGGCGCTGGTCAACGGCGAGCGGCTGACCGGCCGCCGCGATCTGAAGGAGGGCGACGTCCTGCGGGTCGGGGGACTGACGCTCGAATTCGGGTTCACCCGCTGACAGGTGCCTTCACGAACGGCGCTTGGAGAAGTCTTCGATCCGTCGGCCCGTTCGTTCCTCGAGAGCATCGATCGCGCTGATGGCCTGCCCGACATCCTCGAATCGCAGGACCACGAACCGCAGACGCGAATCTGTGATGCGCAAAGACAGCCAGTCTCGCTCGACGAAGAAACCGAGCGCGGCGAATACGGCCGACAACCCTCGGCTTCCGCGGACCACCGGTATCGGTCCATTGGGGCCGTTCCAGAGCGGATCGCGGCCATGCGAGTAGATCATCGACCCGACGTGGTCGTAGGGGACCGCATCGATCGGCTTGTAATGGTCTTCGGGGCGCCAGGTGATTCTGCCGTTGGCCAGCACGACGTGGCAGTTGCACTCCCGCGATGACCTCTTGTCCCCCGCGACCACCCGGGCCTGGAAGGTGAATGCAGCCGGAGTGTGGTTGCCATTCGGCTTCTCAGGTTCAGGGGCGGATGGCGCGGAGATCTGAAGGGAAAATGCAGGCGTAGGAGGAACGGGCGCATCTGCCGGGGCGGCTGCCCGAGGGGATTCTGACCCGGAGGCCACGGCAGGCGCACGCGACTTCTCGGGAGCAGGCTCGGGAGCCGCCTCAGAAGCGGTTTCAGTGCCTGACGCCACCTCAGGAGCCAGCGTGGGAGTGGGAGCCGGAGCAGACGGAGACGCAGAAGGAGCAGCCGAGGCCGGAACGGGAGCAGCGCTCTGACTCAAACGAAACGATGGTGCTCGCATCCTGGCGACCGCTATCAACGGCACGGCGATGGCTGCCACGGCCATCAGCGCGCGCAGCACGCTCGAGCGACCGGTTCGCGACGTCCTGACAGTCGACGCGTTCGGCGGGAAGGGAACGAGAATCTCGGGGCTCGGCAACTCGCGAACGGCGGGTCGGCCGCCAACCGCCTCGGGCCGAGCGCCGACCTGCTCCACGATCGTCGGCTCGCGCGACGCCTCGGCCACCTCGACCGCCAGCGGCAGGGGCACCTTCGTGAGCTCGGTCGTCACGAGGCCGCCCGCCTCGCGCAGCGCGGACCGGAACTCGTCCGCCGTCTGAAACCGGTCGTCCGGCGACCTCGCCAGCGCGCGCTGGGCAATCCAATCGCACCAGTCGGGCAGACCCGGTCGACGAGCGAGCGCCGGCGTCGGCTCTTCCGAGATCTGCTTGCGCATCGATTCGATCGACGTTTCAGCCGTGAACGGGAACGTCCCCGTCACGAGGCGATAGAACAAGACGCCCACGGCGTACAAATCCGTGCGGCCGTCCAGCTCGCGCGCCAGCAGCTGCTCGGGCGCCATGTACGCGGGCGTCCCCATCATGTATCCGTGCACCGTCCCGTGCTCTGCGCCGGTGGCCCGGGCCGTGCCGAAATCCATGATCTTCACGCCGCCCTGCGCGGTCACGATGATATTGGCCGGCTTGATGTCGCAGTGCACGATGCCGGCGCGGTGGGTATGTGCGAGCGCCGACAGGACGCCGTCCACGACGAACAACGCCTGCTCGGGCGTCAGCAGGCTCATGCGAAGCGCCAGCCTCTCCAGAGTCTCGCCGCGGACGAACTCCATCACGATGAGCAGCTCGTCGTCACACTCAAGCAGCTCGTAAATCGTCGCAATCGCCGGGTGATTGAGCTTCGCGAGCGTCGTGGCTTCCGCCCGGAAACGCTTGAAGATCTTGGGGTCGGTCTGGCCCTGGTTCAGGACCTTGATGGCCACTTCACGTTCGAGCGTTTCGTCAAACGCCCGGTAGACCGTTCCTGTGCCACCGGAACCAAGGCATCCGAGGATGCGATATTTTCCGACAGTCTTCCCGGTCATGCGCGAGATCCGTGCACAGTTTGAGCCGAACCCCAGCAGTAACCGTCGCAGAAGTGCACGTCGTGTCACACTGAGCGGTCACGTCTACAAGCTGCAGTGCTGCGCGACGTTATCGGCGGGAGTCGCTCATAAGGCCTGCAGCATGAGGCCATTCTGCGCAAACGATCGCGACCAATATTCGTAGTCCGTGGAAGATTTTGAGACCTCAGGTGAGAGATTTCGGACCAAACCTGTGCAGCGTGTGGCGTTTGGGCCTTGGACCATCCGAGTGCCTTCGGGCGTCTGCTCGCCAGTAAACAACCTGTGCATGGTGCCGCACTCACTCGGGCGCGCACCGCATCCGGTCTCGCGAGGCGCACGCCACAACTTGCGGCAAACACAGGTGAAATGCCGCCTGCGTGTCTGCGTCCCAAAGAGGCCCGCCCCTTGCCTCTCCTCTCCGGCATGAGCACGTTGTTAAGCCCTCTCGCGATGGAGCTACTGGAACGGATGAGGCGAGCGGATATTCGCGCAGGGGTGATCGGCCTTGGATACGTCGGTTTGCCATTGGCGGTCGAGTTGGCCCGCGGAGGTTATTCCGTCGTCGGCCTGGACATCGACGAGGCCAAGGTCCAGGCTATCGAGCGGGGCACGTCGTACATCCACGACGTGCCCGGTGCGCAACTCGCTCAGTGGGTTGCCGCCGGCCGGCTTCGCGCGACGAGCGACTTCGCTCGGCTCGAGCATCTAGACACGGTCAACATCTGTGTTCCGACACCGCTGCGCAAGACCAAAGATCCTGACGTCTCGCACATGGTGGCTGCCGTGGACCAGGTCGCGAAATACCTGCATCCCGGCATGCTCGTCATTCTCGAGTCGACGACGTATCCAGGTACGACTGAGGAGCTCGTCCGGCCGATGCTCGAAGCAACGGGACTCAAGGCCGGGCGTGACTTCTTCCTTGCCTTCTCGCCCGAACGCGTCGATCCGGGCAACGCGACGTTTCGTACTGCGAACGTGCCGAAAGTGGTCGGCGGTACGACGGCGGCGTGCGCCGCGCTCGCGTCCGCGTTCTATGCGCGCGCCATCGAACACGTCGTGACCGTCGGATCGACAGAAGCCGCGGAGATGGTTAAGCTGCTTGAGAACACGTTCCGAGCGGTCAACATCGGCCTCGTCAACGAGATCGCGATGATGTGCGACGCGCTTGGCATCGACGTCTGGGAGGTCGTCGATGCGGCGGCGACCAAGCCGTTCGGGTTCATGCCGTTCTATCCGGGGCCCGGGCTCGGCGGCCACTGCATCCCCATCGACCCGTTCTACTTGAGCTGGAAAGCGAGGCAGAATGGGTTCGAGGCGCGCTTTATCGAGCTGGCAGGCGAAGTGAACGGGCACATGCCGCATTATGTCGTGAGCAAGGTCAGCGAAGCGCTCAACGCGAACCGAAAGGCGGTCAATGGAGCCCGCATTCTGGTTTTCGGGGTGGCCTACAAGCGAGACATCGACGACGTACGGGAGTCTCCCGCGTTGGACGTCATGAAACTGCTTCACGCGAAAGGCGCGCATGTCGTCTACAGCGACCCTCATGTCCCATTGCTGAGCCCCGATCTGTGGAACGGGCCGCACGCGCTGCAGTCGCTTGCGCTCGATCGCAGCGTGCTGGAGGCCTGCGACTGTGGCGTGATTCTCACCGACCACAGGGCATTCGACTACAGGCTCATCGCCGAGCACTGCCCGACGATCGTCGACGCACGCAATGCCCTGAACGGCATGGCCTCCCCGCAACTGGTACGACTCGGCGCGCCGGTGGCGCCGTCATTCGCAACCGAGTCATCTTCGGTACCGGGGTCGTTATCGACCGCAGCATGATTGGACGAGTCGTTGCCGCGCTGCTGTTGTGGCCGGTCGCCATCGGCGCGGGCGCGTCCGGCCGTCGCGCCAGCGGGGCGCCTGTGGAGCTGACGCGGAGTGGGACCCGGGTGGATGTCCGGGTCGGAGAGCGCCCGTTTACGACCTATTTCTTCGATCCCTCGGTCGCGAAACCGTATTTGTTCCCGGTTCGGAGCGCCGACGGCACCATCCTCACGCGTGGGTTTCCCATGACGCCGGACATCGCCGGCGAGGATCAGGATGAGCCGCATCAGCGCGCCATGTACTTTGCGCACGGGAATATCAACGGGTTCGACTTCTGGGGAGAAGCGGCGTTTGCGAAATGGAGCGATCACGCGGCCTCGACATTCGGCCGAACCGTGTTCCGCACCCTGGACGAACTGCAAGGCGGGTCCGATAGCGGCCGACTGCGCGGCACGTTCGACCTTGTGACCCCGACAGGCGTCATCGCCGAAGAAATCCAGAGTTATCGATTCGAAGGAGACGAGCGGTCGAGGATCATCGACTGCGAGTTCACGGTTCATGCTACGCATGGCCCGATCACGATGGGCGACACCAAGGAGGGGACGTTTGCGATCCGTGTCGTCAAGGCCCTCGACTCGCCTCCGGGTCACATGATCAATTCGAACGGCGCGACCGGAGAGAAACAGATCTGGGGCAAGCGCGCCAATTGGGTCGACTACTATGGGCGCGTGTCAGGTGAGGACGTCGGCCTCGCGATCTTCGACGATCCGCGGAACTTGCGAGCCCCAACCTACTGGCACGCACGCGCGTACGGTCTCTTTGCCGCGAATCCGTTCGGGCTCAAACCATTCACCGGCGACGGTCGCCAGGACGGGACGTATAGGATTCAGGCGGGAGGCTCCCTTGTCCTTCGCTACCGCGTGTTCATCCATCACGGGGACCCCACTCAGGCCGGGGTCGCCGAAGCGTATCGGCAATTCGCCGCAGAGAAATGACGGAGTAGGGAATGTCCTCGGAATCGGACGAGACTCGACGTGACTTCCTCAAGACCGCCGCGACCGCGGGCGCCGCTGGCGTGCTGAGCGGGCTCACGTTCCTGACTCGTCCAGGGCGGGTCTTTGGCGCCAACGACCGCGTGCGCGTCGCCGTCTGCGGCCTCCGAGGCCGTGGCAAGGATCACTTGAACGCATTTTCGCGCCTCCCGAACGTCGAGATCGCCGCGCTCTGCGACGTGGACGAGAGCGTGCTCGCCAAGCGGCGCGGGGAGCTCAGCGGCAGCCCGCAGACGTTCGTCGACGTCCGCCGGCTGCTCGAGGACTCGACGATCGACGCCATCTCAATCGCCACCCCCAACCACTGGCATGCGCTGATCGCCATCTGGGCCTGCCAGGCGGGCAAAGACGTGTACGTCGAGAAGCCGTGCTCGCACAACCTGTGGGAAGGGCGCCAGCTGGTGCGCGCCGCCGAAAAGTACCAGCGGATCGTGCAGCACGGCACGCAGAGCCGTTCGATTCGCGCGCAGATTGAGGCGATCGACCATCTGCACAACGGCACCTTCGGCGAGGTCTACCTGGCGCGGGGGGTCTGCTTCAAGCGACGGGACACGATTGGACGAGCATCGGCCGAGCCGGTTCCTCGCGGGGTCGACTATGACCTGTGGACGGGGCCGGCGCCGATGAAGCCGTTCACCCGCAACCGCTTTCACTACAACTGGCACTGGATCTGGGACACGGGAAACGGGGACCTGGGCAACCAGGGCGTGCATCAGGTCGATGTCGCGCGATGGGCGCTCCGCGTCGGGTTCCCCAACCGCGTCTCCGCGGTTGGCGGCCATTTCATGTTCGATGACGACCAGGAGACGCCGAACACGCTCAATTGCGCCTTCGAGTTCGACCAGGCCGGCGGCCATCGCAAGATGATGGAGTTCGAGGTGCGGCACTGGATCACGAACAATGAAGCGGGCCTCGGCCGCGGTCTGCTCAACCGCCACAACGCAATCGGGAATATCTTTTACGGGTCGAACGGCTATCTGGCGTCGGGCAACGAGGACAGCTTCAGCTACGAGAGCTGGCTCGAGTCCGATGAGCGTCCTGGACCTCACGGCAAATCGGGTGGCGACCATTTTGCCAACTTCATCAACTGCGTGCGCAGTCGAAAGGCGGACGAGTTGAGCGCGCCCATTCGAGAGGGCCACATCTCCTGCGGCCTGGTCCATCTGGCGAACGCCTCCTACCGTCTCGGCAGAGCACTCGTGTTCGATCCCGGCACCGAGACGGTCGTCGGCGACGAAGAGGCGAATCGACTCCTGGCCGGCGCAGACCGAGGGTATCGCGCGCCGTTCGTCGTTCCCGCCGAGGTTTAACCAGGTACCGGATCGCGGGCCGAACGAAACGCCTGCGGCGTGGGTCGATGGTTTGCACCCCTGGCGGGCCCGGCTTGCCGCTTCGATCCTGAGCTGATCAGGGGGGCTCCGTTTCAGGCCGCGCGGCGACCGAGAAACGTGTGGGTTCCCAGTGAGCTGCCGGCCGGTTGCGCCTTCGCGCTCCGCGCGGGCGCCAGCCGGCGAAACCACTCTTTCACCCTGCCTGCGCACGGCGGCAGCGGGTCGCAGGCGAGGACGTACAGGACCACGGTGGTCAGGATGATGAGCGCTTCGGTGAACAAGGCGAAGCTCACGTGCAAGTGGACGAACACCAGCCAGAGCGGATACGAGAGCATGATCGACAGCGTGAGGAATGCGATCCGCAGCTGGGCGTCCCGGATGCGCCGCGGGTTTCGGAGTCCCCTGGCGACGCGCCGATAGGCCTCGGTTTCAGCGAACTCGACCGAGGCCTTGAAGATGGTCCGGGTGAGCACAAAGAAGACCCCTCCGCAGAACAACGCGACGAACGCACGCAGCAGGACGTCGCCGCTCAGGAAGTAGAGGCGCGTCACCCAGACGAAGTAGACGACGATGCTCAGGTTCGTGAGCTGGAAGGCGACCCACACGTTCGATCGGCCGGTCCACGTCTGAAACCGTCGACAGATCCGTTCGGTGAGACTCAAGACTGCTGAATCGATGTAAGTCATCGCTTGCGCGGTCTCCTGAACCACGCGGTCGACCATTCATGTTATCTTGCAGCGAAAATGAGCACGCTGTGAAACCCACCGTCGTTCGAAAAATCTACCGCGCCGACAAAGAGACGATCCACGCGCTGAACGATCTCGGCGTTGCCACCGTTCACGAGGCGCAGGGGCGCACAGGCCTGATGCGGCCGTACCTGCGCCCGATTTACATTACGGCCAAAGTTGCCGGCAGCGCGGTGACCGTGTCCTGCCAGGCCGGCGACAACCTGATGATCCACGCGGCGCTGGAGCTCGTTCAGGCCGGCGACGTCCTCGTCGTGACCACGACGTCGGAGTCGACCGACGGGATGTTCGGCGAGCTGCTCGCCGTATCGGCGCGCGCGCGAGGCGTCGTCGGTCTCGTGATCGACGCCGGCGTCCGCGACGTGACCGATATCGCCGCCATGAATTTTCCCGTGTGGGCGAAGGCCATCAGCGCTCAGGGAACGGTGAAGGCCACCGGCGGGTCGGTCAACGTGCCGGTCGTGTGTGCCGGCGCGCTCGTCAACCCGGGCGACGTGATCGTCGCCGACGCGGACGGCGTGGCGGTCGTGCCCCGTCGAACGGCCGCGGACGCGGCCCGGCTGGGCATGGAGCGCCTCGCGAAGGAGCAGAAGTCGCGTGAGCGCCTCCGCGCCGGGGAGCTCGGACTGGATATGTACGGGTGGCGCCCCAGGCTGGCCGAACTAGGCGTTCGATACGTCGACGACGAGGACGCAGATCGCGGATGACGCCATCGCGGCGAACATCCGGAGGGGGCGGTCAGTCACGCCAGGCTGAACCTGAATGTCACGGTCACGACGAACGCTGTGGGAACGCCGTTCAAGACGAGCGCTGAATACTTCCACTGCTTCAGTGCGTCGCTCGCGGCGTTGTCCAGCAGGGCACCCGCGCTCCGCACGACTCTGACCGACTCCACGCCACCACTCGCATCAACGACGGCTTCGAGGATGACGATGCCGCCGAGGTGCGTTGCGGCGGCGAGCGCCGAATAGACGGGCTCGACACGATGGAGCAGGCCTGGCGTCTTGATCGGGCCGCCCACGCGAACCGGAGCCGCCGAAGACGTCGGCGCGGGTGGCGGCGGAGCCGGCGCGACGGGCGCCCCAATCCCTTCGGCGATGCCGCCGACGACGCCGCCGGTGACGCCGCCCTCGACTCCGCCTTCCAATCCGGCGGCCGGCTCGACGTGGGTTGTGCCAGTGTGGTCCTGCTGGACTGCGGATGACGCGTCGGCGGGTATTGCGGGCTGCTCGACGACACCGACAGGCTCTTTGGCTGCGGGTGCCTCGTGGGGCGCTTGCGATGCCACTGGCGGTGGTGGTGGCGGCGGCACAGAGGGCAGCACGGCTGGCGTCGCGACAAACGCCAGAGTCGTCCGGAGTTGGGGTTGAACGCTGGCCACGCGAAACAGCGTGACGACAACCAGGGCTGTGATTGCCGCCGCGTGCGCGAGGATGGCGGCGACTCTGGACGGGAGGGAACGTTCACGAAGCGGACGCTCAGTCTCTTCTGAGATCAGGTCGAACATGTATCGCGTCTCGTACCTGCGTTTCGCAGGCGCTTATTTCATGTCAGTCCTCCGCAATCCGTACGCCATCGGCAAGGCGGGCGTACCGCGCCATTCGGGGCCATTGCTTGGGAGCGCACTGCGCCGGAATGAGCACACTGAGCATGGCTGCTCACCGGAACCGTCCGGCTCAGGTTGATGTGGTCTTGATCTCGCTCGACGATCGCGACGTGCTGGGCGCCCCTACTGAGGCTGGCGCTTGTCGGGAGCTGACGGCGCCGAGGGCCGGCGCATTTCCACCCGTCCCTTCAGGCCCCCTCCCTCAGCGATGGCTATGCGCGGCGCGACAATATCGCCCGTCACCGAGCCGGTCGCCTGGATTTCCACCTTGTCCCCGGCTGTCACATTGCCGGTGACGGCGCCCATAATCACGACCGATTTGGCAGCGATTTCCGCCCGTATATCAGCATGTGGGCCGATGGTCAGCGTGTGATCGGGCAGCTTGACGCTCCCTTCCATCTGGCCACACAGCGTGAGATCCTCGGACCCACTGAGCTCCCCTTTGATGACGACCGACTTCCCCAAGTCCATCACGAGCGCGTCCGCATTTCCACGATCTGATGGCACGTTTTGCGGAGGTGTGGGTGGTTGTGGGGGCGGCCCGGCAGATTGATCTCGTTTCCACATCGTCGTTCCTCCGGATGATGGCCTGCCTTCACATTCGTGCGAGCGCCCAGCGAATCCCGCCGAGCACATGCTGCTGATAAGTGGCATCCCGCCAGAGCTCGTCGCGATGACCGAGCGCGGTGTAGAACACGCGGCCCGTCCCGTACATCTTCGCCCAAGCGAGCGGGAGATCTCCCATTTCGCCGGCGTGTTCGAGCCCGTCCTGCGGGTACGCTCGGAGCGTCAACAAAGGGGTGACACGATCCCTGTTGTTCGTCTTGAACCGGTAAATCTCATCAAACACCCGGTAGGTCGAGCCGAGAGGGGCGACGGCCGGATTCGACGGCGTCTCAACCGTCGCGACAACCTCGGTCTGGTTGCCGTGTTTGTCGAATTCGTCGCCGAGCATGTCAAGGTACTCGGGGCGGTTGTGATAGGTATCTGACGCGCTGTGTGTCCCTGCGAACGCGTGCCCGGCGGCGACCCACCGCAGAAACGCGCCCAGATCGGGGATGCCCAGATCTCCGGTTGTGTTGGCGAAGACCACGCCGTCGAACTCGGCGAGGCCGCTCGGCGTGATATATCGATTGACGTCGGTCGCGGTCCGACAAAAAGTTGTGGTGAAGAGGCCCGAGCTGCGGCCGAGCGCCTCCAGAACAGGCTCGGCAACGTCAATCGAGCCGTGGCGGTACCCGGTGGTGTAGGTGACCAGCAGCACGCGGGCGGGCGTCATGGTTTGAGCCGGCGCGCTCGGGGGCGACGTCGGCGCGGTCGTCGAAGATGACCCGCAGCAGACCGCGCAAATCACGAAGAGCATCGGACGCAGTCGCTCTGACATTGCCGTCCCCTATGGTAGCAGCAGCCGATGCCTCCGACTGCCGAGCACCGGGACTGACGCGGCAGATGTCAGGCGTCGAGCAGATCGACAACGACAAGCGTCACATCGTCGTGCGGCAGAGTTTCCCGGTCCGCGAACCGGCGCAGCGTCGTCATGAGCGTATCTGCAAACAACGCCGGCGACTTGTTTCGCTCCACATCGGCGAACGCGGTGAGGCGCTCGATGCCGAACAGTTCCTCATTGCGCCCCGGTGTTTCCGTGAGGCCGTCGCTGTAAACAATGAGACGCGCCCCTCTGGCGATCGAGACGGTTGCCGTGGCGTACTCCGCCGACGGCATCACTCCAAGAAACAGGCCTCGTTCTTCAAGGCGAAGCACTGTCGAGTCGTCTCCCGGCACGAGCAGCGGCGGCGGATGGCCGGCGGCGGCATAGCTGACCGCGCGTTCATCCGGCCGGAGGAGGGCACAGACGGCCGTGACGTACGATCGTTCGAACATCCCGCACAGCGTCAGATTCATTCGTCCGAGAAGTTTGGCGGGATCTCGCGTCTCTCGGAGCCCGGCGGCAAAGGCCACCTTCACCATCGAGGCGATCAACGCTGCGGGGATGCCGTGGCCCGAGACGTCCGCGACTATCACGGCAACAGCGCCGTTGTCCATGGCGACGACGTCATAGAAATCGCCCGCCACCGCCGCCAGCGGCTCGTAGCGGGCTGCGATCCGTACACGTCCCGTTGACGGCAGATCGTGCGGCAGAATCGATGTCTGAATCTCGCGCGCGGACCGCATTTCCTGTTCGACGGCGATCAGTTGCCGTTCCTGTGCGAATACGCGCGTGAGTGCGATATATCCGAAGCAGGCAAGCAATACAAGAAATCCGATTGGCTCCGCACTGAACTGCCACGGCACGAGATGGGCTCCGACCGCGTGATCGTTGAGGACGAACAACAAGAAGATGACGATGCCCGCGACCAGAATTCGCCATTCGACAATCCGAGGCGGCCTGTATCCGGCAATCGCGCCGACGAGAGCGACGGTTGCGACGACGGACATCAACGGTAAGGACGGGTCAGGTACAAGAGTTGGAAGACCCGTCACGCGGTCGGCAACCACCGCAGCGATGGCGAACACGGCCGTTCCAATGGTCACCCAACGAAGCGCGCGATGCCATCCGAGGCCGTAGAGCTCCTCGATGAACAGCAGCGCCGGAATGAGGATGAAGTAGTTGAATCCGCTCTCGATCCAAAGCGCCGTCGACGAACTGATCCCGAGCGCTGTCGCCAGGGGCTGCTTGAAGAACATTCGACTGCCGTAGATCACCGCAAAGAGACCAAACGAGAACAGGAGCCTCCCCGTGGGCTGGGGACGAAGCACGTGTCCGACCAGCGCAGTGACGGCGGCGGTACAGATGATTATCGCGATCGCGAACGCGACGAGATTCACAGCTGCCATCTTGTGCGGACATTAACGTTCTCTTGAATTGCGATCAACGGCAAATGCGTTTGCGTCGCGGGTAGAATGCCGACGTGACTGGACCGCGTGACCAGGATTCGACAGGCGGCCCCACGTTGGCCGTTGTCCGAGATGGAGGCGCAACGACACCGGGCTCGGGTGGGACGGGCCCGACCGAGATCTGCGGCGAGGCGAGCTATTCGAGATTCCGGCAGTTTCGAACCTCTGGGAGAATGCTCACCCCGAAATAGGCTCACCCGGGAATCTCTTGCGACTATGGGGCACGCACCTCCATTGGTCAGTCGAGCGTGAAGGAGACGAACATCAGTCGTCCTTCCCGCTGAATCTGCAGCGTGACCGGCGATCCGGGCTTCAGCGCACGTACGGCGTCCCTGAGATCCTGCAGCACCGAGATCTGCTTGTTGTTCAGGCTGCGGATCACGTCTCGCGGCTGCAGGGGGACCTCGCCTGTCGCGCCGGCCGTGCGAGCGACGACGATGATGCCGTAGGGATCTCTGAGTCCTTTGGCTGACGCCGCGAGTTGTCGATCGATTTCGACGCCCAGTATGCCGAGCTCAGACACCAGGTTCTTTTCAGGGTCGGCCATCGCCGACACGGAATCGAAGTCGCTTCGTTCTTCGACCGGCGCGATCGCCAGGGTCATCTCTTTTCCGTCTCTGACGACAACCATCTGCACCTTCTCAGGAGAGTCTCTCAGGCGGAAGAAGTAATTCACCGTCGGCAGGTTGTCGGCCGGTTGACCATCAACGGAGACCAGGATGTCGCCGACTTTCAAGCCGGCGGCTTCCGCGGGGCCGCCCGGCCAGACGTCGGAGACGATGACACCGCGGTTGTTGGACAGATTGAGCGCTCCGGCCATCTCCGACGTGATCGTCTGAATGCTCATCCCTACTTCCTGCCGCCGCAGTTGACCGAACGTCTTCAGCTGGCGAAACACGGTTCTCGCCGTCGCGCTCGGAATCGCGAAGCCCAAGCCCTCGTTTCCCCCCGATTGCGAGAGGATGAACGTGTTGACGCCGACGACTTCACCGCGGATGTTGACCAAAGGGCCGCCGGAATTTCCCGGGTTGATCGGCGCGTCGGTCTGGACGTAAATCTGCGGCGAATCAGGATCAATCTGCCGTGCCACCGCGGATACCAGTCCGTGCGACAGGCTGTTACGCATCCCCGCAGGGCTCCCGAAAGCGAACACGGTCTCGCCCTGACGGACCTGCGAATACATCGCGAGCGGCAGCGCGGGGAGCTTCACGCCATCGAGTTTCAACAACGCGAGATCCAATTCCGTTGCGATGCCGACGATTCGAGCGGCGGCCTGCGATGATTTGCCCGACAGGGCCGTCGTCAACGAGCCGTCCGTATTGGCCGCCGGCAGCACGACCTGCACGCGCTGCGCACCGCTGACGACGTGTGCGTTCGTCATGATGTAGCCGTCCGGATCGATCACAAATCCGGAACCGACGGAGCGCTGCCTTCCGACGACGATGCTGGCGTCGGCTCGAACGTTCTCTTCGCGCGCGCCGTAACTGGTGACGAGAACCTGCACCACGCTTGGCCAGACTCTGCTGGTGAGCGCGTCTATCGCCTCGTTCATCCTCGTCAGCGCATCCTGAGGCGGAGCCGGAGCTTGTCTCTGAGTCTGCTGGGCAAACAACGCCGATGGTAGAAGGAGAAGCAACACAGAAACTGAGAAGCGGATCCCGTGGACTCGAGAGTATCGGACGAACGAACTCATCACACGTCTCCCTGAGCTAATGCACAGACCGAACCTGCGAAGAAGCGCCTGGTTCACGCTCCGCCATTTCGGAGGCCGTCCGAACCGTCGAATAGATCTTGCGCATGCTGTCACCCGACGGCGTGAGCGTAACCGTCGTGGTTCCAAGGATTAGCTCAATCGGCCAGGCGGCGGTTCAGGCGTGCAATGTTGATTCACAACAAAAGCCGCGCCAGGAGCTGTGGCCGACGATCGCGAAATGATGAACCCGCCGGAATGAAGGGTTGACTCCGCCGCTAGGCTTGACAACTTGCTCGGCGCGCAGAACAGCCCGGATCGATTGAAGAGAATTGGTGGAGGCGGCGGGAGTCGAACCCGCGTCCGAGAGTCTGCCGTCGCAGGCGTCTACATGCGTAGCCGCCCTTGAAGTTTCGCGTCCACCGTCGAAGAGCGACACAAACCGGTGAGCGCTAGCCCCGATCTGTCTCGCCGCCACGCGTCGGAGCAGCCCGTGGCGGCCAGCCGGCTTTTATGACATCCAGTCCCACCCCGCCGGCGGGGACGAGGTGGACGTCGCTGACTTAAGGGTTAGTTAAGCAGCGAGAGCGAGCTGCGTGTCCGCAGTTACGTTGTGTTCCACCGGATTTACGAGACGATGGTGCTCGGCATGCATCCCGCGAGTCTTTACCCCCGTCGAAGCCGTGTCGCCCCCTTTTAATTGAAGCCTGGAAGCCTCGAGGAGCCGCGCCCCGGGCGGAATGTCCTCGCGATCTACCACATGCATTCTAGAGTGCGCCCCTCGCGGGCGTCAAACGACTCTGCCCGTTGGAGTTGTCGGGCTATAATGCCGACAAAGCAGATCATGGGCGAAATCATGAGCTTTGACAATGATGTGAGGCGGGTCGTCGAGGCCGCCGTGCACGAGCTGACGGTCATGGCGGCCTTTGAGCGGAGCCGTGTGCATCAGGCGGGGGTCGAGGAAGGCCGGACCGGCGGCCTTGATGAGGGCCATGCCAAAGGCTTCGCCGAAGGGCGGACCAAAGGATTCGACGAGGGGCGCGCCGAGGCGCAGGAAGAGGCCGAGCGCGAATCGCAAGACGCCATAGCGGCCGCCCGCGCCGAAACCTCCGCCGAGCTGGCTGCGGGTGAACGATTGGTCAACGCGGTTCGTGCCATCGATCAGGCACGAACACTGGGTGAAGTGCTGGATAGCCTGGCGACGGGCGCCAAGCTCGAAATCGAGCGTGTTGCGCTCGTTACCATCCGTGGCGATCGCATTCGAGGTTGGCGGCTCGTTGGCTTTGATCCCGAGTCCACCGGTACGTCGCCCGGCGCGATGGACATCGCTGACATTGCTCTACGGGACGCCGGTGTGATTGCCGAAGCCGTGCGCACCCGGGCGATCGCCCTGGTCAAAACCAATCGGCAATCCCCTGAGGGCAATCAGGGCCCGCCAGCCTTCACACACGTGTCCCCGGGGCAAGAGTGTTTTGCGGCGCCGATCGCGTTGCTGGGGGAAGTCGTGGCCGTGCTGTACGCGGACACCGAGCTGGCCGCGACCGACGCGTCCAGTCCGCGCTCGCAAATGTGGCGCGAGCGGCTGGAAGTGCTGGCGCGCCACGCGTCCCGCTGTCTGGAGGCGTTGACGGCGATGAAAGCGGCGCGTGCAGCCACGGTTGCGACGGATGCTGCCGATCGCGTAGGTACGAGCCCGGTTTCCCTCGCGGGGTGACATGAACACAGCGCGGCTGGTCGCCATCACGCTCATTGCGACGCTGCTGATGCCGATGGCGCCTCGGGCCGGGCAGAGTCCACAGGATCCGAACCCGATCGTTCTGAAACCGACGATCCATCCGCGCCTGCCGGCCGATTCTTCTCAATACTGGCTCGCGCCCACGGCCGATGACAGACGCGTCGCGAAGACCGCGGTGATGACCGAGTTTGCCGGCGCGGTGAAGCTCGAAGTCGACACGAGCTTTGCAAAGGCTCTGCCGATTCTCTCCCAAAAAACGGTGCAGCAAGGCCGGCTCGGCGACTACGCCCTGTACTACCGAGGCCTCGCAGAACTGCGACTGGGCCGGCCGGCTGATGCGAAGCGGACATTCGACTCTCTGGCGGCGAAGCCTCCGGTCGGGTACCTGGTCGAGGCGACCGCGCTGCGACAAGCCGAGTGCGACGAGGCGCTTGGTGACCAGAGAGGGGCCCTTGAGATCTACGAGCGGCTGTCCAAAACCAAAACCACAGCGCCTGACGACGTCCTGATGCGCGTCGGACGCGCCGCAAAGGCGATCGGCAACAGCGAGAAAGCCATCGTGGCCTTCTTCGGCGTCGTTTATGAGTTTCCGTTCAGCGATCTCGTGCCGCTCGCGACCGCGGAGCTCGATCATCTGCCGGTGCCGGCGCTTACACCAGGCAGCCAGCGCTACAAGCTCGAGCTCGGGCGCGGCGAGCGGGTGTTCGGCGCCAAGCGGTATTCCGCGGCGCAGCCGATCTTCGAATCGCTTCGCCCCCAGGCATCGCAGGACGATCGTGAGCTCATCGATCTACGCCTCGCGGAGTCCGACTATTTTCTGAAGCACGTTCGGGCGGCCCGCGACGGCGTCAAGCCGTATACCGAGAAGGCCTCGCGGCAGGGAGAGGCGCTGTTCTTCTATGCGATCGCCACCCGCGATCTGGGCGACTCCGCGGAATATATACGGACCGTTCGGCGCGTCGTGCAGGAGTTTCCAGAGCAGAGTTGGGCCGAGGAAGCGCTCAACAACCTCGCGACCTACTACCTGGTTCAGGACGAGGACGAACAGGCCGAGCAAACGTTCCGGGAGATGTACCAGAAGTTTCCAACGGGGCACTACGCCGAACGCGCGGCGTGGAAAGTCGGCTGGTCGGCTTACCGGAACGAACGCTATCGCGACACGCTCGCCGCGTTCGAATCTGCGTCGGCAAACTTCCCCCGCTCCGACTATCGACCCTCGTGGCTCTACTGGTCGGCTCGCGCGCACGAGGCACTCAAGGAGCAGGCAATTGCCGATGCCCGGTACCAACTCGTCGTCACGGACTACCTCAACACCTACTATGGCCGGCTCGCCGCCGGGCGTCTCGCCGATCGCGGCGTTCGCGCGAACGAGCCGCGAGCCGCCACCGATCCCGCGACAGCCACGTCAAATGATGGAGCCGCGCCGCCGGCGGGCCTTCCCCCGAATGAACCGGTCGTGCGCGCGTTGCTGGCGCTGAATCTGTACGATCAAGCATTGGACGAGCTGCGCTTCGCGCAGAAAACCTGGGGTGACTCCTCCGTGATCCAGGCGACGTTTGGCTTGATTTACAACCAACGAGGAGACCTGCGTGCCGGCATCAACGCCATGAAGCGTGCATATCCTCAGTACCTGACGGCGGGCGGCGAGCAGATCCCCCCGCCGCTCCTTCGCGTGAGGTTTCCGGTCGGCTATTGGCCAGAGATTCAGAAGTACTCGATCGAGCACGGCCTCGACCCCTACATGATGGCGGCCCTCATTGCGCAGGAATCGAACTTCGTGGCTGACGTCCGATCCCGCGCCAACGCATACGGTCTGATGCAGCTACTGCCCTCGGCCGGCCGCCAGTATGCGAAGACCCTCAACCGAAGGTTTAGCGTCGCAATGCTCAAGTCGGCAGACACGAACCTCCGGATGGGGACGGCGTACTTCGCTGACCTGGTGAAGCAATTCGGCGCTGCCTATTACGCGCTCGCGAGCTACAACGCCGGCCCCAACCGCGTCGCGCGCTGGATCTCGGAGCGGCCCGGCGTCCCGCGCGAGGAGTTCATCGACGACATGCCGTTCCCCGAGACGCAGGATTATGTGAAGAAGATCCTCACTCAGGCCGAGGACTACCGCCGCCTGTACGGACCAGGCGCGGCTCGGGGAGACGATGACGCCGTCCAGCCCGCTGTCGCCGACGAGGCGGGGCAGGGCAGGCCGGCTCCGACGTCGAAAACAAAGTCCACCCGCGCTACAAAGAAGACGTCGAAAGCCTAACGCACGCACCGAAATCGCCGCGGCGCGCGCGTTCATATTTCCTCCACAATCGTTCCCCACACTGATCCACAGCAACAGGAGGAGAGGCAATGCGTTCAGGTTGGTGGCTCGCGCTTGTAGCCGTCGTCGGGTTCATGTTGGTCGGGGTCGTTGCGTATGACGCCGGAGTGGCGCATGGGGCGGCGATGGCGGGCGCCGCGGCATCCGGCGCGCTTCCGCCGTACGCCTACGGTTGGGGCTTGTATCGTCCATGGGGATTTGGTTTTGGCTTCCCACTGTTCATTCTCTTGTTCTTCTGGCTGGTCATTGCCCGCGGATTTTTCTGGGGCAGGCCATGGCGTCGATCATGGTATGACTATCGCGGTGATCTCGACGAGTGGCACCGCCGCGCGCACGAGCGCATGCAGCCCGGCAGTGCTCCACGGGCGTAGTTCGGCGATTGCCCGGTGAGGCGCCGTGCGGCCGACTCGCGACGCCGCGCAGACGGTGCTCATCGTGGACGACGAGCCGCGGATTGCTCAGATCGCCGGCGACTATCTTCGGCACGCGGGGTTCGAGGTCCTGACCGCCGCGACCGGAACCAGCGGTCTCGAGCACGCGCGAACGCATCGGCCGGCGCTCGTCGTTCTTGATCTGCGCCTCCCTGATATGGACGGCATCCAGGTCGCGCGAGAGCTGCGCCGATCCTCGGATGTTCCGATCGTGATGCTGACGGCGCGCGCGGAGGAGTCGGACCGCATCATTGGGCTGGACGCCGGGGCGGATGATTACGTCGTCAAGCCGTTCAGTCCGCGCGAGCTCGTCGCCCGGGTGCGCGCCGTGCTGCGCAGGACGCGCGGCAAGACGCAGGACGTCCTCCGGATCGCTGATCTCACGATCGACACGGCACGCCTGACCGTCGAGCGTGGGCGCGAGCACTTCGAGCTGACCGCGAGTGAGTTCCAGCTCCTCGCGACGCTCGCTTCGCATCCCGGCCGGCTCTTTACGCGCGCTCAACTGCTCGATGCGATCCGCGGTTCGGACGCCGAGACGTTCGATCGAGCGATTGACGCCCACATCAAGAACATCCGCCGCAAGATCGAGCGCGATCCTCGGAATCCGCGCTACGTGCTGACGGTGTACGGCGTCGGCTACAAGGCTGCGGACGACGCCGTCGAGCCGTGGGGCGATGGGTGAGCCCGTCCGGCGTGGGAGCCTGCGAGTGATGACCTATCGTCCCCGCTATCGTCCACCGCCCTGGTGGCCTGAGGGCGAAGCCTGGCCACCCTCCGGCCCAGGGTCGGGGTGGCGCCGGCGGCGGGCGCGATTCTTGAGGCGCGTCGCGCTCTTCGTCAGCTTTGTGTGGGCGCTCAGCGTGATCGCCGCGGTGAGCGTGTGGTCGAGCGTCGCGCGCGGCGTGTCAGGCGATCGGTCGTGGACCTCGGTCGCCGCACCGATCGTCATCACAGTGATCGCCCTCGTCATTGCGGTCATGCGGCGTGTGGGGGCGCCGATTGGCGATCTCGTCGGCGCCGCGCACCGCGTCGCGGAAGGCGATTTCAGCGCACGCGTGCGGGAGCAGGGGCCACGGTCGGTGCGCGTGGTCGCGGCCGCATTCAACGACATGGCGGGCCGGCTCGCTCGCCAAGAGCAGCAGCGGCGGGAGCTGATGGCCGACATTGCGCACGAGCTGCGCACGCCGCTGAGCGTCGTGCAGGGCCGGATTGAAGGGCTCATCGATGGGGTGTACCCCCGCGAGATCTCTCAACTCGAGCCGCTGCTGGAGGAAACGCGCGTGCTGGCGCGGCTGGTCGAGGACTTGCGGACTCTGGCCAACGCCGAGAGCGGTGTGCTGACGCTCGATCGCGAGCCGACCGACATCGACATGCTCATGCGCGACGCCGCGTCAGCCGTTGGCGACGAAGCCGTTCAGCGGGGCGTCAACATCGCGTTTGAAGACGCACCGGTCGTGCCGGCGGTGAGCGTGGACCCTGTCAGAATGCGGCAAGTCCTCGTGAACCTCCTGGCGAATGCCGTTCGCCACAGCGGCGAGGAAGAATCGCAGGGTCGGCGACGACCACGAAATGTCGTGACCATGGGCGCGCGGGTCATCGGCGGGTCCCTCGTCATACGGGTTGCTGACACCGGACCAGGCATCTCGCCCGAAGAATTGCCGAAGATCTTCGATCGCTTTTACAAAGGACCGAAATCGTCCGGCTCGGGCCTGGGGTTGACCATTGCGCGGGGTCTCGCTCGTGCGCACGGCGGCGACATCCGCGCCGAGAGCCACGTCGGCGTCGGCACGACGATGACCGTGACTGTGCCGCTCGAAGGCAAAGGCTGACGGCTATATCAAGGGTCTCCCCGTAGGTATACTCTCTGATCATGTCCAAGCTGACGGGTTCGAAGAAGGCGACGCAGTTCACCGAATCGGTCATTCGTGAAATGACGCGTCTCAATGATCTGCACGGTGGCGTCAACCTGTCTCAGGGCTTTCCGGATTTCTCCGCGCCAGCCGCTATTAAAGACGCCGCGTGCGAAGCCATCCAGGCGGACATCAACCAGTACGCCGTCACCTGGGGCGCTCGCCCGCTTCGCGAAGCCGTCGCGCGTGAGTTCACCCGCCGTTACGGCGTGCCTGTCGTCCCCGACGAGCATGTCACCGTCTGCTGCGGCTCGACCGAAGCCATGATGTCCACGATGATGGCCATCATCGATCCGGGCGACGAGGTCGTCATCTTCGAGCCCTTTTACGAGAACTACGGTCCCGACGCGATTCTCTCGGGCGCGACCCCACGCTATGTGACGCTGTACGAGCCCGACCCGTCTGCGCGGCCGGGGTCGCCCAAGGCGACCTGGTGGTTCGATCACGACCAGCTGGCAGCCGCCTTCAATGACAAGACGAAAGCCATCATTATCAACTCGCCGAACAATCCGACCGGAAAGGTGTTCACGCGCGACGAGCTCGAGGCTATCGCCGCGCTCTGCCGGAAGTGGGACGCCATTGCCATCGCGGATGAGATTTACGAACACATCATCTACGACGGCCATCGGCACATTCCGATCGCGACCATCGAGGGCATGGCGGACCGGACGATTACACTGAACGGGTTGTCGAAGACCTACAGCGTCACCGGCTGGCGCGTGGGGTGGACGATCTCACCAGCGTCGTTGACCGGGGCGATCCGGAAGGTGCATGACTTCCTCACCGTGGGCGCTGCCGCGCCGCTGCAGGAAGCCGGTGCGCTGGCGCTCAGCCTGCCTGACGTCTACTATGCGAGGCTCGCGGCGGAGTACCAGCGGCGCCGCGACGTGTTGCTGGACATCCTCTCGCGCCATCATTTCATCGCATACAAGCCCGATGGCGCGTACTACATCATGACCGACATCAGCGCGTTCGGGTTTGCGGACGATGCCGAGTTCGCGCGGTACCTGGTTAAAGACATTGGCGTAGCCGCCGTGCCGGGAAGCAGCTTTTACAAGACGCCTGGAACAGGCCGGACCAAGGTCAGGTTCTGTTTCTGCAAGAAGGACGAGACGTTGGCCGAGGCCGACCGGCGGATGGAGCGCCTGGTTCCGGCAGGCGCGCCCATACACTGACGCTCAGT
>Ga0306922_10000953_pt1 | contig 25180 bp, 16 predicted proteins | sample sta12Cox44000082_FD_203758 | JGI IMG/M metagenome (GOLD analysis project Ga0306922, IMG submission 203758) | Lab enrichment of tropical soil microbial communities from Luquillo Experimental Forest, Puerto Rico - statoxic.12C.oxic.44.000.082 (v2)... | ecosystem: Environmental > Terrestrial >... | reverse complement strand
TCGACACAATGGGCGACCAGGCGGCCTATATCGGCCCGGTCGGCGCCGGCACGATCGCCAAGCTGGTGCACAACCGCACCAGTGCGGTGATGGGGTGCGCTGCCCGAGGTCTTCACGATGAGGATCAAGGCCAGGGTCGAGCCGCCCGCGGTCGATCCCAAGCGCGTGCAGGCGATCCTCGACGCCGACAAGCCGAAGAAGGGCCGCAGTACCTCCTCAAGCCGCGCAGCAGGTGCCAAACAGATCGGGCGTATAGCGAACCCGCGCGAGAACCCCGTCGCGCGACTTCTCGATCAGCCGGCGCAGACGGCCGAGGTCGACGCCGACGAGCTTGCCCTGCCATTTGACGATTTTGCCGGCGACCAACACGGTCTCGACATTGCTCGTGTCCATCATCGTCACCACCGTTCCCGGCACGTTGTTCAGTGGGAAGACATTGATACGGTCGGCCGCCAGCATAATGATGTCGGCTTCCTTGCCCGGCGAGAGCGTGCCGATCTTGCCGTCGAGATGGGCCGTTCTGGCGCCCCCGATCGTTGCCATCTCGATCACCTCGCGGCAAGTCACGAGCGGCGGCAAATTCTGTTCTCCAGCGAGCGAGCGTTCGTTGACGAGCGCTCGTTGCAAAGTGAAGGCGGAACGCATGATCGAGAACATGTCGGCGGTCATGTTGCATTCGACATCGACGCTCAGGCTCAGCTGGATGCCGTGATCGAGTGCCGTCTGGAACGGCGGCATTCCGTGCCGCATCTGCATTTCGATAGCCGGGGCGATCGACACCTTGCCGCCGGTGTCGGCGATCCTCTTCCAATGGGTCTCTGTAAGCTGGGTGCAATGGATGTATTCATTGTCCGGGCCCATCAGCCCGGCTTTGCCGACCGCCTCGAAATTGCCGGTCCGGTCGCCGACGATGTGGCAGATGATCGGGACACCGGCTTGGGGTGCGAGCGCCCAATTGTCGGCGTTCGGCGCGGCGTTCAGCTCCAGGGTCAACAGCTGGTCGGCGGAGGAGAAGTATTGCGACTTTAGTCGCAGCAAATCTTTTGGATACTGGCTGCCGGGGCCGAGACCGGGCGAATAGGTGTAGACGGCCCTCCGTCCCGACTCCTTCAAGCCCGCAATACACGCATCGCTGTGCGCCGGGGTGTGCGACACTTGCGAGGTGTCGACCGTCGTCGTGACCCCGGCGTTGAGCTGGCTCAGCGAGGCCACGAGCTCCGAGATATAGGCGTCTTCCAGCTGGTAGACCGGCGTGAAGATGCCTTGGATGACCCCCTGATAGGTCTTCTTGCCGTCATTGGGCGTGCCGAGTACCCCGTCGGCGAGGATGCCGCGCAGAATGGTTTCGTATTGGTGATGATGGGTGTCGACAAAACCCGGCATCACGATCATGCCGCGAGCGTCGATGACGAGGGCGGCGGGCGCGTCCAAACTGCGGCCAACGGCCAGGATCTTTTTGCCCTCGATCAGCACGTCACCATTGTCGAAATCGCCGAGTTTGGGGTCCAAGCTCAGCACGATGCCGCCCTTGAGCAGGATGCGGTGGGTGGGGTCGCGCTCGGCACGTTTCAGCCGATCGAGCGTTGCGGTCGCGCCGGCGGCCACGGCTTGCCCGGCGAGCAACTCACCGGCGACGCCGAGTGCGGCGCCCGCGGCGATCAGGCCACGTCGCGACGGCCTAACCGGATGGCGGCATGCCTCGTGCATCTCGGTCGGCCTCGTTTGGCGATTCTCGTCTGACATCTCCGGCTTCCTCCGTCATCCTGTGCATGCCGACCGCCAGGCAGTGCCGAAGTCGGCGGACGCAGGGCCATCAATCTCGGCTTGACTCACCCCAACCCGATATCAGCCTATACGCCTCTGGCCGATCTGTGGGATGAGGCGGAGTTCGATGATAACCGATGTCAAGCTCGCTCCAAACCTCCCGGGTTGGATGGTGGAGCATGCCAACCGCTATCTTTCCAGCGGCGGCACCGATGGGCACATGCACAAGCCGACCCAGTCCGCCGGCCGGACATAACCGTACCGTCGCTGCTGCTGACGACGACCTCTATGATGCAGGCGGATCCGCCAGCCTCAACTTGCGGACGAGGGCCTCCCCGAACCAGGTGAATAAAGCTATCTAACCCCTTTGGCACTTCGATGCCGTTTCGAAAAAGGGGCCGTCCACCGGCACCGTCAACTTGTCAGGTCGGGTTAGTCGGATGCAGGCGAGTGGCAGTGGGCATTGGGATTTATTGCCAACCCATCCTACAGATTTCGGTCCAGAGCCGGAATTTTTGGGTCCTGGAAGCTCTATGCTCGGCGGCAGTGAAGTGATCGCGGCGGTGGAAGAGGTTATTGATCTGATCGTGGGCTGAGAGAAAGCGCTGCGCCTGACCGGCCGATTTGAACCGCTTCATTTGCCGCTCTCGTCGGCGTGTCGGCTGGTGCGAGTTCTCCGCTCGGTTATTGAGGCCCTTATGCTGGCGATGCTCGATGCCGGGCATGATCTCCCGCTTTGCCGCGCCGTAGCTGGCAAGCTTGTCGGTGATCATGACACGGGGCGGCCGCATCTGCTTCTTCAGCAGCTTGCGCAGCAGCCGCTTGGCCGCTTGCTTGTCGCGTCGGCGTTGGACCAGAACATCGAGCATCATCCCGGTCTGGTCCACGGCGCGCCACAACCAGTGCTTTACACCGGCGATCTTCAGCACGACCTCGTCTAGATGCCATTTGTCGCCAACCCGGGGAAGGCGGCGACGGATCTGGTTGGCAAACTGCTGGTCGAACTTGCGCGCCCATTGTCGGACCGTTTCGTGGCTGACGATGATGCCGCGGGCCGCCAGCAACTCCTCCACCATGCGCAGCCCGAGCGGGAAGCGAAAATACAGCCACACCGCATAGCCGATGATCTCGGCCGGGAATCGATACCCGGCGTAGCGGGTGCGTGCGGATGTCCTCATCCTACCCGACTTCTCACCCCGATCTGTTCGCGCAAGCGCGGCAAGGCCCGCGAAGTTGACGGTGCCCGCCGGGTTATCCGATCACTCGCCGCTGATCCTGGAGCTAGCGTCATGACATTCCCCGCAGACTTAGCGGGCAAACCACCGCGATCTTCAGGCCGGTTAATTGGATCAAAGACCCGGTGAAATCTGATCTGCCGGATCGCGATCTAGCGGTTAGCGGCGCCGGGGTCGACTGCCCGTCTATATCCTGGCTCCGGCCATTTTCCTGTGGAGGGACTCAAAGTTCGAATCCTGTCCAAGCTCCCCTTTACTCCGTCCTGGACGAAGGTCGCGGCCTAAAGCACGGTGCGCCCGGCCTATAGCCTCCCAATTGAACTTACGAAGGCAAGGCGCATCTATACGTCGTTGCCCCGAACGCGATAAGTCCGTCCCCCGGACCCCCGACCCCGCAATGGCTTTCCCCCAGCTGATGCGGGCGCGCTCGGGGCAGCGGAAGCCTGCCCCTTTTTGTAAAGCTCGTCAGGCCTCCTCGGTACTCTCACGAACATTTCGTTGATGACTGTAACCTCGCCGCAACAATGCGGTAACAGGGACGCGCGATACGATCCACTCTAGAAACCAATGGTATGGCGCCGTGCGACTGGAACCGGCTCGATCAACAGGGCCAACCTCACTGATACCGGTGCCGGCACCGCTGGGTGCAGGATTACAGCTTCAAGCGACATATTCTAAGGATCGCAAGGCGTGGCTGAGCCCAACTCTGGCCCGTCACGATTCTTGACAGGATGAGCAAAACAGCGCCGAGCGTGAGCCGACGGGGACAGCTCGGAGAAGTGCTTAGTTTAGACCGGGAAGGAGAAGACGATGAGCAGGTTGTTCGGGCCGATGCGGCAGGTCGGGATCGTCGTGCGCGATATCGAGAAGGCGATGCGTCACTGGGCAGAGGTGTGCGGGGTTGGCCCGTGGTTCTACGCCGAGCAGCTGCCCATGGATGAATTCCGCTACAAGGGCCGGAGCTATGATCTCAAAGTATCGATCGCGCTTGCCAACTCAGGTGATGTGCAGCTCGAGTTGATTCAGCAGCGCAACGATGTGCCGAGCCTGTACCGCGACTTCCTCGCCGCCGGCCACGAGGGGATGCAGCATTGGTCAAGCTGGCCAGTGAACTATCATAAGATCCGCGAGCGCGCGCTGACGTCCGGTTGGCAGATCGGCCAGGAGGGTGATACCCCGCGCGGTCCCTTTATCTATTTTCTCAATGAGGGGCACCCCGGCACGATCGTTGAGATGGCGGAGGCGACGCCCGTCCGGATGCGCATCTTTGATCAGGTGCGGGAGGCCGCGCTGAACTGGGACGGGCGCGATCCCATCCGCATGAACTGGCCGCAGATTAGATGATCCTCGACGACTGCGGGACCATTGGTTCGAATCCATCTCCCTCCAGCGGTGAGTCTGTCTCTGCGGGGTCGCGCGGACGCTGTCGGCTAAAGTCGCGGCTCTGGCGCCGTCTGGGCCTGGTTCGGGACGTGAGAAAGGGACGAGCTGGCTACGACCAGACTTAGTTTGGCTCTGTTTCTCTGACAGGCATTGATGCAGTCCCACTTCAGCAAAGCTCAACCCCGTCGCAACGACGCGGCGAGCCGGGGTGAGGCCGCGGGCCGCGGCGTACCTCCTGGTTGTGCGGCTCAGCTTGCGAGCAGTCTGCGCTGCTCGGTCCAATCCAACGGCAGATCAAGTTCGGTCAGACGCGTCCCGGTCAGCGCGACGGGTTGCCGGCCCTGCAAGATCGCGTCGACCAGCTCCGGGCTCAAGAAGGCGAGACCAACAAGCCGGCGGATGTAGCGCCGGGTGATGCCGTCACGCTCGGCCAACGCCTGCAGCGATAGCGCCCGCCCGGTGACCAGCTCGTCAAACCACGCGCGCCCGCGCGCGAGCGCCTTGATCAGCGCCGGATCGCGTCGCCCGCTGTGGTTCGGTTGATCCAGTCCCGGCAGCATTAGCTTGGTTTCGACACCGCGCCGCTTGAAGGCGACTGCTGCGGTCAGCTCAACAGCACCACTGTTCGGGTCTTCCGATGCGGGTGACGGGCCATCGCGGCCCAACAGCGCGCTGGGGTGCATCTTAATCATGATCGTCTCTTTGTCGACGATCACCTTCTCGACGAGACCCCGAACGAGCTTTGCTCGATCTCTGGGTGAGCCGCTCAACGCGGCGGCAAGACGCGGCGCACGACCGAGCATTTTGCGAATTTGGTCGGCGGGCATGCCGCTCGTCCCGAACCGTTCGAGCAACCTCGCTGGACTGGTCAGTGCCTCGACCAGGATTCTGATCACCGCACCTTCGACCTCATGAGCGGCGAGACGCCAAACCTGCGCGCGATCCTCGCCAGTTTCAGCAATCGGCGCCGCCGAGACGTAGTAGCGATAGCGTCGACCGCTCCTGACGGCGTGCGATGGGGTGAACCGATTCCCCTGACCATCGGTCAGCATCCCCGCCAGCAGGCTCGGCTCGGCTGCGTCCATCTTTGATCGGTGACGGCGCGCCTTGGCCGCGAGCTGCTCCTGCACGGCGGCCCAGGTCTCGGCATCGATCAGAGCAGGATGCTGTCCAGGGTAGAGCTGGCCTTTGTGGGGCAATCTGACCGGTGTAGATCGGGTTCGAAAGCAGCCGGTAGATGTGCCCGCGCGACAGCGGCTTGCCGCCGCGTTGGCAGCCGTCTGCCGTCATGACGCGCTTTGTGCTCAATCCGAGCTGATCGGCCGCCTGCTTGACCCGACGCACACAGCCGAATTCTAGATACAGCGTGAAAGTACGGCGCACCGTTTTGGCTTCGGCGGGGTTGATGGCCAGCGCACGCTCACGCGCGTCATAGCCGAGCGGCACATTGCCACCCATCCACATCCCCTTTTGCTTTGAGGCGGCGATCTTGTCGCGAATACGTTCGCCGGTCACTTCCCGCTCAAACTGGGCAAACGATAGCAGCACATTGAGAGTCAGCCGCCCCATCGAGCTCGTCGTGTTGAATTGCTGGGTCACCGACACGAACGACACGCCTTGGGCATCGAAGATCTCGACCAGCCGGGCAAAATCGGCCAGCGACCGGGTCAGCCGGTCGACCTTGTAGACGACCACGATGTCGATGCGGCCAGTCCGAATGTCATTAAGCAGATGCTGCAGCGCCGGGCGCTCTGTGTTGCCGCCCGAGAACCCGCCATCGTCGTAGCGGGTTCGCGCCAATATCCACCCCTCATGGCATTGGCTGCGGATATAGGCCTCGCAGGCCTCGCGCTGCGCTGCGAGCGAGTTGAACTCCTGCTCGAGCCCTTCCTCGGAAGATTTGCGGGTGTAGATCGCGCAGCGCTTCTGGCGTGCCTCAGCCCGCGGCATTGCGGGCTTCCATCGGCCGGGTGACCGGAACCGACACCTGCGCGGGCGAGTGGGTACCCGAGCGGCTTGACCTCAGCCCAAAGAACAGCGGGCCCGACGACGCCGTCCCAGTGATCTTCCGCGCGATCGCCGACAGCGAGCGGTAGTGCGTGCCCTGCCACGAGAAATTATCATCGAGCACCAGCACCTCGTGGCTGCGACCCCGCCACTCGCGCATCAATCGGGTGCCGGGTTTGAGCTGCGGGCGTATCCTCAGCCGTCCGGTTTGCTGCAGCTCCAGCGCGATCTGGCGGAGCTGGCGCTGCAACTCCAGACGCGGCCCACCCGAGGCGACTTCCTGCATCCGGTGGGCGACAGCACGCACCAGCAGCTCACGGCTGAGGCGCGGCGAGGTCTCCGTCTTGTGGAGGCGGCACCAGAGCTCGCGGAGTTCGCCGAGGTCGAGCTGGGGGAGGCGCGACAGCGCCTCCGAGCTGCGTTCGTGGTATCGACCCGGCATAACCCATCACCGCTGGCTGGCCGGTTCAACGGGAGCGAGCCGGTAGACCGACCGGTGATCAGCATCCTTACCGCGCCTCACCTCGCGGCCGGCCCGGCGCAGCCCGGTAATAGCGGCCCGCACGGTATGCGGCAGCCAACCGAGCCGCTGCCCGATCTCGGCAACCGAAGCGCCTTCGGGTCGCTCGAGCATGGCGATCAGCTTGGCGCGCTTTGTGCTGGCCGCTGGCTGATCGGCACCGCTCACACTGGGCGCCCCCAAATGGGTGCGCCCCGAAGTGGGGCTGGAGCGAAGCCTGCTTGGGTCTGTCGTGAACGACCGCACCGTTAGCCGTCGCGGTTGCTTCTGCTCGATCGCTCGCGGCCCCTGCCGAGCGTGACCGTGCCCGTGGATTGCGACGTTCCGCCTCGCGCTCGCTGTTGCGGACTGGCTTATTGATGACCCTGGCATCGACCTTTGCCGCTGCCTTGGTTTTTGCTTGCTTGCTGGTTTGCCTGGTGGCCATGGCCTCGTTCTCCATCTCCGCACCGCGCCTGTCGCGATGCTGCACCACCACAAGCCCGGCGGTTGGGGCCAGGCGAGGCGGCGACCAAGAAGGAGGCCGTCAAGACCCACAGCAATGCTCGCTTTGGCCGTGAAGTCGAGTGGAATGTGAGCGGGAACGACTGTTTTCTGCGCCGGTCTGTAAAGCCGGTCCATAGTGACGCAGTTTTGCGAGCTATCCCTGCAATACCGAACCGCCGTCTCAGCCGGTCCGGTGACGGCCGGCGCTCTCGACCAGGTCTGCAATCAGGGCAATTTCAGAAGACATATGCTCACTACGAGTGTTACCGCCTGTGACCCCTTCCGGACATCGCGATGGTCGGTGTCAGCTCGTTTTAACAAGCTTACAGATTGGTTCCGAGGCCCGCCACTCCGGCATCAAAAAAATTTCCGAGTGTGAGGTAGTTCACACATAGCGGAGCAGGTTGGAATATTCTTAACCAAAACGCGTTGCCGACGGACGGCCCCGATCGGTCAAGGCCAGGGAGACCAGGGGATGGATGACCGAGAACCCCAGCGGGCAAACCAAGGGAGTGTCGGGCCTCAGCAGGCCGAAGCCGAAGGCAAACGGTCGCCTTAGGGTTTCCCCTGGGAGGGAATATGCGAACCCGATCTGCACCCTACAAGCAAATGGCAACGCGCCCCGGCCGCAGATTCGCGACCGGTCCGCTCGATCCTGCGACGGTCGACAGCTGGCCGAGACAACACCCCGATCTCATACCCTGATGGAGTTGAATGATGGACTCGTCACATGTCGCCACTGGTACGATCACCGCGCTTCTAGCGACGGCGTTAATTTACTTTTCGAAGTGGCCTCTCCAGGCGCTCGATCTGCCGACGGCATCTGCCATTGCCGGTCTGCTCGTCGCCTTTGGCGGCGCCTTGGTCAAGTATTATAAATCGCGGACCGCGCTTCCTGCTCCGCCAGTCGCTGCCGTGGTGCCGCTCGCGCCCGCGAGCCTGGTCCAAGAGCCGCCAGCCGCAGCATGATATCTACTTGTAACCAGTCAGAATTCAACAGAGGGCAAATGCAGCCGCAGTTGCGGCTGCTGCTCTGCTCCAGATGTCGCCAGCGCTCGCCGGGCGATCGACGGCTCGCATCACGCGTCTGGTGCCCGTCATAAGGATTGGGCTCCGACAATCCAGAATTCGCTGAGACAGGAGGGCCTTTGCACTAACCGCTACCCCAATGCGGCGACGGTGTGTTCGCATAATTCGCCAGCGTCCCTGAGGCGCATTTTTTCAACACGGGAGGAGCTTGTCATGAGGGTCATGGTCGTTTCTCCGGTCAGATTATTTCGCGACTGTCTCGCCGCAGCCCTTGGATCCATGCAGCCGGTACCCGAAGTGGTCGCCGAGGTCAGCATCACTGTATTGCACCACCGCTCGGCCGGTGAGCTGCCAGACGTCGTGCTGGTGGATGTGACGCAGGACATCGGGATCGAGGAGGTGGCGCGGGTCGCAGCAAAGTGGCCCAACCTGCGTCTGCTGGCGCTCGGCTTGCTGGAGCACCGCGAAGAGGTGGTCAGCCATGGCCGCGCCGGCTTTGTCAGCTACATTGCGCGCGACGCTGCGATCGAGGACCTGCAGTCAGCCATATCGGGCGCCGTCGCCGACCGCATGCGACCTCCGGCGGCCATCGGCGGGGGGCCCATTCGCGCCCTCTTCGATAAACAGCACCCATCAAAGCCGTCGCACGTGGCCCCGATGCTGACGAAACAAGAGACCGAGGTTCTCCAGATAATCCCTCTTTTCCCCCAGGGAGGGAATCTACGAACTCGATCTCCGCCCGACAACCGAATCGCCGACCCGCCCCACGCCACGAATTCGCGACCGGTCGGCTCTACCCCGCAACCGTCGACAATTGACGAAGGCAAATCCCGCTTCTCGCACGCTAATGGAGTGAAACGAATGGATTCCTCACATATCGCCACTGGCGCGATCACCGCGCTTTTAGCGACGGCGCTAGTGTACCTTTCGAAATGGCCCCTCCAGGCGCTCGACCCGCCAACCGCATCTGCTTTTGCCGGTCTGCTCGTCGCCTTTGGCGGCGCCTTGGTCAAGTACTACAAATCGCGGACCGCGGTTCCAGCTCCTCCGGTCGCTTCCGTAGTGCCGCTCGCACCCCCGAACCTGGTCCAGGAACCGCCAGCCGCGGCATGACAAATACTGCAATCAAAACCTGGAACTCGAAAAAGCCTGGCGCCGATAGGCGCGAACCGAGCTTGTCAGTGCACCGATCATCCCGGGGAGGAGCTTGTCATGCGGATCATGGTCGTTTCTCCGGTCAGATTGTTTCGCGACTGTCTCGCCGCAGCCCTTGGATCCATGCAGCGGGTGTCCGAGGTAGTCGCCGAAGTCAGCATCACTGTATTGCACCACGGCTCGGCCAGTGAGCTGCCAGATGTTGTGCTGGTAGATGTGACGCAAGACATCGGGATCGAGGAGGTGGCGCTGGTCGCAGCAAAGTGGCCCAACCTGCGTCTGCTGGCGCTCGGCTTGCTGGAGCGCCGTGAAGAGGTCGTCCGCCATGGCCGAGCCGGCTTTGTCGGCTACGTTGCACGCGACGCTACGATCGAGGACCTGCAGTCAGCCATATCGGACCTCCTCGCAGACCGCATGCAGTGTCCGGCCGAGATCAGCGGAGGCCTCATTCGCGCCCTATTCGGCCGAGAGCATCCATCGACACCGGGGCGCGTGGCTCCGAGCTTGACCAGACGCGAGACAGAGGTACTGCAGTTGATTGGCCGCGGCTTCAGCAACAAGGAGATCGCGCGCGACCTCGAGCTGTCGGTGGCGACGATCAAATGCCACGTGCATAACGTGCTGGCCAAACTCGGCGTCGGCCACCGCTCGTATGCAATGCGCAAGGTTCGCGCCGAGCCATGGATCGGCACGAGGTTGTAATATCCGCCGACAATGGGGTCTTCGGTTCATTGTATCTGTACGAAAATCGACACGGGGCGCGGGTCTGCACTAAAGACAGGGAACAATTAGGGTTGCGAGCATAGGCTGCCGGTTGAAGCGCAAGGTGCCCGGGCACCGCGCCCGCTGCATGCGGCGGGGGTCTTCTGTTCCCGTCAAAGCCACGGGCGGCCGATCTCTACTACTCCTCAACGGCGGTTCGCGTTGCGCAGATTGAAATTTCAACGCTCCGGCAGCAGATGACTGACGCCTGAAGCGGTACGCTTTACGTTTCCGAAGGCTTCAGTTCGGCGGCGCGCGCGCTTGAATTCCGCAGGTTGATGGCCCAGCGGTCGGCGCGGTCGTATTCGAAGTCGAACTTGATCTCTCCCGTGTTCCGATCGATCTGAATTAGAGCGGTACGCCAGGGAGCTTTATGATCGTCTTTCGCCATCTCCGTTCGAAGCTCCTCGAGCAGTTCAGCGGTTGCGAAACCACTCGGCGACACCGGCTCGTATTTACCGTCCTTCAAGTACACGAAGCCGCTCATCTTAGAGCTGCCGTCCTCGATCGTCCCGACCATGACGAGGTGCGTCCAATTCGGGTTGTGGCCTCCGATGTCTTGAATGATCGTTTTCCCGATCTCGTGTATTAGCTGATCCTTGTCCATACGATCTCCAACAATTAGAGCGCGCCAATCTCTTCGGTAGACAGTCGACTAAACTTCTGGAACTCATCGTTCTTGAACATCTCACTAGCAGAGTGTTTGACGCGCCCCGTGCCCACGTCGATGAATTTGTACGATACCGCGACTTTCTCCGGTCGGGCAAGAGTGCCGCCGCCGAATACGATATCAACGACGACGTGGTGACCGGCCTTGATCGCTGCTGCCCACTCGTTCTCCATGGTCTTCCAGGCGCTGTTGTTGAACCTGGCGTTCTGCGGGAACATGTTGATGATCCCCTGATCCTTCACGAAGCGGTGGCCGATGATGTGACCGCCGACGTCTCCCACCTTTCCCTTCGCGGCTGATTTGCTTTGAGCAGAGACCTCCTGCGACGATCGGGTGGCCCCGGTGAACACTTCCTTCAAAGTCGCTTTCGCGGAGACGGTCCGACCGGTGGCATCCTTCGACCACACGACCTCGTAGTCCTTGGTGGTAACCGCCACCTCGAACGTTTTCGCCTTGCCTTTTTTCTTGGGATTGATTTCAGCGACGACGTAATCGGTTTCCTTCGCAGCGTCGCCGGACTCCTTAACGAGCTCCAGCGTGGTCAGGCGGTATTTCGCCTTGATCCGTAGTAAGTCCTTCTGAACGGACTTGGGCGTCGCACCCTCTTTCGCCATCGCCGTATCCGACTCGTTGACCGCCTTGTCCAGTTCGGCCTGCTTCTGTGCGTCCGTCCGCTCGTCCTTCTTATCCTTCTTCCCAAATAGCTTCGCGAACAGCGCCTTCGCCTTGCCGACGATCCAGGCGATCGCCGTGTCGAGCGCCTTGTCGACGGCGGCGCGGACCTTCTCGATCACCCCCATGACCTTGCTGGCGATGTTGCCGAGGCCAAGGAAGCCGGCGAGGAAACTGATCGCCAGCGACAGCAGGCCGGCCAGCGTGCTCTCGACCTTCTTGGCGGCGGCATCGATCTGACCGGCGGCGATTGCCACGATCGAGTCGATGAAGGCGATCACCGCCGCCGCGATCTTCGCGAGCTTCTGCACGAAGACCATGACCGTGTCGTAGATCGACAGGATCGCCGAGATGAACCCGGCGCCCGGGATGAACATAGACACCAGCTTGGGGATCGCCTTCTTGACGATCGTGTCGACGACGAAGCTGGTAATGCCTTCGATCACCATGTCCTTGAGGTTCGTCAGCTTGTCCTTAATCACCTCCCAGGCGGCGGCAGGGCCGCCCTTCACCAGCGCGACGACAATGTCGAAGCCGGTCTCGAGCCCTTTCATGATCGTCTCGCCGGTGGGTCCAAGCGCCTTGACGATCTTGCCGCGGATCTGGGCCCAGGTGATCCCCAGTACGCTCAGCGCAAACTTGCCGACCTCGACCAGCGAGAAGGCCTTGGGGATGTAGACGCCGGGCAGCGAGCCGGTCAGCCAGTCGATCAGCCCGGCCTTCAGATGCGTGCCGAAATTGTCGGCAAAATTCTGCAACCCGAGCTTGGCCGCCCTGACCAGATTGCCGACGAAGGGCAGCGGGTTCTTCAGGATGCTCTTCAGTGCCGCGCCGGTCTTCTTGATGTAGCCGAGCGCCCCCGGGCTCACGACGTCGAAGATGATTTCGAGCAGGTTCCAAACCGCAGTTCCCGCCCAAGTGAAGAACTGGCCGACAAAATTGGCGAACACCCCGGCCACGCGCGCAAAGGCTGAGGGCAGAGCGGCGAGATCGGCGATGCCGAGCGTGCACAACGCGGCGAGGAACAGACCCGGGATCTGGCTGACGAAAGCGACGACGGTCGCCAGCGCACCCTGGAACCAGGCCCAGGCGCGGGGAACGGCGTTGGACTTCTTGGCGTTCTCCCAGACCTCCTCCTGACCGATCAGCTTCATGAAGCCGCCGATCAGGGTTTCGGCAGTGCGGGGTACCGCTTCGCCGGTAATCGGATTCTTACCCAGCACCGCAGTCAACAGATCCCAACCCCGGGTCTGCGAGGCGAGATTGGCGAGCGGGCGCAGGATTGCGTCGCGGATGAAGTCGAGGACCTGCCCGCCCAATGCCGCGACGAAGTCGATGATGCGCCGGATCGGCGTCGAGAAGATCGCGACCGCGCGGTTCCATACGTCGCCCGGCGAGAAGATGTCGCTGACGCCAAGGCTGTCGATGAATGTCGTCACCGCAGTGCGGATCGCCGCCCCGGTGATGCCCAGACTGCGCAGCTGCTGGTCGATAAAACCGCCGACCCGGTCGAAGATCCCGTAGGCGTCAAGCGCCGCGGTGATCAGCACGCCCCCCGGAATGAATTCTACGACCGCGCGCAGCACATTGGCGTCGCTGCGATCCACCGGCGCCATGTTGATCGGATTGACCCCGAGCACGATCGTGAACATGCGAAAGCCGGGGATCGCGTTGGCGCGCTCGGCGAGAAAACCCAGGGGGTCGGAAAGCGCAGAACGTTGAACGTGCGGGGTCGCCCGTTCGCTGATCTCTGGGTTGGCCGCGCGTTGCACCTGAGCGTGCTGCACGACGGCGCGCTGCTGGATCGTATGGGTCAGCTCGTGCGCGATCAGCTCGCCGCCGGAGCGGGTCTCGGGGCTGAAGGCGCCACGCGCGAAAAAGATGTGATTGCCGCGGGTGAAGGCGCGCGCGGCCAACCGCACGGAGAGCCGCGCCGCCCGCTCGTCGGTGTGGATGCGCACCGGGCTGAAATCGGCGTGGAAGCTTCGCTCCATGTGATTGCGGATCGCCATCGGCAGATGCGAGCCGCCGCTCTGCGCCGCCTCCAGCTCGCGCCCGATTTCCGGGTCGATCGCGCCCGCCGGCGGCCCCGGCGCGGGTGCCGCCGCGCGCGCGATCTTTGCCGCCTCGGGCTTGCCAACGCGCGGCGCCGCGGCCGGTCCGGGCGGCGACATCGACATGACTCGCCGCCCGACCTTCTCCGCCTCGCGCTCGGCCGCATCCGACGGCGAGGAAACGACGAGCGCCTGGGCCGGAGAGCGCGCCACCATCGGCCCGCCCGAAGGGTTCGCGGCAACTCGCCCTACCCGCTGCTCGTGTCCCGCCAGCATGGCCGAAAGCCCGGCGTTGCCGAGCTTGCGCTGCAACGCCTGGCTAGCGCTCGGCGGCGCGGCAACGACAACCGGCGCCGCGCGCACCGCCGCGCTGCGGGCGGCGAGCGAGGGCTGGCGTTCGGCGGGCCGCGGCTGCATCGTGCGCGGCCTCCAGCCGGCGTCCGTCAGGCCTTGGCTAGCTTCGGGTCGGGCAGCAACATAGGCCGGATGAAGCGGCGCACCGAATAATCCGTGTTCCAGGAGATGGTATCGGTCGTGGCGGACCCCGCCGCGGGTGGTGTAAGCTTCGCCAGGAGCACCCATTCGGACCCGGCGCAGCAGTCGCAGGCGCAGATCCCGTCCCGGTGATCCTTGTAGCAATCCGGTTGGGTGGCCGACGGTTGGGTAGCCGGAGCGGTGGGCGGGGCATCGGTCGGCTGGGCGGCTGCGGCCGCTGCCCGCCCTCGGGCCGGTGTCGTGCTCGCCCCGCCGGCGACGATTGCGGCTGCGCCCACGACGGTCGGCGCGGAGGGCGTTTGGCCGCTCGTACCGGGTGTCGAAACGGCTTCAGGGCAACCGCAGGCCTTGTCGGGCCGGTGGTCCAGTACCGCGATTTCGTAAGCGTCGATCGTGCGCGTCTTTGCCAAAGACTGCACCCCGGCTTCCGGCGGGCAGGCGAGCTCGCGGGGCATGCAATCGTGCTCGCGTCGGCGCAGCACCACCCACACAGCGCTGGGCAATGTCTTATCGCATGTAGCCATGATCGTCAGGGACTGCGGCTGGCGCACTTGCACCGGGTCACCGATGCAGTCCAATGCCAGTCCGCAATCGACGTCGACCGTCAGGCAGCGTCCCGTCGCTTCCTTGCCGGTCACCGTCAGGCCGCAGATTACGCCGCAGCCGAACAGGTTGCGGAATAACAGGCGGCTCAGCTCGCGGGTATAGTCGACGCCGGCCGTCAGGTCTTCGTCGAGCAGCAGCAGCCCCGGCGTGAAGCGCGGCCATACCAAGCTCCCTCGCCCCTCGGCAGTGATGAGGGCAGCAGTCTTCGTTGTTGTCGTGTCCATCAGCGCGCTCCCTCAGCGGTACTGGTTGTGGAACCTTGCGCACCCTCGCTGCGCCGCTCGAGTGGGAAGATCGACAGGAACGTGCCCCCGGGCGTGCCGTTGCCGAACGGTCCGTCGTTGCGCCGGCCAACCGCATTCGCGTCCACCGCCTGACTGCGGCAATCCAAGATCAGGTCGCCGCGGATCTCGATTTCGATCGTCGAAGGCCCTTCGCAAAAGCGTGAGGAGGTGACATCGGAAACTTGGCTGTCCCACCATTTCTGATCGACCCAGCAGCGGTAGCTGCGGGCGGTTCCAGGTGGATCCGGCGGCTGGTGCGGGTCCGGTTCGGGCGTCAATTTCAGGATCGGCACCCGGAGGACCTGACCCCAGGCAATACCGTAGGTGCCGCGCCGGTAGCCGCCATCCTGGATCACCGCCGTCATCGCGACCACATCCTGGTTCATCAGCCGGTCTTGCACCGGGCCGTCGAAGCCGATGACGAAATCGGTCCAAACCGCGTCACCGTCGGTCTTGGTGCCGTCGAACATCTTGGCGAAGTCGGCCCAGGTGACCTGCAGGTTCGGGTCCGGCCGCAGGTGCCATTCCCGCCAGCTGATCGTCTCGAGATGCGTCAGGTCGCAGCCGCGGATCAGATCGTAGAGCAGCTCGTTGCGCTTGACGATCCGGCGTGGCAGGCAGTCGTCGATCGTGCCCACATCGAACACCGGGCAGGCGCCGCCTTCGGTAACGGTAACCCAGGCGAGCGGGACCGGCGAATCCGGGTCGAGCCAAACCCCTTCCCGCTCACACAGGGGCGGCGGTTCTGCGAGCGGCGGCTCACCGGACCATGCGCACAGGCAAGGCGCGCGCCACTTCGCGGTCTCCTGCTCGCTGTCCGGCAGCTGCGAGGGGCATCCGCAAGCCGGACATGGTCGCTCCGCAGTGAACACCCAGCCGTCGCAAGGGATGTCCGGCCAGAGCGAGTACACCACGGTCTCGCAAATCCGGTTCCATTCGGTCTCGCCGCAGCCGCACAGATCCGGCACCCGCACCGGCTCGGTCCGCATCTCGGCGTAATGCGCGGCGAGTAGATACCGCCCGGGCTGAGGCGTCGCGCCGGCATCGATCATCCAGATCATTCGGTCGGAGCTGACCTCGGCTGGATGGCCCAGCGCGATCTCCCTGCCGTAACGGTCCAACGCGAGCCCTGGGCCAATCGTCAGCATCGTGTGTTGCTTACCGGCGCTGATGCGCAACCCACCCACCACGCCCCAGCCGAACAATGCCCGATTGATAAGCCTGCGACGGCCGAGGCCGTAATGCTGCTCCAGCGTGAAGTCGCGCGCTGTCATCAGCTTGCTCGGGTAGTAGAGGTTGCGCTCGCTCCCCGGGTCGCACCGCCCGGTGCTGCCGCAGTCGGGCGGCCGGAGAGCGGCCTTTACTTGCAGAGTCATCTGATCTTCCCCATCAAAGGAGCCGTTCGTCGTCGGAAAGGTCGAGGCCTCGATGCAGCGACGGGCCGGTGCCGGAAAGCGTGATGCCGCCCAGCCAGATGTCCTGGCCCAGCAGTCCCGGCCGCTCGCCCATCAGGCCAAGGTCTTCGTCCAGCCGCCGCCCCGCGCGAGACGGCCACAACTGCCAGCGCAGCACTGGCGTCACGCCGGCGGGCACGTAAGCCGCAAGCAGCCGGGGGAGCGGTCCGGCCAGTGCCGTCCGCTCGGCGGATGTCGCGCTCACATCGATCACTACCCAGCCGGACAGCCGCAGCGACGGGTCGTCATCAGGACCGCAGTCACGCAGCCGGGTGCGGCCCAGCACCGCGACATTGAGGCGCGTCGCGTCCCGTCTGCGGCCGAGCAGGACGTTCGGCATTGCCATGCCCTCCTCGCCTGGCGGCGTCAGCATGGCCGGCGCAAGGTTGGCGGCGTCGGATATGTGCACCGGCCTGCCGGGCAACAGGACGCCGATCAACCGCCGGACGCCGGAGGCCGTGCCGCGCTTCGCAAGGAGGTCCGGTGCCGCCTCCAGCAACGCCCGTCTCAAAGCGGCGGGGAGGCCAGGTTCCCACGGAAGGCCGAGCCACGATGCCAGGAAGTTCAGCCAGTCGTCCGGCGTGCGCGCGGCATCGAGCAGCTCGCCTAGCGTCGCGATCCGGCGATCGAGCTCTTGCGCCATCACGTCGAGCAAGGCGACCAGCCCGCGCAGATGCGTCGAGGGCGCGGCACGATAGATCGCCGGCAGCCGCTGCATCAGCGACAGCTTGGGATAAAGCACGGTCAGGCTAGAAACCCGCGATGTCCCGCTCGCACCGTCCGCCACGTGCAGTGTCAGCCAGAGGAACTCGTCGGTGACGGTGTGCAGCGGCAACACCCAGGGCGCCGGGACGACGGACCCGCCGTCGAGGCCTGGCACGTCCAGGCCGGCGGCGACCGGCACCGGCGGCCCCCAACCCAGCAACGCGTCGAGGGCCGCAGTTTTTGCCGCGCTGGTACGTCCGGGATCGGACATTATCGCCTGGGCTTGCTGCCCAATATTTGGGTCTGGGGTCGAGGCGATCCGGCACGCGATCGTCGCGCCGGGCGGCAACTCGGCCTGGATCTCCGCCCGGAGCCACCCGGTTTCACGCCCGAGCGGCGAACGCAGGACGGGCGTCAGGAAGCTCGCCTCGCCCGTGCCGGTGCCCGCAGCCAGGTCCCAGCGCCACAGGCCAGTATCGCTCGCGAGCCAGACACTAGCGTCTGCGCCAGCGATCCCGTGCAGTGTTCCGACTGCTCCCGGCAGGGCCTCATCGTCGAGCACATCGCCATCCGGCCCCAGGACTACCAGACGCTCGGCCGCGCCTCCGCCTGTCGAGCACGCGAGCAGGATCCCGACAGGGGGAAAGGCGGCAAGAAACCCCACCGCCAGCCCGGCACCGTGCCCGAGCGAGGTTAGCGGCAGGTCGGCCCAGCCGGCCGAGGGATCGTCCACCCGCGCCCAGCGCAACCGTGTGGGCTCGGCAACCACCCAGCGATTGCCAACGCGCGCAACCAAGAACGCCTGCTCGTTCAGCCCGGGCGTGGCTATGTCGCTGATCTGCCGGCGCTCGTCGATCCGCATTTGGCTGACGCTGCCGGCCGCGTCCACCAGAGTGGCGATGGCTTGCCGCTCTGCCTCTGCGATATCGCGGACGGTCCCAGCCGGAACTACGTCGCCAATCGGCTGAAGCGAGCGGCGATCGTATGCGCCGACCGAATTTGCGCCTGTGCGCGCCGCCCACAGCAATCCGCTCGTGACGATCAGGCGCTGGGCCCCGCCGAGCCCAGCCGGATCGTCCGCGCCGGTACAGACTTCGGGCGGATCAGCGTCGCTCAGCCAATGCAATGCGCCGGCGCCGTCGCGCCAATACACCTCGCCACTGTGCGATGCTGCCGGCGCATAGGCATCGCCCTCCCAGATGCGCACCGGTGCTGCCGCGAGCCGCGGGGCGGTGGTCAGCCCGTCCGCCCCGAGCAGCCCACCGGTGACGAGGCCGGCGCGCCACTGGGCCGGGCGGTGAAACAGGTAACGCTTCGGAAGGCCGGTCATGCGGCTGCTCCGAGCACCGCCGCGGTAATGTCGCCCGCCCCTATGGTCAGGCCCGGCAACTGGTGCGGACGCAGTATCACGGCGCCGGATGCCTGTCCGTTGACGGTGAGACTGCCAACCGCGGCGACGCCAGCGATACGCCGCAGCCAACCCGCCAATGTCAGCACTGCGACCGCCCGTCCAAGCGGCCATGGTTCGTACGCCGCCGCCGGCAGCGGGGCGAGCCGGCCACTGAGCACGGCCGCCGCTGCTGCGACGACCGCGGCCGTATCGGAGCCTTGCCGTACGACCAGCGATGCCCGTATCGCAATTGGCACATAGTCGGGTCCGACCACCCGCAATCGCTCGCCGATCGGCAGGCGCGGCCGCAGATATCGCTCCAAGGCCAAGAGCCAGCCGTGATCCTCTGCGGCCGGCGGGGCCGCAGCCTCGCTGCGGCGACGCTGGCGCAGCGCGACAAGCGTGCGGGTTCCGAGTGCGCCGGCGAGGCAGGGCGCAACCGGGTCATACCCGTCGATCACCCCGGCACGCGCTACGTGCAGGCCGGGGGCCGCCAGCGCAGCATCTTGCACGTCTGCATCGGTGACCAGCGGACGGAGCTTGGCGACCTGCACGCGTGCGGTGTGGCGGAGGCCATCGAGCGTGTCGCCGTCCTCCCCGCCTGTAAGTGGATCGGCATTGGCGAAACGCGCCGCAACGCCACCTACGCTCCAGCCCGTCTGGGCGAGCAGGTTGCCAGCCTGTCCCGCGGTCGCGGCGTAATCCGCGCGGATTGTCGTCCCCAGTGGCGGCACCGCGCCATTAACCCCGTTGCCGAACCGGAATGCCACTGCCGCCCGATCAAAGGCAAAGACGCGGTCGGTCGGTCCCGCCTGTTCCAAGTCGGCGGCGGGGGACCAGTTTTCCGGCCCGGCCGGGCCGAGAAGCCGAACGGTCACGGGCTCGCCATCGGCTGGGGCACCCCCGCTCAGCGTCAGGACCTGATCGGGCAGCCCGGTCGCGCCCTGCTCGACCCAGGCGGCGCTCACCTGCACGACGGCGAGCGCGTTGACCATTATCCGCAATACTCTGGGCGGCAGCGGGAACGCCCCCGCGGTAAGGCGGAGGGCAATCTCGACCGTATCCGGAGCAGTGGACAGGGTCAGCGTATCCGGCAGCCGCAAAAGCATCGCCCCGCTGCGCGCAAATGCACCGGTGCCGTCGGACAGGATCGCGATCGGCTGATCGAACCCCTGTGCCCCGGCCACCCAAGCGGTCAGCACGGCGCTGGGCCGCTCCGGCGCTGCCGGCGGCGGGTCGGCGAGTGCACCAAACGGCTCGGCCTCTACCCCGATCGACAGCACCGGCGCCTGCCCGGCACCAAGGTCACAGCCGCGCACCAGCGCGCCCTGGAAGCGCAGCCGGAGTTCCGTGGACGGAACCGGCGCGTCACCGAAGGGTGCGAAGCTCGCACCGGGTCGTCCGTTCGTCGCCGTCAGGTCGGTTTCGGTGCCATCTGGCAGCCGCGTCGCGAGCCGGACCAACAGGGCCGGCGTGAACCAGACACCCTGCGCAAGCGAGCAGGGTGGGGAATCGCCGCGAGCGATCGCCGGCGTGCCGGGCGTGCCGGGTGGCAGCGTGAAAGGCGGCAGCCACTGACCCGCCGCCGGCACCGGGCCACCGCCGGGATCCTCCGGCCAGAGCAGGCCTTGCGCCGGCCGCGGGCCGCGCGGGCGAATGCCCATTAGGGAGGCGTATCCACGCCGTTCGTCCTGCCGCAGCCGGCCGAGACCGTAGATCTGCGCGTCGGCGGTGAACGCCATCAGCTCCAGCAGCGTAATGCCGGGGTCGTGCAGGTTGAAATCGGTCCAGACCGGCGCCAGGGCCGGGATCAGCGCTCGCGCGCGCTCGACGAGCGTCGCGAAATCCGTATCGTCGAGCGACAGCCCGAGCCCGTTCACGGCGTCACCGGCGTCAGCGAGAGAACGAGGCGATCGGGCGCCAGCACCGCAAGCTCGTCGGCGGCTAACACTCGGGGCGGTGCATGCAGCACGCCCGCGGCGTCAACATCAGATAAGACGAGGCTCGTCACCCCGACAAGACCGTCGATTCCCACCAGGACCGCCATCACATCGGCCTCCGCAGGCATTGCTCCGAGCGGCCAGCCGCTCCCCTCGACTCCGCCCGTTGCCGGATCGAGAAGCTGTTCGAGTGCGGACCGCGCCGCGGCATCTACCGTGCCGCCGACATCGAGGCTTTCCACTGTCAGGGCAGCCGTTAGCGCCAGCGGCCGGAGAACCGGCGGATCCACGGCAAGACCGCCCTTCGCCGCAAGCCGCGGCAGCGTCACGCTGGCCAGCCGCGCGCGCAGCACCTCCCTCAGCGCCTTGCCGGGGCGCGGGTCCTGGCCTGTTGCGACGACGACGAGGCGAGCCGCGCGGCCGCTCTGGATGTACCGTGCTTGTGCGAGCTCGGAGGTATTGCCGAGCGCAATCGCCTCGAGATCGGCGCCGGTGACGGCTCGGCCGCGATCGCGCAGCGCGGCGGGCGCGTCGGCCAGGGTTGCTGCATCGCTTCCTGGATCGGCCCCGCCCGCCGCCGGCCGCGGCGCCACCACCTGCTCGACGCCCGGCAGCGTGGTCACCAGGTTCAGCGCAGCCCAGGCGGCCACCTGGATTGCTGCCGCCGTCCCCACGCGGCGGTAGGTCAGGGCCGCAATGCCGTCGCGTCCGACCGGCGGCACCATCCCCGCCTGCGCATCGCCAAAGAAAATGTCCCCGGTGGCCGGATCGAGCCGGTAAGCCCGTTCGCCCGGCCCGGCGTCTACGACATCCGACACCTCGGTCCAGCGTACCCAAGCCCCCGGACGTCCGGGGATATCCGTCCGCACCCGGTCCGGATCGCCGATCTGCAGTGTCGCGATATCCTCGTCCGCCAGAGGCTCGCGCACGCGCAGATCGAGGCTTCCTTCCAACACCGGCGGTCGCGCCAAGGTCACCCGCTCTGACGGCGAGCCGTCAGAGGAGCCAAGGATCTCGAAATCCTGTGTCTCAGCGGCGGTAGCGGACGCGGCATTCAGGTAAAGACCTTCCAATATCGGCTGCCAACTCGTGCGCCCGGGGTCGTCCTCGCGGGCCCGCAGACGGAGCCAGTACCGGTCATTGCCAAACAACGTTGCGAGCTGGAGCGGCGCATCCAGCGCGATCGAGAGTAGTCCGTCCTGCCCGAGCCCTCCCGTATCGTCGGTCAGCGGCAGTTCTACGAACTGTCCATCCCTCAATGTTTCGGCGATCAGCCGCACCTGACCTGGCTGCTCCCGCACGAACGCGAGAAGCCGAATGACGCCGTTCTCTGGCGGCGCGGCCCCAGGCGCGGTAATACCAAGGAACAGCGCGCGCGACCCTGGCGCTGCTTCGTCAGGACCGAAGTCGGCGAGCATGTCGGCAACCGGCTGGAAGGCGGTGACTTTAGCGCCGGACAGCCGGTTTGCCGCACTCTGGTCGCGCAGGCCCAGACTGTCGAAGGTCAACAGGAAGTCGGGCTCCTGCGCAGTGGTGAGCGTGTAGCCCACCGTCAAGCCCAGCATCCGTGGAGGGTGGATTTGACTGGTATCCCGCTCGGCAGTCTGGCTTTGACCGGGACTGCCGGTGAGCTTATAGATCTCCTTGCCATAGTCGCCGCCGATCAGCCGCGCGCGCACCCAGGGCTGGTTCTTTCCCGCGACGTCGGTTGGCGCCATGTCGATCGGCCGCGGGAACGTGACAGGGCCGCTCTGCACGAGATTGCGCGTTCCATCCACGAGCTGGTCGATGTGCAGCCAGCTCCGGCCGTTCCAGTACTCCCAGCTCAGCTCCGGGTTCGGCACCACGGGCTGCTGATCCGCGACCCACGCGCCCGGGGTCTGCGCCGGCGGAATGTGGAACGTGTAGCGTCCAGCGGCCGCGACGGGTGGGGTCGTCCACCCCGGCGACAGCACCAAGAATGGAACCCCGGACGCGCTGCCTTGCACGCTCTGTGCGGCCGGCGTGCCGTTCGAGGTCAGACCGCGTGCCAGCAGCGTCGGCACCTTGGCCTGCGGCACGTTCGCCAGTGTCGGCACGAGGCTGCCGGCGGCGGTGGGCGACACGCGGACATGCTGGTACGTCACCGCGCCGTCTGGGATCCCGTCGAGGCCGGGCGCCCGGTCGAGCGTTGCGGTATTAGCGGCGACTGTCATCAGCGTGAAGGATTTCGCGCTCTCGTAATGTGGAGGCGTGCCGCTGATGATCAGGATCACATCGGTCGGGAGGGCCGTGTCGGCGGCGTCGAGCGTCAAAACGCTGCCGGCAAGGTGGCCGCTGCGGATGCCACCATTTGGCGCGCTGACACTCAAGATCAGCAGCCGCCAATCCGGGCCAACATTCGCCGAGAATGCGCTGCCTGGGCGGAAGACATGCGTGCCGCCGATCCCGGCGTTGTCTTCGATCCGATAGATGCTGCGCTGAGCGGGGTCGATCGGAAGCGATTCGAGAAGACTGTCCCCCTCGTTCGGTCCTAGCGTAAGCGGCGGAAGCGAAAGCTGGACGCCGGTGCCGAGGTCGGCCTGCGCCACCGCGAATACGTCGGGAGGGGAAATCCAATCGCGGCTGTACACCGCGAGGTTGCTGCCCGGGACGAGCAGGACGGTGCGGGTCGTAGGACCGACCGGCGGGTATCGCACGGCGACAGGTGCGCCGCGCAGGTCCGTCTCGTCGGTGATCGGCTCGTCCGGAAGCGGCGTGTCATCGAGCGGCCAGACGACGAGGGTGTGCGGGGAATCCGACGGCCGGAACAGCGCAATGCTGCGGTCCGACTGCGGCTCCGTCAACACACCGACATTGCCGTACCTGTCTTCTATGTCGAGCTGACGAGGCAACGGTCCGGCGACGATGGTCCCCTGCGTTGTGACCGCGATCGGATGACTGGTTGCGTCAGCGGTCACGATCACCGGATCGGACGCACCGTCCCATATCACCGCGGGGGCCACCGACACGTGGGCGGTCGTGCCGGCAATCGGCGTCGGAGTGCTGTCGTTGGCGTCGCTGAGGTGCCAGAGCGCGTTTTTCTCGTCGACCAGCACGATCTGTTCCGGCTGTGTCGCCGCGGGCCATCGTGCTGCCGCGATCTGCACGACCTTGGGGCTGACGCCAGACGTGTCGAGCGGCAGCGCAGCTCCGGCTTGCCAGGCGCCGGGCGGCGCTGCGCCGATAGAGCCCAGCGCGCGGGTGTGCAGGATTCCATCGACTGCTGCGAGTACGACGACGTTGGCGCCGGTTTCGAGGGCGACAGCCACCGGACCAACCGTCGTTCCGGCTGGCGCACCCAGCGAAACCCAGCCATTATTGGGCGAGAGCGGCTGATAGCCACCGCCGAAGAACGTGAAGCCGCGCCAAAGCCAGACCTGCTGATCGTCTGAGACCACCGCGGCAAACAAAAATTGGTAAATGAACCACGCGTAGTTCGCGATGGATGGAGGCCATCTCGGATCGAATGAGACCGCCCGCGCCTGCTCGCCCACGGTCGGCGCTGTGACGACATTGCGATTGATCGCGTCGCTGGTGACAGATAGCTGCACGAACGCGCCGTCATTGCGCACCGCGAAAGCGGCGCCTGCCGCCGGCGCCAGCGGGCCCAGCGACTCGTCGGCAGCTGTGAAATGGAGTGTGACGGTCGCGCCGCGCTTGGTCATCGCTTCGGGCGCGCTGACATAGAATTGGTCGAATAGACGTGGCTCGCGGCCGAGGGGAAAGAACTCGGTCGTCGTCACCAGCGGGACGCTGTTGGCGAACGCATCGACGGTGACCGGGCTGGTCGAGGACGGGTTTGTCGTGACGAGCACGCTCAACCCGTCGGTGAGCGAGATTGGCGCCGCTGGTGCATCAGCGACCGCGCGAAGCCAGCGAGCGTTGTTTCCGAACAGCGTCGTCGGCGGCAGCGTGCTCGGCACCTGCTTCGCGAGCGTGAGTGTCCCGGCGCCCGGCGTGGGTTCAAATGCCAGCCAGTCCGGATTGCTGGCACCGGCGGCGAGGCCCCAATATTTCCAGGTTATGCCCGCGCCGAACAGCACGTCGCCACCCCGCACGACGATGCTGGCGTCGCTGTCGATGTCGAGCAGGTCGGTTGCGCCAATGTACAGCTCATGCCGCTGCCAGTTGCGGGCTGCCGTGTCGCCCGTCTGGCCGGGAGGAAACGGGATCAGGCTGGTGACCGGCGCCACGGGACTGGGTGGAGCGGCCGCGGCGTTGAGCGCTGGGTCGATGCTCACCAGGTCGTTCTTGACGTCGGTGATCCGGTACTCCGCTCCACCAATACCAATGGACTGGCCGGCGGCGAGCCCGAGCGCCGGCGTGACCTGCACGGTCATCGCGCCTGCCCGAGCCGGTCCGGCGAGGGCGCGTACGCGCGGGAGGCTATCGGGTGCGGCCGCCGTCAAGAGGCCCGGGAACGGCAGGTAGAGTTTGTCGCCCATGCCATCGACCGCGACCAAATCGGTCAATGAGCCGGGCACGACAAGCATGTCCTGATCCGTCTCGAACACGATCGGGCCGCTCGACACCTGCGCTTGCAGCCGC
>Ga0306922_10000949_pt1 | contig 25254 bp, 40 predicted proteins | sample sta12Cox44000082_FD_203758 | JGI IMG/M metagenome (GOLD analysis project Ga0306922, IMG submission 203758) | Lab enrichment of tropical soil microbial communities from Luquillo Experimental Forest, Puerto Rico - statoxic.12C.oxic.44.000.082 (v2)... | ecosystem: Environmental > Terrestrial >... | reverse complement strand
GGAAGAAAACGGGATGACTATTTCATGTGACATCAACGCCGACGACACAGCGCCAGCGCACGGCCAGATCGTCACGTTCACGTACACGGTCGACGGCAACGACCCTGTTCCGCCGCAAGGTGCCACCGTCAGCGGGGCTGCCGTGGTCGGCGGTACCCGCTACGAGGTCAGCACGACAATGACGCTGCCTGGCACGCCTGCCGCGTCCGAGCAGTTCGAGATGCCGACGTCCGATTCCGATCTGGTATTCGCGGCCACCTCGGAGCCGAACGTATTCACCACGACCATTCCGTAGTCGCGGGCTATGACGGTGACCATAACCGGAGCCGTCGTTATCAATGGCGTGCGGTATCCGGTGCAGACTACAATCGAGATACCCGATACGAAGGAGAAGAAATGACATACGTTCCAGTACAGCTATGGGTCCCGGACACGGCGGAGGGAGGCGCGATCACTGGTGCTGTCCAGTTGAAGCTGTGCGGTGTCTGCTTCACGCCCGTTCCGAACTCGTTCATGGAAGCGCACCTGGCCGCGCAGCATCCGGAATCACCTCCGACCGAGCCTGCCAACCCGATCGCAGAGCCTCCGCCAGTAGCCGAGCAGCACTGATGCCAGACGTGATTCTGCGGCTGCACAAATTCGGCGACATGGCTGATGCCACGCGCGTCGCAGACGACATCCGCAATAGCGGTGAGGTCAGCTACGTGGACGCCGACGGCAGTACCGTGAACGTTACCGTCGGAGACGTGACGATCGAGAATGCCTGACAAACTTACTCTGGAGCAGCTCTGGCGGATGGAGCTGGAACAGCTACACAAGGAAAAGGAAACGTCTGATCCGGACCCTGACATGTGGCGCTGGTCACCGCTGGAGATAACTAAGTTCGCGCACATGCTCCAGGTAGCCGTGCAGCTTGCCTTCAAGGAGCGCCCCGAGGGACACAAGTTCGACAAGCTCACCTTCGCCGAGGCAGGCAGCGGCATAGGCACGAAGCTGTATCTGGCCAAGTACCATTTCGAGCTCCAGGAAATCGGCTACGAGATTAACGACCTCTATCTGGCCATGGCCAGAAAGCTCAATGTCCTGTCGGTCAAGTGCGATCTTCGCAAGGACAAGCCACCGTGGGAGAAATACGATATCGTCTACGTGGCTCGGCCGTTCAAGTCGGATGAATTCGAGGTAGCATGGGAAAAGGAGGTGATGGATGCCATGCGACCGCACGCGGTATTCATGTCGTCCTATGCCGCGGTGAAGCCCTACGGATGGCAGTGCTACTACCGCGCGCCATTCCGCGGTGTCTGGCTCAAGCCGCGGGCAGCAACTTACAACGCGATGATTCAGCGCACGACAACCGGAAGCGACCCGCTGGTGCAGGAGCCGCTCAGCAGGCGCTAGTCGGCCAGGCTCGCCACGATGAGCCGTAATTGGTCAGCGCCATGCAGATGCGGAGAGGCTTGCCCCGGACGACCATGTTGACAGGTACTGTCTTGGTCTCCGGGGCAAGCTGGCCGTAATTGGTGCCGTAATTGCTTGCAAGCTGATTATCGTGCATGACCCATCCCGCGCACAGCAGAGCAGGCACGGCCACGATGAAAGTGACCGTGAGTGCCGTGATGTTCTTCGTGTTCACGCGCTTCGCCGGCTCGGGCATTCGCCCCGGTATCGGCCGCGTCAGCTCCTCGGTGCGCGCTGGCGCTATCAGGTCGGGGTCTATGCCGCGCAGCTTGCTCGGGTCGTACCATTCTGACCAAACCTCGCGTTCGCTGCTGATCAGTCCTGGAGCCGTGCGCACTGGCGGAGGCAGATAGCTTTCGCGACGAGGTGGCGGAGGAGTGTCGGGCGGAGGAAGCTTGTCCTTGCGGTGCTGGCCTCCAGCCCTGAAGTAGCGATGGCTGTGTCTGCCGATATATTCTTGATGCCGCTGGCCGGACATTATCATCCCGTTCCTGTCGGGGCTGCGTGCACCTGCCATCCTAGCTCGCGACCGTTACGGGAAGCTAGCACACGAAACACTTCTGTAATCACCTGGCCGCTGGCTGGACGGTGGAGGACGTGATGCCCTTCGAGCGCGATGAGCTGGCCGTGACAGCCCGTAAACGGGCTGCCGCTTGCTAGGCGCTTAGCGGCACGGTCGATGGCTTAAAATGCTTCACATCTTGTCGCGAACTGGCATCGGCCTGCCTGGCTGGCACGCCGTAGATCATCGTGACAACTGGCTGGCCGAAGCTGATGCAGGTGGACACCTCATGCTCCGCTGCCGACACCATGCGCCGCGGCACGCGCAGCACCACGAGGAGACCTACCTCTATGATTTCGTTTTCAGTCTTCGTGGACATGCTCTATTTCCTCCTCATACGGGGCTATGCCCTTGCCGTGCAGTCGGTCGTGGAACTTGCGCCATAGTGCCTCGGTGTAATCACTCTGCGCGTGCGGATTGAGCTCGCTCATGCCGCCGAGCGATTCGCCGTGTCTATGGGTCATGTGCAGGCAGAAATTCTCGCGTGTCATGCGGTCGGCATTCTGCACGACAAGCACTTCAATCTCTTCCTCGGGCAATGCGGACATGATGGCTCCTACTCGGGGTCTATGACCCATAGCTGCTCGGCCTGCATGGGAGTTCCGAATCCCTCGATGCGATGCCCGACGACAACGATGACGTCGTGGTTCTCGTGTATGGATTCTATGCGGCGTTTCCATCTCGGATAGATGAAGCGGTTGAATCGGACGTAGATTTCCTCTTCGGTATCATCATAGCATCTGATGCTGCAATACTCGCGCAATTCTGGCTTGAACATCTTGGCCAGAATCTCTTCCTCGTCCTTGCCGGTAGCTGCGCGCGTGGCTTCCACTGCGTCTTTGTAGTTTCGCTGCTTGACGACGCCCATGTAAGTCAGGCGGTCACCGATTATGTAGCTGTGCCTGCGCTTGCGCACGCCGCGCGTGACGCCTGCCTTGCTGCCCGTAGCCGCAGAGCCGTTAGCGGCTGTCCTATCTTGCTCCATGGCTGCCAGCGTGGCCCCGGTAGCCGTCGGTCGCGGTACGTCGGTCTGATGGCGCAGCCAGCGGCGCACGGCTGCCAGCTTGCGCTCGGTCTTGTAGAGATCGAACGGGTCCTTGGCCGCGGAGAAAAGCCTTATCTTATCCACCGTCTTCGGGCCGATGCCAGGCACGAGCTCGAGATCCTGCCAATCACGGAATCCGCCTGGGAACCAGTCGTCAATGCGTGCGGCCATCTTCACGCCAATGCCCGGTATCTGAGACCAGCCAGCCAGGAGCTCACGGTCCCTGAATTCCGGGTCATCGGCTACCTTCACGTGCGCTCGCCATGTGCCATTGCTGATACCTGGCTGCGGAGGCTTCACGTCAATGCCGTGCGCCAGCGCGTCGCGCATCAGCTTGAATTCCGATTCCTTGTCACCGCGCGCTTTGGCAAGGCTGGCCGCGTAGAACTCCATCGGGTAGTGAATCTTAAGCCAGGCTGTCCAGAAGCTGAGCATCGTGTACGAGACTGCGTGCGCGATGTTGAAGGCGTAGGAGCCAGAGGTGATGAGCAACTGCCATATCTGCTCGGCCAGCTTCACGTCCATGCCGTGCAGCCGTGCAGCGCCATCGGCGAATAGCTGGAAGTTCTGCTGGAACGCGGCTATGCCAGCCTTCTTGGCTATGATGCGCCGGATATGGTGCACGTTGGTCCATTGCAGGTCGCCCACTACCTTGAGGCATTGCAGGATATGCTCCTGGTAGATCATCTGCCCGTAGGTGAGCGCGGTGATTTCATCGATGAGCGGATGAAGGTGCTTCGGCTCCTTTCGGCCATGGCGCACATCAACGTACTCTGCGGTCTGTCCCGAGAACAGAGGCCCAGGACGAGATAGTGCATTGATATCCGCGAGGTGGCGAAAGTGCTCTGGACGAACATCACGGCATACGAGCCTAGTGGCACGACCTTCAAACTGGAATACGCCAATGACATCTCCCCGCCTGAACAGTTCCAGTGTATCGGGGTCCGTATCAGGTATTGCATATAGATCCTCCAGTGTTATTCCGGCCATCGCTATGCAGCGGGCTATCATGCCCATGGCTGCCAGCCCGAGGAAGTCAAGCTTGAGTGCGCCTGCCTGCTCGGCGTCTATCTTATCAATGGAAACTACGCGCTCGCCTTTGTGCTCGTAGACTGCGCAGATATCTGTCAATGGACTGTTGGCCACCATCAGCCCGCAAGCGTGCACCGACATATTGCGCACATCGCCCTCTAGCCTGGCTGCCTTGCCCAGATTCGGCCATTTCTCCAGGATGGCTTTCGCGGCCGGAAACATCTCGAATGTATCCGTCAAGGACATGTTGGCACGCGCGTCTCCGCCCGACCGTTCAATGGCCAGGTTACTGACCACGTCTACGTCAAAGGCAGGAATCTCGTAGACGCGGGCTACATCCTTCAGGCTGTTCTTGGCTTTGTACCGAGTAAAGGTAGCGATGTGCCCTACGCACTCAGATCCGTATTTCTGCGCTATGTAAGCGTAGACCTCGTGTCTGCGCTCGTCGCTGCAATCAACGTCAATGTCGGGAGGGTCGTGCCGTGTCTCGTCCAGGAAGCGCTCGAAGAGCATGCCCGGATACCTATGCGGATTGATCTCGGTAATGCGGGTGAGGTACGCCACATCGCTCGCTGCGGTGCTGCCGCGGCCAGGCCCGATCGGTATGCCGTTGTCCTTCGCCCACCGAAGCACGTCCGAGGTGAAGAGAAAGAAATCGGCCAGTCCCTTGCCGAGGATCATATCCATTTCACGCTTGACGCGCGCACCGTGCCAATCCTGCTCGGCTTGCGGCAGCTTGCCTATTCCGCGATAATTCCAGCCGTAACGGCACCATTGCCAGAGAAGGTCGTCTGCTGATATCGCCATTAAGCGCAGCCTCTCCGGAATACCTTGCGCTCGGGATCCCACTGGTACCAGCACACGAACTGATTCAGCGGCATGGGATCTATGCTTGGCTCGAAGCCAGCGGGCTTCTTGCAGTGCTGGCACTGGCCACCGTCAATCACCTGGTCGCATAGCCGGAACACAGCCTGGAGCGGATACATGCTGGCCGCGCATTCCCATGTTTTGTCCCACCGTGCCAGGGCTGTCCAGGTAATGGGCTGTTCGTCCTCGGGGCTGTGTCGTATCTGGAACTCGTCAGCGCCAGTATGCCCGAGGAGGTCGACGGCTGCAATGAGCTGGAAATCTTCTACTGTCTCCGGCTTCTTTACCACGGCTCTAGATCCTTTCCTGTGATCGGATACATCAGCCGCTCAGCTTTCGGGAGTTGAACATCGCACATATCGGCAATGTACCTTGAATTGAGAATGGCTTCCCAGGCTGCCTTTCTGCTGAGCCCGGTCTTGATGAGTCGCTGGCCTAGATCCTTATCGGATTCCGGCAGCGTCATGGTGACCTCGTAATTCCATTCCCGCATGGCGTCGTCAACGGTATGGTGGCCGCGGTGCGTGGCGTGCAGTACGGCTTGCATCACGTTGTCCTCGGGCAGCGGATAGTGCACGTCGCAGGTTACTACCAGCGGCACGCCTAGCTCTCTGCTCAGCAGTTCATACGCGGGATTGACGAGGCACGTGGATTCGAGCTCCCAGAACGGCTGCACCTCGAGAAAGTAATCGGCCCCGAATAGAGCGGCAAACTTGCTGATGATGAGTCGGGCGTCATCCCAGCCATAGCCATCTCGGCTAGCTGGCTTCGGAATGCCCTTGCCTCCGATGAGAGAGCACGCGAGCAGGCTGCCAGTACATCCAGATAGCACTGCGAGACCTTCCTTATGATCTCGCAGATTTTCGCCGCTGACTGTAGGATGCTGGTAATGATCTCGCCAAGACTGGGTGACAAGGCGATTGAGATTTCGGTATCCATCTTGGTCCTTCGCCAGAATAGTCAGGTGGTATTTGTACCGCTGCGCTAGCTCTCCTACCGGGCCGGTATATGCTTCCAGCCCGAAGATTGGCTTGATGCCAGCGGCTAGCGCGTGCTTCTCTAGCTGCCAGTGAGAACTTACCCCACCGTGCTCGGTGAGCGCCATGGCGTCATACCCGAGCGCGGCAGCGCGTGCCACGTGGTCGGCAGGCAGGCGATGTCCATCTCCATGTGAGAACGTACTGTGGCCGTGGAGATTTACGAACGTCATGCCTTTCATCCAGGCTCGCCAGCCTCGCCCCATCTGGAGCACTTGTTACCGGCGCGCAGATAGAAGCCAGCGAAGTTGATTATGTCGAGAGCACCGTTCGGGTAGTACTGATTCTGCTTCCACGAGAAGTGCTTCAGGCGCAGCGCATTGTCCAGGATATCGTGCACGACTCCTTTCCAGCCGCGGGCTTGCCAGAATGGCGTGTCGTCCGGGTCCTGGTCGGCATCGGTATAGCCGCGCGTGCAGATGATTTCCAGAGCCACCGAGAACGGACCGGCCAGTTGCCCGATGGCATCCGGATTGGGCTTCAGCCCTATTCTCCTCAGGTAATCAAATGCAGCGTCGCGCCGCTGCTCGTCGTATTCCATTTTGTCGTCGTACTCGTCCATTGCCTTTTCCTAGCGCCAGTTCGGATTGTCGGTGCGCGCTGCCTCGGGATGCAGCGGCTCGTGTGGATTGATGTCGGTCCACGTTTCCGGTCGGTCGCCGTTCTTATGGTGTGCTTCTACCCTGTCGCGGATGACGCACCAGCGGTCGGCCTCGCCCATGAACTCGCACTTGCCGGTCGCGTAGCACACTGGCCGGAACAGCTTGACGATCTCGCGTTGCTGCCAGTAATCCTGAGGCGGTCCGTAATGGAGCAGGGCTGCCACGATCTTGCGCCAGACCAGCTTCCATTCGTACTGCGCCTGGCTGCACAGCCTGAGCCCCGAGTGCGAGATCATGTCGCGCAGATTCGTGCGGTAGTGGATCTGCGTGGTAGTGCCGATCAGGAGGCCTTTGCGCGCGTCCTCGGCTGGTATGCCGTTGCCGATCAGATAGTCGTAGAACTCGGCCGTGCCCTGCACGTGCTGTAGCCAGCGCTCTACCATGTCGCCGCCAGCTTGCTGAATGGTCCATGGCACCGGAATCTCGACTACGGTATTATCCTTGACGGCGAAGCGCATGGATTCCTGCACATAGGTAGCCGTGCGCTGGCGCACCATCTGATGCGTGAAATCACGGGAGACGCCGCGAATAAGGAGCGCCACCTGGCACCATTCCAGCGGTGCGGCAATCTTGGACTTGAGCGCGTCGGCCGCGAATGCCATGGCCTCTTCATCCGTCACCTGCGCGGGCAGCACGAATCGGCCGCGGTACCCGAGCCACGGTGCAGCCATCACCTTGAGCGGACTGAATGTCATGTCGACGACATCCACCGTCGGCTCGGATGGCACGTGCTGCGCCTGAAACATCGCGGTGTCTGCGAAACGCATGACCCTGCTATTGTCACTAGTCATTTCTGTCCTTCCACATTCCTATGTTGACCTTTATTGCCTGCCAGAGTTCAGCAAGGCTCCATATGCGGAATCCTGGCATGGGCACTCCGCGATTGTACGGCTGGTCACGCAGATAGCACGTGCCGATGCCGAGGGACTGTGCGTCGGCCACCTGCTCGGGCAGGTCGTCGCATACGGCTATTATACGCTCTAGCCCTACCTGCGAAACGAGGTCCGCGTACTTGGATTCGCCATCTACGCCTTCGAAGATCACGGCGTCGTATTCTATGCTATTGCGGCGCAGCCATTCGCGCGTGTCCGGGTCCACGTTATCCAGGCGCAGATACGGTCGGGTAGTGCACAGCCATAGCTGCGCGCCAGCACCACGGATATTGCGCGTCAGTTCTGCTGCGAACGGATAGCACGGCATCCAGCGTTTCCAGCCGCCTTGCCGATAAGCCAGCTTCGCCTCGCGGTATTTGCTGTGCGGGACGCCTATGAATTCCGAGAGCCGCGTGCCGTGCCGTGCCTGCTCGGGGTCAGGCATAGGACGCCCGAACCACATCTCGGCGAAGGTGAGGAAATTGCGATGGTAATCGCCGATCGTCCCGTCTATGTCCAGCGCGACAACGGGCTTATTCGCTCCGGTACGCCATGCCGCCATTTCGCGGAGCCTCGAGCCAGGTACCGTGAACATCTGTTCTTCAGTTCCCATAATTGTCCCTTTCATGCTCAGGGCGTCCGGCAGCTATCCATTTCCCTACGAGGATACCGAGCGGGATAGACACCGCGAACCAGATGCCGATGCCGATGAGGAGCCACCAGTACCATCTAATTTCAGAGCTGCCAGCACTGCCGGATAGACCTCGTGCACCAGTCGCTTCTTTTCCCAGGCACCGTAACGACCGACGCGCAGCACCTCGGGATGACAATCGCAGTCTGTCCACAGCGGCTTCAGTACCGGCTTGACATCTGCCGAGGAACGGGGCTTGGTTGCCCATTCAGTCGTGCGGTATCCGAACACGTTGGATATGCGGTACCACGTGCGCTCGGGAGTGCCGTCGCAGATGATATCGTTGTCGCCCGTGAAGAACGGTGCTGCGCTGCCGTTCGCGTAGATTATATGGCCGAGGAACTGGTGATTCAGTTTCTCGCATAGTGCCTTGACAGGAATGGTGGATACGATCAGGTCGGGATTGAGCTTGTCTATGAACGAGATCTGGCCGTGCCTGATGTCATGCGAGATAATCCCGGATCGGCCAGTGAAGAATAGATCACGCCACATTCGCTGATATGTCTCGCGGATATCCCAGGCGTCGTGCTCGCCGACGAAATCTTCAGGGCTGACGGTACCCTGCCAGGCATCGCCGTACACCTTGCTCCGGTACTGCTCGGGTGTGCCCACGAGGCGATAGGAGACATGTACGCGTGATGCATCAGTGTAGCCCGGAACAGGCGCGTGAAGGTACTGGCAGCCCAGAATAGGGCTCGGCTTATTCGTGTTCGAGATGATGATGGCCTCACAGCCAGAGCTGACCGCGGCACTTGCCGCGGCCAGCCCTGCCGGACCGCATCCTAGAACTACGACGCGGCGTTCCATTTCCTACCTGCCCATCATCGGCCAGGTGCGGAACGGCTGGAATACGCCGCGGTTCATTTCCGTGTCGCCTTCCTTCGTCAGGTCGACTTCCGTGTCGGAAGCACCGTTCGGATTCAGGTTCACAGCGTCTTTCCTCCGTGCTGATATGGCCGCGTCCAGCCGTAATCCAGGACGCGGGCTAGCTCGTACTTAATATCCACATCCCAGATATCTGCCATATCCAGAATGCGAATCAGGGCGTCGGCCAGTTCAGGACCTACGCCGATCGGCTTGCCTGGCGTGTCTGCCTCGTCTTCGGCAAGTGTCGGGAATCTAGTCTCCGACCACTGCTTGATTCGGTAGGCGTCCAGTGCCTCGGATATCTCGCTGGCAGCTAGCGCGCAGTAAGCCGCGAACCACGGTCCCGAGCGCGGGGCTGGCGCGCCTTCGGTGAAGTTGGCACGCCAGCCCTTGTCGGTGTTCAGGTTGCGGATTTCCGCGAGCAGCCCATCCAGCGTAGCTACGTCGCGAGCCATCGTCTAGAACGGCGGCTCGTTGTCGGCAGGCTTGCGACCCCGCCCGGTGGCCGCGGGCTTGCTGGCAGCCGCAGGACGACGACCCCGAGACGATGTGGCTGCCGCTGCGGGCTTGGCAGCCCTGGCCGCGCGTGCTGGCCTGGCCGTGGCAGGCTTGGCCGCTGTGCGCGTGCCTGCGCGGGCTGGTGCTGGCCTGGCAGCCGCGCGCCTGCCGCGGGCTGGCGGCTCAGGCTCGGCTTCCTCCTCGTCGCCTTCCTCGTCGTCGTACTCCTCGTCGCCTTCCTCGGCCTCGGTGTCGTCGTACTCCTCGTCACCGGCCTCGTCGTCGGCCTCGTCGTCCGGTCCAGAGCCGTCGCCGTCCACTTCTTCCCACGGCAGGAACTTCTTCACCCGAGCGCGCCACTTCTCGCCGAAGTACTCCTTGTCAGTGATCAGCCTCGACCAGGCACCATCCTGGTCCTCTCCGGGCCGGAACGTGCCGATGCGCTCAATGGGCGCACCGTGCCAGCGCTCGTCGTCCTCGTCGCCGACATAGGTAGCGTTCTTGATGTCTTTCAGCTCGATGCCGAAGACGCGGAAGAACGGTGCCCAGCGGAACTTCGTGGACTTGACGAGCACGAGGTTCTCGACAACGGGCAGCCCGTTGTATTCCTCCAGCTCGCCCTCGTTGTCGCCGGCGATCCAGAGGACCTTGAGCATGGGGTCAAGTCCCGAGCCGTCGTCCTTCTCCTGCGTGCGGCACCAGAACATGCGGGCAACGTAGCCCGTCAGCTCGGTGTTCGCATCCGGGACGCGCCCGGAATAACTGTCGAGGTCATCTTCGCTGTATTCGGCGTCATCCAGGTCCTGGACGTCGATGTCGGCGACCTCGTCTTTTCTCAGCTTCGCCATGATGGCTTTCCGCCTTTTCTGTTTCGTGCGTATGGTCTAGGAATTGCTGGAACAAACGGTGATTAGCTACGTGCTCCCCTCTCGTCTGAAAGCGCACGCCTGGATGGCGCTTGCCGAGGTGCAGGCGCAACCATTCAGCGGGCTGCCCGTCGGGGTCGACGAGGATTTCCATCTATTACCTCGCCTCGTGCTTTGTAGATTCTCTCGACCATGTCGGCCATGACGAAGAAATCCTCCTCCTCTATTCGCTGACCGGGGCCGAGCGCTGAATAACGGTCCTTGGCTAGGTACGGCGGCCATGGCTGCGCGTAAACCCTGCGGATTATCTTGCCGAGCTCGTCGTCGCGCTGCACGTCGTAATACAGTATAACGCTTGCCTGCGCGCTGACGTGCCGTGAAACTTTGCCCTTGCTGTCGAAGAAGCCGGGGATTACCTTTTCCTCTCCGTCCTTTCCTTCAATGATCATCGGCGATGTGATCATCACGGAATTGAATGGCGCTGCGACGATTTCGTCATACCATCGCATGAATCCGTTCTGGAGCTTCTGATGGTTGTCTAGCCCTGGTGTGTCTATGTCCCGCTCGGGATTGACGTCCTTGACCTTCTGCATGACCCAGCGCATGTAAAGGTAATGCATCCGCGTTCCGGAGTCGAATATCATCCAGTCATTCACGCCCAGATTGGCTTTGCCCCAATTCAGGCCCGAGACAGCGTGCTCCCACGATGGCGCGCGGATGAGCCTGGCCGTGCTGCCCGCGCGCTTAGCCGACACGATGCCCTCTTCCTCGGTGGAGCAGAACACTACGCGCGCACCTGCCAGCGCTGAGAGGCCTCCGGCAAGCACTGTCTTGCCGACACCGAGCTCGCCGTTGATGAGGACATTCACCGAGGGATTGAACTTCTGTATATCTTCTACGACGATGGTCACCGGCGATTCGTCAATGGCCATCGGGTTCTTGCGGGCAGGCTTAGGTCTGCTTACGCCGCGGGTAGGTCGGACGCCGCGGGTAGGGCGCGGTCGGCTGCGTGCTGGCGGCATAAGACTCGCTCCTCCCACTGAACGGCGTGTCGCGCGCAGTATCGCGCCAGCCAGCGGCACGGATATTCGGCGACCTTCGCGGGCAGCGGCAGGTCTCGTGTCCGGATAGGACGGTATTCCGCGTGGTCAGAGATGCGATGCCCTGTTCGGCCATCACGCCGCGGGAATAGTACCGATGACTTCATCATTGCTCCTAGCTGATGCTTATCGTGCCGAACATGTATGTCACGATTTCTTCCTGCGTGTCGAAGTGCATTACCTGACTCAGTGCCTGGAACACGTTCTCGCGCGGACCTGCGATAAAGATGACCTTTTCGCGGGCTAGGGCATATCCTAGCTCAGTGTGCCTGCCGCCGCTAGTGCTAGACGTATCCGAGAACATGATGAAGATATCGGCACGGTCGATGTCGTCCAGGTCTTCCTGGCCGTAATATTCTGCCTTATCGGGCTCGGCCCGTATTTCCCTGTCCTGCATTGACGTCTCGCCGTGCACGTCTATCCACCGAGAAGTGACCGCAATGCCGTTGAATGATTGCAGCACATCACGGAACGCGCGCATTCTCTCCTGCTGATTGAAGCTAGCGGCCAGGTAGATTGTCGTCGTTGTCATGCTGACTTCCTCGTATCTTCATATGGGTCTATCTGGATGTAATCGGAGTGCAGCACCGATTCTGCCTCGGCGTAGTTACTGCGCTCGTCTAGCTGACATGGCAGCCAGAACGGGCAGCGCGGACAATCCTTCGTCGGTGTCTTTATGACGGGCAGCGTGCCATCGCGTACCGCGTTCATCCACATTACTTCGTCGGCAATGCGGTCCAGTTGCTTCCGCTGCTCGGCCTTGCTGCGCAGCACTATCTCGCGCACGAACGGCGGAGGTGGCTGGCGCTTGCTTATCTCGCCGTTCTTATTGAGATACAGGCCATCCTCGTTCTGCTCGCGCTCGTCGCCCGTTGTCTTGCGCAGGAAATTGTAGATGATGCCCGCGATATCCTGCCCTTGCTTGAGAATGCCCCGAGCGCGCAGAATCTGGCTGGCGACGGCGAAGTAGCTTCCGCCCTGGTCGTCTATCTCCAGGTATGGCAGCGTTATCTGACTGGCCGTCTTCGTTTCCAGGAGATAGACCTGGCCATCGGCAGCCAGGCGCAGGACGCCGTCCCAGCGTGATTGGAATATGCATACAGGATTGCCGCCGCGCTTGATGGTAATGCGGAACGGCTCTTCGGTGGCAATTATGTGGAAGCCAGGGTCGCGACCGTAATGGTCAACGTAGTTCTCTAGCATTGCGATGCCGAGCTCTTTCGCGTCCAGCCATACGCCATCGTCAAAGGTCTCGTCGGAATAGCTCTTGACATAGGCGATTTCCTCGCCTGCCCATTCCGCGAAGAATTCAGCGGGATGCTGGCCGCGACGCTTGCCCTTGCCGTACCACTGCGCGAATGCCTCGTGAACGCCGATGCCCAGCCACGCCGCGTCGGCGTCACCGTCTATCGGTCGGTAGCCGTACTCGTACTCCTGTAGCCAGCGCCACGGGCATCTCTTGAAAGTGGCACGCGCGCTGGTGCGCAGTATCGGCAGGTCTGTCGCCATTGTCTCGCCTTTCGTCTAGCACCTGTCTGGACCGCGCTCAGTCTCGCTGGGCATCTGTCGATATCAAGACTGAGCGCGGACCAGACAGGCGAGCCCCGTGCACGGGAGCGGGGGATGTGCACGGGGCTGCCTGGTGCTGCCTAGTATACGGCAGCGCCCGATGAGCGCGCCGCTGCGGGCTTGCGACCGGGGCGACCAGCGGGCTTGCCCGTCGCGGGCTTGCTGGCCGCTGCACGGCTGCCACGTCCGCGGGCAGCGGGCTTCGCGGGCTCGTCGGCATCGTCGCCGTTGGCGGTCGCACGGGTCTCGCGAGCCTCCTTGCGGGCTGCCTTCTGGTCCTTGTTGAAGTCGCTGGCCTGGAACTCGCCGTAGAACGTGACGGCCATCGCGATCAGCCGCTCGCTGTCCAGCTTGTCGGGGTCGGTCACCTCGCTGGCGAACCAGGTGGCATAGTCGGTCAGGGTCGGCGTGATGTTGCCGGTCATGTACTTCTCGACGTTGTCGAGCTTGCTGGTGCTGCCATTGGCCTCGGGCTCCTGAACCGCGGGCTTGGCGCGACCGCGCTTGACGGGTGGCATTGTTTCTCCTCGGGTTAGTTCTGAACTGTTACGCTCAGTATATGGCTCTCGGCTGGAAATTACCAGTGGCTTTCTGTTACCTCTTGCCTTCGCGAACTCCTTTCGCTCGGCCGCCGACATGACGTGCTCTACCACCGACCATTCGGCATCTGCTGGCACTGGCTGCCCTGGCTCGCCGTGGTAGTACACGTGCACATAGCCGCCGTCGCACGGCTCGGCTTTGTTCCCGAATTCCCATGCGATGTTAAGCACGCGTCTGGCTCTCGCCTCGGGGAAATGCGCCATGCCCGAGGTAGTGAGCATATACAGCGCGTCTTCGCCGGGGAACCTTATCAATTTCATCAGAACCAGTCCGTGAATATGACGTCGTGGTTCTCGTCTTCGTCTACGGCTTCGATAATACTGAGGAAGCCGAAGAAGTCCTCCGTCTCGATGTACTTGCCATTGAAGAGAAGCCTGTCGTCTTCGTAGGTAAGGCACGCAAACTGAGTAGAGTCCTTGCTTACGACAAGGTAATTTTCGCCGTCCCGACGACAGCGCACCGGATCGGTGAGTATCCATTCAAAGTCCATTGTTTCGCCTTTCAAATCTCGATTGAGTACATGTACGACTGCCGCGCGCCGCGACCGTGGTACGTGATGCGCACGATGCCGCCACTACAGGATACCTTATTTTCTCCAGTTTGCCAAGCGCGGTTGAGCGCGGTCTTGGCACGCCGCTCGCTTAGCCCGTACTCGAACAGGCGCTCGAGCGCAGCTTCGCTGTTCATGCGCGGCGCAGATTCAACAATCTCGTACAGTTCCTTAGTGGTGCGCGGTATGCGAATGTACCGAATGACGACGGTGCCGTCAGGCACTGGCCGCGGGCTAGGTCCGACGCTGCGTGCCATGTCTACCATGTTCTTGGCTTGCTTCCACGAGATCTGGTATTCGTTGTGCAGCGTTGCCATTGTCTCTTCGGCATTGCCTGCCATCATGCGGTCCATCATTGCGCTCCTTGCTGGCGGGACTCGCAGGTATGCAGCCAGCGAATCAAATATTTTAGGGTCGTCTCCGGTACGGCCGATCCACTCGTTATGCATACTACAGGTCAGCCCGCGCACGCAGACACGGCACCAGCGGGCAGGGTCGTGGCCCATCTCGCAGGCGTGGTCGTGCTCCACCGTGAGGTGCTTGCTCTTGCCGCTTGCGCGACAGGTGTAGATAGCGCACGTTCCGCCCTGGCTTTCATACAGACGCCAGTAATCGGCCGCGGTAAAGTCTTCGCTTTCTATGCTGCGGTCGTGCGCTCGCTGCCTGCCCTCACGGCGCGCGGCCACCTCGCAGCGGTAGCACTTGCGCTTCCGTTTTGCGAGCCGTGCCTTTGTCAACGGCCTCTGGCACCGTGCGCAGTCGGGATTTGCCATTACAGGCTACCGCCATGCAGCGCACTGAGATTACGCCAGTAAGGAATGTAATCCGAAAGCATCCGCTGCCAGGCCATGCGCGGAGGCTTATCAGGATGTGACACGTACTGCGGCCAGCGCTCGTAGATGAGCGCGCGGCACTCCCTCTCGGCCGCTGTGCGGGCTGCCAGGCTGCCGTCGTACTTGGCCATGAAACCGCCAGGACTGTTCCGCTGGTTCACGGCGTCGACGCGTACATCAGCGTGCACGTACCACGGGAAGCCGCTGGCGATGCCTTCGCGGCGCAGCTCGGCATCCTCGCCGAAGGAATGCAGCTCAGGATCAAAGCTGCCCACCTCCAGCACGTTCCTGATGTTGAGACCGTACACCGAAAATCCTGCTCCGCCTGGCCACAAAATAGGACCGTGCATGTCGTTGATGCGACCGCCAGTGAAGCGCGCGTAGATCTGCACTGTCGCGCCTATGCCGAGCATATCAGGCTTCTCGGCCACGTTCAGAAGCAACCCTGCCTCGGTGCCTGCCCGCGGCTTATGGTCGTCGTCTGACATGATGATGGAATCCCAGCCCATTTCGTAAGCGTGCTGCACGCAGTATCGGCGCTTATAGCCCATGCCGCGGTCGTTGAACGGTACCCGAGCAATGGACACGTAGCCCTGCCAGCCCTGGTCATCACGGAATTGCACGTGCTGCTTCAGTTCCATAGGGTCAACCACGAGCACAATGGGATAGCCGTATTCCAGCCAGGCAGGCATGATCTTGATCAGGCTGTCAATGCGCGACAGCGTAGGAATATAGATGGCTCCGCTCATAACCTGTTCTCCCGAAGTGTTATGGTGAACGTGCGGAATGTGTCGTCGGTCATGCGCACGCGCAGCCGTGTCTCGCTCGGGCCGACGCGGAAGCCGGTGATGTTCTTGACGTCTGTCGGTCTTTCCGGCGGTGATTCTTCCTTCGCCATGCCGATAAGCGCGTAGTGAATTGAAGCCGAAAGATACGCGCGCACTGGCTCAGCGTGCAGCGGCGTGCCTAGTCTCGGTGCTGGCATGGTCGGCTCCTTTATCGTGTACTTATCTACTGGCCGTACTGGCAACTTGACGCGAATACGGATCTTCTTGCCCAGCAAGCCAGTTTCTTCAGCTAGCTGAATACCATCGTATTCGCCAGATGCCAGCACGCGGCCAGTCAGTTCCTCGTCCATGGATGCCATCCTACATCTAGTAGCTGTCCCAGCTTGCCTCGCATGCAGCTTCCTCGCCATCGGCGAAAGCCAGCTCGGCAATCTTGAGGAACGATTCCTCCATGGCAGGGTTCGTCTCGATGCTGCGCACGATCAGCCTCTTGAGCTCGTCGCTGTAGCACGACAGGGTAAGCGCACGCTTGACGTTCGTGACGCTGGCTGGCGCTGCGCCTGCCAGGTAGCGTATCAGTGCAGCGGCCAGCGCATCGCCCAGCGTGCGCTCCATTTCAGTGCGCTCGCGCTCGGCTGCCTTTTCCCGCAGGATATTGCTCCGCCGCGCGGTGCGCGCAGTTTTCCTGTCGTATGGCGTGGTCATGGCATTTCCCTTCTGTGATGCGTGGCGTTGCGCATGGGCTCCCAGCCGTGCGTTATGCCGTGGCGCTCCTTGAACGCAGCCGTGCGAGCTCTGCCTTTCCGGCTTACGTTGTACTTGCGATAGGTGGCCAGGCGACGGTCGTGTCGCTCGGCCGCGGTAAGTGCCATCTAAGTTCGCCTTTCTGATTTCCGCGTAGTACCCATTATCGTACTTCTCCTCAAGCCAGTCGCGCAACTGCTTAGCCGCGTACTTACTAGGAGCCGGATAGGCGCGGACGTAGCGTCCGTTACGACGACGAAGGACGACCCGATACCTTACCGGGCCGTCCTGCGCCTGCGTGCTTCTGGTCACGTTACTCGGCCTTGCCCGCGCACACCGGACCCATGCGCCGCGCACGCGACTCGTCGTCCGTCAAGTCCCTGCCGCACTTCTTGCAGTTGCCCAGCGTGTCAGCGTACAGGTTGCCAGCGTTGTCAACGCCAGCTTCCAGGATGGCGTGCAGTGCTGCTAGCCCCTCGGCTGTCGGGATGACCTGCGGACCGCGACCGCCGATTATGCGGCGGACGAAACGCCAGCCCTGCCATTTGCCAGTTTCCGGAACGCGGACGAACCAGAAGTCCAGGTCGTTGTTTCCGGTACGGCACTTGGTCGCGTAGTAGCCCTGCGGGATGGCCTTGAAGTTCGGCCTGGCAGCCTGGCGGGGCTGCATCGTCTTGATGGCTGCCAGGTCGGCAGCTTCCTCCGGCGTAACGCACTCGCCGTTCAGGTGGCTGACCAGCCATTCGCCCTGACCGAGCCGCTGGCTGCCTGCGCCCGGTGACCTGAAGATGAAGCCCTTGCCCGGAGCGACGCGCACCTGGCAGCGGAAGCAGTCGCCGGCGAACTTGTTCGTCCGACGGCCGTCGGCCGTGCGCGCGGGTATGGTGCTGACTTCCTGAGGCTGGCCGTAGCAAGCCCTGACTTCCTGGACTGAGACGTGCTCGTGTCCCCTACCGCATTTCATAGCGTTTCCTTCGCCCTTCGGCTGGCCGTGCGCCAGCCCTACGCCCTCCAGCATACCGGAGGTTCGCGCACATGGCAACTCCTGGCCGCAACTTTCTTGAGCGCGACCAGGAGCTGATGTGCGGCACGCTGTCTAGGCCAGCGTACCGTCAGGTCGCGTGCGAGCTGCCTGCGCTGTGCTGGTCGCTGGCGCGCGCTCCTCTCGGGGCAGCTTGCCCAGCCGCGCGTAATCCGCGCGCCGGAGCTCGAACTGGTGTCGGATCTGCTCTGTCTCCTCGTAGTAGCGGCTGGTGTCGATCAGCACTCCGCCGGTGAGCAGCTTCGTCAGCGCGTACTCGACCATCTCGAGCTGGAGCCGCTTCAGCTCCTGCTTCCGGAAAGCTTCGATGGCCAGGTCGGTCTGGATCCTGCGGTACACAGCACCATCGTCGGCTGCGTTGTCGTGCCCGTCGTTCATCTGCTTTTCCTTTCATTGCGAACTACCTTGCCCACGTGGCGCAGCGCGTCGTCGCGCGGCACTTCCTCAGCATACACGATCTGGCTGAGGTCAATGTTCTGCGTACCGCCGTACTGACCGCCATGGGTACGGTCCGGACCACGGGCTGACCATTCCATCCCCATGCCGATGCCGAGAAAGCCCATGCGCCATTCGCGCGGGTATTTCTGCGTGCCGATGACGGTCCGGATTATGTACTCGTGACCAGGCCAGAACTTGACGCCGTCGACGCCCACGACCTCCAGCTTATGCACCTTGCGGCAGGTGGCGCACGGCTCTTGCTGCTCGGCTGGCCGCGTGCGCTCGGCTGGCACCTGGTCGTCTTCCTGGAAGCGCATGTGCGCTTCTTCCATGAGAGCACGCATGGCGCGCAGCCCTGCGAGCGTGCTGCCTTCCACGAGCCAGTCTGGGAGGTCAATATGGTAGCCCATGCGGATAAGCTCACGGACATTGGTCTTCTGCCTGCGCGTAGTGGCGCTGTCGCTTTTCATGCTTCTACCTCGATTCGGTGCATTACGTTAACGATGTGGTCGTGGGTCGGCGTTATGTCGTCGCTTTCGGCGTCCTGCGGGTACAGCCAGCCCGTAAGCTGACCGCCAGTGCCCTCGAACTTGCCGTCCAGAGTTTCGTCGTACTGCGCCTGGCAGCCTGGATACTGACATGGGTAAAGGTACTTCACGGTGGTCGCCTTTCTGTAGCTGAGTGCTGATGCCATTATAGCAAAATCGGGCAGGCTGACCAGCGGCCAGCCTGCCCGCATTGTCATGCGCCGACGGCCGGAGTACTGCCGCGGCCAGCGGACGGATTCAATTCCGCCTCGTTCGCGCGCTGCGTGCCGCGCTCGTAAGCCGCTGCATTGAACTTGATGTTCCGAGCGTCATTATGCCGCATTGTCGGGTGATTCTCGTCAATGAGCGCATTGATGTTCTGCGACTTGTCACGCAGCATTATCTCGGTGCCAGTGCCACGACGCAGCTTGATTTCCGTGAGTCGCTGCTTGATACGGGTCAGGTAGCCGCGGGCTGCGTTCATGCGGTAGGTAAGCGCAGCCGTTGAGTTCTTGGGGATCTGGATGGCTTCCTCACCGCGCTTCTTGATCTCGCGCTGGTAAGCCGCGGCAATGCGGCCGACAGCAGTGGACCAGCCGACGCGCTTTGTCGGGTCGCTGGCGTTCACGTACACGTTCTTCGGCTCGCCCTCTTCGCGCGGCACTTCGCGCCAGCCGTAGGCAGTGGCGATCTCAATCCAGTTGAGACCGGCATTCCGCATGTCGTAGGCGTTTTCTTCCAGAGTCTTGGTCTGGTCGGGCTTGGGGAAAATCGCGCCCGACATGTGCAGGTACAGCGTAGTGAAAAGGAGCTCGAAATAGCGCAGGTCGCTTTCGTAGCCGTAGACCCACGCATATTCCTCGCGCTGGTGCTGCTCGTCCCAGTAGTAGCCGCTGCCTTCCATCCAGACAGAGCGGCAATTGCAGAATTGCGCGACGACATTGCACAGCGTCGCGACCTCGGACAGGAAGAGACTTCTGGCTGCGCCGAGGTCAATCTTAATGCGATCAGGCTTGAATGCCTTGTCGGCTGCCTGCGCAGCAAGCCATTCCTGCTCGCCGTGCTCCTGCATGACCTTGTCGGCCTTCTCGCGGCATAGCTGCGCTTCGTGCAGGCTGTGCGCGTCGCCCATTGACTCTAGACTTTCGGCCTTTGCCAGCATGGCGCGCACGGTTCGCAGTGCCCTGCTCAGTTCCATTGGGTTCGCCTTTCGTTGAGTGAGTATGCAGTCAGGCTACCATGGAACGGAGTCTGTTCGCAAGTGAGCCCGCTCGGGCAGGTCGGGAGTGGAGGACCTAGAGACCCGAGCGGGCAGCAACCTTTGACCGTTGCCAGCTACCAGTCTAGCGCAGCACCAGCCCCGCGGCCAGTGTCGCGGCCAGGTACGCCAGCCAGCCACCGTTAGCGGCCAGGCGCAGCCACGTCGGCCGCTGTCGGTGCGCTAGCGTATGCGCGGTCACCTGCCCTGGCCGCAGCACTCCGTGATCCACGATCAGGTGGACCGCTGGCACGGCCAGCAAGGCGAGTGTCGCGGCCAGGGCAAGCATCATGACCTCCGAGCGTGCAGGTTACCGTCTTTGTCGAAGATCAGCTCGGTGCCCGCACTGGCCAGGTCGTCCGCCTCGGCACTGAGCGCAGCCACATCGGCGTCAGTGACCTCTTCCTCCTCCTTGGTCCAGGTATCCGGGGCAGCGATCGTGACGGTGGCCACGGCTAGCTCCTTGCTCTTCCTTCGGTACCACCGAAGCGTGCTGATCGTTACGGCGATAGCTCCGGTGAATACCGCCACGGCGACAGCGGCCAGCACAGCCGTGATGATAGTGGTCATTATCACCTGACGGTACACGTAGATGACCGCGCCGATGACGATGAGCATCCCGAGCCCTGCCAGTGCCGGACTGCAATTCATCTGGGAGGACAATCTGCGCATCATGCTGCTTTCTCCTTTCTGTTCTCTAGTGCGTAATCATGCAGGAACTGCTCGTCATCATAGAACGCCTGCACCCATTCTTTCGTGTTCCCCCTTATCATCAGTATCTTACCCGGACCGACAAGGCAGTCCTCGGCCTTGCCGCCAATGGTACGGCTAAACTGCGCGGGAGAAAAGCCTGCCGCTCCGAACAGGTTGAAAGCTGTCTTCAGCGTCTCCCCCGCGAACATGCGGCCATCCAGGTCCTGACACATGAATTCCCCGAACATGCGCGCTTGCCTGCCTACCCGCATGATAGGCGCGATGGCCTCGCCCCATATGGCAGGCGCAGCCGTATTCCCGAGCACGTTGCGATTGTAGCTCTTGAGCCACGCAGCCAGATCGTTGCCCTCGTCAATCAGGATGTAGATATCGTTCAGGTCGGCCAGTGTTATTCTGCCCTCGGCTACCGCGGTATACCTGTCGCGCATTATTCCGAGGAGGTCGTACCATACTCCCCATATCTTATCCATCTCTGACTGGGGTTTGTCGTAAATGTGGATTCCGGGTATGCCGCGCAGCGGCGCGAAGCTGATCTGCTTAGTGTCAACGCAGTAGAGATCGGCCTGCGGATCCTGATGGCATATCTGCGCAGCCTTGACCAGAAAGCCAGTAGTCTTGCCGGTACCGGGACCGGCGAAACGGCAGTGCCATGGAAAGTCTCCGTTGTGACTTGCCACGTACATACCACGATCAGCGACCACGCCGACACCGAAATCACGTGCACCTAGTTTCTCCATCTGCGGTAGATAGTCTCGGAAGCGCACCATGCTCGGCAGCGAATGCACGCGCACCGGATTCCATGTGAGCTCGCGCGGCACCTGCGTAGTGCGCCAGCGGAAGCCGACCCTGCCGACGGTATGCGCCTCTATGATTTCCTGTATATCTTCGCGTCCCTTGAGCACTGCCGAGTACGTTTCCGGCAGCGGGCTTATCTTGCCTTCCTCTGATGTGAGGGTAAGCCTGCTCAGCATATCTGCGCTGGAGCAGCCCATCTTCGCGCCGAGCAAGGTGGCCAGGACGGTCGCTGGCACGCTTTCCAGCTCTGGCTTGCCTTCATCCAGCGCGGGCTTCACTGTCGGTCCTGCGGTTGTCTCATCAGCCTCCAGGACCAGCTTCGCCCGGACAGTGCGGGTAAGCGGCTTAGGAATTACCGGACGCCTGGCCGCGTGCCTCCTTCGCTTGTCGCGTATGGCGAGAACCAGCCAGAGCGCGCAGAGGCCGAGGATGAGGAGCGTGACTCCGCGCACGGTGTCCGCTGGCCAGGCCACCATCGTGCTGAGGATCAGCAGGACCGCGAATACGATCAGGTTATTGCGGACAGCCCTGAAGCGGCGTGAGCGCTTGGTCCAGTACACGGTGCCACGACTGCCCGACATTCTGGATCGGTACATCTCGTCACCATAGCTCTTGTCCGGGTGAATGTGCGCGCCAGTGTGAAACTTGATCAGCACGTTGTGAATCTTGCCTGGCCTTCCTGGATGCCGCCAGCCGAGATACTCCTGCGCGTAGCCGTTGACCACGTAGAAGAATGTCACCAGTGCGTATCCGCCGAACCAGAACAGGAACGGCAGCCACCATGGTACGTGAAGCGCACGCATAAGCGCATCGGTCATAACGACGCTTCCTCTTTCCTGGCTCTGCATGCAGCGGTCCTGCAATTAGAGCTACAGTACCGAGCTGTACGACGTAGCGGTACGAACGGTCGCTCACAGTGCTCGCACGCAATAGCGCTACCTGGCGAAGCGCTACGCGGAAACGCTGTAACGTTGCCGCCTGCGTTGTCGGCGGTAGCGCTATCGCGCGTGCTGGTAGCGCTAGCCGTGCCAGTAGCCTCGTAGGGCTGCTCTGCGTCCGTGCCAGGGCTAGCCGTAGCGCTTCCGGGCTGGCTGGCCGTAGTGTTACGCTGGTCGTCAGTGGTAACGTTTCTCGCGGTAACGCTACCGGCTGCGCCAGCGGTAACGGGGCGAAGCGCTACGACTGCCAGTGCCTTTTCGGCGTGCGTTACGGCTCTGATTCGTGCGATTACGATGTCACGCAGCCCAGATAGCGTCTTCAGCGGGAACAGCGTCCAGCCCCATCCGCCGTACTTCGGGAGCGGTGCTGGATATGCATGACCGTTTCGTGCGGCTGCCTTCGCGCGGGCTTGCGCAGTGTGGATCTCGAACGCGGCTACCGCGGCCAGCGGCAGCCCTGCCCACATCGGGATGGCCAGCGGGCTCTCGCCGCCGAAGATGGCGTGCAGGCTGTTGAGGAAAGCGGACAGCCCTGCGAAGACTATCATCACCGTCCTCGGGAATGCTCCTGACTTGCCTTCCTGAGCAAACTGCAATGACTTATCCGCGGCAATAAGCGCGACGCCGTCGTAAGCCGTGCTGAATCCTGCTGCGAACAGCTTCGGGACGCCGAGCGTGCGCGCCACGTAGTAAAGGCTGTACGCGGAAATGCTCAATGCCACGGCAAGCACGAGCAGCCAGATCATCCCGCGAAAGCTGCCGCGGGCTGCCTTGCTAAGATTGGTAGCCATCTCGCCTCTCTAGAGTCTTAGGGACGTGAGTAGGGCTGGCCTGGAGATGCGCCTCCAAGCCAGCCCGCTGTCGTGCGGTATTCACTTTTACCGATTAATCGTAGCCGCTGGCTGGCCAATTGCCAATCGTAACTTTCTGCAATCAGCGCGTTAGCGGGCTGGCCAGGCGTGATTACCCGATGCAACTTGCGCCGCAATTGCGGCGATTACCTCCTGACACGGGAAATCAGGACGTCCAGTTCATCGCGGGCATTCTTGAGGGTATTGACATCGTCCTCGGTGAGCAGCGGCCAGTACACGCGATTGCGCGCCAGCTTCGCGATGGCATTCGCTGCCGCCATGGTCAGACCGTGCGCGCTCTGGTCCTCTTCGTCGCGACCGCCGCTGCCCTGGCTGCCGCTGCTCTCCTCGGCAGTGCCGCGCACCTCGTCACTCTGATAGACTGTCGTGAAGTTAGGGTAGCGTGCCCAGTCTTCCTTGTGAGTCTCGTACTGCACGCGGCCGACAAGCTTCCAGCACTTGGCCATGCGTTCCAGATGACCGATGCTGCCCTTGCCGCCAGCCGAGACGATCTCCTGCGATAGCTGGCGGTACGTCTTGCGGGCAAGCTGCGCGCTTATCAGGTGCGCCGCGTGCCAGCGGTCACCGCTGCTCGCTCGCTCGGCAAGCGTAGCCCTGCCCTCGAGCCTGACTATTTCCTTCACGTCCTGGTTTGTCATGGACATAATCTCCGTTCGAAAGCCGCGGCATATTCCTGGCTTTGTACCCTAGGTTACATAGCCCTTTTCTACAGAACTGTACCCTCAGGGTACACCTGGCGTAGAATGTGCGCCATGGCTATACGCGCGATAGAGACAGAGTACGCAGGATATCTTTTTCGCTCACGGCTGGAGGCGAAATGGGCCGTCTTCTTCGATGAGCTGGAATTGACATGGAAATACGAGAGCGAGGGCTACTACGTCGACACGCCGCGCGGCCGAAAGAAGTATCTTCCCGATTTCTGGCTCGAGGATACCGCGCAGTGGGGCGAGGTCAAGGGCCATCTAGATGCCGAGGGAATGGACAGGCTGTATAACCTGGCTTGCGGAATGGCCGCGTGCCATGGCGGCAACGACATCGTCGTCTTCGGCGACATCCCGCGGCTGCGCTCGCTGGCGTGGCCAGTGCAGCTTCACTTCCACGGGCAGCTATGGGGCGTCCCGTGGGAGCCTACCGAGCCAGGCTGCCCGCTGGCACGTCCCAGGGTAGCCGTACAGCCGTCGGACGAGATGGCGCAGCACCTTACCGCGGGCTTCCCGTTCGGGCATCCTGCGTGGGCTGAGGACGCGCTAGACAGGGCACGGCAGGCGCGCTTTGAATGGGGCGAGCATGGGTAAGCACGGCGAGCGGAAGAAACTATGGCCAGGCTTGCTCGGGCTCCTCGGCGTGGCGCTGGCGCTTCTCGCGCTCATAGCGTTGCTCATACTCAAGCCTGATCAGCCCGCTGATCCGCCTCCGCCGCCATGCCAGTATTCAGCCGAGAACGTGACGGTGGCCGTTACCGGTCCGGATTGCATCAGCGTCATGCGACAGGTGGTAGCTGACTCAGATATAGTGTGGCGCGCAGCGAGTCAGGCTGACGGCAGCATGTTCGCGCGGCTGACACACGGTCAGTCTGTGATGTACATCTACGATAACGGCAATCGCCCGCTGGCCTCTGCACTTGTCGGACATTTCGCCGCGGCACAGTGGAAACAAGGATAATCTGCGCTGCGCGCAATAGCGGCAGTGCGTGCCAGGTACCTTCTTGCAGTTATGGAAAGCGTGCCTGCCGAGCAGGCGTCCGCAGCCGCTCACGTACTGGTCTTGCGTGTCGCCGCACTTGTCGCATTTCATTCTCTGGTGGCCATGGTCGGGCCTGCCGGATTTCTGCCAGTCGTGGAAGAACACGCACTTACGGACGCGCTTGCGCTGCACCTGGCCGCACTTGCCGCATTTCCACAACTGATACCCATCGCGCGGGCTGCCCTGACGAACCAGCTTGCCAGGGCAGCTTCCGCTGAAGAGGCCTTTACTGTGCGACATGGCCGTTGATGAATCGATAAAGGACAGCGGCCAGGCTAAGCATCTCAAG
>Ga0306922_10000943_pt1 | contig 25331 bp, 27 predicted proteins | sample sta12Cox44000082_FD_203758 | JGI IMG/M metagenome (GOLD analysis project Ga0306922, IMG submission 203758) | Lab enrichment of tropical soil microbial communities from Luquillo Experimental Forest, Puerto Rico - statoxic.12C.oxic.44.000.082 (v2)... | ecosystem: Environmental > Terrestrial >... | reverse complement strand
TTCCAGTCGTCGCCCACGTTAGGATCAACGGAACCACTATTAACGCTGCCAGGGCGTTTGAAGAAAATCGGATTCGGATCAGCTTCCAGTAGGCGTCCTGGCCCCAATGATTCCATACTACGAAGGCCGCGTCTAAAAAAGAGGACAAAAACGGACCGGCAAACACCACGCAAAGGCAAAAAATCCCCGCGTTGCGAAGGCTTGTGAAGCGAATCGGTCCGCCTACAAGATAGCGCGTTAGCCCCGCGCCGATGAGTGCTTCGCACGAGTTGCTGACGAACCAGCACAAAATCATCAGGGGTGGAACGTGACTTTGCAGTTGCGCCGCCCAATGCGCCGGAAACGCTGCCAGCAGGATGAACCACCAGATGCGCGGGGGCGTAAGCAAAAGCCCTGCAACGAGGATTGAATTCGGAGGCCAAAGCACCGAAATCGGATGCGGCTGAAACGTTAGCGCTATTCCGAGTTTTGCCCCCAGATAATAGCCGACGCACACCAACACGCCGGTCATAACCGTGCGCATATCGAACCCGACATTCGAGGGTCCTGCGCGTCCTCGCCAGATCCCGATCATCACATTCGGGACAGCCACGCATCCCCCAATTAACATTGCCCAGACTACCGTAGCCCAATCCATAATTACCCAGGGATATGTAACCTAAGGGAAACCACCATAACAGGGACATTGACGGTTTGCGAAGCAATTCTTGGGACAGGTTCCTTCGCACCGTTGGTTTCCAGTTTTTCCAAGCCAAAGTGTGAACCGCAGGCGCGTGAGATTTTTGGTTCACAGAAGGTAAGGCGACTTGTATATAGCCCCAAAGTCTTATAGGTTCGCCGCCCGGGTCATGAAAAATTTGTGGCCAAATGACAACCGCGCCAAGTCAACACGTCCAAAGTCCATGAATCCTAGCCTTCCAAAAAGAGCTATCCAGCTTCGTCTGATTGCGGCTTCAACATGCATTGTGTTTTTCGCTGGCTGTGCGACAGCGCCGCAAACAGCCCGCAGTCCCGAGTATGCACCGACGGCGAACATCATGCGCGAGGCGCGGTCGCCACAAGTTCCAGCTGAAAAACGAGCAGCCGACTATTTGCAGGCCGCTGCGATGACAGCTCCGCTACTGGACACTGGAACGCAGGAAACCGCAGCGCGGGACACTTACAACGCAGCCTGCGGTGAGCTGACCGTCCTGCTTCGTACCAGCGAAGGAGGACAACTGTGGAACCATCCGCTCAACCTCGCCGGGAACAATCAGACTTATCATCTGCGACTTGAGCCCGCTGGCAACGCGGTCTGGGCTCCGAACTACTTCAACACCTTTGAGCTCGAACAGCAGGTCAAAGAGAAACTGATCAAGAAGGAAAACATTCACCAGGGTGTTGGCGGCGCGCTTGTCGGAGTGCGAATTCTCAATCCCCGCGAAAAGTTCGCGCCACCCAGGGGCATCACCGCAGCCGTTACGGCTACACTCGATTTTCACGGAAAGGACGCCACGCTCGCGCTTCGCCGGCCGGCCAAGCAACCGACGGCGAGTGTTGAAGGGAAAGTCCGTCCTTTGGCTGCGAACTTCTCAGCGCCGATCAGCTATTACAAGCCGCCCTCAAACCTGACGCTGATGGGATTAGTTGGCGGATTCGAGGCCACGCGCTACCCGGCACAGATCGGGCTCTATTTCATGCAGCCGTACGATCCTGATCGAATCCCACTGGTGTTTGTGCACGGCCTTTTCTCAACGCCGTTTACGTGGGTGCAGACGATCAACGGACTTCAGGCTGATCCCGAGATCCGCAAACATTATCAGTTCTGGGTTTTTGCCTACCCGACCGGCTATCCAATTCTGTATTCCGCCCTTCGTTTGCGCGAGGAACTCGCGAGAGTGGATAAAGCTTATCCGAACCATAAGCCTTATGTCATGGTCGGCCACAGCATGGGTGGCATGCTCACACACGATCAGGTCGTTACGGTCACTCAGGCTATGTGGGAGAAGAAAATGGGTGAAACGGCCAAAGCCATTTTCGACAAGGAGCCCAGCAACAGTTTGATTGTTCGGGCGACAACTTTTCGGGCGAATCCTCGGATCCAACGCGTAGTCTTCATTTGTGCTCCGCATCGTGGCAGCAAAATGGCCAGCGGCGGATTGGGTAAATTTGCTATCAGCTTGATCAATCTTCCGGGGCAGCTCACGGCAGTAATGAAGGACGCATTCACCAGCTCGGAACTTCTGAAATTGACTGGAAGTTCCAAACGTCTGCCGAACAGCGTGTGGGGCCTGCAGCCGACAAACCCAGCCCTGGCAGTCATCAACAGCGCGCCAATCCGCGTTCCTTATCACTCGATCATAGGTGACCGCGGGAAGGGCGATTCACCAAACAGCACCGACGGTGTCGTGCCTTACTGGAGCTCGCATCTCGACGGCGCACAATCCGAGTGCATCGTTCCGGGACCACACGGTTCGTGCGAGCTGCCACAAACAATTGCCGAGCTTGATCGGATTCTCCGTCTAAATGTGGGACTTCGCAGTCCCGCAAGGACAACGCTCGCTTCCACGACTGCTTCGAGCAGTTCAGCTGGTTCCGGTCGGCGGTAAGAGATAAAGCGCCGTCGCGAAGATCAGGTAAACCATAATCGCGAGTACGCCGACGAACCAGGCAGAGCGGCCGGAGGCGGTCACAAGAGAGGCGGTCAGCGTTGCGAACAGAACCATTGCGACTGCGCCGGGCCAGAAATTCAAATCCATCGGAGCAGGTCCGATCAGATAGCTGAGCAACACCAGGACCGGAGCAACGAACAGTGCAATTTGCGCGGCGCTGCCCAGCGCAATGCTGACGCTCAAATCCAGACGATTTTTTTGCGCAGCGGAAAATGCGGCCGCCATTTCGGCAGCTGCGCCTACCAAAGCGACAACGATAAAGCCCACGAACGCAGGACTCATTCCGAACGCAGTAGCAGCATACTGAACGGATCCGACAAACACTTCGCTCACCAGTGCGACCAAAATCGTAACGACTGCGAGCGTGACGAGCGCCAGACCGATCGGCCATGCCGCTTCATGTTCTTCGTCTGCGCCGGCGAACAACTCGCGATGCGTGTTCAGCGAAAACCAGAGGCCAAGAGCGTATCCCACCAAAAGCAAAAACGAAAGCGCCAGGCTCAAGTCTTGATTCAACCCGGCTTTGCCTAACGCCTCGTGTTCAGCCACCGCAGAGGGAATCAAGAGCGCGATCGTGGCGAGAAAAAGCAAGCCGGCCTGAAATCGCGCGGCGACACGGTTGAATTCCTGAACATGATACCGCAAACCGCCGAGCAGGAAGGAGGCGCCCAGCATAAACAAAGAATTCGTCACGATCGCGCCGGCGACGGACGCCTTCACCAATGTGTATTGCCCCGCCTGCAGAGCAGCGATGGCGATGACGAGCTCGGTCAGATTTCCGAGGGTTGCGTTCAGCAGACCGCCCACGGAATCGCCCGTCTTCGCCGCGACTGACTCCGTGGCATGACTTAGCAGAACGGCCAGCGGCAAAATGGCGAGCACTGAAAGTACGAAGTGTAGCGTGTGCGCTTCGTGATTGAGTTTCTCCGCTGCGAGTGCAATGGGGACAAAGACAAGCAACCACAACAGCGGGTTCCGGCGGATCTCTTGAAGGAGCGGTTTCATGGCAGCGCTATTCAGTTCCACAAACGATTACGACCAGGAATAGGACTAAAGTCCAATGCAATGCTCCTCTGGCGAACAATATTTAACTGAATAAGCTCAATCCCATGGCATTCGAACAATTCGATCTTGAGAATCTCGACAAAGAGCGCCGCAAGGCCATTACCAAATCCATTCGTACGATCAGCGTCGAAGAACTAAAGAAGCTCGGAGCTGAACTATTCCGTTTCGCCGATGATCCGTGGCGGGAAACTTTCTTCCGGTTCATTGCCGAGAATCCCGGCGCTACATTCCATCACGCAGTCACTAACGACGGTGTCAACATTGTGTATTGCCGCGACCAGGACAAAGGCATGTGGTTCCTGCCCGGAAGCGGCATGGGACCGTTACAGGCGACCGGCCGGAAGATGATGAAGGAAATGATCGCCGGCGCGCATTGAGCGCCGCTTTTCCACGATACGTGCGAAAGTTACCGCGGGGTTTCGTAAGGCGGCTCGTCGGTCGCGATCGGCGTGCTTTGCATCGGCGGATTGATCAACTGGAAAATGACCACTGCTACGACAGCCGCAGCGAAGTTGGCCACCAGATAAATCCAGATGTTTCCCCAACTTGAAATGCCAAGAATGCAGATGCCCAGTGCGACTGCGGGATTGAATGCGCCGCCTGAAATGTCGCCCACTGCGAACGCACCGGTCATCACGGTCATGCCGATGGCGAGCCCATAAAATGAATTTCCTGAAGTGCCTTCCGCGGTGGCGGTGTTTAAGACGACATAAACAAGTGCAAACGTGAACAGAAACTCCGCGAGCAAAGCCGGGCCTGTTTTCGCAGCGATCGCAGTCACCGGTGCACCCGCGCGAAGCATCTTGCTGGTAAACAGCGCGGCAACCACTGCGGCTATGAATTGCGCAATCCAATAAGGCACCACGTCGGCTGCATTCACTTTGCCCCGGATCAACACGCCCAACGTCACTGCAGGATTATAATGTCCGCCAGAGATATGGCCGCCGGCAAAAACCATGACCATAAGCGCCGCACCGATGGCGAGTGGCGCAATAACGCCGGCGCCAGCGCCAATTCCCGTGCAACCAACTGTCAGGACAAGGAAAAACGTTCCGATGAATTCCGCGATATACTTGTTCATGGACTAAATCTGTTAACCGATACAGCCTGAAAAAAGCAAGCCGCATCTCCACTGAGACTTTGGTCTTATCGGCAGTGAGCAAATGTCGAACGCTGAACGGGGAACAAGCCAGCGGAAAACGGAGGCACTGTTTGCCTCTCATTTATCAGGTAGTCGAGCAATGCGGATGCCTTCGTCAGGCCGCCAATGTTCCCCAAATAAAGAGCAGAATGATGGCCCCGATGATCGACAGGATGAAACCAGCCGGATGAAACGACGAACCCGGCGGCGGTTTCGAGAACAAACGGGCGATCAATCCACCGACGATCGAGCCGGCGATCCCAAGCACCGTGGTCATTATGAAACCGAGATGCTGTGCGCCCGGCATAATGGCACGTGCGATCAAACCGACGATGAAACCGACAATGATGTACCAGATGATGTGTAGCATGGATTTATTTTGGTTAGGCCGCAGATGCTAACATGCCGGTCAACACGATGTCGATCCTTTTGAGGGCAAAATTGGCAACTTCGTTTTCGTCCTGATGTCCGTGAAGTGTTGGCCGCGAGGCGGGCTGAAAAGTGTCCACACTCGCGGACAGATGTCGGCGAAACCTGCGAGGAACGAATCTCGCCGCGTGTCTCAATTCAGCTCAGATAAAAACTGCCGCGACTTACTACTTCTTTGCGGGCGGTGCCTTTGCTTCCTTCCCCGCTTTCACTTCCACTTCAGTAGCCGTCATCGTGTAGGTGATCGTGACCTTCGCACCGACTTTGAGATCACCGGTAACCTTCGTGTTTGAGTCGCGCGCGATTTCCCAGCGATCCTTTCCTTTTTGAACGGCGACCATGCTGTCGTTCATTTCCAAAACCGGTCCTGTTACCTGATAAGTCTTTGAGCCAGCGGCCGAAGCCAGGTTACTCAGGGCCAATGTTCCAACTGCAACTACGCTGAATAAGAATTTCAATTTCATCATAAGCAAGAATTAGACAGAAGGGATGCTCGGTCCGCAAGCTTTTCCCTAAGCCGTAAATTTGTCTTTTACGCCGCGCTTTGCTCTGATCCCGCTGTGTCACGACGGTACAACGAGATATTCATCTTCACTCGGAAAACCAAGCATCAAAGGAGCAACTCAGTTGTGGGATTACGGCATTGCGATGTCAGCTGTTACGTCGTTGCCGCAGCGCGCGGGGATCAGGCGTAACTAAACCGCGGTCGTCTGCCCTTGCAGCACGGGCTCGGTTAGCCGCTGACGGAGGTTTCGCACGATCTGCTCGACCAAAGCCGCGTCTGATCGTGGAAAAACAAACAAATACGCCGGGCCTTTTCCAGCAGTCGGTAAAATGGCGAGATTTTCGGACAGAAATTTTGATTCGTGCGTCGTGGCGGCGCCCTCCAGATCGATCGTGCGGGCAAATGGCCGGTGACTTTTTCGCGCTACAAATAAAATCTTGTGCGGCTCTTCGTTTGTGGCAACGAGCGCGCCGAAAAGATTCGCAGGGATGCGCCGGCTACGGCCGCTGATACACTGCGCAGTCCAGGCGATCGTTTCGTTCAAGCGATTTTCCCGATTGAAAACGGGCGCCAGACGGGCCGGCAGTCTGTCCGAGAGTTTTATCAGTACGGTGTTGAGATCAGCCGGCCCATTCAATTTCTTCCAAGCCAGCCAGATCTTCGCCTTGGCAGCGCGCAAGATCTTCGGCGCAAAATAAAGAAAGGCAGCTATTCCCAGAAGGAAAATCAATAAAGCAAGCAGAGGATTGAAATGAACGAGCGCGAGTCCGCCCAGCACGGCAGCATCTTCGCCGAGGCTCAGCCCAATGTTTGAAAATGGTTCCGGCGACGTGTTTGCTGTGAGGCGTGTAGCTGCTTTGGCGGTGTGCACGACGAGGCTGGCGCTACCAGCGAGCAAGGCGACAATCACAGTGAACGCTGGACTTGGATGGCCGAGCACCTGAATTGCAAGCAAGGCGCCGCCGATCGGGCGAATGAAAGTGTGCACTGCGTCCCAGGCCGAGTCGAGCCATGGAATTTTATCGGCGAAAAATTCCAGGAAATAGAGAATACCGGCGACAGCGATGATCCAGGGGTTCCCGAGGACCTCGAGCGATTGATACTGCGGCCCGAGCGTGATCCAATGCAAATGGATTGCCAGTCCGGTCACGAACACTGTCAGATAAAGGTTGACGCCGGCCAGGCAGGCCAGACCCAGCGCGACAGCAAGGAGATTCAGCCTTTCCACCGACGAATTATACGACCGAGTTGAACGATGTTCATCACAAGATTCTCATCGCGATTTGTCTTTCCCGCCGGCATCAGGTCTGGTATTTTATTTATGATCTTCATGTTCTCTCCGGAACCAACACCGAAAGGAGCAACAAAACTATGGGATTACTCGATTCGATACTCGGCGCAGTTAGTGGAAAAACTGACGGTTCTGGCGGAGCCACTCAACTTATAGGAGTTTTGGGTGGTCTCCTCACACAGAGCGGAGGCTTGCAGGGTTTGGCCAACAAATTTGCGCAGAGTGGCCAGGGGAACGCATTCCAATCATGGGTTGGCGTGGGCGAGAACCAGCCGATTTCCAGCGATCAAATTCAGAACGCGCTCGGTTCTGAGCAGGTCAAAGCGCTCGCGGCAAAAATGGGAATAGATCCAGCTCAAGCTTCGAACTTCCTGGCTGAGTACCTGCCAAAGATCGTCGACAAGCTAACGCCCGCCGGAAAAATCGATTCCGCTGCGGACCATCAGCAGGGATTGGCGGCTTTGCTGCCGTCGCTTTTGCAAAGCCTTGGCGGCCAATCGTCGGGCGGCAAGTCCGCTCAGGCATAGAGCCTGCGCCCTGTCTCAATTCGCGCCCAAACCATGGCGCGAGCAAAAAGCTCGCCTGGACACCTGTGTGCCCAACCGGTTCCTAATGAGTTTCGTCCGATCTATTCTCGCTTAGCCGGTCGATCGCCCTCTTTAATTGCGTCGGCCTCGCTTACGTACTTGCCATGCGTCGTGTTACCGTAAAAGCGAGACCCTTCCATATGATATACATGCGTCTCGGTGTTGACCCACACGAGACCATGCCCTCCGCTCCGTGCAGGTGTTGCTTGAGCGACCGCCCCGCCAGCGGTTGCACCAGTCCCAGCAGGAGCGGCGGCAGCGGCCGGGCTTCCTGAAGTTTTTGGCTTAAAGTAGTCGGCAAGCGTTTTTTTCGCTGGCGAGGATGCTGGACTCACAGCCGGCACGGCGGCGGCGGTCGTTTTTGTTTTCCCGCCACGTTTCGCTTTCGGCGAAGCCGCAGGCGATTCTGCCGCTGCTGGCGATGTCGCGTTCTCCGCCGGCGAAGCGGCCGCCTCAGCTTTTTTGTGCGTGCGGTGCTTCTTTTCCGCCGCTGGCGATTCGGCAGGAGTTGGCGATTGAGCTTGGAGAAGTGGAATGGTGGCAAGCCCGATTACGGAAGCTAAGAGAATGAATTTGGTACTCATAAAAAGGATATTAGAAAAATCGCAGGTTTTTGGTCAAGATGTTTTCATGAAGTTCTCCCTTAATCAGATTGTTCGATCGTCAGCGCCAATCGTTCGATGGGTACGCCGAGCCATTGTGCGGCTTCCTTACTGTCCTTGAAAACGCGGACGTTGATTGGCGAGCCCTGAGTCAGCAGGGCATGCAGCTTTGCGTAATGAATCATGGTCGAGTCGGTAGCCAGAATCGCTGATTTTACCCGTGGGCGACCCGTATAAGAGAGACGCTGATGCAGAGAAAACTGAATCACATATTTGAAATTAAGTTCAATTTCGTCAGCTGCCCCGGTGTCGGAGAATCGGTTGAACGGCTCTTGCAATTTGCCTTCGAGATCTTCCAAAGCGCTTAAGATTTTGTTAATCGCTGCATCGTCAATCAAACCGCGCGGCCTCCACACAAGCAGACGAACGTCTTCGTAAAACTGAACGTCAGCGGGCAGATTCATTTTATTCATCGCGCTGCATCGGAGCTAAAAATTGATTCCGGTTTGCAGGAACGGGCCGTTCAGTTCGTTTCCGTCCGTGAAACCGTTCTTTTTGTAGTCGTACTTCATATAACGCCAGCCAATCTGCGTCCAAATCTGACGCGTGAGTTGAAATTCGAGCCCGCCCGCCGTCTGATAGCTCCAGTCGGTACTGTCCACCGACTTGCGCACAATGGTGCGGCCTTCCCGCTGCAGCTCAAATGCAGTGTCAGCATTGGCGTCAAATTCACCGACATCGCCTTCCGCAAAAAGCTTTGTCGCTTTCCAGATCTTTACCCTCCCGCGCATACCGATAACGGGATCGACCCAGTCAATCGAATCTGAAAAGTCCAAACGCTTTTGAATTCCCAGTAACTGCCGGAGAATCGCAAGACGTGCATCGCCGTTGTCGAAAATGCTTAGATCGCCCTGCAAATAGGTCCATCGGGCGCTAGCAAAGAGAGTGAGATTTGCGTTGTCACAATTGATCAGACGATAACCGACGAATCCTTCCGCAAGGGCGTTTTAATGTGCACATTGGCGTCGGTAAAAAGCAAACCAGGCAGCGTCGCACGAGTACCCACCTCAATGTACTGACCATCAACCCAGAATTCCCAACGCCGATAGCGAGCGTTGACCGAGAGCGCCACGGGAGCATGCGTCAGGTGTTTAAGCAACTGCGTGAACTTGACGTCCGATGAAGCCTCGAGGCCCTTGACTCCACTATCACCGGAAAGACCCGCCAGCCACGCGGGAAGACCGATGCGGACTTCCCACAATGACGGCGTTTCGCACCAGCTTTTTTCCACGGGCGGAGTTTCTTTCGAATAATCTTTTTCGTCGATAGAAAGCGGCTCCGGCCCCGCAAAAAGAATCCTGGAGCTGCCAAAGAGAATGGCAATTACAGACAGACAAGCGGATTTGTCAGCGGCCCAGTTCATGCTCTTTCTTCTAGTTACTCCGCGGCCTCTTAAACAAACTTTCTTTCTTGTTTTGATCCAAAAGTCAGCGACGTCTCAATGGGTCGTGTAGCCGCCGTCGATCACAAACGTCTGACCGACAGCGAACGAGGCGAAGTCGGAACAAAGAAATAGAACCATTCCTGCGATTTCTGCCGGCTGCGAGACACGACCAATCGGCGTGTTCGCGATGAAATATGCGCTCATATTAGGATCATCGAACCAGGCTTTGGTCATTGCCGTGTTCACCAGCCCGGGCGCCAGCGCGTTGATGCGAATGCCCTTGTTTGCGTATTCGACGGCAGCCGCTTTGGACAATCCAATGACGCCATGTTTGGCGGCAACGTAGACGCTGATTCCCGGCTCGGCGATGAGGCCGGCGATTGACGCGTTATTCACGATTGCGCCACCGCCGCTTTGCAGCATATGCGCGATCTCGTGCTTCATGCACAGAAAAACGCCTTTCAGATCGACAGCCAACGTCTTGTCGAACGTCGACTCGTCCATCTCAACCAGAGTTACCGTCGGAGGCAGAACACCGGCGTTATTGAATGCACAATGCAATCCGCCGTACGTCCTGACTGCTGTCGTAATCAGATTTTTCACATCGCCTTCGTCGCGCACATCGGTCCTGACGAAAACGGCTTCGCCACCGTCGCGCTTGATCGCTTCGACTGTCTCCGACCCGGCAGGATCGACATCACCGATCACAATCTTCGCGCCACTTTGCGCAAACAGGAGCGCGGTTGCTCGACCAATCCCTCGACTCCCGCCCGTGACAAGCGCGACCTTCCCTGAAAAATCAAACGTATTCGCGCGCATTGTCACAATTTCAGGCTCGTGGTGAAGTTGAAGCCGTCGCCTTCGAAGCGGTTGCTGGTGTCGAAGTCGTGGATCCAGCGAGCATTTATGTCGAGATGGCTCTTACCTACCTTGGTGGAATAGGTAACGAGCCGTCATAATAAGTTTCTCCCACTGACACCAGAAACCCCGGCTCGGGCGGAACAACAGCAGCAAACGGAGAAATGGACATTCCAGAAATCGGCCTCCCCAGGCCGCCTTCGACGGCGAGTGCCGAATTGACAGATAAAAAAGAAATCGTCAGGCCAAATATAGCTGACAAAAGTTGCTTCTGCTTTGGTTTCGTCTCCATAGCAACGTTTTTCTCAGTAGGTCTAGTTACCCAGAATCTTCGCTGCTTGCGCCGAGCCGTTCGACAGGCACTCCCAACCACTTGGCAGCTTCGGCGCGATCCCGGAAAACACGGACGCTGATCGGAGAACCTTGAGTCAGTATCGCATGTAACCGCGCGTAATGATTCATGGTGGAATCGGTCGCGAGAATTGCTGATTTCACCGCAGGGTGACCCGCGTAAGCGAGGCGTCGATGCAAGGAAAACTGAATTACGTATTTGAAATTTAGTTCAACTTCATCGGCTGCCAGCGTATCGGAAAACCGATTGAACGGCTCCTGCAACTCGGCTTCGAGATTTTCCAAAGCCATTACGGCTCTGTTAAGCGCTGCCTCGTTTAACAATCCACGCGGTCTGTAGATGAGTAGACGAATGTCTTCGTGAAACTTGAGTTCAGGTGGAAGTTTTGTGTTGTTCATAGTAACCATCGCCGGTTCCACTGGTTATTTTCCTGCGATTAGCTTTCATCTGTGATCTCCTCTAGCGCTGAGTCGATGCTTCGTTTTCATGCGTTGAGATGCTTAGCTATCGGTCCTTTTTCGCATTAGCAATTCGACCGGAACACCCAGCCACTCCGCGGCTTCTCTCCGGTCTCCAAATATACGAACTTTGATCGAAGAACCCTCAGTGAACAGCACGAGCAAGCGCGCGTAATGAACGATAGTAGAATCTGTAGCCAGAATGGCTGACTTCACTGGCAACCGACCTGCGTGGGCTTGACGGCGATGAAGAGAGACCTCAATGACGTATCGGAAGTTCAGCTCGACTTCATCGGCGTCCGACCCATCCGAGAATCGATTGAAAGGCTCCTGCGACACAGCTTCAATCTCTTCGATAACATCGATGATTTTGTTAACCACGGCTTCATCGATCAAACCGCGTGGTCGATAGATAAGCAGACGAATGTCCTGGTGAAACTCAACGTCAGGAGGTAATTTCATCGTTCACCGGGATTGTTACACACGGCAACAGCGAGAACGAGGAATTCGATACGATTTTTAGTTTTGTTTTCATTTTTTCCCTGCGCAGTTAGCCCTGCTGAAGAGTCAGTCGTTTACCACCAAATGGTTGGCCCCCACGCCCCGTACCAGCCCCAGGCGGCTGCACGGTTCATTTCCGCAGCCATGTAATAGTCCTGCGCGATCTGCTGGTGAATGGCCAGTTGCTGGTAATGTTGATACTCTCGTTCGCGGCCGACGTAGGCGAGGCCTGCTTTCTCGTCCTTATAGACGTAGAAGACTCCTTTTCCTGGCACAGTGGCCCGCTCGACTTTGTACGGTGGCAGTGCCGCATAGATTTGCTGTTGCTTCGGCGTCTGCGGAGTACGCGCGCGGAATCCCGCTGCAGTGAGCAGGGATGTTGTATTGGCTGACTCCATCTCGGCGCACCCCGCCACAAAAAGCGCGGCAGCAGCTGCAACGAAGATGAAGACGATGTTTGATTTGGTTATTTTTATTTTCATAGGCGTGACTTCGTTTAAATGAATTGAGCAAATCTTGTCGAGACTGAAGTAACTTGCCCTTACCGCCGGCTGCCTGCGACAGAAGATACCTCTCCCTAAGAATGGCCTGTGGCGACGACTCCGAACAGTAAGACTTAAGTCCTACACGTTCGCAGATCGGGCACGAAGAGGGGAAGGGAACTTAGGGCCGGTTCAAAGCGTCACGCACAGCGGCGATGAATTTTTCGTCGTTGAAGGGTTTCATGAAAAATGCGACCGGACCGATCGCCATGGCCGTAGCGCGCGCTGCTAAGTCCTCGCGAGCAGTGATGACGACCACCTTCGTGCGCGGAGAAATTGCGCAAAGTCGCGCCAGCAATTCCAACCCCGTGACGTGATCCATCCAGATGTCAGTCACCACGACAGGAACATGATGAGCGCTGGCGTGTGCCAGAAAGTCTTCCGCTTTACTGAACGGGCGAACCTTGAACCCTTCCGACGCGAGCAGGTAGTGCATCGATTTGAGAACCGAAGCATCGTCATCCACGATGCAGACCTCATTTGCTTCCGCGTCACTCGATTCGCTCATGCTGCCGCCTTGCTTTTCTGCACTTCTCCGGGGGCAGTCGGCAAGCGAACCACCATGCGCGCGCCCCGATCGATTGCGTTCTCCGCCGTGATCGTGCCGCCGTGCGCCTCCACAATTGATCGAACAATGGCCAGACCCATGCCCATTCCCTTTTGTTTCGTCGAAAAGAAGTGATCGAAAACTTTGTCTGGGCGGTCCTTCGGTAGCCCCACTCCAAAATCACGCACGCTCACTTCAGCCACATCTCCCCTATCGGAGCGCGTACTGATAATGACACGTCGCTCTGGGGGCGGAAGTCCTTCCATGGCGTCGAGCGCGTTAATGATCAGGTTCAACAACACCTGTTGAATTTGAATAAGAGTTCCTTGCACTTGCGGAAGGTGAGGATCCAGCTCAGTCGAGACGACGCTCTCCCGATTCAGCACGTCCGAACTCACAAGTCGCACGGTCTCGGTAATTATTGCATTGAGATTCAACAGCGTGTGCACACTTGGTTCCTTGCGAACCAGACTCCGAATGCCTCGCATGACTTCGCCCGCGCGCTGACTATCGGCCACCATGCTCTGGAGTAATTCTCGCAAGAGCCCGACGTCGATGTTTCCTTTCTCGAGGAATCGACGCGCAGCGGAGGCATTGTTCGCTATCGCGGTAAGCGGTTGATTTAATTCGTGCGCAAAGGACGCAGTCATTTCCCCCATCAAAGCCACACGATTTCGATGTGCCATTTCCTCGCGCTGCACCTGCACCTGCAGAGCCGCCTGCTTTTGTGCACTCACATCAAGTGTCACCCCGATTGTTTCCAAAAGATTCCCGTGTTCATCTCGCAAACAGCGTCCTCGCATGATCACCCAACGCGTCTTGCCGTATGGCAAAAGAAGACGGTGTTCGCTCTCGAATGCTCCATGCAGGGAGCAGGAACGATCGTAGTCGGCTTTGACCGCGGCGCGTTCGTCTGGATGAATCCGTGAAAGGATCAAGTCACAGGTCAAAGGCAGGTTGGAGTCGAAGCCATAAATCCGGCGTCCCTTATCGCTCATCCAAGCGTCGCCTTCCGGATACAAGACCCAGAAAGCGAGGTCGGCCGACTCAGCAGCCAGGCTGATTCGGGCATCGCGCTCCCGCAGAATCTCCTGTTGCCGCTGACGATCAATCGCGATTCCGGCGATATGTGTGGCGATTTGTGTCAGCCGCGTCTCTTCAGGCTCCGGTCCACGCGTTTCCTGGCGATACATCGCAAACGAACCCAACACCTCGCCCTGAGGAGAAAGGATCGGACTCGACCAGCAGGCGCGAAGTCCGCAGATTTTTGCGAGATCGCGGTAATCGGTCCAGAGCGGATCGGTCATGACGTCAGTCACAATCACTGGCTTGCGTGTGAACATCGCCGTGCCGCAGGAACCGTTGCGCGGTCCGATCAGCGCGCCGTCGACCGCTTTCACATAAGCTTCGGGCAAATTCGGCGCCGCACCGTGGCGCACATGTTTGCCATCGCGACCCAAAAGAAGAATCGAACAGCGTAGTCCTTCTGCCTGTTCTTCCATGAGCAGCACAAGGCTCTTGAGCACCTCTGACAAGGGCGCATCGGCCGCGATCATTTCCAAAACTCGACTTTGGCCGGCACGAAAGAATTCTTCCTCTTTGATTTGGGTGATGTCGCGGCAAACGACGACTCCGCCCAACAAATCACCGTCGGCGCTACGCAGCGGGCGACCAGTAATTCGTGTCCAGATGCCGTGGGGCGCCTTTTCATGCCGTACGAACATTTCAATGTTGTCAACTTCCTCACCACGAATCGAGCGCGTCATGGGCAACTGTTCGTGTGGAAATGGGGTAACCTTGTCAGGCAGATACAGTCCGTAACGGTGCGACCATTCAGTGGGCGGCATTTGCATTGCACCTTTTCCGAACATGCGTTCTGCTGCCGGATTAAAGACGAGAAAGTTCTTGTTCTTGTCGGCTACGACGACCGCATCGCCCATGTTCGACAAGATAGAGCGCATGATTTCGTTGGTGCGGGAGAGCTCGGCAGTGCGGCGGCTTACTTTTTGCTCCAACTGGTCCCGGGTGTCGCGCAGGGCCTGCTCTATTTGTCGCTGTTCGGTAATGTCTGTGTTGGTGCCAAACCAGCGCGCCACTTTTCCCTCTGCATCGAAGATGGGAAGCGCACGCGAAAGAAACCATCTGTATTCACCGGTTTTACTCCTGAGTGGAAAGGTGTCCTCCCATGGCTCGCCGGTTGCGAATGCGACCTTGATACGTTCTACCACTCGACCCACTTCGTCGGGGTGATGGACCTTCTGCCAACCCCATCCCTTCATCTCCTCGAGCGTGGTTCCGGTGTAATCGTACCAGCGGTCGTTGTACCAAAAAATGTAACCTTCACCGTCGGCCATCCAGGCGAGCTGCGATATGGAGTTTGCCAGCGTCCGGAACTGCCGCTCTCTTGCCGCCGCCTCAGCGCGCGTAGCGCGATGAAGCAAATCCAGTTGGCCGGCGACTGATGCGATCACGTTTAGCAAACGCTCATTTTGAGCACGCGACTCGCGCATAAAAAATTCGAGGACAGCGATGACCTGCTTGCCTGAGAGAATCGGAACTCCAACGCCAGTCTTCAAACCCGCGGTCCGGGCGGCCGCCGATCGCGGAAAATTAGGGTCGTTGGTTACGTTCTCAACCCAGGCCGGCTGTTTCGATTCCCACACCCGTCCGGGAAGCCCAACGCCACGTTCAAAGTGAGATGCTACAGAGGCGGTCCTGAAAGGTTCCAGCTCGCCATCGCCGCAATACCAGGCCGAAACGAAATCAAGAACAGTTCCGTCCGGATTTGGCACCCATGCGTTGCCCAGGACCCAGCCTGTCTTCACGCAAACGTCGCGAAGCACAACTTCCAACGCCGACGATAGATCTTCGGCTGCGGCCAATTGAGTTGTAATCGTTTGGAGCAAACTGAGCTGCTCTTCACTTTCCCGCCGCTTCTGTTCCGCGCTCTGAGACCGATCACCTTTCTTACGATCGCTGCTCATAATCGTAGGCTGTGTTGGATTCCTAAGGGACGACCAATGGAACCGTAAGTAATTTCTCCTAATCCACCTTGGGACTAGTATTGGACTTTAGACCTATTAACCACAAGTCAAGGAAGGTTGGGTCAGTCATTGGCTGCGGCTACTATTCGAACGACTATGAGAAATTCGTCGCCGTCAGATAGCCTGCGCGCGTCCCACAGAAACCACCAATCAAGATATCTTCCGTCGTCGGAACTTAGAGAAATACAGTTCTAGGAAAGCGACACTCTCAAGATCGAGCAATCATCGGGCGGCGGCGTACCTTTGAGGTGCTCGAGCGTGCGATTACGAATCTCGGCGACAGTTCGGGCCTGGCCATTCGCGACCAGAAAGTCCACCAGGCGGTCGAGAGGTTCGTCATCCAGATGCCGGTGGGTTTCAAACACACCATCCGAAAAAAGATATATGTCGGTCGGAAAAGCTATAGGCATCTCTACGGTCGGGTATTTGGCATTGGCGAAGCAACCGACGGGCGGACCGCTCGCGAGTAACGTGTGATTCTTGCATCGCGCGGCACGTATAACCGCAGGCGGATGGCCGCCGCCAGCATAACGCAGCATTCGATTGCTCAGATCCGCGATACCGTACCAGATCGTGAAATACAGATGGTCGCGCGATTGCGAGAAGTAAACGCGATTCAGCGCGCGAAGCACCGCACCGGGATCGTTCCAATCCACATCTGCCAGCCCGCACGTGCGTAGCGTGTCGATGATAGAAACCGCCAGCAAGGCGGACTTCACGCCGTGCCCAGAGACGTCGAGCAGATAAAAGGCAAATCGCTCCGAATCCATCCAATGATAACCCAGTCCATCGCCGCCCAGCTGCGCGGACGTGGTCATGCACCAGTCCGCTGACACGCGTTCCTCAGTGATCGGACGCGGCAAAAGTGAGAACACATAGTCCACCGCGCCGGCCAGCTCGGCATTCAACGCTTCCTGAGTCGTGCGCAGAATGTCGTATGCTTGTGTGATCTCCCGCGCGCGTTGTTCTGCAGCGACCCTGGCCACGTGCAGTTGCTCCACGGCGCGCGCCCGTTCGATAACGATACCTGCTAAATGCGTGGCCATGCGGATCAGCTCGCGATCGTGCGCGCTCGGTTCGTGTGCGTAACGATAGTACATTGCGACAGTGGCCAGGAGGATTCCGTCGCTTGAGAAAACCGGTGTGGAGCAACACGCGCCAATTCCGAACGTCGCAGCTAGCTCGACGTAATCGGCCCAGTGAGGATCGCTGGCGATGTTGGTCGCAAACACCGGTTGACGCGTGTAAGCGGCGCTTCCGCACGAGCCGACGCACGGACCGATGCGGATGCCGTCCACGATACGATTGTATTCTTCCGGCAGGCTGGGCGCCGCTCCGTGGCGAAGACATTGCGCCTCCTCGTCAAAGATCAGCACCGTGCACATCATCGCGTCACACGTTTGCGCCTCGACGCCGCGTACCAACACATCCAGCACCGTCGCGAGCGGCGCGCCCGATGCGATTTTCTCCAGCACTTTTTTTTCGTTGGCGAGTGCGTCCTCGGCGCGCTTGCGTTGCGTGATGTCACGGAAGCTCCACACGCGGCCAACGTTTCGTTGCTTAATGAGTTGAACTGCCGAATTGCGCTCGAAAACGCGGCCATCTTTCAGCTGGAGAACATCGAAAGTTTCGGGCGGAGACAAGGCAACGATTTCCTGAATGCGCGCCAAATATCCGGCGGGGTCTTTCAATTGTGGGCTAACGTAATCCCACAATTCAGTCGCATGAGCGGATACCATCATGTGAGGCGGAATTTCCCAGAGCTTGGTGTACTTCTCGTTAAATTCCCGGACGTAGTTCGCCTCGTCAGTGACAAGGATGGCATCGGTTGTGGATTCGAGCGTGGCGTGCATCATGGCAAGCGACGTCGCGAGTTCGTCTGCATCTCGGTCCACTTGTTCAGCGGGTTGAACCTCTGCGCGCTGCAGGGCCGAGACGGCGTTTGCAGAAAGGCCGTAATTTTTCATCGCGTCACGTAACGCGACGCCGAGGCATTCTCAGCCCTGAGCGTCGCAATCCACCTCAGTGATACAGTCGAACCGGGAGGGATGAAAGCAAAACCGAAAATCTGCGCAGCCTTTGCTTCACTTTGTCGCCAATGGCGAAGGCGATCTCACACAGCGGAAACCAAGATGATTGGTGCCCGTATTGACTTCGCCTTTGCCACGCGTGCCCACGATGTACCGCGAACAATATTGCTCATTGCAAAGAAACGAGCCGCCGCGATGGACGCGCTTCTTCTCGTTAGGCTCAGCCGGATCAAATGCCGAAGCCGGCCCTTGTGGATTGCGCGCGACTCCGCCTTGGTGGGCGAGCGTCTCGTAGTAATCGGCCCGATACCAATCGCTGCACCACTCCCAAACGTTGCCGGCCATATCGTAGAGCCGATAGCCATTAGGCGGAAACGATTTGACCGGGGCGATGCCCGCGTATCCGTCTTCGCCTGAATCTTTCACTGGAAATTTCCCCTGCCACGTGTTGGCCATCCATTTGCCACTGGGACGAAATTCATCGCCCCACACGTATGTCTTTCCTGAGAAACCGCCGCGTGCCGCAAATTCAAACTCCGCTTCAGTCGGCAACCTTTTGCCCGCCCATTTCGCGTAAGCCTCAGCGTCGGGGTACGCAATCTGCACTACCGGATAGTTGTCCTTGCCGTTGATGTCGCTTTGTGGCCCAAGCGGGTGGCGCCAGTTCGCGCCTTTTACGTAGCCCCACCATTGATAATAATCATTGAGCGAAACTTCATGATCCGTCGGCGCAAATACCACTGAGCCCGCTACGAGATTTTCCTCGGGCGCAGTCGGGAACTCTTGTTTTGTTGGCGTGCGTTCAGCAATTGTAACGTAACCCGTGGCCCTGACGAATTTCTCAAACTGCGCGTTCGTCACCGCAGTCGCATCCATCCAGAAACTGCCCACGTAAACGCGATGCACCGGCTGCGAATCATTCGCGGCCATCGGCATTTCATGACTTCCTTCGCCGTTGACGACCGCGCCCATGGAAAATTCGCCGCCTGGAATCCAGACCATACCTTCCGGCGCCCTGCCCGGCGGCTGGTTCTTGTTCGCGATAGTTGGCTGAAATTCCGCTGTGCCGCAAAATACCGACGGCTCCTCCAACAATACCGTTGCGATGATGGCAAGCGTGATGATGCTTGGAGTGATGACTAACGCAAGGCCGGTGAAGGCTTCGAATGCTGCAGCTACGGCGAGTAGCAGCCTGGTCGTCACTGTGTTGATTTTTCCAATTGGCTCAAAACATTGAGCATTGGCTCATTGGAGATTCGGAGCAGACCGCTGAAAGGCCGGTCTAATTCCAGGACGAGAAAGATGGCGGTAGCAGCGGCAACAGCCGATATTATCAAAGCAAATGTTGCCGTGCCGTTATGCGGCGCGATCAGGCTAAAAGTCAGGAAGATGACCACAAGCCAGAATGACACGACAATGAGCAGCGGCTTTGAAATGGAAGAGATGGATTCAGCGACCAGCAAGGTGCGAAGCTGACCTAGTTCCAATGCGAGTGTCGTCGCCTGGGCCTTAAGGCTCCGCTGCATCTCGTCGTGCGGAGTCAGATGCTGAATTGCCAGATACATCGCATTGCCGGTTTGTGTATTGGGAGCCAGATTCACAGGCGTGTTCGTCTTGATCGGCCGCATGCGTTTAGCCGTTTCTTCGACCGCCTCGTGAAGGTAGGCGCGTACCTCCTCGGCTTCCGGCCCATACCCAGTCAACACCCGGTTCAGGAATACGACCTTCGCGGCCATCTGGATGACTTGGGTTCGTGAGTTGTCATAGGAACCCTTAGCAGACGCTACAAGCAAACCCAGGAGCAAGGCCGACATGGTCGCGAGCAGACCCATGGCCAGCTTTACAGTCTCCTTGGTGTCCGCGCTTAGGTGATCTTCGGGCAGGCGGCGACTCAGCGCCCTCCCCATGAACACGGCTCCGACGACGCATCCGAAGATGATAAGAGATGTGATTTCAGTGTTCATCGCGCTATTTCAACAGCAAATGAAAGGTCGCATGCCACGGTCGTCGCGACCAGGTACCAGGCAATCAGGATCTTCATAATCATTGTTATTAGTTACGCCTTCTTCATCGCGATGGCATCCGCGGTGGCGGCCCATTCTGTAACAAGGCGATACCCCACGGCAAGAAGAGTCGGACCGAGAAATACGCCGATAAAGCCGAACGCCAGCGCGCCGCCAAGAACGCCAAACAACATTAGGAGGAACGGCATATCACTACCCTGACTGATTAACCATGGTTTGACCACGTTATCAACGCTGCTCACGCCGATTCCCCACACCAACATGAATACAGCCCACCCCGTCGAGCCTTCATGGAACAACCAAAACGCAGCTGGTATCCAGATTAGTGGTGGACCGACCGGCACGACGGACAGGAAAAAGGTGAGCAACGCCAGCATCCCGGCACCTGGCACGCCGGCAATCAGGTAGCCGATCCCGGCCATGACCGCCTGGGCCAACGCCGTTCCCAGGACGCCATAGACAACGCCGCGCACGGTGCTGCCGGCCAATGTCAGCAGATGCCTGCCGCGTTCGCCTGCTACCCGTTCTACAGCGACACTCACCCAGTTAGCAGCGGACTGCCCGTCTCTAAACAAAAAGAACGCGATCAGAATGCTCAACGCTAGTTCCACCAAACCGCTGATTAGCATCTTGCCGATAGCGACCAGCAACCCGCTGGCAGGGCCGACCAACCGCTTGCCTGCTTCTACCAGTTTCGCGCTGTCCGTCGCCAAGGTCTGCCAATATTCCACTGAGCGGCTTCCTACGAGGGGCACCCTGGCTAGCCAATCAGGCGGCGTGGGCGGCCCTGTTTCAATCCAGGACCGGACCGCTACAGTCAAGTCCCGGACATCATCTGACACCGCCGTGCCAATGATCACGAACGGCAAGAGAACAACGAGGATCATTCCCAATGTCATGATGAGCGTAGCCAGCGTGCGCCGGCCACTGACCAGTTTGAGCAAACGCCGATAGATCGGCCAACTCGAGGAACATAAAACGACGGCCCAAAGCAGGGCGGAGAAAAACGGGCGCAACACCAGCAGGCAGCCGACTACCAACACCAACGCTGCAATTCCGGCGATGGTCCGTTCCGCTCTTGTGTGACCTTCATCCATAGTCTGTGGGAAGCAGCAAAACCTTACTCGTTAAGCTCAAAGCTTCTGCAGGAGCTGCACTCTTGAAATGGCGTCCGCTTTACGGTGCCTCCTCCTGGAAGTAGGCGTGCTCCTTAGGCATGACAGGCGGCGCGTACACAGCGGCTACAGTGACTTGGCGCTTTACTTTGCCAGCGCTCTCAGTGTGCGTTTCCAATCTTCGGAGGTGTGGGATCGGCGTCATCGTCAGTGTAAAATACTTCGTCAGTGGGCAAGAGCGGGACGGTGGCCTTCATGACAGTCTGGGCCATATAAATGAGGGCGAGCGGCTTGGCGGCTTCCTTGGCGAGGACCTCGAGGCGTTGCTGCATCGCGGTGACTTTGTCAGGATGGTCGCCAGCCAGGTTGTTCTTTTCGTAAGGATCTTCGGCGAGGTTGTAGAGCTCGACATTGGAAGGAAGTATCGTTCTCCAGACTAGCTTCCAATCGCCCTGACGCAGTGCCGCGCGGAATGGCTCGATATTATAGACAATCTCAGTGCGGGGTGACGGTTTGCCCCCCGCGATTGTATCCCAGACGTTGACGCCATCGAGGGGCTTGCATTTGGCGGTGGAGGCACCGGCGAGGGCGGCGAGGGTAGGATATATGTCCACGGCGTGGACCATCCCATCTACGGTGCTACCGGCTTTGATGTGGCCAGGCCAGTTGGCCAGCGCGCAGACGCGCGTACCGCCCTCGTAGAGCATACCTTTGCCGTCGCGATACGGACCATTGTCACAAGGAATCTGGATCTTGGACACATCGGCCATCTGACCGGTGAACATTTTGCTCTTCGTGCCGCCATTGTCGCTTTGGAAGATGATGAGCGTGTTGTCCCGAAGGCCTTTCTTGTCGATGGCGGCAACAACGTGGCCGATCTCGTCGTCCATGCACGCCACCATCCCGGCGTAAGTGCGGCGTGTGGGCTCCTCGATGTTCTTGTAACGATCGATATACTCTTGCGGCGTTTGGTACGGGGTGTGTGGGGCGTTGAAGGTGAGGTAGAGATAGAACGGTTTGTTGCGATCCTGCGCGTTGATGTATTTGACCGCGTCCTCGCCGATGAGCTGGGTCGTGTAGCCTTTCTCGCGGACGGGCTTGTTGTCGCGGAACCAGTCGAGCACGCCGTGTTCTTCGTGTGTGAAATAATCCAGTTCGCCGATCATCGCACCGTACTGGTAGTCAAAGCCACGCTGCTTCGGCCAATACTTCTTGTCAGCGTGACCAAGATGCCACTTACCGATGATTGCGGTTTTATAACCTGCCTCTTTCAGGCACTGCGGCATGAGCCATTCTGTGGTGTCCAGTCCGTAGGAAGCGGCCGTGGGAATGACTATCGTTTGCAGACCATAGCGGAAGGGATAACGCCCGGTCATAAGGGCAGCGCGAGTGGGTGTACACATTGGCTGCACGTAGAACTGAGTAAACTTCGCGCCATCTGCGGCCAGCTTGTCCAGGTTAGGCGTGTTGATATCCGTGGCGCCATTGAAGCCAACGTCTTTCCAGCCGAGATCGTCGGCGACGATGTGGACGATGTTCAGCTTGTCTGCTCCGCGAACCGGACTAACCACGATGACCAACGCCAACATGCCGGCCATTAGGTTTAATAGTTTTAGTTTCATACTTTTCTTCTGCGGTCGTTAAAGGAGTGAGACCGCTTCCATGCAAGCCGCCGCCAATAGCAGGGCGACGAAGGATTGCAAGCCCTTCTTTGGCGAGCCGTCTTAAAGCTTTACCGGTTGCGCGAGGCGGAACTGCATCCTTAGCCCGTGCGGAGCTACAAAGGGACCAACCGTTATGCCACGCGCCCTGGCCCCTCCGCGCATGGCCAGGTTTCGCACTTCAAACCCGCTGACTGTCTTAATCGGAACGGTACGTCCGTTTACTGAGACATCAGTCAGATTCAGAACAAGGGGACCAGAGCGGAACGGATTCGCTTGCGACGACTCGATTCTGCCGTGGAACCTTGTCCCGGCTCGGAGCGCTACTCTCCCATTTACCGCGACATCCTGATCAAGTTGCGCGGTGAAAGTTCTGCCGACTCGGTCGGTTGACTGGATCGTATTGAGTGTCCGCACAACCAGAGTTGTGCCGGCAGGGACTGTAGCGGCGAATGAGCTCGCGACCCATGCGCAGCTGGCTATTGCAGTTACAATGAATGTTTTTTTAGTCATAGGTTGTCCTACTTAGTGTTGGACTGTTATTGGGGCCAGCGAATGAATTCGTAATTGCCAAAGGCAGCGACGCGATCAAGAACGTGGGGTAGCGGGTTTGAACTCGAGTCGGTTTTGTTCTCGTGGTCGCTTATCGGATGACAGATTAGCGTCGAGAAAGCCGAGCGCGTGCGGCACGTTGATTACCCGGACACCAGCCGCGTGTTGCCGGTCCAAAATCTGGTCGCGCAGTGCCTGCATTCGCGTCCAATGCACCTTCGGCCGGAAATGATGTTCCGCGTGGTAACCGTTGTAGAACCAGGTCCAGTTATAGAGCTTGCAGTAGGTGCTCACGCCCCAGGCAATCGGCTCGTCCGGATTGCCGCCATAATGCCGATAGTAGCCGTTCAAATAAGACAGGCAGTGGCCAAAGTACCAGAATGGCAAAAGGAAACAGATGTAACGCCAGTTAAGAATACCGAGAATAACAAATGTGCTGACAAACAGCACGAGCTCGGCTACGCCCCAAAACGCCTCGCGCGGATTCTTCCGCTTCAACTCCTTAAAGACTGTCTTGGGATCTTCACGAAAAAAGCTCAAGAACGTGTATTTCAGTGCATGCTCGGCTTCGCCGTCCTGACCGTGTTTGTAAATGGAGATCCAATCGACGGTGTCTCCGTGCTCGTCAGGGCGGTCGGCATTTCCTTTGTGATGCTGCATGTGAATGCATTCGTAAAAAACCTGGCCGAAGCCGACGGTGATTGATTCCAGGATGCTGAACAGACGGTTCATCAGCGGCGAACGGAAGTATGGATTGTGAATGAAATTGTGGGAAATGCCGTTGATGTTCCAGGAAATGCTCACCGAATAGATGAAACCGAGAATCAGCATCACCCAAAGTGGTACGCGCGGAAAAAGATAAAACATCCCGAAGACGTAAACACAGTGCAGGAGGGCGGCGGCAACCGGAATCGCGTCCCAGCGAGTGTGCGCGAAGATCCTGGAATTAGTCGGGGGGCGCTCGATCGCAGCGAATTCGCTCGAAGATAGTGGCATGGTGCTAAAACGACGATGTTAGTTTAGCCGACGCGTCCTGTCCAGAATATTGGACTTAGGCCGACGTTAGTGCCGAGCGCGTTGCGTTCCACGACCGTACAAAAATTCGGTCGCAGGCTGACCGACAAGACATGCTGATCCCGTTGTTTCAAGAGTGAGTAAGGTACCTGAACTATTTGGATCGAAAATGATAATTTCATGTCGCGGACGCGAACGCTAGCCGTACGGAGGTAAGAAGTTCCTCGTCGTCAAAAGGTTTGGTGAGGAAAGCTGAAGCCCCGGCGTTCAAGGCAGTGGAACGAACCAGTGGATCATCATTTCCGGTGAAGATGATAATGCGTGTGGAAGGCGAAATTTCCCGGAGCCGAGATTGCACTTCCAAGCCGCTCATCTGCGGCATGCAAACATCAACCAGCGCGACCTGTGGGCGATGAGTGCGCGCATAGGCAAGAAACGTCTCGGGATCGCTAAATGTTTCCAGAGGCAAATCGGCCGACTCGAAGAGGCGCGCCATGCCCTTGAGCACAGAAGGGTCATCATCGAGCAGGCAGACAATAAAGGCGCTCCACTTTCGCACGACCCAAGGCTGCGGCAAAACATAGGAGAAGGCTATGGGACTTTAGTCTAACATTTGCGTTGCTCGCTGGGCTGGGGATGCGCGAGGAGTGATAAACTTATTCATTCACCCGAACTTAATGGCCGCGTGCTGTGATTTGTTCAACGCTCAAGGTCCAATGTCCAACTTCCAATGCCCAACTGGCGCTGGCCTGAATTGAGCGTTGAGGGTTGGGCGTTGGTATTGCGGAGGAAGTGCCAGGGAGGGGATTCGAACCCCTATGGATTTCTCCACCAGATCCTAAGTCTGGCGCGTCTGCCAATTTCGCCACCCTGGCATCGTTGAGAATCAATGACTTACGATTAAAATTGAACGCCCTC
>Ga0306922_10000942_pt1 | contig 25367 bp, 27 predicted proteins | sample sta12Cox44000082_FD_203758 | JGI IMG/M metagenome (GOLD analysis project Ga0306922, IMG submission 203758) | Lab enrichment of tropical soil microbial communities from Luquillo Experimental Forest, Puerto Rico - statoxic.12C.oxic.44.000.082 (v2)... | ecosystem: Environmental > Terrestrial >... | reverse complement strand
TGCGCTATTCGCAGATACGAAAGTCAGTCCGACATTTACAAATCGGACAGCGACAATCCTCAGCTCACAAAAAAGCGGTAGCAGATCCATCCCGCGAGTGCGATGCATGCTGCCCAGACCACGGCGATCACGATCGCCGCGGCGCGGCTGACAGGACGATCCTGCGCCGCCGCCGCGAGCGCGCGATGCTCCGCCATGATCTCCGGCGGAATCAATTTCACCACAGCCAGAATTCCCAGCGGCACAATGATCACGTCATCCAGGTAGCCGAGAACCGGAACGAAGTCGGGAATCAAATCGATGGGCGAGAGCGCATAGCCTGCCACACAAAGCGCTAGCACCTTGGCGTACCAGGGCACGCGGGGATCGCGCGACGCCAGATAGATCGCGTGCGTGTCTCGTTTCACTATGCGCGCCCACTGTTTCGCCTGCTGGAGCATTGCGGCAACCAGGAATTAACGCATAGCCGCGGAGGACACTTCCTCGCTCAGGAACGGAGCAATGGCGTCCATGGTCTCGTCGGGAAACTCCTCATGCACGGCAAGCTTGCCCTGGGAGAGCCGAACCGTACGAACGCCGGGGACGGCAGCAAGCGCCTCCATTTCTGCGCGCGACTTCGGCGGAGTCTCGGCGCCGTAGACTGACAGAATCGGGGCGGTCACGCGCCGTGCCACATCGAGGAACGCATCGCGGCTGGCGAGCGGATCGAGACGGCCGGTGACGAAGCGCACGGAGGCGAACCTCGCGCCCCGCGCGCGCACCACGGCAAGCTTATCGCGCAGCCGCTCGCCCTCAAGGAACGCGGGATCCGCGTAGACGTGGCCAGCGCCCATGTGGCGCACCATGACCCGGTTGACGTTCAAGCCGTAGAGGAGCGGCCCGAGCACCGGCCGATCAACGAACGCGCAAAGCCGATCGAAGAACAGCCGATGCCCGCCGACCATGGTGGGCAGCGGTCCGCGCCAGGTCGGCGCGATCAGAACGAGCCGCGGCGTCGGCGGCGCGGCATCGGCGGCGTGCTTGAGAACGTAAGTCGCCGCGTGTCCCGCGGCGATGATGGCATGGGGCTGTACCATCACGGAGGTCAGCACAAAGTTCAGAAAGTCGCTGTAGGCGTCCGGCGTCCAATCCACTTGCGGGCGCGGCGCATCGCCAAATCCGGGCCAGTCAACGGCAAGCGTCGCATAGCGCGGCGCCAAACGCTCCTGCAACGGGCGCATCTCGCGCCTGCTCGAGATCGAGCTCAGCGCCGGCAGCAGCAGCACCGGCGGCCCGCTCCCGCGCGCATCGGCGCCCACGCGAATGATCTCACCGCGCCAAGTCCATTCCAGGATCCGCGTTTCCATGGCTCTTTATACCAACGGCGACTGCTTCTGACTCCTCCCCTCGTCCGGTCCGCGGTCACCGCGCACTCTCCCCGCTCTTCGCAGGAGAGGGCTGCTCAGCTCGATCAACGAAACAAAGAGGGTGAGCGGCGCGTCGGCCGGCTAGGCGCCCTTCACCGAAGCGAGCCCGCGGCAAATCGCGCTTTGGAATTCTTCCAGACTATCGCGAATGTGGAAGTATTCCATTTGACGCCGCCCCGCCGCGCCGCTTACCGAAGGCAAGGTCGGTTGGAGGACTTCATATGACGATCCTTTGTGCGCTCACGCGTGGATCTATGGTGGCCATTGCGATTGTTGTGGCTACCGGCGCCGCGCTTGCCCAATCAGGCGAGGTCAATGTCTACACTTATCGTGAGAGTAAGTTGATGCAGCCGTTATTCGATGCGTTCGCGAAGGAAACAGGCATCAAAGTGAACGTAATCTCCGCAAGCTCGGGCCTCGAGCAGCGGATCAAGGCCGAGGGCGCCAACAGCCCGGCCGACGTGCTGCTCACCGTGGATATCGGGCGCATCGAGGATGCGGTGCGAGCCGGCATCACGCAGCCGATCAAATCCGACGTGCTCGATAAGGTCGTCGCGCCTCAATATCGCGACCCAGAGGGGCATTGGTACGGCATTTCCATGCGCGCCCGCGTCGTCTATGCGTCAAAGGACCCCGTGCAGGAGACCGCCTTGACCTACGAGGACCTCGCCGATCCGAAATGGAAGGGCAAGATCTGCATCCGCTCCGGCCAATACATCTACAACAACGCGCTGTTTGCAGCCTTCATCGCTCATCACGGCGAAGCCAAAACCGAAGAATGGCTCAGCGGCCTCAAAGCCAATCTCGCGCAGAAACCATCGGGCGGCGACCGCGAGGTCGCCCGTGACATCGCAGCGGGCAAATGCGACATCGGCGTTGCCAACACGTATTACTGGGCGCTGATGCTCAACAGAGAGGCCGAGCGCAAGCCGTGGGCCGAGGCGACGAAGGTGATCCTTCCAAAATTCAAGGACGGAGGCACGCATGTGAATTTGTCGGCCGTCGTCCTGGCCCGCTACGCGCCCGACAAAGCGAACGCCATGAAACTGATCGAGTGGTTGGTTGGTGACGAGGCGCAGCACATGTACGCCGACCTGAACTACGAGTATCCCGTACGCCCCGGAATTGCGGTCAATCCCACGATCGCCGGCTATGGGAAGCTTGATGCCGATACGAGTCCGCTATCCAAGATCGCCGAGTACAAGAAGGCGGCAGCAAATCTGGTGGACAAGGTCGGGTTCGACAACTGACCGCATCATCCATGTCTCATCCGCGGGCCGGCCCTCCATCGATCGAAGGCCGGCCCGTTCGCATGTGGCGCTGGCAAACTGCTGTTTTCGCCGGTGTGGCGATGGCGGCGGCTCTGTTAGCGATAGCGCCGCTCGCCAGCTTGGTCGCCCTCGCGTTTGACGACACCGGCGACCTCTGGCCCCACCTCGCTCGCTACGTGATCCCAGCGACGCTCATGAAGACGATGCTCCTCCTGGCCGGCGTCGCCGCGGTCACCATCGTCATTGGTGCCGGCACCGCCTGGACCATCACGACCTTTGCTTTTCCCGGACGTGATGCGCTGAGTTGGCTGCTGCCGTTGCCGCTCGCGATCCCGACCTACATCGTCGCTTACGTTTATGTCGACATTCTCGACGCTATCGGGCCCGTCCAATCGGCGCTCCGGACCGTTTTCGGCTGGCGCTCCGTCGGCGACTATTGGTTCCCGAATGTCCGCTCGCTTCCGGGCGCGATTCTCTTGTTCGGATTTGTGCTGTATCCCTACGTTTATCTCGCCGCGCGGGCGATGTTTCAGACCCAAAGCTCTTTGTTCGTCGAACCCGCGCGCATGCTCGGGGCGCCGCCGTTGGAAGTCGCACGGCGCATCACTTTGCCGCTGGCGCGGCCCGCAATCGCGGTTGGGGTCTCGCTGGCCTTGCTTGAAACGCTCAACGACATCGGCGCGAGCGAATATCTCGGGGTGCAGACCTTGACGCTGTCGATCTTCACCACTTGGCTCAATCGCGGAAGCCTCGCCGGGGCGGCACAGATGGCCTGCCTCATGCTGCTGATCGTCGTTGCGCTGATCGCGGTCGAACGCCACGCCCGACGCCGCCGCGGCTTTGCGGTCTCGGCCGCGGATCTCCGACAGTTCTCGCCCATCAGACTGAGCGGGCCCGCAGGATGGTTCGCGCTTATCGGGTGCTCGCTTCCAGTCACGCTCGGCTTCCTCCTGCCTGCGGGATATCTCCTGCACGAAGTGATGACGCGCGGGCTGCTTGTGGGTTTCGATACCAGCGTTGCCGGTTACGCGCTAACCACGGTCGCGCTCGCTTCCATTGCAACGCTAGTGACGCTGGCGCTTGGTTTTTCGGTGGTTGCGGCGCTGCGGTACCTAAAGCGTCCAATGATCGCAATTAGCGTGAATATCGCCGGAATCGGCTACGCCGTGCCGGGGACGGTGTTGGCGCTCGGGTTGCTTTCGCCGCTCGTTCTCGTCGATGAAGGCATCAACACCCTGGCGCAAGCATTTGGCATTGAACGCGTCGGGCTCCTCTTGGCGGGTTCGGGTGCGGCCCTCGTCATCGCCTACGTTATCCGCTTTCTTGCCATTGCAATCGGCTTCGCTCAGGCCGGATTTTCCCGCGTCTCTATGGACCTCGACGAGGTGGCGCGCCTGCTCGGCGCGGGACCCGGGACACTCGCGCGCACGATCCACCTGCCGCTGGCTCGACCAGCGATCTTCGGAGCGGCGCTGCTGATCTTCGTTGATTGCCTCAAGGAATTGCCGGCGACGTTGCTCCTGCGGCCGCTCAATATCGAGACACTGTCGACGTATATCTACCAGTTCGCGACCCGCGGCAGCTTCGAGCAAGGCTCGCTTGCGGCCCTCATCATTGTGGCCGTCGGCATCCTACCGGTCATCCGCATCACCCAATACGCCGACGTTGCGACGAGGCTGAGCGTGGAGGCTCGATCGTAACGCATTCTCAGAAACTTGAGCGCTTCCTCGAGGAACTGAACGCTGTCGGACCGAGTCGCGGGCGGTATTGTACTTGCTTCATTTACAAACGGGCTGACCGTTTACGATCGCCATGGACTTCCCTGGCGGGCACCCCTTTGGCTGCGGTGCAACCTTGGCTGCCGGAGTTGGTGCCGGGTGTGCAGCGCTAGCTGCCGGCGCGATCGGTTTTGCCGCACTAGGCGGCGCGGCTGGACTCGCTTGCGGCGCGCGAGGTGGTGGAGCCGCCGGCACCGCCGTGATCGCCTTTGACGGCGCCGATGGCGGGGGCTGGGTCACCGGTTTTAGAGTGTGCACTTGCGGCTTGCCTTGAGGCGATTGCGGGCTCGGCGTGATCGCGGCTGAAGGCGTTGTCGGCGTCGAAGGCTTTGCGGCAGGCGTGTGCTGGGGAGGCGTTGCTGGCTTTGTGCTGCCTCCAGTCGCTGCGGATGGCACAACCGAGCCGACTGCAGCCGAGGGTGTTGGTGCCGAAGGCTTTGCGGTCGGCATCTGTGATGGCGGCGTTTTGCGCTTGACCGGTCGTGCAGGCGACGGTGTTGACGCCCCCGGCGTGACCGCGGCTGAGGGCGTTGTTGCAGCCGGAGTCTGCGAGGGCGGTGTTCCAGACTTGGCACCTCCTGCAGGAGCGGATGACGCTGTCGCCGTCGACGGCGACGTTGGCGCCACCGCCTTTGCCGCGGGCGCTTGCGATGGCGCCGCTGATGGGTTGCTCGGCGCGATCGCCGCGGAAGGCGTTCTCGGCGTCGACGGAGTGCCGGTTGCGGACGGCAGAGGCTGACCTTTCATTCCCGGCAACGGCTTGGCCTGTTGAGCCGGCGGTTGTGTCGCGGCCGAGGAGCTAGTTGCGCTCGGCTGCGCCCCTCCTCCCTGGGAGGGCTGAAGGGTAGCGGCCTTCTGTGCGACCGAAGGTGGCAGCGCCGGCGCGAGAGAAGCCGCGGGCGTGGCCGGCGACGTGGGGGCGACGGGCGCCGGTTGTGGCGATGCCGTTGCGGGGGCTGCCGCAGGCCCCGCCTGCGGCGACGCGGCGACAGGCTGGGCCACAGGCGTCATCGCTGCCGCCGGCGTCATAGTTTGGGTTTGACCACTCGGATTGGTAATCGTCACCGTATTCGTCACATTGTTGACAACGACCGTGTTGTGGACGTTGTTGTAAATCACGTTATTCGGCGGTGGCGCCACGTAAGCGGGCGGGCGAACCCAGACGGGAACCGGCTGGTAGACCGGCATCGGCAAGACGAAAAGCGCAACGGGCGGCGGCGGCGGCGCGAGCACGACGAATTCCGGCGGCGGCGGCGCCAGGAAAATAACCGGCGGTGGCGGCGGCGGCGCGAAGGCGAAAACCGGATCGTCAAAGATGAGAACCGGCCGCCGGATATAGACGATTTCTTCTGGCGGAGGCGGCGGCAGATCGTACGCTATCATTGTGAACGTCGGAGGCGGCTCGAACGCGGCAGCCAGAAAGGCTAACCGGCGATGCGCATCAGCCGCATGCGGTCCCTCCGGATAGCGCCGCAGATATGACCAATAGGCGGGGGGCGTGTCGACGAGGCGGGTTCGCCGCCACGTTATCGCCTCACGGCGGGCGGCCACGATCGCGCGCACCCGCGCGGCCATGGGATCGTCAGGGTAGGCGCCGAGAAAGTCCGAATACCCATCCAACGTGTCGCGTTCCAAAGCCGCGGCATAGGCTTCCTGCGCACCCAGCTCGCGCATGGGGCGCGCGCGGACCGCTGCGATCTGTTCGCTCGAAACGGCGGGCGGCGGCGCATCGGCCGCCCGCTCGAAAAAGACGAATGACGTTTCCACTTTGGAGGCGTGCCAGGACACTTCGGCGCCCTTGGTCACGTCGTTGACGCGCAGCCGAGCGCGATCGAAAACTTCGGCGAGCGGCAAGCCGCCGTCGCGCATCATCTCGGCTAGGGCTTGCGCGTAAGGTCCATACGGGCCTGGCCCTTCGGGCGCCACCGTCCCCGGCGCCGCGTTGAACGCGATGAGCAGGCCTGGCTCGGGCTCGACCAGCGAAAGGCCGCCGGCAAGCGGCGGGCCGGACTTAGCGAATGGATTTGCCCGCGCGGCATCGAGAACGACGATGCTTGCCTTGAGCTTCAGCGCAGTCAGCGGCCGGATGTAGTCGGAGAGTCGCAGCCCTTCGGCCGCTACATCCGAATCGCGCGCAATCTTGGCATCGATCGGAACAAAATAATTTTCACCTTCGAGCTGCAGTCCGTAACCACTCATATAGATGAACGCGACCGTGTCCGGCCCAGCGGCTGTGGCCTTCTCGAGGAAATCGCGAAACGCCCGGCGCAGCGAATCCTGATCGAGATCGCGAGCGCCGGCCACATCGAAGCCAGCTGCCTGCAGCGTCTGTGCGATCAGCCCCGCATCGTTTGCTGGCGTCGTCAGTGCCCCGGCTTGATAGCCGGCGTTGCCGATGACGAGCGCAACGCGTTTTTCCGCCCGCGCGGCGCCGGACATGAAGGCAAGCACGAGCGGGATCAGCGCAAATAGCAGCAGCTTGCGGATGCGCGGCATGACCTTGCCCTCCAAGGCGGAAGCACGAAGGCATTCATTAAAGTGCAGCGGCGCTGAATGGCATCTGAATAGAAGAGGTCATTACTAAGGCAGCCCGATAAGTTCCCACTGCAACCGCTTACAGTGAGCTGACGCGTGCATCGTGAACGACCGGTCGGGCACGGACCGTCCCGCGCGGAACTCGGTGACATATGGATTCGACGAGCGTTTGCACGCCCAACCAATGATCGTTTGCTCGGGCGATCGCCTCGGAGGAAAGGTTGTCGGTATGTTGGTGTGGAGCAACAGGAGGCACGAGCCTGCTGGAATTAACCGCGGATGGACGGTGTTCCAACATCGGGGCTCCAGCTGCTTCAGGCTTCGGAGGGTGCCCGGCGAGCGCCGGCGCGTGGCGGGGAAAAAGCGTGAATCGTCGCATCATCCGGATCGCGTTTGGGGCGGCGATTGCCTCGATGGCATGGCGGGCACCGCGCCGGGTGAGAATCTTCCGGCCGGTGAATCGGTCGCGAAAGACCGAGGCCCAAAGACGCTTCTCGAAGGAATTCTGGGAAGCAGCGAGAACGATAAGGTCAAGGAACGGTCCGCCGAAGAAGATCATCTCGATGCGGACCGGCCGTTCGCCAACAATTTCGTTCAGGACGATTTGGGAATTAGCTCGCACCACGAGCTCGCCACGGGATTAACGGCGGTATTTCAGCTGACCAAGAAAGTTGAAATGTTCGCCGAGTGGGACGCGTTCTACCCGACCGGAGGCCTCGGTTCAGCCGCTCCGCGCAACTACGCGGTCACAGGACTGGTCTATTTCGTCACTCCGGATTTGCAACTGGATATGCGAGCCGGTGTTGGCCTCAATCACGCTGCCAACGATTTTTTGGCCGGCGTTGGATTCGCCGCGCGCTATTGAGTCGTATCGCGTCGCCCCCGACAAGGGTAGATTCTAATCCGCTGTTCCGACCGGCTTCACTTCACCTGCGACACATGGTGAGTACCCTCCGGGCCCAGTCTGAAGTCCCTATTTGATTTCGACTTTCCCTGAACGTCCTGCGTTCAGTTCGCGCCCGCCTTCCGGCCAAACGCTGATTTTATCGGCCGCGGCCGATGCTCACTTAAATGTCACACCTTACAGGGAAATGAATTTGGGGGCGTTGACAAAAATACCTCCGCCTTTTTCCATCACGAGGTTCAGGTGCGCCGGTCGCGTTGACCGGCCCAAAAGGGAATCCGGTGCGTTTCGCCATTGCGGTGGCGAGGCAAATCCGGAGCTGCCCCCGCAACTGTCGGCGGCGAGTCCTTCTTCAGTTTGCCACTGGGCCTTGTACGCAAGGCCTGGGAAGGCGGAGAAGGATTGAGACCCGCGAGCCAGGAGACCTGCCTGAACACGTCATCCTTCCGGCGTGCGGGGCGCGCGCTCGGGGCGGTCTTCCGCTGTGGTGACAGAGGTGAACTGTCGAGCGGACGGGGGACGACCGCCATGCCTATGCTTTTGCCGATTTTTGCGAGCGATGAAACGTCGCGCCGCGGGAGGACAGCGAGCCTCACCGCGCGGCTTTGGCTAACTCACAATTGGAATATTCGGTTGTGCATCCGTCACAGTCGATTTTATTCCACGCAAACCGACCCGAACGCTCTCGCAAAGCCCAATTTGTCGTTTAATCATCGAGCATCCAGGTCGGGTGGGCGCGCGATGACGCGAATGGGGATTTTTCTCGGTGCGGCCATGGCGCTGGCGCTGGTGATGCCGACGCGGTGGACCGCGGCGTTGCTGGCTTCTCCTGCCATGGCGGCGGAAATGGCGGTGAAGGCGCCGTGGCAAGCCCCCGTCGTCCAAGCATATGACTGGACCGGCCTCTACGTGGGCGGTCATCTCGGCTATGCCTGGGGGCGTTCGAACTGGAGCGCGCCACCCAATCTCTCCAGCTCGCTCGACTTCGACCAGTCCTCCGATATCTTCTCCGGGGCGGGAAGCTACTTCGGGGGACTGCAAATCGGCTACGACTACATGCTGCCGAACCGCGTCGTGCTCGGCGCCCAACTCGATACCTCGTTTCCGGGCTTTCCACGCCACGACATCTCTCTCGGCGGCATCTCGATCTTCTCCACGCCGGAGATCGGCCTCGCGAGCTATAGCGAGAACGTGCTGCACTTCGGCACCGTGCGCGGTCGCGTCGGTTACGCTCCCGACAATTGGCTCTTCTATGGGACCGGCGGCTTCGCCTGGACCTACGACCAACTGAGGCTGACGCAACTGGCCGACGGCACGACCGATTCCCCGTTCCTGTGGCGACTGGGCTGGGCGGCGGGGCTCGGCGTTGAATACGCATTCGCGCCGAACTGGACGGCGAACGTCGAGTACCTGTTCACGAAATACGGCAACAGCAGCGTGATGTTCCCGAACGCAGGGCTGCAGTTCACATCCGATCTTTCGCTTCAGCAGGCGCGCGCATCGCTGAACTATCGCTTCGGCGGCGGCGGGACGAACGCAACCGGCGGCTCGACGGGACTGCCCACGCCGGCGACGGACCTCGTCAACTTTCACGGTCAAACCACGTTCGTGTGGCAAGGCTACCCGGCGATCCGATCGCCCTATGCGGGCATCAACAGCCTTCCCGGCAGCGGGCTCGGCCGTGAAACGTTCGACGCGACGCTTTATGCCGGCATACGGTTGTGGCAAGGCGCCGAGGTATGGATCAGCCCGGAGATAGACCAAGGCTTCGGTTTCGCGAACACGCACGGCGTCGCCGGATTTCCGACCGGGGAGTCCTACAAGCTCGGGTCATCCTACCCTTACGTGCGCATGCACCGCGGATTCCTCCGGCAGACCATCAATCTCGGCGGCGAAGTTGAGAAGGTCGACGCCGACATCAGCCAGTTCGCCGGGACGCGCACGGAGAACCGCCTGGTTCTGACGATCGGAAAGTTCGCCATCGTCGACATCTTCGATACCAATAAATATGCCAACAGTCCGAAGACCGACTTTCTGAACTGGGCGCTGATCAACGCCGGCACGTTCGACTATGCCGGCGACGGCTGGGGCTACACCTACGGTGCGGCCGCCGAGTGGTACCAGGGCTCCTGGACGTTGCGCGCCGGCGCGTTCGACTTGTCGGCGTCTCCCGCCGGGGGCGACAGTCCCAACGGCGGCGTCCTCGATCCGACCTTCCAGCAGTACGCGTTGGTCGCGGAAATCGAGAAGCGCTACGAATTGTGGGGGCAGCCCGGCAAGCTCAAGGTAACCGGCTTCGTCAACCGCGGCCGGGCGGGAAGATTTCAGGACGCCATCACGCTCGCGCAGATCACCGGCGAGCCGGCCGATATCGTGGCGGTGAGAAGCTATACCAGCCGCCCGGGTGTCAGCATGAATTTGGAACAGCAAATCTCCGACACGGTCGGGGTATTCGCCCGCGCCGGCTGGGCCGACGGCAACGTCGAGCCGTGGGACTTCACCGACATCGACCGGACGGTCTCGGGCGGCGTCTCCATCAACGGCAAGAACTGGGGCCGGCCGGACGACACGATCGGAATCGCTGGTGTCTACAACAATATCGCGGGCGTTCACCGGGCGTTTTTCAACGCCGGCGGCCTGGGCATCCTCATCGGCGACGGACAGCTGCCCAATCCCGGGCCGGAGAGAATCTTCGAGGCCTATTACAGCTACGCGCTTCCATCCGACATGCGGCTGAGCTTCGACTATCAGTTCATCGCCAACCCGGCCTATAACACCGACCGCGGTCCGGTGAACACGTTCGCCGCACGTTTCCACGCCCAGTTCTAGAGCGCATCCCGATTGGCTCGGATAGTGCAGCCTTCCCCGCCTAGCGGCTCCACTAAATGAAACAGTGGGCCGTCAACGAAGCGGAAATTTCACTCTGATCGGGGCACGGTCTAGGGTAAGGCGCGCGCGGCATGACGCGCCTGATAACACCGAAAACATGAATTACGCCGCCGTCCTCGCTGCACTCGCCTCGGCCGTTTTGTTCGGCGTGTCCACGCCCGCCGCCAAGGCGCTGCTCGGAATGGTCCATCCGGTGATTCTGGCTGGGCTCTTCTATTGCGGCGCGGGCATCGGCATTGCGCTGCTGCGCGCCTTGGCGGGACCGCTCCTGAACGCACCTGCGGCGCGGCAGCAGCCGCTCGCACGCCGGGACTATCGCTGGCTCGCCGGCGCCATCGTCTTGGGCGGGGTCGCCGGACCCGTGTTGCTGATGCTCGGGCTTGCGCGCACGCAGGCCGCCACCGCCTCGTTGCTCCTGACCCTCGAGGGCGCGGCCACCGCGCTGCTGGCCTGGTTCGTCTTTCACGAAAATTTCGATCGACGCATCGCCCTCGGCATGGCCTGCATCGTCGCCGGCGCGGCGTTTGCGTCGTGGTCGGGAGCGCCGACCATCGAAGGTTTCGCAGGGCCGCTCTGCATCATCGGCGCCTGCATCGCGTGGGGCATCGACAACAACTTGACCCGCAAGGTTTCGCTCGCCGATCCGCTCGAGATCGTGCAGCTGAAAGGATTGATTGCAGGCCCGGTGAATCTGCTTCTGGGGCTGTGGGCGGGAGGCTCCCTGCCGGGCCCATGGCCGATTCTGCTGACCGCGCTGGTCGGCTTTGTGTGTTACGGCCTGAGTCTCGCGCTGTTCGTCGTCGCGCTGCGCCATCTCGGCACGGCGCGCACCGGCGCCTATTTCTCGACCGCGCCGTTCATCGGCGCGGCGATCGCGGTCTTGGCCTCGCAGCAGCCGCTGACCATTCAACTTCTCGCCGCCGGAGCGCTGATGGCCGTCGGCGTTTGGCTGCACGTCACCGAGCGGCACGCCCATGCGCACACGCATACGCGAATGGTACACGCCCATTCCCATCGGCATGACGAGCATCACCGGCACGTCCATGGCCCGCAAGATCCGCCGGGAGAACCGCACACGCATGCGCACGAGCACGAAACATTGACGCACTCACATCCGCACGTGCCCGACATGCATCACGACCACCGGCATTGAGGGCGGCGGCTCTCGGCTAGGACCTCGCGCGGCGGCTGAGTTTCAAATTGGGATGCGGCTTAGAAGTGGGCAGCGCGCGACCGCGTTCGACCAATTTCGGGCATTGGAAATCCAATGTCTCCGACAACAGCTTCCGGATTGATCGCGCCTGCGCGACGAATTGATCGACTTGAGCGACTTTGGCGGCCGCAAGCTTGCGCCAACGTTCCGTCGGCGGACGTCCGTCAACTCCGCTCAACAGCACCTTGATCTCCGCAATGCTGAAGCCGACGTGTTTGGCGAAGCGCACCATCGCCAGCCGCTCGAGCACGCGCTCGTCGTATCGCCTGCGGCCGCTCACCCGCGGCGCCTTCGGGATGAGACCGAGCCTTTCATAATAGCGGACGGCCGAGGAACGCAGGCCCATCTTGCGAGCGACCTCTCCGATGCTCATTTCCGCCATTAAAAATCTCCTTGACTTGAACTTTGCTTCAACTCGTAGGGGTTCGGCAGTCTGTGCGTCGAGCGAGAGCAACCGTCGCTGGCCGCGTACTCGTCACTTCGGTTGCCCGCGGAAGCCGCGGTTCAAAGCCCGCAACAAAGGACATCGCAAATGAAATGCGTCCTGGCAAGAATGAGCATCTTGATCGGCTGCATGTGCTTGGCCTTCGCATCCGCGTCGAGTTGGGCGCAACATGCGAGCCCAGGCGCGCATCCAGCCTCGTCCGCGTCGCCACCAGCCGGTCTCGCCGACGCCAAAGTCGAATTCGAAAACGAAGCCATCATCGTCATGCGGGTGCGCATGGCGCCACATGAGAAGACGCCGATGCACGACATCAGCGCAAGGCTGGTGGTGTGGCTTACCGACGCCCACTTGCGCGACACGCATCCCGACGGCAGCGCGAATGAGACGCATCGGCGCCCGGGGGAAATCGACTGGGTCGGCGCGCAACGACACGCGGGAGAGAATCTCTCGCACGAACCGTTGGAATTTCTGGCGATCGTGCCCAAGACACGCGGAGCGGCTGCACCGAGATAGCCTGGGTGCGAACTAAGCCGCCCAGCGGGTCGCAGGGCTCAAGCCACATAGTCGCCCAAGAGCCGTTGCAAAGAAGGGTCAACGTCCTATCCTTGGGGTGGATTTCCGCGGATCGAGTGCTCAGACGCGAGATGCTATCGGTCTTGACCAAGACTTTTCGCACCAAAGCGGCGATCATCGTTGCCGCGCTCTACGTCCTTTGCATTCTCGCGCCGGCTGTCGCCTTTGCGTTTTCTGACAATCCCGCCGTCGCCCATTGCCTGACTGAAGGTCACGTCGGCGTGCACGACCACGGCGCCAAACACGATGGCGGCAAGCCTCACGTCCATGCCGACCGTAGCACCCATCAGCACCATGATGAGACCGCTGCGCCGCAGCCTGCTGGCGATGAGAGCAAAGGGACAATAGCGACTTGTTGCGGACTGTTCTCTGTCGTGGCAATCCCCGGCGAGCCGGTCCCCAGCTTCGGTTTCTACAGCCTAGCTTCCCTGGTCCTGCCGATTTTCGGTGCTGCCCTGAGCGGGCGCGGTCCGGAGCGTATCAACCGGCCTCCCATCGGCTGACTGTCGGTAGTTGAAGTTGGCGCGCGCTTAAGGGTCTTGCGCGCCCGACGGCAATCGACAGTCGAGGAGTCCATGTCCTTACATTTTCGGACGTCCGATGCCGCCGGCGGACCGGTGATCACGCCGGCATTCCGATTCGAGGTCGGCACGGTCGCCATTCTCGCAGGCCTCGCCTCGGTGGCGCTGCTTTCCGGTTGCACCTGGTTTTCGCCGGATGCGGGCATGGGGGTGGTCGCGACGATCGCGCAGCAGGAGCTCAACAAGGACGCGGCCGCGATCCGCTCGCCCGAAGAGGCCGAGGCCGCCGCTGCCACCGTTCGCCGCCTTCTCAACCGCCCGCTCACCGCCGACGCGGCGGTCCAGATCGCGCTGCTCAACAACCGCGGTCTGCAGGCGGCATATGATGAGCTTGCCATTGCCGACGCGGAACGAGTCGGCCAAGGCCTTCCGCCCAATCCAACGTTTTCCTGGCGCCGCATCCAGGCGGGGGCGGCGCTCGAAAGCGAGATGCAGCTCGTCACCAACATCATCGCGCTCGCGACCATGCCGGCGCGCTCCGAGATTGCCGCGGAACGCTTTCATCAAGCGCAGCTTCGCGCGGCCGAAGAGACGCTCCGCGTCGCGCACGATGCGCGGCGCGCTTACTATCGCGCCGTTGCCGCGCGCGAACTCGTCCCTTTCCTGACGGAATCGCAGTCAGCGGCTGAAACGGCGACCAAGATGGCTGAACGCCTCCGCGCAACCGGGGCGATGAACAAGCTCGATCAGGCGCGCGAGCAGGTCTTCCATGCCGATTTGACCGCGCAACTGGCAACCGCGCGCCAGCGCGAGGCAAGCGAACGCGAGGCCCTCATTCGCGCGCTGGGCCTCTGGGGCGCCAATCTCGACTTCAAGCTTCCCAATGCGCTGCCGGCCGTGCCGCGTCGGATTCAGACGTGGGCTGGGATCGAGGTGGACGCGATCACGCGGCGCATCGATCTGCAGATTGCCCGCATCGAGCTCGACCTGCTTGCAAAGTCCTACGGACTTGCCCAAGCGACTCGGTTCATCAACATTCTCGACGGTGGCTATGCCGATAAGCTGGAAAAGCGAGCGGACGAACGGAATCTTATGCGCGGCTTCGATGTCCGATTGCAAATCCCGATATTCGATTTCGGTGAGGTCCGCGTGCGCCAGGCCGAGGCCACCTATATGCAGGCCGTCAATCGGCTGCTCGAACGCGCGGTCAACGTGCGCTCCGAGGCGCGCGATGCCTACCGCGTCTACCGCTCGACCTACGACATCGCGGGGCATTACCAGCGCGAGGTCTTGCCGCTACGCAAGATCATCTCCGACGAAACGCTGCTTCGCTACAACGCCATGCTGATTGACGTCTTTTCGTTGCTCGCGGAGGCGCGCCAGCGCATTGGTGCGACGATCACCGCGATCGAGGCAAAGCGCGATTTCTGGTTGGCAACTGTCGACCTCAAGGCGGCGATCGCTGGCGGCGGCAGATCGGGCAACAGACATGAACGAGCAAACCCCACGGCTGCATCCGCCGACGAGGCGGGCCCACGTTGAATGAGGAGAAGACCATGATTTCGCGCAGAGGCTTTCTCGGCACGGCCGCGGTGCTGGCAAGCGCAACCGCGGTCAGCGGGCGCGTGCAGGCGGCGAGTATCCCCGAAGCGCCGAGCACCAAGAGCACCACCATGCAGCCGCCGATCTTTCCAACGAGCGGCCCGGACTATCAACCGGTCGTCACGCTCAACGGTTGGACATTGCCGTGGCGCGTGAACGGTGACTGGAAGGAGTTCCACCTCGTCGCCGAGCCGGTCGTGCGCGAGTTGGCGCCGGGCATGAAGGTGAACTTGTGGGGGTACAACGGTCAGGCGCCGGGACCGACGATCGAGGCGGTCGAGGGCGACAAGGTACGCATCTTCGTGACCAACAAGCTGCCCGAGCACACGACGATTCACTGGCACGGCATGCTGATACCGAATGGAATGGACGGGGTCGGCGGCGTGACGCAGCCGCACATCAAGCCGGGACAGACCTTCGTCTACGAGTTCGAGCTTAGAAAGAGCGGCACGTTCATGTACCACCCGCACTCCGATGAGATGGTGCAGATGGCGATGGGCATGATGGGCATGTTCGTCGTGCATCCGCGCGATGCAAAATTTCGCCGCGTCGATCGCGACTTTGTTTTCATCATGAGCGCCTACCTCATCGACCCCGGCACCTCACTCCCGAAGGTCGCCGAGATGACCGATTTCAACATGTGGACGTTGAACAGCCGCGTCTTTCCCGGCATCGATCCCATGCCGGTGCGGCTCGGCGACCGGGTGCGGGTGCGTATGGGCAATCTCACCATGACCAACCATCCGATGCATTTGCACGGCCACCATTTCGCAGTGACCTGCACGGACGGCGGCTGGGTGCCCGAGAGCGCGCAATGGCCGGAGAGCACCATCGACGTCCCTGTCGGCACGATTCGGGCCTTCGACATGCTCGCCGATAATCCTGGCGACTGGCCGTTCCACTGCCATAAAACGCACCACGCCATGAACGCTATGGGCCACGACATCCGGAACTTCATCGGCGTGGAGAAGCGCGATCTCGCGGGGCGGGTCCGCAAGCTCGTGCCCGACTACATGCCGATGGGGAGCGCGGGCATGGCTGATATGGGCGGGATGGAAATGCCGCTGCCCGACAACACGCTGCCGATGATGACGGGCTTCGGCCAGTTCGGACCAATCGAGATGGGCGGCATGTTCACCCTCATGAAGATCCGCGAAGGACTTGCGGCCAACGATTACAAGGACCCTGGCGACTTCAAGCACCCGGAGGGCACGGTCGCATACGAGGTCGCAAGCTCATCTGGACCGGTGCCCCAGCGAAACGGCCCTGCCAGCCAGCCGAAAGCGGGCCCCAAGGCGGTCAGCCCGGGAAGCAATCACAAAGGACACTGAAGGAGCCCAGGCCAGCATGCAAAAACATGCGAGAATCGTTACTGCTGTCGGCCTCTTGCTGACGTCGAGCGCCGCAATCCTAGCAACGCATGTTGTGACGATCATGCCGGCATCGGCCCACGAGGATCACGGACACTTCTCGGCCGGCGAGCCCGGCGACCCGAAAAAGCCGGCGAGGGTTATCAACATCAAGATGTTCGAAGGCAGCGGGAAGATGGGTTACGAGCCCGCACGCATTGAGGTGCGCCGGGGGGAACAAATCCGTTTCGTCCTGCAAAACGAGGGCGAAGAGGATCACGAATTCATCCTCGCGACGGTCACGGAAAATCGCAAGCATGCAGAAGTCATGAAAAAGAATCCGGACATGGAGCATGATGATCCGAACGCAAAGCGCTTGCTGCCGCATGGGAACAGCGAGCTCGTCTGGAAGTTTACGAAGCGCGGCACATTCGAGTTCGCCTGTCTCATTCCCGGCCATTATGACAAGGGCATGTTCGGCCGGATCATCGTGAAGTGACGCGCATGAGCGCAGACTCAGAGAGATAATCCATGCGCAAGATAACCATCGTTGCGGCAAGCATTCTCGTTCTCTCAGGCGTGATATTCGCGACGGTAGCCGTGGCTCAAGCTCCCATGGTCAACGGTCAGGTGACGAAGATCGACGAATCCGCGGGCAAAATCACGCTCAAGCACGGTCCGATCAAAAAGCTCGAGATGAACGAGGGGATGACCATGGTCTTCCGCGTCCAGGATCCGGCCATGCTCAAGCAGGTGAAAGTCGGCGACAAGGTCAAATTCGACGCCGATCGTATCAAAGGCCAGATCACGGTGACGAAGATCGAAAAGACTAAGTGACGGAAACACCACCCGCCGATCCCACCGACAAGCTTGATCAGTGCCCGTGCATCGCGGGCATATGACCGTCAGACCCCGAACCCATCGCACGCACGTCATACTCGATGCTCACCGGGCCGGCCTTTTCGAACACCAATGTCGCCTTGAACTTGTCCGCCGCGTTGAGCGGTTTTTTCAAACCGACGAACATAACGTGGAGCGAGCCGGGCTTGAGCTCGACAGTCTCGCCGGGCTTGATTTCCAATCCTCCCTTGACGGGTCGCATTTTTGCGACGCCGTTCTCCATCTTCATCTCGTGAACTTCGAATTTGGAGGCGACCTCCGATGACCCTTCAATGAGGCGGTCGGGGGTCGACCCATTGTTCTTGATCGTCATGTAGCCGGCCCCGACGCTTGCGCCTTTCGGCGTCGCCCGCGACCAGGGATCGGAGATGTCCAGCGAGCCGGCCTTGTAGTCGGCGGCACTCGCAGCGCTGACCGCCAAGCAGAAGGCAACGCTGAGGAAGAGAGCGATATGACGCATGTGTTCCGTCCTTACGAATGTTGAATGAGCGGCCGCGCACTCTTTTGTGCGGCCGACACGTATGGCGGGCGCCCGAGGCGCCGGGGTCAGGACGGAATCGGAGGTGCGCGCGACGCTTGCGGCTGATGCCGCGGTTGCAGCGACAGAGGTTCGACCAAATGCGCCGGACGGTTCGGCGTATAGCTCAGAAAGAATACCGAAACCGAGGCGCTCGCCGGGACGAGCGCCGGTGAGCTACCGCACGCGGCGAGGCAGGCACCGCAGTCGCCGCGATCTTGCGCCGGCGCCGGCTGGTGGTCTCCCGAACCATCGGTGGTGCAGATGATGGCGAATGGATCGAGCCCGAAATGGCCGGCCGGCACGAAGCCCCAGATCAAGGCCTGCAGTGCAATCGAATAGATCGCAATCAGCGTCGCGGATTTGCGCAACAACCACGCCATATCGCCAATCTACCGCCGTGGGCTGCAATGCGTCCAGAGCCGTTCGATCGCGCCAAGCATGCCCGTCATTCTGCGACGGCAAGGACGTCGGTCAGTCGCTCGAGAGCAGCATCGATTTCATCGCGCGTCGTCGAGCGGCCGAGGCTGAATCGGATCGCCCCCATTCCCACGTGGGGCGAAATCCCCATCGCTTGCAAAACTGGCGACAGCTCGATGCGGCCGGAGTGACAGGCCGATCCGGTGGAGGCGGCGACCCCATCCAGCCGGGCCAATATCTCGGCGCCGATGCGGCCGACGAAGGACACGTTGAGCGTGTTCGGCAGCCGGTGCGTGGGATGCCCGTTGAGGACCACGCCGTCGCCGAAGCCGCTGTAGCCATTGCCAGAAGCGCTCACGCAACGCGCGCACGCCATCCATCGGCGACAGGTTTCGCGCAAGCTCGCAGGCCTTACCGAGGCCGACCGCCAGCAGCGCGCTCTCGGTGCCCGCGCGCCGGCCGCTTTCGTGCCCGGCGCCATGGACCAGCGGTTCGATCGACACGCCGCGGCGCACGAACAGGGCGCCAACTCCCTTTGGCGCGTAAAGCTTGTGGCCGGCGATCGACAGAAGATCGATGCCGAGCGTGTTCACGTCAGTTGCGATCTTGCCTGCGGACTGCGCGGCGTCGGTGTGGAACAGGACCTCGTGCTCACGGGCGATGCGAGCGCAATCTTCGATCGGCTGGATGGTTCCGACCTCATTGTTCGCATGCATGATGCTGACAAGGATCGTGCGTGGCGTGATCGTCTTGCGGAGATCGTCGGGATCAACGCGGCCGGTGCCGTCAACGGGCAGATACGTCACGCGCGCGCCGAGGCGTTCGAGAAAACGACACGGCTCGACGATCGCGGGATGCTCAATCCGCGTGGTGACGATGTGATCACCCTTGTCGCGAAGCGCGAAGAATGTGCCCTTGAGGGCGAGATTATTTGCTTCGCTGCCGCCGCTGGTGAAAACGACCTCATCGTCGTGGCAGCCAAGCAACCCCGCTACTTGGTCGCGCGAGCTCTCAAGCGCGGCTTTCGCCGTGGTCGCTGCCCAGTGGCCGCTGGATGGATTGCCGTAGTGACCCTCAAGAAACGGGCGCATCGCCGCAGCGACCGCCGGATCGATTGGCGTGCTCGCGTTGTAATCAAGATAGATGCGTTGCATCGCTATACCACCATAGCTTTGGCGGCGGTCGCCGCGGCTGGCGCCTCTGCGGCCCGGCCTTCTACCGGAAGACCGGCTTCGTTCCATTGCACCATTCCACGGCGCAATACATTGAGCTCGGTAAAGCCGGCGGCATGCAAGGTCCGCGCGGCCATCGCCGATCGCTTGTCTGTGCGGCAGACGAGCACGATCGTTGCTCGTTCAAGCCCGGCAAGCTCGGCCAATCGGCTTTCCAGCTCGGCTACGGGAATATTGCGCGCCGTCGCGATATGACCGAGCGGTCCAACAAATTCGTCGGGTCCGCGAACGTCGACAACAGTCACGCCTTCGCCGCGGTCAAGCCGGCGCTTGAGTTCGTTCGCCTCGATCCAGGCGAACGACCCGTGCAGCCGTTTGATGAGCGTTAGCAAGAAGGCTCTCATTGATCGGCTTCCCGCATTCCGAGCGGATAGCGGCCGACGTCGCCGCGGAACGGTTGCAGCAGCATGCGGTCGAGCGCCAGCTCGCGGGGCTCACGGAACTGCTCGATCCCAATAGTCATGGCCTCATGGCCAGCCGCGGGCTGGGCGCGGTAGGTGCCCAACAGCCGGTCCCACCAGGGCAGGTTGAACCCGAAATTGCTGTTGGTCTCGCGCCGCAGGATCGAATGATGCACGCGATGCATGTCCGGCGTCACCACGAACCAGCGCAGGATGCGATCAATCTGCGCAGGAACGCGGATGTTGCTGTGGTTGAACATCGAGGTGGCATTGAGCAGGACCTCGAAGATCAGCACCGCCGCCGCGGGTGTCCCGAGTGCCGCGACCACGACAAGTTTGATCCCGGTCGACAGCAAGATCTCGATCGGGTGAAAACGCAGCCCCGTGGTCACGTCGAACTCAAGGTCGGCGTGATGCATGCGATGCAGCCGCCACAGCGCCGGCACGGCGTGAAAGAGAACATGCTGGAGATAGATCGCGAGGTCGAGCAGCATGACCGAGAGGACAATGCTCGCCCAGGTCGGCAGCGCAATCATGTTGAAGAGACCAATTCCGTGCGCCTCGGCAATGAGGGCAAGGCCCACAGCCGTGATCGGGAGCAGAACGCGCACGAGCAGCACGTCCACCGCCACCACGCCGAGATTGTTCGGCCAGCGCCAGTTGCGTGCAACGGCCTGCGGTCGTCGCGGCGCGAGGAGTTCCCACACCGCCATCACAATGAAAATGCCGCCGAACACGGCCAGGCGGATCAACGGCTCGTATGCGAATAGTGTCTCGCGCATGAGCGGTCGGCTACTTGACAACCAATTGGATTTCCAGTTATTCAATCATTCACTTGAATAATCTAAGATTGCTCGCCCGATGTCAAGATCCAGTCCGAAATTGACCCTGTTCACGCAGTTCGCCGCGGTCGCCAAATCGCTCGCCCACACGCATCGGCTCGAGATTTTGGAGCAACTCGCGCAGGGCGAGCGCAGCGTCGAAGTGGTTGCCGGGCGAACCGGCCTCTCCGTCGCCAATGCTTCGCAGCACCTGCAGCAGATGCGGCGTGCGGGCATCGTGGCGGCGCGCCGCGAAGGGAAGTTCATCTTTTACTCGCTCGCCGATGAGGCCGTGCTCGACGTGATGTCGGCGCTGCGCCGGATCGCCGAGCGCAACATCGCCGAAGTGGAGCGCGTGATCCGCAGCTACTTCAACGATCGGGACAGCATGGAGCCCGTGTCGCGCGAGGAGCTTCTGGAGAAATCGCGCGCCGGCGTGGTCACCGTCCTCGATGTCCGCCCGGCCGATGAATTTATGCTTGGACATCTGCCCGGCGCAGTGAACATTCCGCTGCGCGAGCTTGAGGCTCGTCTTGCCGAGCTCGATCGCGCCCAAGAGATCGTCGCCTACTGCCGCGGTCCGTACTGCGTGCTGTCCTACGAGGCTGTGGCCGCGCTGCGCGCGCGCGGTTTCAACGTGCGCCGCTTGCAAGATGGGCTTCCGGAGTGGCGCGCGGCCGGGCTGCCTGTCGTCACAGGCGGCGCCTGACGCTGAGGTGAAGAATGAATCGGCTGCTGATCCTGCTTTTGATCGCATTCGCCCCCGCAGCGCTGGCGCAGTCGCAGCAGCCCTATGCCGGCCTCGAGGGGAGATCAATCAAGGCGCTCTCCGAACAACAAATCGCCGACTTGCGCGCGGGCCGCGGCATGGGCCTGGCGCTTGCGGCCGAGCTCAACGGGTATCCCGGTCCCCTGCACGTGCTCGAATTCGCGAATGACCTTGATCTAACGAGTCAGCAGCGCGCGAAAGTGCAGGAGCTGTTCGCAGCCATGAAGGCGGAGGCGCTGCCGCTCGGCGAGCGGCTCATTGCCCAAGAGGCGGAACTGGACAAGGCGTTTGCAAGCAAGACGATCACCGCGGCAATGCTGGCGGCCTCCACCCAGGCGATCGGCGCCACGCATGCGGCGCTGCGGCAGGCGCATCTCAAGTACCATCTATTCACGACTGACGTGCTGACGCCTGCACAGGTTCAGCGTTACGCCGAACTTCGCGGTTACAGGGGTGGGGTCGAACACACTCATGGACCACACCGATGACGGGGAGTGGGCGAGCCGCCGTTTCAAGCTCGCAACTCCACGCTTGACCTTGAACGTACCTCCAAGGGGTAGGGTCTGCCATCGCGCTGCCATCGGCTGCCGTTCGGCCGTGCCAGGGCCAAGATAAATGGGACTAAGGAGATGCCTGCCAAGCGAAAGATCGAAGTATTCAGTGCCGGATGCGCGGCCTGCCAGGAAACAATCGAGGTCATCAGGCGCGCTGCCTGCCCCTCGTGTGATGTGACCATTCAGGACATGAGAGATGCCGAGGTGGCCAAGGGGCTTGGCATCCGTTCGATTCCCGCGGTGGTCATCGACGGCAAGCTGGCCGCATGTTGTGCCGGTCGCGGCGTCGATGAGGCGGTCCTGCGGGCCGCCGGACTGGGCCGTCCGGCGTAGCGAGCCGGGGTCACCCGCTTGCCCGGGCTTGACCTTGGTCTTACCTCCAAGGTTCAAGCTGATCGTGGAGCCCGGCCCATGTTCACCATCGGCAAGCTCGCGGACACCGCGGGCGTCAGCAGCGACACGCTACGTTATTACGAGCGGGAGGGTTTGATCGAGCCTGCCGGCAAGAGCCCGGCCGGATATCGGCTTTACGACAAGGATTCCGCCCGGCGCCTGCGCTTCATCAGGCAAGCCCAGCAGTGCGGCTTCACGCTCGCAGAGATACGCGAGCTCCTCGTCTTGCGTGGTCGCGATGCCGCCCGCTGCGGAGACGTCCGCAAACGCGCGGTCGAGAAGAAGCGGCAGCTCGAAGGCAAGATCCGCTCGATGCGGACGATGTGCAAAGCGCTTGATCGCCTCATCGCCGACTGTGTCGATGAAACACGGCCCGTCGAGGGATGCGCCATCCTTGCTGCCTTTGAGCAACCCGAGACAACTGCGCGGACCGACTAACTATGGACCAGAACACCAAGCTCATCGGGACGGGCGCGGTGGGCGCAGCGTTGTCGTTGCTGTGTTGCGTAACGCCGGTGCTCGCTGTCCTGCTCGGCGCGCTCGGCTTGACCGCCTTCGTTGCAAAGCTCGATTATGTGCTCGTCCCCGTGTTCGTGGCGTCCGTCGCGCTTATTATCTTTGCGCTTGTGCGTCGGCGGCAGAGCTGCGCCACGAAAACCCCGGAGCCAACCTAGCTGATCGCCAATTCGACCATCACCTGCCCCCACTGCGGGCATCAGGCGACCGAACGAATGCCGGAGGACGCCTGCCTGTACTTTTACGACTGTAAGGGTTGTGGACAACGCCTCAAGCCGAAGCCAGGAGATTGCTGCGTGTTTTGTTCATACGGCTCAGTACCGTGCCCGCCGATGCAGGCGGGACAACACCGCTGCTAAATCACTGTCAGCACCACCGCCGGGATCAGCGCACACGCGGTGACCGCGGCCGCGTAGGGCAGCGCCTTGTCCTGGGGCACCTTCATCAACATCGGCAGGCCAAGCCATAGCAGGTAGAAGCCGTAAAGGCCGAGAATCAGCAGGAAGCTCAGGCCCGGCACGAGCAGAAAAATTCCGGCGAGCCACAGCGGCGTGTGCGAATAGGCCGACAGCTTCACCGCGTTGGGGAAATTCTTCTCGGCGCCGAAGCGCGGCGCGAGCAGATCGATCACGCTGGCGATGATGTAGACCATGGCGAAGGACACGAGATAGACGACGATGGCGCGCACGAGATTTGGCACCACCGGGGTATAGCCGCCGACGAACGACTGGCCGATGAAGTGGGCGAGCTCCGGGATGGCGGCGAGGATTGCGACGTAGCTGATCAGCAGATCGAACAGCGTGTCATGCTCCTGCTCGATCACCTTCCATTCCGTCTGCGGCGTCAGCAGGATCGCCTTGATCCGATCGGCAAGTTTGCGCAGGTACTTTGCCCACATGCGCTCCTCCAAGCGGCTCTCTATGCGCACAGTCCTTGTTTCGGATCGTGCCGTCTGCGCGATCATTGTCTTCGGGATTACGAGATGAGCCCTCTGTGAACTCGTTTTCTCGCGCGTTTCCCGGCGGCCGATGTCGAACCTCGAAAAACTGAGCGTCGTCAGTTCGTACAGCCTCATTCAGCTTCGAGGCCGCGGAGCGGCGGCCGCGGGTTCTATCATACCCTTTCCACGAAATCTCCAGAAAATCTCCAAGCAAATTCAGATCAACTGGACCTCCCCTTCAAGCCTCTCGTCGCGGCCGTGGCTAAGCAGCCCCCAGATGCTGCCTCGGCAGCTTGATGGAGATACCCATGCTCACCTTTCTGCGTATCGTCACTGCCGCTCTCGTGCTGGCTGCCTTGAGCCTGGCTGCGGCCATGCCTCTCGTCGCCGCGTGGCGGATATGGGCCGAGCAACCTACGACGTCGATGCAGGCGCGCGAGCCGGTTCAACAATCCACGGATCTGCCGCCTCAACGGCTGCCTGGCCCTTCGCTGGTCTACTGACGGAGGGCCGTAGCCCGCAGCGAGGCATGCCGAGCTTTGGCACAACTCCTGAAGGAATTCGCGCGATGACCCCCGAACAGAAACGGCTCGTCGAGAATACCTGGAAACAAATGGCCGCTAGCGCCGACGCGGCAGCCGCGCTTTTTTATTGCCGGCTGTTCGAGATTGATCCGACCACACGCCAGCTGTTCCGCGCGACCGACATGGTCGCACAACGCAAAAAGCTGGTGCAGGCATTGAGCTTGCCGATCGGCGCCCTGGACGACCTCGACGCGCTGGTATCGAAGGTGGAAGATCTCGGCCGCCGTCACGCCGGCTATGGCGTCACCGACGCGCACTACGATTCCGTCGGCGCGGCGCTGTTATGGACGCTGGAGCAGGGTCTCGGTCAGGCGTGGACGCCGGCGGTGGCGTCGGCATGGACCGAAGTCTACGGGTTCCTGTCCGGCATCATGCGCAAAGCTACGGCGCAGGCCCCCATTGCCGCGGCAAAACGCGTGGCCGTTGCCTAGCCCCGCCCAAGAAGCGGCCCCTCGGCTAAGCGCGCCGGTCTTCCCGGATCATGGCGGCGCCCTTCTCCGCCATTAGGTGTTAAAGCAGCTCATGTTTTGAGGATTCCGCGCGCTTTGCCCATGCCGCCGTCCCCAGCCGGCACACGGCCGTTCCGCGGATTGCCCGATTAAAAACGTTCGGCGCGCGTTCTCTGTCGTCGGGTCCCGGCGGCTCCGCGATGAAACGCAATGTGGATTTCGCTGGCGGCGGCAGCAGTAAAGAAAAGCCCCGGGCGTGCCGGGGCCGCCAGTAGGGGAGAATATATCTAGAGGGAGAAAGGTCCCCGCTAGACGCTCCGATCCTATCCCAAAGCACAAATCGGCAAGGCGCGGATCGCGTAAGCGCCCCGACCCGCCCCGGTCC
>Ga0306922_10000937_pt1 | contig 25423 bp, 23 predicted proteins | sample sta12Cox44000082_FD_203758 | JGI IMG/M metagenome (GOLD analysis project Ga0306922, IMG submission 203758) | Lab enrichment of tropical soil microbial communities from Luquillo Experimental Forest, Puerto Rico - statoxic.12C.oxic.44.000.082 (v2)... | ecosystem: Environmental > Terrestrial >... | reverse complement strand
TCCGGTTCGATGAGCGGAGATGGGAAACGGGGTGATGGCCATAGGCCCCCAGCTACCGCGCCCATCTTCGACTCTACCCCTTGTTGACCGCGTCGGCAATGAGCGCCTCGACCTTCTCGACCGCCTTCATGTGATCAGCGACCTGATCACCGCACCCGGCTCAAACCCGTCGGCGACCTTCATTGCACCGGCGGTCTCTGTGAGCCGCTTGGTGAACGCCTCCTAGAAGCGCTCCTGCACCAGGATGCGGGTTGGCACAGGGCCGCGCAACTGCGAGGCCTTTAATTAGGCTGACGAAGGATCCGATTAGTGAAGCGTCGGAAAATCGGATCCTCCTTCAAATCAGGTTGAGCCAGAGCAATCCGATTCATGATTCCCCTCACCTCGTTCGGAATCCACGAGGTATCCAGATCAAAGACGGCATTCAGAAGCTGAAGTGTCTCAGCAGGATGCCGGTCGGGGTGCGAGGTCCCACTGAGACGGTGCAGCGCTAAGAGCGCGTCCGATTTCACCAAGAACCGGGACAGGAACGCGACAGCGTCGGGGAATTCCGCGTTGGTGGCGGCCGCCAAGGTTGCAAAGCGATCGGATAGGCCCGGAGAGCGGTAATCCAGTTCGTGAGGCCATACCCGTCTGAGCCAGGGCTTCACTCGATCGCGCCAAAGCACGTCTGCCCGGTCTGCGCGCGGCTCGTCTTCGGGATCGGCACCCGCTTCTAGGTAATGGCACGTCCACCATATTCCGTTTTCGCGCATGCTCCCTGTCATAGCCTTCACCGCCGCCCCTGCACGGTCGACCGGGATGTCCGCTGATGAGAACACGATCCCCGCTAGCATCAGCAGCTGCGCCATATTGCGGCCGAGATCACCGAAGCGGCGCAGCCGCTCAGGGGTAAACGCATCAAGGAAAGGTGACTGTATCTCGGCCCATAGCTCCGGCCCTACCCGCGGCGCCCAAGCGAATCCTTGCCAGAGCAGTAGCCTCCTCCTCGTCGTCCCATGACATGCAAGGCAAGAGGGTCGCTCGGGCCCAATCTGGGTCGACGGCAAACAGATACGGTAGTCGCGAAGCAGCGATTACGCGTGCCAATCGGTGTTGAGGCTGCCCGACACCGAGGAGCCGGTTGAGCCGCTCCCGCTGGTCTGAGGGTACGCCGTCGCCACCCCTTAGCCGGTAAGCAAAAAGACCGTTGAACATGGCGGTCGCCAAGCGACCTATTGAACGGTTGATCGCTCGCTCAACCCATTTGCTGTCTTCGGGCGATTCAGCGTTATCTGGATCCGTTTCCGCAGGGGTAAGAGCACGGTCGAACAGGCGCCAGTAATCCTGGGTCGGTCTTCCCTGGAATCTCGTGGAACATGCTTCGAGAAAGTCATCTACCGCGCGACTAAAACTGATTTCGCCAAAGAGCGCATCGGGAACTCCGTTCAAAAGTTCGACGAGGCGATCCTGCAAGTCTTGCGACTTCGCGGCCTCGCGCAGGCCCCAAAGGCCTGTTTGCCAGACATCGGGCGGCCCTCCAGCCGTCTCATTCTGCAAAGTTCTGAACAAACGGATCGCTCGCTCGGGCTCAAAACCCGCAAGCTGTCGCCAACTTTCCAGTAGGCCCTGACGCCGATTGGTCTCCCTCAACAAGAGTTCAAGTAGTTGCGGTTCTTCCATTGCTCGAAGGTCATCGACGCTGTAGGCGGTGTCAGGGCCATTCCTCACCTCGGACCAAACCATGTAACGTGCTTGCTCGCCCTCCCTGAGCTGCCATTCGGGATGCCGCTGAAGGATCTCATTTTGAGCCGACTGTAGCCGAGGCGACAAAGGCGCAGCCTTGTCACGCGCCAGCAGCCCCAGCCGGTCGAACAGCCTACGGTCTCGGCGAGCTTGACGCTGTTCCGGTTCAGCCAGATCACCGTCCAGATCTTCCGGGGGGCCAGCGAGTAGCACTTCTGCCAGACGATCGCGTACTGCATCGCCCGCCGTCCGCCAGAGTTGTTCGATGAGCTCGCTCGCTTCTTTGCGCGCTCCGGCATGCCAGATAAGTGGCGTGCTAGACACTGATCAGCAACTCCAGCTTTTCTTCCGGCGCAAAGTTGTCGCTCGCCGTCATCGCCGCCAGGACCAGTCGTTTGAAGGCGAAGTAAGGTCGCTCGCGCCAACGTCTCACGAGTGCGCGAGCCTGGTCCGGCGCCGTCGCGTCGAGGTGACGCCAAGCGCGCCAGAGGAGATCGAAGAGTATAGTCCACTCTTGAAAAGCATGGTTCTGCGCGTGCGGTACAACAGAAGGCCGAGCTATAATACTTGGGTCCCCATCGCTGTTGGCTTGCCCGACCACCGCGTAAAGGTTGAGCGCCTCCTCTAGTAACTCCGACATTGGGTCGGCGAGCATGGCTAGGAAGTCAGCAGGATTGGGCAAGCGATCGATACTTTGCACGATCAGATTGATCTGATCGTGCGCCTCGAGCCAAACCGTTGCGTCAGCGACAGTGCGGAATGATTCGCCTATCGGTTCGGCATTCCCCGCTTCACTGGTAATCGCCGCGCGCCATTCTCGATAATAGGCTTTCGCGAGGTGCAGGTGAGGGCGAAACAGCGCTTGGAGTTCTTGCCACAGCCACGGCTCGTGTGCTGCCGTTGGTAATTGTTGGACAAAGTCGTGCCAGGCGTCCCGGGGCAAAGCCGGTTGGTTCCAGAGGCCCTCGGCCGAAACGATGCGCCAGAAGAGTTCAAACCCTGGTGCCAATGAGTGCTCGGAGGCAAGCCGCTCCCGGATTGCGCGTCGAAGGCGAGCGTGCAAGTGCCGGCCTGTGTCGAACTTATCGATAATCCATTCGACTAGTTCGATCGTGCCCACATGCCGGACCAGCCATCGAATCAGCGCGTCGGATGTCTGCGTTACGAAAAACGGTTCGGTCTCGCGAGGCGGTGTTAGCTGGTGCAGATGGAGTATGGGTTCCGGGGGAACCGGCTTATGTTAGCTGGTGCAGATGGAGTATGGGTTCCGGGGGAACCGGCTTATCTGCCTTGCGTGCTTCCTGTTCGGCCTTGGCCCAGTTGTTCGAAAGCGTCTTCTCATGCCGCTCGAATTCCATCAACCACTCTATGGGTGGCGTTGTCTCTATGCCGGCGAAGATTCTTGCCCCGTGTCCGCCGTCGTTCGGTCGGTCGAGTACCGCCCACAGCAGATTATCCGCTTCGCTAGGATCAAGCGCTTGCGGACGGCTCCCCGCCGCATGCTCGACAATTGTCTTAGCGCTGAGGAAGAAATCCTCTCTCGCCTGAGCCCAAGCTATTAGTGTCTGCTTCAGGCGAAGGTGGTGGCGCTCCTGATTATAAAAGATCGGCTCTAAACCGTGATCTCGGAACAGGCGCTTTTCGGGCTCAGCTGGTCCCTTGTGGCCAACGAAGATGTAAGCTGAGGGGTGATCGTTACCTACAGCCAGGCGCCGATCGGCGGCGATGGCGTCAGTCATGTAGCGCAGTACTGGGTCGTTAAGGCTATACCCTATAAACAGTACAGTGAATTCAACGAAAAGACGGGCGACAAACCGTGCTGCCCAAGCTTCCGTGAGATAGGCCCGGCCGAAATCGGCACTCGTAAGTACAAGGTGATCGTTCTCGCCATCGTTGGCCAAGCGGCCGTGCAAATATGCGACACTGCGCCAGCTGGCGATGCGATCGTTCCGTGGGATCGGCAGGACCGGACCCGAATGGAGATGTTGGCCGAAGACGAGATCGTCCTGCGCTTGCTCGAAGTAGGTGTCAAAGTTTGTCGTCACCAGCCGAATCCCTCGGGTGCGCGTCAGGCGCGCGAGGCGTAGGATCGCTTTGTGCAAATCGAGTGTTTTGGGCGGCTCCGACAGTCGACTGGCCACCACTCTGCGAAGTTCGGTAGCCGAACATTGCGTCTCAAGTGCGCCGAGAAGGCGGTCCGGCCAAGTCCATTCGCTCCGTTTCGATTTCGGGGGATCGACGTGCAATGCTTCATAGCAGTGTTTAACAAGGCCATTGAAGTCAGGCAGGCCCGAGCCCATTGAAATGCCAGCGCCGCAGAATATGACGACCTTATCGTCCTCAAGGCCTTGCACTAGAGCGTCCGGCACGACGGGCCCGTATCGGGTAAACTTCGGCATTCCTATTGGCCGGCGTCAGGCTTCACGGGCTAGTACAAGCCCTGCGTACGCTTGCCCGGATCTGAACTAGGCGCCCGCCCTCTGGAATGCATGCAGTCCATGACGTACTTCGCGACGTCGAGGCGATTGACCGTCCAATCGGCAGAATAGCAGAAAGTCTCTCACGGGCTAACTGACGCCAAATGCTGCAGTGTTGTTATTCGCTACAATCCGACACAATCACTAAGACTAAGTATAGGGAACGCGCAAGCTATGAGGGCTTTCGCGATCCCTTACCGCGACCCGCGAATCGCTGAATTCTGCTAGCGGTCGATGCCGCCCATGCAGAGGTATTTGACCTCGAGGAATTCCTCGATGCCATATTTTGAGCCCTCGCGGCCGATGCCGCTTTCTTTCATGCCGCCGAACGGCGCGATCTCGGTCGAGATGATGCCCTCGTTGATGCCGACGATGCCGTATTCGAGCCCTTCAGCCACCCGCCAGATGCGCCCGATGTCGCGGCTGTAGAAATAGGCGGCGAGACCGAATTCGGTGTCGTTGGCCATCTTGATGGCCTCGTCGTCGGTCTTGAAGCGGTAGAGGGGTGCCACCGGGCCAAAGGTCTCCTCCTTGGTGATGACCATGTCGGTCGTCACATCGGTCAGGACCGTTGGCTCGAAAAAGGTGCCGCCGAGGGCCGAGCGCTTGCCGCCGGTCACCACCTTCGCGCCTTTTTTCACCGCGTCGGCGATGTGCGCCTCGACCTTCTCGACCGCCTTCATGTCGATCAACGGGCCGATCACCGCACCCGGCTCGAACCCGTCGGCGACCTTCATCGCGCCGGCGGTCTCGGCTAGCCGCTTGGTAAACGAGTCATAGACGCCGTCTTGTACCAGGATGCGGTTGGCACAGACGCAGGTCTGGCCGGCGTTGCGGTATTTGGACGCGATCGCGCCCTTTACCGCCATCTCAATGTCGGCGTCGTCAAACACTATAAACGGCGCGTTGCCGCCCAATTCCATCGAGGTCTTCTTGACCGTCGCGGCGCATTGCTCCATCAGCAATTTGCCGACCTCGGTCGAGCCGGTGAAGGTTAATTTGCGGACGGTCGGATTCGAGGTCAATTCGCCGCCGATCTCGTTTGACGGCCCGGTGACGCAGGAGAAGACACCCTTTGGCACGCCGGCGCGCTCGGCCAATTCGCACAAGGCCAGGGCAGAGAACGGAGTCGCGGTCGCCGGCTTCAACACCATCGTGCAGCCGGCGGCCAAGGCCGGGCCCGCCTTGCGGGTGATCATCGCCGCCGGGAAGTTCCACGGCGTGATAGCGGCGGTGACGCCGATCGGCTCCTTGGTCACGACAATGCGCTTGTCGGTGGCGTGCGCTGGGATCGTGTCGCCATAGACGCGCTTGCCCTCCTCGCCGAACCACTCGATGAACGAGGCGGCATAGGCGATCTCGCCGCGTGACTCAGTCATCGGCTTGCCCTGCTCGGCGGTCATCAGGGTCGCGAGGTCCTCCTGGTTCGCCATCATCAGATCGAACCATTTGCGCAATACCTGCGCGCGCTCCTTGGCGGTCTTGCCGCGCCATCCCGGTAATGCCTTGTCCGCCGCTTCGATCGCCTGGCGGGTCTCCTCGGCACCCATCCGCGGCACCGTGCCCAAGGTCTCGCCGGTCGCCGGGTTGGTGACCGGGATCGTGCCGCGGTTCAACGCGTCGACCCACGCTCCGTCGATGTAGCATTGCTGGCGGAACAGCTTCGCGTCCTTGAGGTTCATCACGCACCCTCCCTCATTTGGATGAATGATAGGTACGGCCGTCCTTAATGTTTGGCAAGACGGCGGCGCCCGGCGGATCCGCGACCTGCTTTTCGGATGAGCTCCCGGCGCCTACGCGTTGGCCGCACAACCCGGAAACAATGTTTGGCAAAAATTCAGGACCCCGCTCTGCAGGTCAGGTCGCCGGAATGCCGCGGTCATGCAATATACCTCGAACCGCCTCCACGGCCTCGACCCCTCCGGCAGTCCGCGCCTGGTTCAGCAAGTTTCTGATAAAACTCTGCGCCACGAAGGCATCATCAACATCCGTCATCTGTCGCCAGGCATCGTAAATCCATTGGTCTGCCGCAGCCTGTCCTAGCTTATTGCGGATATCCCAAAAGGCGCCACCCCATCCGTCTTGCAGCTTGGTGGCAACCACAAAATCCGAAGGCTTCAGCGTCGTAACTTTTTCCCCGTTTGCCAGATTGCTCAGTGTCCCGGTCTTCGAGACCTGAGCGGCCAGCTCACCAATCAGCGGCCAGTTGCGAGCGCTAGCGGTAAAATAGTTTGCCAATCCGAATTCAATTGGGAACTGACTAAATTTCCACCTCGTCGGGCCGGACAACGCGTTGAATGGCAGAGATGAGAACAGGATCAGATGCGAATATTCATGAAACAGGAGCGATTCGTCGTCTGCCCACCGCGCGTCCACATTTATCGTCTGTGACTTATCATAATTTGAAGCCATATGACTTTCCGGGTTAGTGCTAAAGTAGATGACCTCAGTTTTCGGATGGTATCCCAGACCTTCGAAATATTTTAGGAATTTGGCAGCCGAGGCTGTAAGCTTCTCTTGCACGTTGGCCGGCAGGCCTGAAGAAGGACCAAAGCTCAGCCGCTGGGAAATGTTTTGCGTCTCTTGCACGCTAGCCGGCAGATCTGAAGAACGACCAAAGCCTGGCCGCTGAGAAGTGGTTTGCACCGCAGTCCCGAGAGGAACGCCAAATTTTAGCGCCGCGGTTCCCAACAACAAAATCACCACTGCGGCGATAAGGGTAACGGGGATCACGCGCGCCGGAGAAATCATGTGCCATGGATGCCGCTGGCTAGGTTCTGGCGGCTCGAGCCGGACGCGCGGTCCCGATGGGGGGAAGGAGCCGGCCTTAGACACGTTGCCGAGCGCCTCTGCAATCTGAGACACCAGGCGTTCAATTCCGGTTTCCCAGTCCTCAAATAAGTCGATCCATTGACGCGTCGCGAACTCGTAGCGAAACGCGGGATTAGGCGTCACATCTTCCACTCGGGCAGGGACGACAAGAATATGCTTTTGACTGGCTAAGGCAATTTCTCGCTTCACATCGTCTGAGTTGTTTGCGTTCTCCGTGAATACCAGAATCATAACGCTAGCGCTTTCAATTGCTGCAAAAATCGCTTCCTGGTAATTCTCTCCGGCTCGGATGTCGCGCGACGAAATCCAGCATGCGAGTCCGCGGCGCTCCAACGCGCCGCATATCCTAAGAGCCGTCTTCCGGTCTTTCGAAGAATGACTAATGAAGATAGGTGCGCTCATCAGACACCTCTACCCACACGAGAGCCAGCGAGACACGGTTAATCACTGGTGAATCGAGTCTAACATTCGCTACCCGCATCTGACTGCGGCGATGATTTTGTCTGGATCGGCGATCCAGATGAACGGCTTCGCCGCGGTGTTCCAATTATCGAGGAAGCGGTTGATGGCGGCATCGAGGTCGGCGACTGAGCGGAGGACACTGCACTTGAAGTCCTCGACGGCACTCAGCCAGGAGCGTAAGGTCGACACGAAGTGGAAGCGCTTGGGCCGAGCGCGGTCGAGCGCCGGATGGTTCGACTAATGGCCGGACAAGAATCGGCGCCGCCTCCTCGTCGTGACGACGGGCCCGGCGTGACGGTCTTATTGGGCTTCCTCGGCGGTCGTCCGATAACGCGACGGATTACGGGTGCCGCCGTGCTTTCATCAGGCGAAACTCCGGACAGCGGAAAGGCGGACCCCCGATGACGACCTCGATTCAACCCCTGAGCAGGATCCTAAGGGTCAACGATCTCGACCTGCATTACCTGGAATGGGGCGCGGCGGACGCTCCCCCGATCGTTTGCGTCCACGGCTATACGGGGAGTGCGGACGCGTTCAACGCGCTCGCCCGGCACCTCCAGGATCGGTTTCACATCTTCGCGCTCGATGTGCGCGGGCACGGGGAGAGCGCCTGGTCACCATCCGGCGCCTATCGCTACGAAGATCAGGCGAGTGACCTCGGGGGTTTCGTCGGCGGGCTCGGCCTCGACAAGTTCGTGCTGATTGGCACCTCGATGGGCGGCATCATCGCGATGACCCATGTCGCCGAGTGTCCCGACCGGCTCTCAGGGCTAGTGATCAACGACATCGGGCCCGAGGCCGAGGCCGGCACCCAGCGCATCACCCAGATGGTCGGCAGCCGGCCCGACGAGTTCGCGACCCTCGAAGAGGCGATGGCCTACCGCCGGTCGGCCTCGCCGATCCTCGCCGCACGCAGCGCCGAGGACCAGCACGAATTGGCGCTCGGCGTATTGCGCCAGCGAGCGGACGGCAAATGGCGGTGGAAGATGGACCCCGCCTATATCCGGCAGCGGGTCGAGCGCGGCGCGATGCCGCGGCCTCCGCTGTGGCCGGCATTGCAGGGTCTGCCCTGCCCGACCCTGGTGGTGTGGGGCACCGAGAGTGACGTGCTCTCCGAGGCGCAGGCGCTGCGCATGGTCAACGCATTGCCGCACGGCGAATTGGTCAGGGTGCCCGGCATCGGGCACGCGCCGACCCTGGTCGAACCGGTGGTGCTGGCCGCCCTCGACCGTTTCCTCGGGGGTCTGCAATAGCCGTTCAAAGGCTTTGCAGTTCCCTGGTGTTTCCGTGATCGGGCGCAAAAGGCCAAATCCGTTCCCTGTTGCGACGAAAAACTTCCCTGCTCGGTGCGCCAAATTTCCTTGTTCGCCAAACCAGGGAATTGGGCCGCAAGACTTTGACCCAATCGGCGCCTGATTGGGCAACCCGGTGTTCCGGCCGGGCCGTTTTCCGATTTCGCTGTATACGGGCTCGGCGGGAATTTCGCCCGGCCGTCGGTCCCTTTGAGAACGGCGACGTGATGATGCCGCACATCAGCTATTCTTGCGCCGCAGCCGCGCGCGGATCTCGGCGGCGCGTCCCGGCTTGTCGACCTGTTGCCCGCGCCCGATCGTTAGAGCGTCCGCCGGTACCTCGCGAGTGACGACGCTACCCGCGGCGACGTAGGCTCCGTCGCCGACCGTCACGGGTGCCACCAGCGCTGTATTCGAGCCAATAAAGACGCCTTCGCCGATCGTCGTCCGGTGCTTGTTGAGACCGTCGTAATTGCACGTGATCGTGCCGGCGCCGATGTTGGTGCGCGCTCCGACCTCGGCGTCGCCGATATAGCTGAGGTGATTGGCCTTGGCGCCGGCGCCGAGCCGCGCGGCCTTGACCTCGACGAAATTGCCGACATGCACCTCGTCCTCGAGCACCGCACCCGGGCGCAGCCGGGCGAACGGGCCGACCCGGGCACCCACGCCCACTGCCGCACCTTCGAGATGCGAGAAAGAACAGATTCGCGCCCCTTCCCCTACCGTGACACCGGGGCCGAAGGTGACGTTCGGCTCGACGATCGCATCGCGGCCGAACCTGGTATCAGCACTGAGGTACACAGTTTCCGGCGCCACCAGAGTAACACCCGCATCCATCGCCGAACGCCGCAGCCGCCATTGCATCAGTGCCTCGGCCTCGGCGAGTTCGGCGCGGGTGTTAATGCCAATCAGTTCTTCGCCCGGGAGTTCGATCGCGCGACACGGGAGGCCTTTGTCGCTCGCCAGCCCGACAATGCTGGTCAGGTAGAATTCGTTTTTCGCGTTGTTGCGGTCGAGCGCCTCGACAAGCTCGAAGACGTGGCAGGCCCGGACCAGCATCAGGCCTCCCCAAACGAGCCCGATTGCGTACTCCTCGGGAGTGGCGTCGGCTGCCTCGACAATGCGCAGGATCCTCCCATCGGGCGCCGAAACGAGCCGCCCATAGGGGCCGGGATCGGCAGGCCGCATGCCGGCGAGCACGATCGCGGCTGGCGCCCTCTTTTGCTCCGACAAGAGCCGGGCCAAGGTCTCGCTGCGCAACAAGGGTGTGTCGCCGTAGAGAACGAGGACTTCATCGATTCCGCTTTGCGGTGCGAGTTGGCCCTGGAAGGCTCGGAGTGCGGCCCGCACCGCATCGCCGGTGCCGAGCGGCGGGTCTTGCACGACGGTCTTCGCTGGAGCCACGGTTCGGGCGACCTCATCCATGTGCGGCCCGATCACGACGACGGTCGCGGCGGGCCTCAACGGCTCCAGCGCCTGCAGGAGATTGGCGATCATCGGTTGCCCGGCGACCGGATGCATCACCTTCGGTATCGTAGACTTCATCCGCGTGCCGCGGCCGGCGGCGAGGATGATGGCGGCGAAACGGGATTGGCTCATCGCGGGCTCGGAGAAGGTATAATCAGACGCGGCGGCACGGCTATCTATCTACACCAAAAGATCATTGCCAATTTATAACATGACCACGAAGAGTCGGTAGCGATGAGCCGCTTTCTACTGGTGTTCGATCTCGACGGCACGCTCGTCGACAGTGCGCCCGATTTGCGCGCCGCGCTAAACCAGATGCTGCGCGAGCGCGGGCACCCCGCGCTGTCGCTGCCACAGGTAAAACGCATGGTCGGTGACGGTGCGCCGGCGATGGTCGCCCGGGCTCTCGCCGCGAGCGGAGCCGATCCAGCCGACGCGGCGGAGGCGTTGCCGCGTTTCCTCAAGATCTACGAGGCGAACGCAGTCCGCCTGACCCGCCCCTATCCCAAGGTGCCGGAGACGCTGGCAACCCTGCGCCGGCGGGGCTACCGTACCGCGATCTGCACGAACAAACCGCAGCGGGCGACGATCGCGGTGGTCGAGGGCCTCGGTCTCAGCGAGCTATTCGACGGGATCGCCGGCGGCGATCGCTTCCCGGTTAAAAAGCCCGATCCCGGTCACCTCCTCGGCCTGATCGGCGAACTCGGCGGCCGCGTTGGGGCGAGCGCACTGATCGGCGACAACGAAAACGACGCCGCCGCTGCTGGCGCCGCCGGGGTCCCGCTCGTGCTGATGCGTTACGGCTATGCTCGGGTCGACCCTGAATCGCTCGCAGCGGACGCCCTTCTCGACCATTTTGCCGAGCTCCCCCGAGCCCTTGCACGGCTCGATCTCGCTCCCTGAAAGGCCGCCGGTCTCGCGCCTCTTGCTCAGATCCGCCGCAGGCCGCATAACCCCGCGAGGAAACGCCCCGATGCCACATTCTTCCGACGATCCACCCACCGATCGGATCAACGCAGAGGCGCCGAACGCCCAACCCGCCGAAGGTCAAGAGAGCGAACCGACGAACCCGAGCCAGCCTGCGACACCAGCTGAGGACGCCTCGATCGCGAGTGATCCACTGGACCAGACGGCGGACCAAGGCGAAGCCCCGAGATTGTCTCGGCGCCGGCGTCGGCGCCGCCGACCGCCTCGCACGGCAGATCCGGCACAGACTACTGAAGCCAGTCAGAGCCAAGCCGAGCAGTCCGCGATAGCCGGGGACGCTCCCCCGGGCCCAGATTTCCCGGCTATGTCGCCACCCGAGGTTGGACCACGACGGCGCCGGCGTCGGCGCCGCGGGCCACGGCGCGAGGCGGGTTCCCTGGAGGTGGCGAGGGACGGAGCAGTCCAGGCTGTGACGCGCGCCCCGGAGCCTTCTCCAAATGTCGCGCCGCCGCGCGATAGCGAGCCGAGTGAAGGCCGGCCGCACGACCAGCCACGCAGCAGACGCAAACGCCGGCGGCCTCCGCGACCGGCGGAAGCGAGCACCGCTGGAGCTGACAAGATCGGCGCAGCCTCGGCAGCCGATGGTACCGCGGGGGAAGCGCCGCGGTACCCATCCGCGCCATACAGAGGCTCACGAAGCCGCAGGGTGCGGGACCGCTCCAGCGGCGATGAACGACCGCCTGAGAAGAGATCGGTGGGCGATGAACGGCGCTCCGCTGACCGCCGTGCACGCGGCAAGGGCGCACCAAGGCGCGACGATGGACGACGGGGAAGAAACCGCGACGCGCCGAGGAAGAGACCGGAGCAACGGCTTTACGCGCTCGAGGCGGTTGTCGATCGTGGCTTCGAAGATGTAGTTGACGCGGCCGAGGACAACCTCACCCGTCGCGTCCACTGGACAATCACAAAGCGCACGGTGGCCGACCAAGAGAGCGGTAAGCCGATATCGGCCACCTATGTCCTAAAGCGCGACGGCGTCGACACGGAATTCCCCGGTCTTGGCGCCGCGCGGGCCGCTGTGAACAAAACGATCGTTCATCCCGAAAAGCTGACGTTGTCGAAGGCGGAACATGCCGCAGAGCACGCGGCTACGAAGAAGTGACGGGCTCAAAACCTCTCCGCAACCGCCGGGAAATCGGCTTCAGGGTGGGCGCAAACTGCGTTTCATGAGGAAGCACCAGCCTGCGACGCAGGAGTGGTCGACGAGAGGCTTTCTTTATGTTCCGCGAGGCCGGTGATTGTCGGGGCCTCATCCCCCGGATGGGTTTCTTGCTGCTCCTCGCCCTCGGATCGCCAGCCAGCGTCTAGCCGGCCGAAGACAAGTAAGTCTGCGCACCACGAAATCGCGGACTAGCCGTTGATGCTTGACCACGGAGGGATCGGCCCGGTTGGTCAGCGCAACGCGGCATATCCGAGCCGAGACTTTTGCACGGGGGGCCTTCAACAGGTTGCGGGACATCCAAAGGAACATTATTCCGCCAAGTGTGCTGGCCAACACCCAGCTGATCCATCCGACACCCAGGAATACGTTGATCGTCCAAGTGAGCAAGGGTAAGGGGATCGCCGCGCTTGAAGAAGAGACCCAAAAGGCATGCAAGGGCTGCCCTATCCGCGCACGATGATACAACCAGTCTGCTCCCCCGATACTCAAGGTCCCTAAGATGGCGCCGATCACCTGAACTGCTAAGATCGCCAGGATCTCTAGCATCAAGATCTCCTCGCCGGTCGACGCCACTTACCTCGTCGCCGGCTGGATATGTACCTATCAACGCTCAAAATCTGCTTTCGTCGCCAGTGCAGTTCTTCTGTATCGTGAGCACCACCAGGATTTTGACAAGTTGAGATCTATTGGGGCCGATCGATAGGACGTGCCCAGGTTTTATCTCTCATTCGTTGCAGTTTTATTGATGCGGCGGATCGCGCAGTTAGGAGAGGCGTTCGTATCACCGAGCCCAGCTGATAGCCCTCATCGCCCGCTTGGCGCAGAGGTCGTCTCATGCTCACGGCCGCTGCATCGCGATGTTCCAAGAGATGGTTGCGCGATCGTCGCTGCCGTGGGTGGCGTGTTGTGACGCCCGCAAGTGATGCGTGACCAAGAGCATGGCTTTTTCCAGTTTTTTATAGAAGTGACCCTGTGTGCCGAGGAAAGGTCGATCCCTCTCGTCGAGCGCCCGTCCCCAGGCATCAAGATTCGCGCATACGGCTAGTGCGAACGAGTCGGCCTGCGGTTCTCCCTCTTCCACCGCAACTTCCCTCGGGTGCTGGGTCGCCGGTAGCATCTGCGCCCTCGGCGGCCGAACCGGCGCCGGCGTCGAGCCGTCGCACATCCCACTGTCGTGAAGTACACGCCGCAAATAAGCCGCGACGCCGTTTACGAATTTGCCTGCAGGGCGCCCGGCCTCGACCCAACTATCCACGTTGCCCATGCCCCAATTGTAGGCGGCGATCGCATCTGGCCAGTTTTTGTACCGCCGATATAGGTGCTCCAGGTAGGCGCGCCCGATCGCGCGATTTTCCGTCGAATCAAACCTATCACCACCGCCCACATCGGCCGCCGCCGGCTCGCTGACCTGCATGGGTCCTTGCGGCCCGGACGGATCGGGACGCCACATCGTGAGATCTTTACCATGGCTGGATTCCGCGCCGTCGACCGCATAGGCTATGCGATCGAGCATCGCGCTGATACTTGGTCGGATTTTTTTGATCGCTCCCTGACCCGAACTTCTTGTCCCAATCACTGCAAACGACGGGTCGATCGGCGCTGTGCGTTCCCCAGCCTGCGCCACCGCGACAGTTTGAACGACTGACAGGGCGATCAACGTGGATCGTGCGCAACCGTTCATAGATTCTCTGTACTGGCCTGAACTTACAAGTGTACCCCAGAAGAGGATGCCAGCAAAGGAAGAAAGACATTTTTTAGCTATGGTTGAAATAATTAACCTAAATGATCAAGATGTCGACTGGGAGTCGTACTCGCCGGCGCGCCCCAAGCGTCTCAGACTCCTGCCGCTGATTTCCTAATCACAGGCCTCCCGGGGAAGCGTCCTCGTCTGCGGCTTCCTTTAGGCCGCGCGCGCCGCAGCTGTTTTACAGCACTTCGAACAGGCCGGCTGCGCCCATACCACCACCGACGCACATGGTCACGACCACCCAGCGCACACCACGCCTTTTGCCCTCGATCAGCGCATGGCCGACCATGCGTGCGCCCGACATCCCGTAGGGGTGTCCGATTGAGATCGCGCCGCCATCGACATTGTATCGCTCGGGATCGATGCCGAGCCGGTTTCGGCAATAGAGGGCCTGAACGGCAAACGCCTCATTGAGCTCCCACAAACCGATGTCATCGACCTTGAGCCCATGTTGCTGCAACAGCTTGGGTACGGCGAAGACCGGACCGATCCCCATCTCGTCAGGGGCGCATCCCGCAACCGCGATGCCGCGATAGGCACCGAGCGGCTGCAGCCCGTAGCGTTCGGCCTGCTTGGCTTCCATCAGTACCGAAGCGGAGGCGCCGTCGGAGAGCTGCGAGGCGTTGCCTGCGGTGATGAACCGGCCCTCCTTGACAGTTTGCCCGTCACGGAACACCGGCTTCAAAGCCGCTAAGCCCGCGAGGGTCGTTGAGGGCCGGTTGCCCTCGTCCTTGTCGAGGGTGACGGAGACATATGAGGTCTCACCGGTTTCGCGGTTATCGACCCGCATTACCGAAGGCATCGGAGCGATTTCCCGATCGAGCCGGCCCTCTGTCTGGGCTGACGCTGTCCGCTGCTGCGAGAGCAGCGCATATTCGTCTTGCGCCTCACGGGTGACCTGGTATCGCTCGGCGACGATTTCCGCGGTTTCGATCATCGTCATGTAAAGGTCGGGCCGCTGCTCGCTGAGCCAAGGGTCTTGCGCCCGGAATTGGTTGCGTTTGTCGTTCTGGACCAGGGAGATCGACTCGAGGCCGCCGCCTACGACAATCGTCATGCCATCATGCACGATCTCTTTTGCTGCGGTCGCGATCGCCATCAGTCCGGAAGAGCATTGCCGATCAATCGTCATCCCCGCGACAGAGACCGGCAGTCCCGCGCGGATCGCTGCTTGGCGGGCCACGTTGAAGCCGGTCGATCCCTGCTGGAGCGCCGCCCCGAGCACAACGTCCTCCACCTCGCTCGGATCGATCCCGGCACGGCGCACCGCCTCGGCGACGACGTGGCCGGCAAGTGCCTGTCCCTGCGTGTCATTGAAGGCGCCACGATAAGCTCTCCCAATCGGCGTGCGGGCGGTAGATACGATAACGGCTTCACGCATCTTTATCTCCCCTGGACGACAGCCGAACTGTGTGCGTCAGAATAGTCGAATTGCGTAGGGTCATGTAGCATTCAGTTTCCACGTCTGCGAAGGAGACAGCCATGCCTGACTATCCGCTGCTGCCCGCCGACCCGGCGAGCCTCGGTTTTGCCGCGACACCGCTGCAGCATCTCGACCGGTTGATCCGGCAGCATATCGAGGAAGGCCGCTACCCCGGCGCGCAGATCGCACTCGCGCGGCACGGTAAATTGGCGCTCTTTCGCTGCTACGGCGACGCAAAGACCGAACCACGTAATGTGCCGACAACCGATGAGACATTGTTCCTCCTTTTCAGCCAAACCAAGGTGTTAACCAGTTCGGCCGTCTGGGCATTGATCGAGGAAGGCAGGCTCTCGTTTATGGATCGGATCGCCGATCGTCTGCCAGAATTCGCTCAGCGCGGCAAAGGCGAGATCACTTTGCACCAAGTAATGACGCACCAAGGCGGCTTTCCGAGCGGAGACGTGACCAAGGCAACCTGGACCGACCACGCGCGGATGCGCGCCGAAGTCTGTGACTTCTCGCTCGACTGGACGCCAGGCACGCGGCTGCAATACCACCCGCGTGCGGCGCACCTGACCCAGGCGATGGTAATCGAAGCAGTCACCGGCCAGGATTATCGCGACGTCATTCGGGACAAGGTGTTGGTGCCACTCGGTCTAGCCGATGACATTTTCGTCGGCGTACCGGCCAGCGAGCACGAACGCTGCGCCGACACTTATGCGGCTGAGCCGCGCGACAATTCGGCGGAGTTCAAGGCCGCCGGGATGCCGAGCGGCGGTGGCTACGCGACCGCTCGCGGGATGGCGGCGTTCTATCAGATGCTGCTCGGCCGCGGCCGGCTCGGTGATGTGCGGCTGCTATCGCCGCGGTTGATCGCCTATGTCACGCGCAGCCACACCGGAGAGCGGGGCGACGACGCGATGGGCGGCATTCCGATGCATCGCGGGCTCGGTCCACATGTGCGCGGCGAGAGTGACCGGATCCGCGGTCTCGGCACGATCGGTGCGCCCGAAACCTTTGGCCACGGCGGTGCAGGAACCTCCTATTCCTGGGCGGATCCGACAAGTGGGGTGTCGTTCACCTACATCACCAACGGCATGTCGCCCGATCCCTGGCATACCGCGCGCCTCGATCGTGTCGCCAACCTCGTCCACGCTGCGATCGACTGACGGGTTGACATGGCGCCGCGCGTTGATCCCGTCCGCTCGGACGAAGAACTGCCGGCACGCGCCGATGTCGTCATCATCGGCGGCGGGATCATCGGCACCAGCGCGACGCTTTTCCTCGCGCAAAAGGGGGTCCGGGTCGTCCTCTGCGAGAAGGGGCACGTCGCCGGCGAGCAGTCGAGCCGCAATTGGGGCTGGTGTCGCAAGATGGGACGTGATCCACGCGAGCTCCCCTTGATCATCGAGAGCCTAGGGTTGTGGCAGGGCATGAACGAGATGGTCGAGGCCGAGACCGGCTTTCGCCAAGCCGGGATCATGTATCTGGCCGAGACGCAAGCCGAACTGGGGCAGCTCGAGGCTTGGCTGGAACATGCCCGCCAATATCAGCTGGATACGCGCATCATTAGTCGGAACCAAGCGGCCGAGCTGATGCCGGGCCTAACCGGGAGCTGGACCGGCGCACTCTATACCGCCAGCGACGGCAAGGCCGAGCCGCAACGGGCAGCACCGGCGATCGCCGAGGCGGCGCGTCGGCATCGCGCTGCGATCGTCACCCAATGCGCGGTACGCGGCATCGAGACCGCGGGCGGACGCGTGTCGGGTGCTGTCACCGAAAAGGGCCGTATCGCCTGCGATACCGTCGTGCTAACCGGCGGCGCGTGGTGCCGCCTGTTTTGCGGTAACCTCGGCATCGAGCTGCCGCAGCTCAAAGTTCTGGCAACGGTTATGCGGACCGAGCCGCTCGAAGGCGGCCCGGAGATCTCCGCGTCGGGCGGCCTCTTCGGCTTTCGCAAGCGGATGGACGGCGGCTACACCGTCGCGACCTTGGGGGTTCGCACGATCGACCTTGTTCCGGATCACTTCCGTCTGTTCTTCGATTACCTTCCGGCGGCGCGATTGCATTGGAAGAAGCTGAGGTTCCGGGTTGGCAACCGCTGGGTAGAGGAGTGGCGCATCCCTCGGCGCTGGGGTCTCGACGACGCTTCGCCGTTCGAGGCGGTGCGTGTGCTCGATCCCGAACCCGACCGATTTGTTGTCGATCGCGCACGTGCCGCCACTGCCGAGGCCTTTCCGGTATTCCGTCACGCGGTCGTCGCCGAAAGCTGGGGCGGCATGATCGATGTCATGCCGGATGCCATACCGGTAATCTCGCCCGTCGAGACCTTACCCGGCTTCTTCATCGCGACTGGGTTTTCCGGCCACGGTTTCGGCATCGGTCCGGGGGCCGGCAAATTGGTGGCGGACATGGTAGCCGGTGACCCGACCCTGGTGGATCCGACACCCTTCCGCCTCTCGCGCTTCACCGACGGCTCAAACCCGCTGCCGCACCCGCTGGCGAGCTGATGTGACCGAGGCGGGCCGAGTGAATATCAGGAGCACGATATTATGATCACCGCGATCGTTCAGTATCGGCTGCCGCCGAGCATCGGCCAAGCCGCCTGCGCCGAGCATTTCCGCAGGATTGCCCCCGGCTTTCGCGATGTGCCGGGGCTGATTCGCAAGCAGTTCATCTATGCTGAGGATGGCTGGGCGGGTGGCGTCTATCTCTGGCAGAGCCGCGCCCACGCCGAAGCCTTCTACTCCGGCCCCTGGCTCACGGGTATCCGCGAGCGCTTCGGCATGGACCCCGAAATCCGCTACTTCCACACCGCCGCGGTCACCGACAATTCCGTCGACGCTGTGCTGCTGCCCACCGCGGCGGAGTAAACTGGCCGTCGTCGCCGGCATCGGCTTGCTTTAGCCAGTTGACGCCTATATAAGGCGCGGCTCCAACGGATATTGAAATGCCTAAGCTCAAAACGAAGAGCGGTGCCAAGAAGCGCTTTGGCCGTACCGCGTCCGGCAAGATCACGATGAATGTCGCGCACAAGCGCCATCGTCTGATCAGCAAGCCCAAGCAGATGAAGCGCAAGGCGCGCGGCAAGGTTACCCTCCAGCCGGGCGACGCCAAGCTCGTCTTGACCTACATGCCCTATCTGCGAGGCTGAGCCATGGCCCGGGTCAAGCGCGGGACGACGACCCACGCCCGCCACAAGAAGATTCTCGATCTGGCCAAGGGCTACCGCGGCCGCGGCAGCACCGCCTACCGCATCGCGATCGAAAAAGTCGAAAAGGCGCTGCGCTACGCCTATCGCGATCGGCGCAATCGCAAGCGCGACTTCCGCGCCTTGTGGATCCAGCGGATCAACGCCGGCGCGCGAGAACACGGCCTGACCTACTCGCAGTTCATGCATGGGATCAAGCTGGCCGGCCTCGATCTCGACCGCAAGGTGCTGTCCGATATCGCGATCCGCGAGCCCGAAGCGTTCCAGGCGATCGCGGTTACGGCGCGGGCGGCGCTGGGCGCTGCACCAATCACCGCGGCCGCCGAGTGATGACTTCCCGGATCCGGCGATTTAGCGGCGGTTACGAACGCTAATTCGCGGCGTACCGGCGTTAAATCGAGGAGGGGCCGCATCGATCGGCCCTTTTTTGTTGCAGGATTTGCTTATGGAAAATCTCGGCGAGGTGGTGAAGGAGATTGCGACCGCGATATCCCCGGCAGCGCTCGAAACAATCCGCGTCAAGGTACTCGGCCGGCGTGGTTCGTTGACTCTGGCGATGCGAGAGCTCGGCAAGCTCAATCCGGAGGAGCGGCGGCGCGCCGGGGCCGCGTTGAACCTCGCAAAGGATGAGATTACGGCGGCACTCGCTGAGGCGACAGCACGGCTCGGCCGCTCTGCACTCGAGGAACAACTCGCCCAAGAGCGTGCCGATGTCACCCTCCCTGTGCCGTTCGCCAGAACGGGGCGTATCCAGCCGATCAGCCAGACCATCGACGAAATCGTTGCGATCTTTGGCGAGATGGGGTTCGCATTCGCCGAAGGGCCGCATATCGAGGAAGATTTCTACAACTTTACCGCCCTCAACATTCCGCCCGAGCACCCGGCGCGACAGGAGCACGACACGTTTTACCTGCCGGAGCGGCCGGACGGCACAAGGCTCGTGCTGCGCACTCACACCTCAACGGTGCAGATCCGCACGATGCTGGCACAAGAGCCGCCGATCCGCATTATCGTGCCCGGGCGAACTTTCCGCTGCGACCACGACGCGACACATTCGCCGATGTTTCATCAGGTCGAAGGGCTGGTCATCGACCGGTCGACCCATATGGGGCATCTGAAGGGCTGCCTGATCGAGTTCCTGCGCGCTTATTTGGGGCTCGACGACCTGCCGGTCCGCTTTCGCCCGAGCTACTTCCCGTTTACGGAGCCCTCGGCCGAGGTCGATATCGGTTGCTCGCGCAAAGGCGGCGAGCTGAAGATCGGCGCTGGCGGCGAGTGGCTCGAAATCCTCGGCAGCGGCATGGTCCACCCACAGGTGCTGAAGAACTGCGGCATCGACCCGGCGGAGTATCAGGGCTTTGCGTTCGGCATGGGGATCGAGCGCATTGCGATGCTGAAATATGGCATCCCCGATGTGCGGGCCTTCTACGAGTCGGATTTGCGCTGGCTGCGGCATTACGGGTTTTTGCCGCTCGACATCCCCTCGCTCGTTCGCGGCCCGCTCTTGGGAGGTGCCGCGGCGTGAAGACGACCATCGGCTGGCTCAAGACCCATCTCGACACCGACGCCCCGCTCGGTACAATCGTCGACCGGCTCGTCATGCTCGGCCACGACGTCGAAGGCGTCGAGAATCGGGCGGAGGCACTCGCGCCCTTCACCATAGCGTCGGTCCTGTCGGCCGAACGTCATCCCAACGCCGACCGGCTTAAGGTCTGCCTCGTCGACACTGGTCAGGGACAGGTCCAGGTCGTCTGCGGTGCGCCCAACGCCCATACCGGAATGAGGGGCGTGTTTGCGCCGGCCGGTACCGTCATTCCGCGCACCGGCTCCATATTGCGGGAGACCGTGATCCGCGGTGTCGCCTCGCGCGGCATGCTGTGCTCGGCCTATGAGCTTTGTCTCGGCGAGGATCACGAAGGGATCATCGAATTGCCGGAGGACGCGCCGGTCGGGGCGCAATATGCGAGCTATGCCGGGCTCGGGGATACCGTCCTCGACATCAAGGTGACGCCGAACCGCGCCGACTGCCTAGGCGTGCGCGGCGTCGCCCGCGATCTAGCGGCTTCCAGGCTTGGGAGTCTGAAGCCGCTCGACGCGACCCCGGTTCCGGGCTGCTTTCGTTCGCCGATCGGCATCCATGTAGAAGACCGCTCGGCGTGTCCGCTGTTCCTCGGGCGGCATCTGCGCGGCGTTCGCAACGCGCCGAGCCCCGATTGGCTGCGCCGCCGGCTCGAGGCGATCGGGCTGCGGCCGATTTCGGCGCTCGTCGACATCACCAATTTCCTGACCTTCGACGTAAACCGGCCGCTCCACGTCTTCGACGTCGGTCGCCTCGCGGGCGATTTGACCGTGCGCTTCGCGCGGCATGGCGAGACCTTGCCCGCCCTCAACGGTCAGGAATACGCGCTCGATGCCGAAATGACCGCAATTGCCGACGAGGCCGGGGTGCAGAGCCTCGGCGGCGTGATCGGCGGCGAGGCCACCGGCTGCACCGAGGCGACTACTGAGGTTTTGATCGAGGCGGCACTGTTCGACCCGGTGCGCACCGCGGCGACCGGCCGTAAGCTCAATATCTCGAGCGACGCGCGCTATCGTTTCGAGCGTGGGCTCGACCCGGCCTTCGTCAGGGACGGGCTTGAAATCGCCACCCGCCTGATGCTCGACCTCTGCGGTGGCCAGGCGTCCGAGATCGTGACGGCCGGTGCTGTCCCGGATTGGCGACGCCGCTATGCGCTGCGTCTCGAGCGGCCGGCGACCCTCGGCGGGCTCGACGTGCCGCCGGGGGAGAGTGCAGCGATCCTGACCGCGCTCGGCTTTGCGGTCGAGCGCCTGGCGGACGGAGACCTCGTGGCCGAGCCGCCTTCCTGGCGCGGCGACATCGAGGGCGAAGCCGATCTCGTCGAGGAAGTCCTCAGGGTCAAGGGATACGACCAGATCGCGGCGGTGCCGCTCGACCGCGATACGGCGTTGGCGCGTCCGTCTCTGACCCCGGCGCAACGACGCGCGGAACTCGTACGTCGTACGCTGGCCGCCCGCGGCCTAATCGAGGCAGTGACGTTCTCGTTCATCTCGACGCGCGAGGCCGAGCTGTTCGGCGGCGCGAAGCCGGAGTTGCGGCTTGTCAACCCGATCAGCGCCGATCTCGACGCAATGCGGCCTTCGCTGCTGCCCGGGCTCGTGTCGGCCGCCCGGCGGAACGCCGATCGCGGGTATCCTGACGCGGCATTGTTCGAGGTCGGTGCGCTCTATCGCGACGATACGCCGGCCGGCCAAGCCCTGGCGGCGGCTGGGGTGCGCGCCGGGCATACCGGCCCCAAACACTGGCGCGAGAAGGGACGCGAGGTAGATCTATACGACGTCAAGAGCGATGCGCTTGCCGCACTCGCTGCGATGGGAGCCCCCGCCGACAGCATCCAGGCCTCGGCAGATCCACCCGGCTGGTACCATCCCGGGCGGGCCGGCAGTCTGCGGCTAGGGCCGAAGCTGCTCGGCGCCTTTGGCGAATTGCATCCGGCTGTCATCGAGGCGCTTGATGCGCGGGCGCCGCTCGCCGGCTTCGAGGTTTTTCTCGACGCGGCGCCCGAGCCGCGCTTGAGCCGCGCCAAGCCACCAGTGCATCTCTCGGTGTTCCAGCCGATCGAGCGCGACTTCGCCTTTGTCGTCGACCGCGGGCTGCCAGCCGAGACGTTGTTGCGCGCCGCCCGCGGCATCGATCGCAAGCTCGTTAGCGAGATTCGGCTCTTCGACGTTTACGAAGGCGCCGAACTACCGCACGGAGTGAAGTCGCTCGCGATTACAGCGGTGCTGCAGCCGCAGGAGCGCACCCTGACCGACGCCGAGATCGAAGACTTCTCGAAGCGGCTGATCGCGCAGGTCGAAAAGGCCACCGGCGGACAGCTCCGCGGCTGACCGAAGCGAACCCTCCCGGCAGCTCGGTTGCCACCCTGTTACCGGGCGGAAAACAGGGCAAAAATTTAATCCACGACCGTTTCATCGCCAATTTGACAATCAAATCTTAACGCTACGTGTTTAGCCCGGGGCAACAAACAGGGTGTGTTTTGCGGCTATCAGGGGAAGAGCAGGGTGGCCGAAACGGCGCGGTCGGCGCCGCCGTGCAGTGCCCCTTAGCGATCCTTTCACACGGTACGCGGCAATCTTGGCGCGAAGATGACCGCGTGCCTCAGGCGAACCAGCAGCGGGAACGGGGCGACGTGGAGGCTACGATCCCTTCGGGCGCCAGGCGGCGGCTTCGCGGGCTATTCGAACGGCTATCTCCGGCGGCAGCGCGCGCGCAAGCGAACCACGTCGGGCACGCGCAATCGCCGCTTCCATCGTGTAACCTGCCGCCTCGAACAGGTTGGTCTCAATCGCGCGGTGGAAGAGGGCCCTTTCGAGATTTTGCGGCAGCTGATCGCCGCCGATCTCATAGAGCTCGGCCAGCCGCTGGTGTGAAAAAGGGTCGCTATGATCGGCACCACGCTTGAACCACCTTACCGCCTCGACGCGATCCATCCCGGTCCCGATACCGTCCCAGTAGAGACGGCCTTCATCAGAAAATGCTGGGGCATATCCGCCTTCAGCGGCCTGCCGGTAGAGACGCAGCGCTTGCGCGTCATCCTTGGCGACGCCGATTGCGTTTTTGTATAGATCGCCGAGAGTGTCCTCGGCAGCCGGATAGCTCTTCTCCGCTGCGGCGCGAATGAGGGCCGCCGCCTCGTCCCGTTCATCCGCGCGAAGGAGTGCCCGCCCGAGCTGATAGCTAAGGCGCAGCTCCCCGGGCGCCGCCTCGGCCGCCGTTCGGCAGGCTGAAACCGCCTTCTCGGCATCGATATTGCTGAACGGCACCCCAGGCGCGCCTTTATGCGGATCGAACGGATCACCGGCCAACCGGTCGCACATCGAGCCGGGGTCGTCGGTGGTGGCGGTCACGTGTTCCTGACCGGGCCCAGTGTCGGCTTCGATCAGGAACAACGATGCTCGTTCGTCTTTCGACAAATCGCGCAAAGCTGCGATTTGCGCGTAAGCTACCGTGTCCACGGTAAGCAACGGCCATCTATCCCACAGCCGCGCGGTGGTGTCCGAGGAGGCAGTCAACACCCGCGTCCGGTCCGGGCTGAATGCGGCGCTGTTGACCCTCTGCGTATGCCCCTGCAGCACGGCGAGCGAGGCGCCGGTCGTCACATCCCATAGCCGCGCGGTGTTGTCCCAGGAGGCGGTCACCACCCGCGCCCCATCCGGGCTGAACGCAGCGCTGGCGACGGTCTGCGTATGACCCTGCAGCACGGCGAGCGAGGCGCCGGTCGTCACATCCCACAGCCGCGCGGTGTTGTCCGAGCAGGCGGTCACGACCCACGCCCCGTCCGGGCTGAACGCAGCGCTGGTGAGCGTCTGCGTGTGCCCCTGCAGCACGGCGAGCGAGGCGCCGGTCGCCACATCCCACAGCCGCGCGGTGTTGTCCGAGCAGGCGGTCACCACCCGCGCCCCGTCCGGGCTGAATGCGGCGCTGCTGACCCCCCGCGTGTGCCCCTGGAGCACGGCGAGCGCGGCGCCGGTCGCCACATCCCACAGCCGCGCGGTGTAGTCCAGGGAGGCGGTCACCACCCGCGCCCCGTCCGGGCTGAACGCGGCGCTGAGCCTCTGCAGCACAGCGCGTTGTCGGTCACGGGAGCGGGCGTCCGCCAGCACAGAGACGGCAGGAAACCAGATAGGTCGATCCGGCGCGCTCAGATCGTCTGGCAGGGCGGCCATGGCGATCGCTTTAGCGGTCTCTAGGTGCTCGTCGCGGAGCGCCTCGCGTGCTCTCTCGGTCAGGAAACGCGACTGGTGCAGCTGCGCTTCGGCAAGGCGCTCGGCAAGCCGGTTCGCAGCAGCAGCCCGCTCCTTGGCAGCTTCGCGAGAGAGGCGGTCGCGCCGCTCTTGGCTCTCGTCGAGAAAACGCATCGCTATTGCGAAATCACCGCCATAACGCGCGGCCCACTGAGCTGTCGGGCGTTCGCGCGAGCGCCAATCCAGCGCGACGTCGAGATCGATGCCATCCAGGAATTCCGCTGTGCGGGCGCTCCACCGCTGTGCGCGGCGCTCATTATCGCGGTAGTGGTCCGCAGAGGCAGCCTCGACCTGTACCCAGTCTCTTAGCTTCTGCCACTGTCGGATCAGGCTCTCATGACTGATATCGAGGACGGTGTCTGGGGCCAGCGGCCGTTCCAGCGCCGGCATCAATAGGCTGCGGCCCAGCGCGCGGAACGGGTCGGCGGCCGCCGCGATTTCGTCGAGGGGTTTGCCCGTGACTTCAATGACCTCTGCGACCTCGGCGAGGCGGCGCACTGCACTCTCGCCTTCGCCCTCGGTCAGCAGGCAGAACAGGCGACGCGCAGTGTCGGCGCGTTCGGCAACATCGCGCGTGATTTCGGCGAAAATCTCATCGGCGTGGCGAGAGAGGCTGCCCTTGATGCCGCCCTCCGCGTCGTAGTCGTCGAGGTGCAAATGTGGGGCATTCGGGGCACGCGCTCTCGCTAGCTGTCGTTTCCAAGAAGGTTGTTCAGTCGATCAGGCAAGGGTTCCTCCTTGAGCGAGTGTGGCCGCAGCGGCGGGCCGCCGCAAGGACGCTGCGCGCCGGCTGCCGCCGGTCGCCGTTGGCG
>Ga0306922_10000936_pt1 | contig 25424 bp, 22 predicted proteins | sample sta12Cox44000082_FD_203758 | JGI IMG/M metagenome (GOLD analysis project Ga0306922, IMG submission 203758) | Lab enrichment of tropical soil microbial communities from Luquillo Experimental Forest, Puerto Rico - statoxic.12C.oxic.44.000.082 (v2)... | ecosystem: Environmental > Terrestrial >... | reverse complement strand
TTTGTATTTAACGCCACGAGCCTGCAGACGGGAGTGCTGTGGCGCTTCTCGAAGCCGTTTATGGGTGATTTCAAAGTTGGCCTGGTAATGAAGCCTGATGTCGAGCTTGCGACTGCGGTCGCAGCGTCGTCGGCGTTTCCTCCCGTGCTGGCGCCTTGCGTGCTGCATCTCGATCCGAACAGTTTCGATCCCAACCTGCAGCCGCCACCGATTATTACCAATCCTGACTTTCGCAAGAAGATGGTACTGGCCGATGGTGGCGTCTATGACAATCTCGGTCTCGAAACGGCCTGGAAGCAGAACAAGACCATCCTGGTCAGCGACGGCGGAGGCTTACTCGCGGCCGAAGCCGATCCTGCAGAAGACTGGTTGGGCATGACGAATCGCGTGCTATCGGTCATCTACAACCAGGTGGGAGCGTTGCGAAAGCGCGCTGTGATCGAGTTCTTCTGCAACCACGTCCGCGACGGTTCCTATTGGGGCATTGGCACCGATATTCGGAATTACCAATTACCGACTGCCTTGGTGTGCCCGATCGACGTCACCACCAAGCTGGCGCAGACAGCAACGCGGTTGACGGCCTTAGACACTGCGCTGCAGGAGCAATTGATCGACTGGGGCTATGCGGCTTGCGATGCCGCGATGCGCCGCTGGGTCGTGCCCGACGCTGCTGCTCCACCGCAATCACCGTACGGGACGTTCAAGAAGCCATAGCTGGAGCCGTACCAGGAGAGAATGCTGCAGTAACCCGTGACAAAAAGACCCGCTCAAGCAAAAGCGGTTGAGTGAAGGATCAGTCCATATCACGGTAAGACATATGGGTGCCAGGCGAGTTGGGCGGGCCCCGTCCTTCTTCGCACGCAACCATCTCATGATGTTGCAGCGTCGAACTAGCAGTTACTCTACGCCTGCGGACTGGGGATTAACTCTTCAGTCACCATCTGCAAGGTTGCTGTTTCGTGGTTCCTCGTGTAATAGGATGAAAGGGAATGAGAACAGTCCGGCCTCGCACGTTGACTGCATTACTGGTCGTTTTACATTACCACGCTGTGGCCACGCACTTCTGCGCATTGTTCAACGGAAGGCGCCACTTCTTCTGAAGTCAAACTCATCGGCGCCATAGTTCAGAGAGAGAACACGATGCGAGCTACTGAAAAAGCCGTCGCCATCATGATTGTGGCGCTATCAGTCTGGGCCATTTTGATGCGGGTAACCACCAACTTCGTGGGACCTGAGCCCAATCGCATCCTGCGCGTGGAGCTTGGTTCCGATGCTGCCTCTCTCAACCAGGCAGTTCGGGGGAACGGCCCTCGCGATACTGAAGGCGTGACCCACAACATCCAGATGGTGGTGCGCAACACGTACATGGATTTTGTCTTCATTCTTCTCTATTGGCTCACTTTTCTTTCGCTTGCCGTTCTCGCTGGACGAATGGGCCGGCGCCTTCTCGCTACCTGTTCGGGCTTATGCATCAATGTCGCGGCGTTAAGCAATCTCTTTGAGAACGGCGCGATCCTCACCGCTATGCGGGTCAAGTCATTCACCGACCCGGTTGCCGTCGATATTTCCGAGTTTTCGCAGTGGAAGTGGACCTTCTTCTTCCTGGCGTCGCTTTTCCTCGGTTTGGCGATCGCCGTGAACCATCACGTTTCAACGATGAGACGCGCCTCGGGCGGAATCTTCATCGCGGCCGGGCTGGTGGGAATTCTAGGGATATCGCGTTATCGCGTTTCGCTCGATTTCGCGATGTGGCTGATGAACTTCGGAGTGCTGCTGTTTGCCGCGGCTCTGCTGCTCACCTTGTGGAAGCTCTATCTTTCGATAAAAGAACTCAATCATGTCGAACAGGTGAACCACATGCACGTACACTCACATGCATGAGTGGCATGAAACGGGTTCTCGTCGCAACGTCGAATGCAGGTAAGATTCGTGACTTGGTTGGAGCCGCCAAGGCTCACGGCATTGCGATCGCGACCTTGCCCGACTTCGCTTCGCTTGCTACGGTGATCGAAGACGGCCCAAGCTTCGAGGCCAATGCCCGCAAGAAAGCCGAACACTACAGCCATTATTGCCAAGGTGAACTGGTCATTGCCGACGATTCCGGCCTTGAGGTTGATGCCCTAAAGGGTGCGCCCGGCGTACGCTCCGCCCGCTACGCTGCCGATGAGCACGATTCCCATGAGCACGCCCGAAATTCCGATGACGCAGCCAACAACGCGCGTCTGCTGCGCGAACTGCACGATGTTCCGGAGGAGTTTCGCAACGGGCGATTTGTCTGCGTGATAGCCGTTGCCCGCAATGGACACACGCTGGCGACGTTTGAAGGACGCGCTGAGGGCCTCATCCTGCACGCGCCAAGGGGATCCAACGGCTTCGGATATGACCCGCTGTTCTTCTCTCCCCAGATCGAGAAGACCTTCGCCGAGCTCACGGCGGAAGAGAAGGCCAAATACAGTCACCGTGGCGCTGCCTTTCGGCGGTTCCTGGAGTGGGCCGATCACATGGAAGACCTCCATCCTCACAACCCCCAGTGACGTGCGTCACCACGCGTTGGGCAGCCCCGTCCGCTATTCTGAGGGAGTGTGCGAAATGTGTGGCATTTTTCACAACCCAGAGAGAGACGGAGGCACGGGGCAGTTTCTTTGAGCTGTTTTCTCAGTGTCTCTGTGCCTCCGTGGTAGATCGTCCGTGGCAGATCGATGGTTTCGTGTTTCCTTGACTTGCACAGTTTGCGAATTTGATAATTAAAAGTTCGCCTTCATCTCCCGCGAATCATAAGGAGTCGGCGTCGTGGCATCATCCGCCAATCCTATTAGCAAGAACACTATTCAGGTAGCCAAGGGCGTTCCGTCGCTTCGTGCTGGTGAGGGTAACTCCTTTCTGTTGCGCAGGTTGCATTCGTTGACCGGCATCATTCCCATCGGCGCATTCCTGATCGAGCATTTCATCTCCAACTCGGAGGCGACCAAGGGCGCGCTGGCCTATAACGACCAGGTGAAGTTCCTCACCGGCCTACCGTTCGTCTCGGTGCTGGAGTGGGGCTTCATCTTTCTGCCGCTGCTCTATCACTCGCTCTACGGCTTCTACATCTGGTACCGCGGCGACTCAAACGTGGGCGAGTATCCCTGGTCTGGCAACTGGCTCTACACCGCGCAGCGTTGGACAGGCGCCATCGCCTTTGTGTACATCGTGTACCACACCTATACCATGCGGTTCAGCGGTGTGCACCTTATGGGCGGAGGTTACAACAACGCCTTTTGGAAAGTGCAGCACGAATTTCAGAACCCGTGGGCGATCGCCGCATACGTCATAGGAATCATTGCGGCATCGTGGCACTTCTCTTACGGGGTGTGGCTGTTTGCCGCCAAGTGGGGCATCACGGTGGGCGAGCATGCTCGTAAGCGCTTCGGTTACTTGTGCCTCGGCCTTGCAATCGCCCTGATCGCCATCGGCCTCATCACGATCCGGGCGTTTGTGAGTGCACCGCTGGTTCCGGGACCGAGTCCCGAGCAGTCGTACGAAAGTACGCAGTTACGTTAGTCCCGGCGGCCACGGCCGCCGAATTTTTGTTGCGTGAAGATCTTCATTCTTATGGCTCATCCTAAGATCATTGTTGTGGGTGGTGGACTTGCCGGACTGTCGGCCGCCATCAAAATCGCCGAGATGGGAGGTCATGTCGACCTCTTCTCCATCGTCCCGGTCAAGCGGTCTCACTCGGTTTGCGCACAGGGTGGCATCAACGCCGCCAAGAACCTCAAGGGCGAGGGCGACTCCACCTGGCAGCACTTTGACGACACGGTCTACGGCGGCGACTTCCTCGCCAACCAGCCGCCCGTGAAGGCGATGTGCGACATGGCGCCCGGCATTATCGACCTACTCGACCGCATGGGTGTGCCCTTCAACCGCACCGCCGAAGGCGTACTTGACTTCCGCCGGTTCGGCGGGACACTCTATAACCGCACCGCTTTCGCCGGAGCCACCACCGGCCAGCAGCTTCTCTACGCGCTCGACGAGCAAGTGCGCCGCTACGAGGCCGAGGGCAAAGTCACTAAGTACGAAGGTTGGGAATTCCTCTCCGCCGTTCTCGACGACCGTCGGGTGTGCCGCGGTATCTGCGCCATGGATCTGCGTGGCATGGAGGTCGTGACCTTCCCGGCCGAAGCGGTCATCATCGCTACCGGCGGCATCGGAGCCATCTTCGGCAAGTCCACCAACTCGGTGGTCTGCACCGGATCGGCACAGTCGGCCCTTTATCAGCAGGGCGCGTATTACGCTAACGGTGAGTTCATTCAGGTTCACCCCACGTCGATCCCCGGCGAAGACAAGCTTCGGCTGATGTCTGAGTCGGCCCGCGGCGAAGGTGGACGCGTGTGGGTTCCACGCAACCCCGGCGATAAGCGCGACTTCAAGAGCATTCCTGAAAGCGAGCGCTGGTACTTCCTGGAAGAGTGGTACCCCAAGTACGGCAACTTGGTGCCGCGCGACGTTGCCACGCGCGCCATCCACAAAGTCGTCTACGAATACAACCTCGGCATCGACGGACAGCCAATGGTGTACCTCGACCTGACGCACATCGATCGCGCCACGCTCGATCGCAAGCTCGAAGGCATCCTCGAGATTTACGAGAAGTTCGTTGGCGATGACCCGCGTGACGTGCCCATGAAGATTTTCCCGGGTATGCACTACACCATGGGCGGTCTATGGGTTGACTTCGATCAGCGAACCAACATTGAAGGTCTCTATGCCTGCGGTGAGTGCGACTATTCGATCCATGGCGCCAACCGGCTGGGTGCAAACTCGCTCATGTCGTGCATCTATGGCGGATTCATCTCCGGGCCGCACGCTGTGAATTACGCCCGCGGGGTACACAAGAGCGGCCACAATCCTGCACCGCACCTGTACGAATCCGAAGAGAAGCGGCAAGAAGAAATCAACAGCCGCCTCATGAACAACGACGGAACCGAGAATCCGTTCCTGCTGTGGCGCGAGCTGGGCGACATCATGACCAAGAATTGCACGGTCATTCGCTACAACAAGAATTTGCAAGAAACAGACGCGAAGCTCGTCGAGTTACTGGAACGCTATCGCCACGTCAACTTGAGCGATCGCACTATGTGGGCCAACACCTCGTTCGTCTTCGCCCGCCAGCTGTACAACATGCTGCAATTGGCGCGTGTCATTGCCCAAGGCGCGGCCATTCGTAACGAGTCCCGTGGCGCGCACTATAAGCCTGATTTTCCTGACCGCGACGACGCCAACTTCCTTAAGACGACGAAGGCATTCTTCGCGGCTGATGCCGACGAACCTCGCTTTGAATTCGAGGCCGTCGATACTTCGTTGATTGTGCCCCGTCCGCGACGCTACGATGCAGCAAGCTAGTGGTTAGTGGATGGTGGTTAGTGACTAGATTTGGATCGTGCAGCGTTACGTATCTTGTCCGAAGCATTGCGTTTTAGCTGAGAGCTGACGGCTGACAGCCGTTTCGCGCAAGACCGAATATCGACATACAAACATGGCTACGAACGGTAACACTGTCATCATCAAGATCAAGCGCCAGGACAACCCGAACTCCAAGCCTTACTGGGAGGAGTTCGAACTCGCCTACCGCCCCGGCATGAACGTCACGTCTTCCCTGATGGACATCGCCGCCAACCCCGTCACCAGGCAGGGCAAGGTGACCACGCCGGTGACCTACGACTCGAACTGCCTGGAAGAGGTCTGTGGATCGTGCGCCATGCTCATCAACGGCCGCGCCCGCATGGCCTGCTCGGCGCTGATCGACAAGCTCAAACAACCCATTCGCCTGGAGCCATTCTCCAAGTTCCCCGTTGTACGTGATCTCTCCGTCGATCGTAGCGTGCTGTTTGAGAACCTGAAGAAAGTCAAGGCGTGGGTTCCGACCGATGGCACCTACGATCTCGGCTCCGGCCCACGCCAGTCTGCCGAGCAACAGGAAGTCAACTATCCTCTCTCACGTTGCATTTCATGCTGCTGCTGCATGGAAGCCTGCCCACAGTTCAACGACAAAACCGGCTTCGTCGGCGCAGCGGCCATCTCGCAGGTGCGCTTGTTCAATAACCATCCAACCGGCAAAGCGCTGAAGGTCGAACGTCTCAAGGCGCTGATGGGCGACGGCGGCATCCAGGAGTGCGGCTACGCACAGAACTGCGTCGAAGTCTGCCCAAAGGACATCCCGCTGACCAAGTCGATCGCCGACGTCGGGGGACAGGTGATGTGGCAGGCGGTGAAGGATTTGTTCCGATCGTAAGAGTTTCCGCATTGGCTACCAGGTTTGCCCCACGTATTTGGACGCTAACCTGGAACCGTCTCGCCATCATTTACAATCGTCCCGAATCTTCCTCATCGGAGCTTGCCGACTTGATCCCCCGTTTCCGGGTTGCTCTTGCCGTAGTAACTCTGTCCGTCGTCGCAATTTCCCAAACCACAACCCCATCGCCGACTGAAAAGCCAAAGGCGCACGGCATCACTGTCGGTCCGCAAGGCGTGTCCACCGGTTGGCAAGCCATCCACTCCTCTGCCCTCGTGGTCGACACCCACGCCGACACGCCCGGCCGTTTCGTCGACGAGAAGTTCGACCTTTCCCAAGACGCCGGCAAGGGCTACATGGACTTCAACAAGATCAAGGTCGGCAATCTGGGCGCGGAGTTCTTCTCGATCTGGGTCGATCCCAGAGCGTTCAAAGGCCAGGAAATCAAGCGGGCGCTCGACATGATCGATTCCGTATACGAGCAGGCGCGCCGTCATCCCGACAAAATGATGATGGCCTTCAGCCCACAGGACATCTACGCTGCACACCGACAGCACAAACTCGCGGCGCTGATGGGGGTTGAGGGCGGACACGCCATTCAGGGGGACATCCGAGTGCTGCGCGATTACTATCGTCTCGGCGTTCGCTACATGACCCTGACCTGGTCGAACACCAACGAGCTTGGCGACTCAAGTGGGGACCTCAATAATAAAGACGTGGAGCACCACGATGGCATCACGGACTTCGGCCGCCAGGTTGTGCGAGAGATGAACCGCATGGGGATGATCGTCGACATTTCGCACGTTGCCGACCGCACCATGTTCCAAGCTCTTGCAACCAGCCGCGCGCCAGTGATCGCATCGCACTCGTCGGCAAGAGCGCTGACGAATGTCCCGCGCAACATGACCGACGACATGCTGGTTGCGCTTGCCCGCCAGGGCGGAGTTGCCCAAGTCAACTTCTACTGCGGGTTCATCTCGCAGAAATGGGTCGATCAATCGAAGAAGCTTGCGGAAGAAAAAGATCCGGACTATGAGCGCGTGCAGACACTCTTCATGTCGCAACGCACTCCGCAGATGACGCAAGAACTGTACGAGGCAGAGATCACACTTCAGAAGAAGCTGCCGCGGCCGCCGCTTAGCGACCTGATCGACCACATCGACCACATGGTGAAGATCGCTGGCGTCGATCATGTGGGCATCGGATCCGACTTCGACGGCATCGACTGTTCGCCGGCGGGCATCGACTCGGTCGCCGACCTGCCGAAGATCACGCGGGCGCTGTACGAGCGTGGCTACCAGGCCGCGGACATCCAGAAGATTCTCGGAGGCAACTTGATGCGCGTCTTCGCTGAGGTTGAGAAGACCGCGAAAGTTATACAGGCTGAGCAGGCCCATCAAGACACGCGTCCTGAACTAGCGCCAACTGCACAGCCGCAACCATGAAGGCTTGTGGACAGCCGGGAAACGCTTCATGTTGGGAGGAACCATGCGCAACTTTCTAACCGCCATACTTGCACTCGTCATTTCTGGCTTGGCCGCTGCACAAACCAGCAGTAGCGCGCCGAAGCCCTCGACCGCCAAGCCTGCTACCCCCGCTGCATCGCAGCCCGTGCAGGCCATTTTCGAAACGACACTGGGCAACATTAACTGCACGCTCTTTCCCGACAAGGCGCCCGTCACCGTCGACAACTTCATCGGCCTGGCCACCGGCACGAAGGACTGGAAGAATCCTTCCAGCGGCGCGACCATGCATAACAAGCCGCTCTATGACGGAACGGTTTTTCATCGCGTAATACCCAATTTCATGATCCAAGGAGGCGATCCGCTGGGCAACGGAACCGGCGGTCCCGGCTACAGCTTCCGCGACGAACGGAGCGACTTAACCTTCAACGTTGCCGGACGCCTTGCTATGGCCAATAGCGGCCCTAATACCAACGGCTCCCAGTTCTTCATTACCGAAGTGCCGACTCCTCACCTCGACGGCCACTACAATATCTTTGGACAATGCGACAACAATGACCTGGTGAAGCAAATCGCCCGTATGGCCACCGATCCGCGCAACGACCGTCCCTTCAATCCGGTCAAGATCACTCACGTGAAGATCATCGATCCGCGTCATCCAGCTACGGCAGCGCCCACCAAGAAGCCAGCCGCAACCACTACGACAAAGAAGCCCGCTGCTTCGACCGCCAAGCCTCAGTGAGACTTGGCGGTCGAAACTCGATGCCGGGCCCCGCGCCCGGCTGTTTCATTCACACACCCACATAACATTCCTGCGCTAGGGCGCAGCCACACCTGTGTGATACTTTCCAAAGTCACTGTATGCCTGCAACAAGGTCTCACCTCGACCTGCCCGTAGCCATCTCCAATCTTGGCCGTTGCATTTATGCCGCGGCCATCATCGCGATCGGCGTCGAGAACATCGCGTGTGCACGCAACGCCAGCCATTCGCTCGGCAAGCAGTACGACGTGATTCCTGTACTCCCCTGGCTTCCCGCGATTGGGTGGTTGGCCTACGTCTTCGGAGCCGTCCTAATCTTCTGCGCGGCGGGCCTGCTCGCTCCTGTGTCGCGGCGCAAAGCAGCAATGACACTCGGCACGATTCTTTTCGTATGCACCATCCTTCTCGACGTCCCCAAATACGCGGTCGCTTTCGGCAGCATTCCTCTCCGCACAATCGTCTTCGAGCCCTTCTCGCTCGCGTGCCTGGCATTCCTGCTTCCCCATCCATCGGCAACCCCCGCCTGGCTCACTCGCGCCAGCCGTCTCCTCCTCGGGGCAAGCATGATCTTCTTCGGCGTCGACCACTTTCTCGCACTGATTTTCATCGCGAACCTCATCCCCGCCTGGATTCCGTTCCACGTCTTCTGGGTCGCCTTCTTCGGCATCGCGTTTATCGCAGGCGGGATCAGCATCGCCCTCAACGTTCTGCTTCGTTGGGGTGCTTTCGCTCTGGGCCTGATGTTCGCAATCTGGGTCGTGACGCTGCACTTGCCCAGAGTGCTGGGCCTCTATGGAATTCCCAACGCACCGCACAACCCCAACGAATGGTCGAGTCTGTTTATAGCTGTCGGTTTATGGGGAGGCTTATGGGCGATCGCCCGAGATAAAACTACGGCCTAGAGTCGTCCGCCGCTGACTGCAGGAAGAATCGTGATCTTCGTGCCGTCGGTGACGCGGCTCATCAGACCGCCTGTATACCTTACGTTTTCGTCCCCGATAAACACATTGATATGTTCCCGGATCTCGCCTTGTTCGGTGGTCATGCGATCGCGAATCCCGGGGTAGGATGACCATAGTGCTGACAACGCGTCCGCCAGTGTGGTGGGTGATCCGCCGACATCCACTTCACTCCGGCCGCCTGTGAACTCGCGCAACGCTCCCGGTATGTGGAATGTCACCGGCATCGCTACTTCTTGCGCCGACGCGTCTTCGTCTTTGATGTGGCTCTGGTTGACCGAGTCGAAGCTGGCACGAAGCGCGTAGTAGTCGTTCCTGGCAGATCGGCCGCTGTGTCTTCAACCAACACGCTGCGTACGCACAGCACCGGAGGCAATCCCTCCAGAATTCTTCCCCACGACTTCCCTTCATCGCGCGATCCGAATAACTGCCCGCTTCGAGTGCCGACATAGATACCCAATGGGTCCAATGTGTCCGCGCTTAGAGCGTCACGTAAAACAGTTTCGTAAGCTCCCTTCTGCGGTAGTCCCCGCAGCAGCGGCTCCCACGACCCGCCGGCATTGCGCGTGCGATAAACCCGCATCCGTCCATCACACGTACAGCGAAACTCGTCCGACTCTACCGGAACAATGTAGGCGCACTCCGGATTGCGAGGGTGCATGATCATGGCAAAGCCAAAGTCCGATGGAACGCCGTTGGCAATGTCTTTCCAGTTCTCCGCATAATCGTCGGACCTGTACAGGCCCCAGTGGTTCTGCAGCAAAAGCCGTTCCGGGTGAGCAGGATGCAGCACAATCTTGTGAACACACTGCCCGAACTCCGGGTACTTGTTCGGCATATTGATGGCTCGAATGCCACGGTTCTGCGCCGTCCAAGTGGCACCGCCGTCGGTCGTGCGGTAAACCCCGCCCGAGGAAATTGCGACATACATGCGCTGCCTGTCGCTGGGATCGAGCACGACTGTGTGCAGCGCAAGTCCGCCGTTGCCCGGCATCCATCGCGGCCGATGAGGATGATCGAACAACCCGCGCACCAGCGACCACGTTGCCCCATCGTCGTTGGTAACGAACAGCGCCGCGGGCTCGACGCCGCAATACATCACATCCGGCTGATCAGACCCGCCCAGCGTAATTTGCCAGATGTTTTTCAGAGAAAGCCCCGTATCCGCTGGAAACCGAATTGTCTGGTCCTGCGGAGTCGTCCAACTTTTCCCATAGTCGTCACTCGACCGCAGCCACGTGCCCCAATAGTTCTGCGTTGACGCCCAAATCCTGTGCCGGCCCTTGCGATTGTCATATGCCAGCGCATACACCGAGTAGCCGTGAAAGTACGGGCCGCCTGCTTCCCAGCGGCTGCGCTGCAGGTTCGACTTCAGGATGAACGCACCTTTAGTCGTACCCACCAGCAACAGAAAATCGCCCTTCCGCACCCGGACGTGTCGCACATTGTGCAGAATCGTTGTTTTGGGAGGCGCAACCCGGTCTGGCTCAGGCGCTGCTATTGCCCCGGACTGTACCGCTTCCAGAGCTGCCTGTACCTCGCCGGCGCGCTGATATCGCTGCGTCGGTTCCTTGGCGAGGCACCGCTGAATCACCGACCACAAGCCCGGAGGCACTGGCGGACCCAGTGGCGTTGGCAACTCACGCAAAATAGCGGAGCTGATTTCAAATCCGGTCCGCCCTTCGAACGGCAGGCGTCCCGACGCAAGCTCGTACAGCACGACGCCCAGCCCCCACAGATCACTGCGGTAGTCGGCCGGCTCACCGCGAAAAATTTCCGGAGCCATGTAAGGCAGCGTGCCACTCACACTCGATCCGCTCTCGATGGTTGCAAACGACTTGGTCGAGGCTTCGAACACTTGCGCGCCGACCTGTCTGGCGAGACCAAAATCGAGTACTTTTACCAGGCCTTCAGGCGTAACCAGGATGTTCGCGCTCTTGAAGTCGCGATGCACAATGCCCCGGTCATGCGCTCGAGCCAGTGCACTGGCCATCTGCACGCCGTATCGAAGCACGGCATCCGAAGGCAGTCCTTGGTCTCCGCACATTGCGTGCAGCGACTTACCTTCGACCAACTCCATGACGATGTAGAGCTCGCCACCGGTTTCGCCGACTTCGTAAATTGTGCAGATGTTGGGATGCGACAGTGCCGAAGAAGCTCTCGCCTCTCGCAGCAGATTCTGGCTTCCCGAGGAGTCGAGTCCAACCCCTTTCTTAACTACCTTGAGCGCTACATCACGATGCAGCACTTCGTCGCGGCCGCGAAACACGACACCCATGCCGCCTTCGCCGATCTTCGCCGTGACGCGGTAGTGGCCCAAAAGCTGGTCAATCAACGTGTAATCCTCACCCGCCTCATGCTAGGGGTGTTGCGCGGGCGCAGTCAATGTCACGCAGCGTTTCCAGTACTCTCGGCAGCGAATGCCGTGCGCAAATTGCTGGCTCGACAATTGGGTGTCGGTATAATGCGTCGCAACCTCTTGGGGTTAGAAATCCTCACAAGGAGAAGCGGATGGCATCGGTACTGATTACAGGAACCAGCAAAGGCATCGGGTTTGAGTCGGCGTTGGCTTTCGGTCGCAAGGGCCACGCCGTTCATGCCACGATGCGCAACCCTTCGTGCTCTCCCAAGCTGACCGAAACCGCGGGGCGAGAGAAGCTGCCGATCATCGTCTCGACCATGGATGTCGACTCGGACGAATCCGTGAGCGATGCCATCGCTCGGATCCAACGTGAACACACCCCGATCGATGTGCTGGTCAATAATGCAGGCATTGAGCGTGCAGGATCCATCGAAGAGCTCCCTCTCGCCGATTTCCGCGCGGCTATGGAAACCAACTACTTCGGCGCGCTCCGCTGCATTCAGGCGGTAGTGCCGCAGATGCGCCAGCGCCGAAGCGGATGCATCATCAACGTGACTTCGGTGGCTGGTCGCATTGCCAGTCCACCTCTGGCTCCTTACATGGCTTCCAAGTGGGCGCTCGAGGCTCTTAGCGAAGCCCTCGCCGGCGAGATGAAGATGTTTAACGTTCGCGTGGCTGTAGTTGAGCCCGGCATCATCGATACCGCGATGGCTCGACGCATTTCTGAGTCGCCTGAGAGCTCGCCATATCCGCAGCGTGCCCGTTTCGCTACCATGTTCTCCGACGCACTGCAGGATCCCGTGCCACCATCGCTGGTCGCCCAGAAGATCCTGGAAATCGCAGAAGGGAAAACGTGGCAACTCCGTCACCCCGTGGGACCGGATGCGATTCCCCTTTTGGAGTGGCGCCGCGGGATGACCGATGAAGAATGGGTGGAGCTGCAATCCTCCGACGACAAAACCTACTTCAGTCGGCTACAGCAAGACTCGTACCGCGGCCAGCAGCCTAAGAACTGACCGGGCACTGCCGCGTTGTTCGGCCTTAATATTCAACCTCGAAGGCCGATCATGCTATATAATCGCTATTATATAGGAGTACGAAATGCCCAAACTGAAAGTCACCACGGTGGGCGCATCCTCGGGGATTATCCTGAACAAAGAGGTGATGGCGCGATTGCGGGTGAGGAAAGGCGACTTGCTGTTTCTGACGGAAGCCCCTGGCGGCTACCGGCTAACTCCCTACGATCCCGAATTCGAGCGCCAGCTGGTACTAGCCGAAGAGATCATGCACGATGACCGCGATGTACTGCGGGCGTTGTCAAAATGAAGCCCTGGCAATGGGTGCGAGAGGATGTTGTACACGCCATCCATGATCGCCAACTGGCTGAACACAGCGGACCTGACGGGGTTCGCGACGAAGCCGCACTCGAATCCGCTTTAGCGTGCCCTCGCAAACTTGCGGCATACCAACGTCCCGACGGTGCGGCGCTAGCTGCGGCATATGCTTACGGAATGGTTCGTAATCATCCGTTTGTTGACGGCAACAAGCACACCGGATGGGTTATTGCGCGCCTGTTTCTCGCGCGCAACGGTTACCGCTTGCAGTTCGATCCGCATGACGCGGTGCGAACCATCGAAAAGCTGGTCGCCGGAAAACTAAGCGAACCCGAGGTTGGCGACTGGTTCCGGCAGAGGATACAGCGAAAATGACAAAATTGCGCCGGGTGTGCCCCACACGAGCTTCCCTTGCTTGCTTGCGTGGGTCTTTCCTAGCCACTAGTCACTGACCACTAATTCAGTCGTAATACTCCAGCCCGAGGTGCGTGATCATCTCCTCGCCCATCAGGTGGCGCAGCGTGTTCTTCAGCTTCATCGACTGGATGAACAGGTCGTGCTCCGGATACAGCCCCGGGGCCGTCATCGGAGACTTAAAGTAAAAGCTCAACCACTCCTGGATGCCGATACCGCGTAGTGCGGCTGCGCGCTTCGCCAGGTCGAGGAACAGCACCAGATCGAGCACGATGGGGGCTGCGAGAATCGAGTCGCGACATAGGAAATCGACCTTGATCTGCATCGGATAACCGAGCCATCCGAAAATGTCGATGTTGTCCCAACCCTCTTTGTTATCACCACGTGGAGGATAATAGTTAATGCGAACCTTGTGGCAGATATTACCGTAGAGCCCGGGGTATAACTCCGGCTGCAGGATGTACTCCAGCACTGACAGCTTCGACTCTTCCTTGGTCTTGAATGAACCCGGATCGTCCAGCACTTCCCCGTCGCGGTTGCCCAGAATGTTGGTCGAGAACCATCCCCTCAACCCCAACATGCGAGCCTTGAAGCCCGGCGCAAGAATTGTCTTGATCAGGGTCTGCCCGGTCTTGTAATCCTTGCCGCAGATGGGCGCTTCATTCTTCCGCGACAGTTCCTGCATCACAGGAATATCCACCGTGAGGTTCGGAGCACCATTCGCGAAAGGGACGCCTTCCTGCATCGCTGCGTACGCGTACACCATCGACGGTGCAATGTTCTCGTCGTTGGCGAGCAGTCCCTTCTCGAAGGCATCCACCGACTGATGGACCGGCCCAGCCTCGATAAACGTCTCAGTCGACCCGCACCAGATCATCGCCAACCGGTCAGCGCCGCTCGATTTCTTGAAGTCGCGGATGTCCTCGCGCACCTGCTCGACAAGCTCCTTCTTGTTCTTGCCCTTCTTAACGTTCGGTCCGTCGAGCTTCTTCACGTAATTCTTGTCGAACACGGCCTTGCGCGGCTTGATCGTCGACAGAAACGGCTTCACTTGCTCGAGAAGAGAACTCTCCAGCACGCCGGCTTTTCCGGCGGCGACATACATGTCGTCTTCGAAGATGTCCCAACCGGTGAACACGAGGTCACTCATATCTGCCAGCGGCACGAAGTCTTTCACACGCGGCGACCGGTTATCGGTACGCTTTCCCAGGCGGATGTGCCCCATCTGTGTGACCGATCCGATGGGGCTGGAGATGCCCTTGCGAATGGCTTCTACCCCAGCGACGAACGTAGTCGCCACCGCCCCCATGCCGGGGATCATGATGCCCAGCTTCCCTTTTGCCGGAGCGACCTCCGTGCGGCCAGACTTATCCTGCAGACTATCGGTAGGCATGCCTATTATTCCGTTTCGTGGAGTAGGTTCAAACCTGTTATCTTCTCGTATTCAAGATGTGCGTCGCAAACCTCTGGGGGTGAATGGAACCATTTCGCCCCTCGTTGGCGATTTGCAGGATTTGTCGGAGAGCCATGCCTGACCAGAAAGTTGCAGTTATCACCGGATCATCCAGCGGTATCGGCCTGCTGACCGCCATCGCATTTGCCCAGAACGGCTACCTTGTCGTTCCCACGATGCGCGATCTCAATCGCGCCTCCCGCCTCGAGGAAGCCGCGCAAAAGGCCAGTGTGCGCGATCGTCTCGACATTCGCCGGCTCGATGTCACCGACTTCGACGCCATCCCTGCGACCCTTGACGGGATCGTCGAAGATCACGCTCGCATCGACGTGCTGGTCAACAATGCCGGCTTCAGCATGAGCGGCTTCGCAGAAGACATGGCGCTCAACGAGCTTCGCCAGCAATTCGAGACCAACTTCTTCGGCCCGGTTGCCATGACCAAGGCCGTATTGCCCATCATGCGTGGCCAAAAATCCGGACACATTATTCAGCTGACTTCCGTCTTAGGGCGCGTGGGCAACCCCCTGCTGAGCGCTTATTGCAGCTCCAAGTTTGCTCTTGAGGGCTGGAGCGAGTCCCTGCGGATCGAGACTCATTCGCTCGGCATCCGCGTGATACTGCTCGAACCCGGTTCCTACGAAACCGACATCTGGACTCGTAATGTCACGATCGCCAAGGGTGCACTCGAGCCCAATTCGCCAAACAGGGAACGTAGCCAGAGGTTCGTCGAATTCGTGAAAAGCCGGTCCAAGCAGCACGGCGACCCCCGCGAAGTCGCGCAGCTGATCCTGCGCATCGCCAACAACCCGAACCCAAAGTTGCGCTATATGATCGGTAAAGACGCTAAAGCGCACCACTGGACGCAGCGTCTGTTGCCGTGGAACCGTTACGAGCGCATGATCGCCAAGACGATGAGAATCGATGTGTAGCTGATTTGAAAAAGGGTAGGGCTTCAGCCATGCGGGTGGGGACGTCTGCCTAGTCTCGATGAAGTTCTGGGTGCGCCCGAGGTTTCCGTCCTTGTCTTGGGGCTAACGTGGGAGTGCGAAGGCGTTTCGACTTGTCATCCCGAGCGAGGTCACGCCGAGCCGTGCGCGACCGAGTCGAAGGATCTGCGGTTTCTTTTTTTGCCTGCGTTCTCGAGGCAAGCTAGACTACGCCGCTTCCCTCACCCGATCCTTTAGGTGCGACCACACAAAATAGGCGACCCCCGCCACCAACGCCGCCAGGATCACGCCATCCATGCGATGGAACCACTGCTTCAGCCGCGGATCTTTATTCCACTGCTCACCTAACTGCATTCCGACCCACGCCAAGGCAAAGCACCACGGCCAGGACCCGATAAATGTGAAGAGATGAAACTTCAGCCGTGGCATGCGCGCGATGCCCGCCGGCAACGCGATAAAGGTCCGAATCACCGGCAGCAGCCGCGCAATCAACACCGCCAGCGACCCCCACCGCGCGAAGAATCGGTCTGCAATATCCAGGTCGTGCTGTGACACAAAGATGTAATGCCCGTACCTCAGCGCCAGCGGACGCCCGCCAAAATACCCGATCTCATACGCCAGGATCGACCCCAGGTTGCACCCGATCGCGCCCCATGTCGCGACGGCAACCAGCGAAAACCGCCCCGTGTACACCAGGTACCCCGAGAACGGCATAATAATCTCCGACGGCAGCGGAATACACGCCGATTCGATGGCCATCAGGAGCATGACTCCGCCGTAGCCGGCGGCCGATATGACAGACGTAATCCACGTCGCAAGAATTTCTATGATGTGAGCAATCATGGGATGTGAAGAAAAGCCGTTGATACCCTTCGGGCAATTCCCTTCCTAGCGTTACCTTAATGTGGATGAGTGGACGGGCTTGAGTGTTTTGCTGCGCCTGTCAGCTCCTCATTTCAGCCGGCATCATGTCGCGTGCCGAGATCTCGAACCAACGTGGTGCGGAGATCGCTTCCCACTCTTCGCAAATGTTCGTAATAAGTGGGACGTAGACCCCTCTCGGACTCCGCTCCCTGTATTTTCGCGTGCATACCCCGGAAAATCGTCCCGTCAACGTCCAAAGTTTCCGGTATTCATCGATTCGCTTGGCTCGCAGGTCCTTGTCGTATTCAAACCGAATGTCATTGCCGAACTTGAGAATAGCGCCGCGGCCCAGGGTGACGACTCCAACGATCAAACCATTTATGCCCGCCAAGATCTTGTCGTCCATGCATCACTTTCTTCTCCAGGCAGACTACTGGACAACGCCAAGTCAACCCTCCGCGCATCAGACTGGTAGCTTTCCTTCCGCCCACTCTCCAAGCTTCTCCAGCGGAACTCTCAACCCAATAAAGAACTGGCCAAACAGCGCGTACTCCGCGCTGACCTGATCGAACCGCATCTCGTAAATCAGCTTCTTGAACACCAGTGGCTCGGCGGCAAATAAATCCACGCCCCACTCCCAATCATCGAAGCCGATCGACCCGGTGATGATCTGCTGCACTTTGCCCGCATAGCGCCGGCCGACCATGCCGTGGTCTTCCATCTGCCGTTGCCGCTCTTCGATGGGAAGCATGTACCAGTTCTTGTCTTCCCCGCGCCGCCGGTCCATCGGATAGAAGCAGAGATACCGGCTCTCAGGAATCTTCGGATACAAGCGCGACCACATCGCCGCACGCTGACGATGCAGGGTCTCCTGCACTTCACGGTTCCATTCCTCGCTATGCGGAGTCACTCCCCGCTCCGTCAAATGCCGAAACAGCTTCACGCTCGAGTCGTACAAACCCAACTCGATCACCGAAAGATACGAATGCACTGGCTCAAGAAACTCCTGGAACTCGGTGTGGTCGAGCTGCAGCTCTGCCTGGTTCAGATCCTCGAATGAATCGCGGAAATGCACCAGCACCAAATCGCCCTTGTGCCCGATCAGCGAGTACGCCGCGAACTGTCCCGCCTTTTCCAAGTCGGCGAAGGCCGCAGCGAACTGGCGCGCGCATTCGGTGCGATCCGGCCCCTTCAGCTTGCGCCACTCTGTCCACCGGAAGCGGAACATCTGATGCAATACGCTGTATCCTTCCAGCGTCAACGGAACCGCCGGCAGTTCCAACGCGACAGCCTGTATATCGGCCTTCGAACCCATCACACTACTCCAGAAAACTCAGGATGAAGAATGTTCAATCCCTCATTGTAATCTGCACCGTACTACACCGGTGTCATCCTGAGCGAAGCGGTCGCCCGGCGTATCGTGACTTGCGTTCGTCGCGAGTCGGCCGAAGGCGAAGTCGAAGGATTCCTTTCTGGCAAGAGACCGGGGTTGCCCGATTTACTGACAACCGACAACTGGCCACTGACAACTCCCGGGTATAAACTGACACATCAACCCGGAGAGCAACCATGCCCCGCGGCGCTACCACTCGCCAACCCTCGAAAGTCGGACGTCACGACAAGGCTAAGACCGCTCGCGTCGCCGCCAGGCCGCTCAAAACGACGCCCGCGAGGACGCCGATTGTCTCGAAAGCCGCAAGGGGTTACAATCCCCTCGCCCCCAACCGCATATCTGAAATCATCACGCGCCTCGACAAGCGCTATCCCAACGTCAAATGCGCTCTCGACCACAGCAGTGCCTGGGAACTTCTCGTCGCCACCATTCTCTCCGCCCAGTGCACCGACGCGCGCGTGAATATGGTCACGCCCATCTTGTTCAAGAAGTACCCAACCGTCGAGTACTTTGCCGCGCTTAAGCCCGAAGAACTCGAACCTGACATCCGCTCCACCGGCTTCTTCCGCAACAAATCGAAGTCCATCGTGGGCGCCGCAAAGAAAGTCATGAACGACTTCCACGGCGAAGTTCCCCATACCATGCAAGAGCTTCTCACCATCCCCGGCGTCGCGCGCAAGACTGCCAACGTCGTCCTCGGCTCATGGTTCGGCATCGCCGACGGTGTCGTCGTCGACACCCACGTGCAGCGCATCTCGCGCCGCCTTGAGCTGACCAGAAACACCGACCCGGGAAAGATCGAGCAGGACCTGATGCGCGTCATCCCCCGCGACAAGTGGATCGACTTCTCCCACCAGATCATCCATCACGGCCGCGCCATCTGCATCGCCCGCAAGCCCAAGTGCGCCGAGTGCCCGCTCGAAAACCTGTGCCACGCCGCCGACAAAACCTGGTCTACGGTGGCGATCCACAAATCCGCAAAACCGTAAGCAATGTCGTAACGCCGTGAGGAGGCAGGTGAGGGCAAGAATTGCGATGACTCGTTGTGTTGTCGAGGATTCGAGCTCTCTACCGGCTCTCAAATCGGCACACTACACATCCATGGTGTAGCGAGAGGCAGCCAATCGGTACATGCGCCGCCATACGAGCCGGTTGATGGTCACTACGACCAATGCCATAACGATCGTCGAGGCTAGCAGAAGATCGAAATTGCCGGCATCCGTCGCGCGGGAGATTACGGCGCCGAGTCCGACCGTAGTGTAAGTCTGGTCTTTGAGGCGGAAGTATTCAGCCACGATGCTGGCGTTCCATGCGCCGCCGGAAGCCGTGACGAGTCCGGTGATCAGGTAGGGAAAGATGCCGGGCAGAATGACGGTCCGCCAGCGCTGGGTGGAGGTGAAGCGGAAAAGCGTCGAAGCCTCGCGCAGGTCGGTCGGAATCGCCATGGCGCCGGCGATCACATTGAACAGGATGTACCACTGCGTTCCGAGCAGCAAAAGAACGATCGATCCCAAACCTAATCCACCGCCGATCTTGATCAACAGCAAGAGGACGATTGGAAACAGTGCTGTCGCTGGCACCGAAGCGGCAATCTGCGCCAACGGCTGCGCAACGCGCGCCAGCTTGGGATTGAATCCGATGGCGACACCTACGGGAATTGTCCACAGAGAGCCGATCAGGAGTGCAGCCACAACTCGGAGAAACGTCGCAAAGGCGCCCGTCAGTACCTCTCTGAATTCGGCACGCGACAGTTGGCTGATCATCCCCGTCGCGCGCACCAAGGCGTACAACACGGCGCAGACGGCAATCGCCATGATGACCCTTCCGAGCCAGATCTTCCAGCCCGACGGCGGTGCATCGCGCTCAACCGTGTGATGCTGGCGAGCGAATCGCAGCGCCAGCCATTCTTTAAGAGGGCGGAAAACTCGCTTACGCAATTTCACCAGACCGCGGGAGCTCTCGATGAGATCGAGAAACCACGACTGCGGTGCGTTAGCACTCTCTACCTGCTCAACCTTGAACTTCTCGGCCCAGGCAATCACGGGACGCCAGACGACCTGATCCATCAGAACGATGACCAGGATCATCGTGGCTACGCCCCACAAAATCGCTTCGGTATCGCCGGCACTGGCTGCGGTCTGGAGATACGAGCCCAGCCCGGGCAGGCGAAAATCCTTGTCGCCAAGCACGAACATCTCGCACGCCATGAGGAAGAACCAGCCGCCGGCAACAGACATCATGGAATTCCAGACCAGGCCGATTGCAGAGTACGGCAACTCGACATTCGTGAACCGCTGATACCAGTTGAACTGGTAGATCTTGGCGGCCTCCCGCATTTCACGGGGAATACTCTTCAGCGACGAGTAGAAGCTGAAGGCCATATTCCAGACCTGACCGGTGAAGATGAGAAGGATTGCTCCTAACTCGACGCCCAACTCGTGTCGAGGGAACAGGGCAACCATGGCCAGCATAACTCCGGGAAGAAAGCTCAACACTGGTATCGACTGGAGTATATCGAGCAGCGGAATCATGAACCGCTCAGCTCGCGCGTTGTAGGCTGCGATGTAGCCATAAACGAGAGTAAATGCCAGGGAAAGCGCGTAGGCCACAAGGATGCGCAACAGCGAGTACGCGGCGTAGAGCGGCAGCCTAGTCGGGCTGCGGGAGATTTCAACGTGCGGGTTAAATGGCCCGAACCATGTTCGCGCTAGAACGACCACCAGGTAGAAGAACGAGAGTCCGAGAGCAAAGACGAAGAAGTCGGTCACCAGCGACCAGGTCCGCGGAGGCAGCAGTGACCACGGGCCCTTCCCCAGGATACGCATTGGCAGACTTGGGCCCTTCGGCATCAGTTTTCGCCTTCAACCGGGGCGGCATCGGCAGTCTCGGCATGGTATAGCCGTCCATTTTCGGAGTCGTAATTGAAGATCTCGCCGTAGCGCCCCCAGTTCAGTGCCGTCTCAAATTGGCGCTCGACTTCATCCTGGCTGAAGTGTTCATCGAGGATGTCGCGGAAGAACTCCTCGCCTATGGCGTGATCGCGCTTGGCGTGCAGCGTATTTTCGATAAGGCGCAAGAGCGCGACGTGTTTCAGGGCCGCATCGCGGAACAGGTGCTTTTGCGTCTGGATGTCAGCCTCTCCAAACTGGCGACCTTCGGGAGTGATTTCGACATCACCTTCGTTGAGCACTGCAAAGCCGAGCATCACCGACGCATCGACGATAGGCAGAATGTCGTCCACATCCATGGCCAGCTCGTCAGCAAGCTTGTATAAGTCGTCGCGGCCGCCGCGGTCGACCAGTAGTTCCATGAATCCCGCAATGCCACCGGGACGCGCGTGGGGCAACATCTGGAATTTCGTGCGCTCACGCTCGCGACCGTTGCCCGCTTTGGCTACGGCCGAGGTGGGCGCTGCCAGATCGTCGGTAGGCTTGGTCAAGGCTTTGTAGATGTAGTCCACGTAAGCAAGAAAGCGAGGGGATTTGCGGTCGCGATATTGTGGAATGTCGATCTCGAAATCGGCCCTGATTTTGGCCGGATTGCGTCCCAGCACGATTACTCGGTCAGCCAGCAGTACGGCTTCCTCGATATTGTGGGTCACGATGAAGATGCACTTGGTGGGCATCTTATGGTTCAGCCACAATTCCAGCAATTCTGACCGCAGGTTTTCGGCGGTTAGTACGTCGAGCGCTGAGAATGGCTCGTCCATAAAAAGTACTTCGGGCTCGACGACCAGAGCGCGGGCGAATCCCACGCGCTGTTTCATGCCACCTGAAAGCTCTTTGGGATAGGCGGTTTCGAAACCGTCAAGACCGACAGTATCGATCATGCGGAGGGCCCGTTTGTGGCGGTCGATAGCGCCGACAGCACGCGCCACCAGCGGCGCCTCGACGTTTTCAATGACGGTGAGCCAGGGAAACAGGGCAAAGCTCTGGAAGACGATCGACACGCTGGGTATCTGTCCCGACAAGGGCTTGCCGTGCCACAACACCTCGCCAGACGACGGTTTGGACAGCCCGGTCAGAATGCGCAGAAGCGTCGACTTGCCCGAACCGGACGGACCCAGCAGAGCGAGGATTTTTCCCGGAGTAATGTCAATGTCGGTCGGGGCAATGACTTGAATGCGGTTGCCGTCGGGTTGAGGGTAATACTTCTCGACCGCACGTGCTTCGATGATCGCGTCAGGCAACGATTGTCTCCTAAGGTATGACCATCACAGTCTATGAGTTGTGACAAACACAGACAATTGATTCGTCGAGGAAAACGTGAAAGAGAGATGAATTTGCGATGGCAATTCGAGACTCGATCCGGGCTGCTACTTATTTCTGACGGCGGTTGCGACGAAAGTGTGGTCGCCAGTCCAGACTGTGAGTGCCAGATTCAGGCTCCTTTCATTCGCTCTAGAAGCCTTATAAACTTAGTGACCACGCGGTGTTACGGCCATGCCCGACCTGATTCAGCTGGCGATTCCGGCATTCATTTTTCTGATGGTGGCTGAGGCCATCTTCGACGCAGTCATGCGCCGGGATCTGTACGAGGCCAAGGATACGGCCGCCAGCCTGACGATGGGAATGGGTAATGTGCTGGTCGGATTAGTTTCCAAGGCCATGGTTTTCGCCCTGTTTACTTGGGCGCATCAGTTCGCAATATTCCGGATCGGTTACCAGTGGTGGGCTTGGATCCTGGCCTTTTTTGCCGACGATTTCAGCTATTACTGGTTTCATCGCACGAGCCACGAGTGTCGTTTCTTCTGGGCTTCGCATGTGGTCCATCACTCGTCGCAGCGCTACAACTTGAGCACGGCCCTGCGCCAGACGTGGACCGGAGGCTTCACCGGCTTTATCTTCTGGCTTTGGATGCCGCTCATCGGATTCCAGCCGATCACGATCTTCACCATGCAGGCGATTAGCCTGCTCTACCAATTCTGGATACATACCGAAGTGGTGAAGCACATGAGACCGCTCGAGCGGGTACTGAACACGCCCTCGCACCATCGCGTGCACCATGCGACGAACCCGCAATACATCGATCGCAATCACGCGGGAACCCTGATCATCTGGGACCGCTGGTTCGGGAGTTTTGAGCCGGAGCAAGAGACCTGCGTTTATGGACTGACCGCCAACATCAACACCTTCAACCCGGTGCGCATTGCCTTTCACGAATGGATCGATATCTGGCGGGACTTGAAAGCCTCACGCAGCTGGCGAGAGAGGCTGACTGCCGTATTTGGCAACCCCGGAGCCTTTAAGCGGGAGGAGCTCGCAGCACAAGCGTTAGAGACTGCGCGGGCTTAGTCAGCGAGGCGGCCGCTACCGCGAATGGTCAACACCGGGCACGTCGCTGAACGAACAAGCTCATACGCGATTGGCCACACGAACCGGTCGAGTACTCCAGACCTCCGTCGAACGCCAAGAACGATAAGGTCCGAATCGATTTCCGAGGCGACTCTGAGAATGGCCGCCGGAATATTGTCGAATTCCACCCGATAATGAATGGCGAAGCGCCCATCGCGCCAGCCAACAACTTCGATTAGCCGTTCTCGGATTTCCTTTTTCAGCCCGGTCCGGATTCAGTGACCTCACTTCGTTAGCACGGTCAATGTGCCAGCGACAAACGGAAGGGAAGAGCGACATCGGAGTGGTGTGAGAAATCAGTGGTGATAAGCAGGTTGTGAATACCCACGCCAGCTGGCGTGAGCTGTGCCGCAGCCATGGTCGACAACCGATCTCCCCACGCGGTGGGGCGTCTATGGAGTGGGACTGTCGCCCGGATGAGGTGGAATCGATGCTGCCGGTGCGGCAGTCCCCACTCAATTACTACTACTCTCCTTGTATCGCAACCGGGGCTGCAGCGCTGTGACGCAGATCAAATCGCTTAGTGACGTCTCACGCTGCGCGTGGATTAGCGTCACTTTCTACGTTTGCGGCGTAGGCTCCATGGCGGGTTTGTTGCGTTCGAGAATCGACTTCACGATCACGTAGAGCACAGGGATGAAAAACAGGTTTAACACAGTGGAGACGATCATGCCTCCAAATACGGTTGTTCCGACGGAGTTTCGACTGGCTGATCCTGCACCAGTGGCGAAAACCAAGGGCAGAACGCCAAGGATGAAGGCAAACGATGTCATCAGGATGGGGCGCAAACGAATCTTCGCCGCCTGCACCGCAGCATCGGTAATGGAAAGCCCCTTGTCGCGCAACTGCTCGGCGAACTCCACGATTAGAATGCCATTCTTGCTGGCCAGACCGATCAGCATCACCATTCCGATCTGGCAGTAGACGTCATTGAGCAGGCCGCGTGCGGACTGCGCGGTCAAAGCGCCCAGCAGCGCCATCGGCACACTCAACAGGATGATGAAAGGCAAAACAAAGCTTTCATACTGCGCAGAGAGAGTCAGGTAAACCATCAAAAGACCCAGGCCGAACAACGCCAGCGATTGACCACCCGAGCGGATTTCTTCGAGGGAGAGACCCGACCACTCGTAGTTGAAGCCGATGGGCAGCACCTTCTTGGCAAGCTGGTCCATGGTAAGGATGGCCTGACCGGAGCTGTAGCCTGGCGCGGCTGATCCATTGATTTCGGCAGAGCGGAATAGGTTGTAATGGCTGATTGTCTGTGGCGCTGAAGTCTCGGTCACATTTACCACGTTGTCCAGGGGGATCATCGTCCCCGTATCGGAGCGGACGTAATAGTTGCGAATGTCGCGCGGCTGGCTGCGAAACTGTTGGTCGGCTTGCACGTAAACGCGGTAGGCGCGATTGTTAAAGTCAAAATCGTTCACGTACGCCGATCCCATGTAAACCTGCAGTGTGTCGGTAATCTGCTGCAACTGCACTTGCAGGCTGCGCGCCTTTTCGCGGTCGATTGTCACAACAAATTGCGGGTCGTTCGCAGTAAATGAACTAAACAGTCCTGCTAGGTCGTGTCGTTCGTTTCCCGTTCGGACCACTCCCTGGGCGGTGTCGTATAACTCCTGAAGCGAGTGGCCGCCTTCATCCAGCACTTCGAAGGTGAAGCCGCCAAAATTGCCGATACCGTTGATTGCCGGCGGGAGAAATGGAAAGGCCTGAACGTCGCTGATCTGGCTGAGCGGCGCCCGCAGGGAGTCCACAATATAGGCAGCGGAATGTTCGACTCCCTTGCGGTCTTTCGCGTCCTTTAGGTTGATGAAAATAATTCCCTTATTCGGGCCATTTCCGGTAAAGCT
>Ga0306922_10000935_pt1 | contig 25429 bp, 27 predicted proteins | sample sta12Cox44000082_FD_203758 | JGI IMG/M metagenome (GOLD analysis project Ga0306922, IMG submission 203758) | Lab enrichment of tropical soil microbial communities from Luquillo Experimental Forest, Puerto Rico - statoxic.12C.oxic.44.000.082 (v2)... | ecosystem: Environmental > Terrestrial >... | reverse complement strand
AAACGATGCGTTGGCCGAACGCGTCGTTGAGGACGTTGTCGATCGTCCCGGGCGTTATCCCGTAGCTCGAAGCGACGTCGCGGTTGATCGTGATGTCGACCAGCGGACCCGCGTTGAGCTGATCGGTGGCGACATCGGTGATGCCCGGCAACGTCTTGATCTTTTCCACGAAAGGCCCTGCCCAGCGGCTGAGCTCGCCCGGATCGACGTCCGCCAATGTGTACTGATACTGGGTCTTGGCGACCCGGCCGCCGACGGTGATGTCCTGCGCCGCCTGCATGTAGAGCGAAATGCCCTGGATCTTGGCGAGCCGGTTGGAAAGCCGTCGGATCACCTGATCCGCGCTTGCATCGCGCTGTTCCTTGGGCTTGAGCGAAATGAAGACACGGCCGGTGTTGAGCGTGAAATTGCCGCCGCCGGCGCCGATCGCCGCGGCGACCGAATCGACCGCGGGGTCCTCCAGCACGGCGTTGATCACCGCCTGCTGCCGCTCGGACATGGCCTGAAAGGAAATGTCCTGCGCGGCTTCGGAGAAGCCGATGATCAAGCCGGTGTCCTGCTGGGGAAAGAACCCCTTCGGCATCACCACATAAAGACTCAGCGTGAGGGCGATCGTGCCGAGCATCACCATGAGCGTTGCGAAACGGTGCTGCAGCACGATCTTGAGTCCAGCCTCGTACAGATTGAGCAGACCGTCGAAGGCGCTTTCGAACAGGCGGTAGATGCGTCCGTGCTGCCGCCCGCCTTCCGACTTGAGCAGGCGCGCGCACATCATCGGCGTGAGCGTCAGCGAGATGAGCAACGAGAGAACCAGCGCCACGCTCACCGCGACGGCAAATTCGCGGAACAGCAGTCCGATGTAGCCGCTCATCAGGAACAGCGGAATGAACACCGCGATGAGCGAGAGCGTAATCGATACGATGGTGAAGCCGATCTCGCGGGCGCTCTGGATTGCCGCCGCCATGGGCGAAAGGCCTTCTTCCAGATGGCGCACCGTGTTCTCAATGACCACCACAGCGTCGTCGACGACAAAGCCGGTCGCGATCGTCAGCGCCATCAAGGAGAGATTGTCGAGGCTGTAGCCCAGCTCGTACAGCACCGCGAACGTGCCGATCAGCGACAGCGGCCCGGTGACGGCGGGAATGACCGTGGCCCAGAAGCTGCGCAGAAAGAGAAAGATCACCATCACCACCAGCGCGACCGAGAGCAGCAGCGTGAACTGCACGTCCTTGACGGAAGCGCGGATGGTCGCGGTGCGATCGGAAACCACATCGACCTTGATCGCCGGCGGAATCGAAGCCTGCAGCACCGGCAGCATCGCTTTGACGCGATCGACAGTCTGGATGACGTTGGCGCCGGGCTGACGCTGGATGATCAGGATGATAGCTGGCTTTTTGTTGTACCACGCGGCGAGCCGGTTGTTCTCCGGCCCGTCGATCGCTTTGCCGATATCCTTCACGCGCACCGGCGCCCGTTGCGATAGGCGAGGATCAAATCGTCATAGGCGCTCGGATTGAGCAGCTGATCGTTGGTGTTGAGCGTGTAGCTCTGGCGGGGGCTGTTGAGCGTGCCTTTCGGCAGGTACACGTTGGCCTGACTGATCACGCTGCGCACGTCTTCCAGACTGATGCCGCGCGCGGCGAGCGCCTGCGGATCGACCTGAACGCGGACCGCGGGCTTCTGCTGGCCGCCGATGCCGACCAGACCCACGCCGGAGATCTGCGAGATCTTCTGCATCAGGATGTTTTCCGCGTAGGCGTCGACCTTGGTGATCGGCAAGCTGTCCGAGGTGAGCGCAAGCACGAGCACCGGCGTGTCGGCCGGGTTCACTTTGCGGATCGTCGGCGGGTACGGCATGTTGAGCGGCAGCTGCGCGCTCGCTGCGTTGATGGCGGAGAGCGTGTCTGAAACCGCTCCGTCGATAGCCCGGCTCAAGTCGAACTGCAGGGTGATCTGGGTGTAGCCGAGCGCGCTCGACGAGGTCATCTGGGTGAGGCCGGGGAGTTCGCCGAACTGCGTTTCGAGCGGCGTTGCCACCGTCGCCGCCATGGTCTGCGGATCGGTGCCCGGCAGCTGCGCCGTGACCTGCACGGTCGGAAAGTTCACGTTCGGCAGCGCCGCGATCGGCAGCAGTGGATAAGCCACCAGGCCGCCCAGCAGCAGCCCCACCATGAGCAGCGCGGTTGCGATCGGGCGCGCAATGAATGGTGCGGAAATATTCATGGGATCGGCGTCTGCTGCGCGTTCTGCGCAGCAAACTCCTCCGCCGCTTTGCCATGCAGGATGTTCACACGGGCGCCGGGCTCAAGCTTGTATTGGCCGTCGACCACGACCTGCTCGTCCGCCGTGAGACCTTGATCGATCAGCGCTTGCCCGCCGCTCACCTCTGCCACGACGACCGGCCGCGCTGCGACGGTATTGTCCGGATTGATCACGTAGACGTAGGCGCCTTGCTGACCCTGCTGCACCGCCGACGCCGCGACCGTCAATCCGTTCTGGCGCGTGTCGAGCAGCAGCCACGCATTGATGAGTTCTCCCGGCCAGAGCCGATGCGCCGTGTTGGGAAAGTCCGCCTTGAGCCGGATCGTACCGGTCGTCTGCAGGATTTCATTGTCGATGAGGGTGAGCTTGCCTTCATCGAGCTTGATCGTGTTGTCCTGGCTATAGGCCAGCACGGTGAGGGGCCCCTTCGCCAGCTGCTGCTGAATCTGCGGCAGAGTCGTCTGCGGTAGCGTGAAAATCGCCGAGATCGGCTCGAGCTGGGTCACCACGACCAGCCCGTTCGGGTCCGTGGGATGGATGATGTTGCCCACGTCGACCTGTCGGATGCCGGTGACGCCATTGATCGGCGAGGTCAGCCGCGTGTAGCCGAGCTGGACGTTGGCAGCTTCGATCAGCGCCTCGTCCGCTTTGATCGCGCTCTGCAGTTGCGCAACTTGTGCCGTCTGAGTCTCGACCAGTTGCGGCGTTGCCCAGCCTTTCTGGCCGAGTTGGCTGTAACGATCAAGATTGGCCTGGGCATTCTTGAGCTGAGCCGCGTCACGATCGCGCGTGGCGGTCACCTGGTCGAGCTGCGCCTGATAGGGTCGCGGGTCGATCTGCGCAAGCAGGTCGCCGGCGTGGACGGTTTGCCCTTCGCTGAAGGCAATCTTGGTGATCTGCCCCTGGATCTGGCTGCGCACGATGACGGTGTTGTAGGCGATCACGGTGCCGACGCCGCGCAGATAAATCGGTACATCATGCTGAGCGACCGTTCCGGCGACGACCGGCACGCTTGCTGGTGCCGCCGCAGTCGAAGGTGCTTTTCCCTTCGACGGCTGCGTCAGCGCGAGAACCCCCCCGATCGCCGCGATGGCAACGAGCAACGCGCCGGAAATCACGATCTTGCGTCGCATGTGCATCTCCCCGGTAGCGTCCGTGTCAGCAGCCAGTGGTCGTGCCGATTACAGTTGTCGAGCAGGGCATGCCGGATGTTGCAGACGGCATGGATGGATTGGTGAGCAGCGTTGAAGACGGCACCGATGGATTGAGGGATGGAATTTGCGGCTGCGGACTCACGCCGCCGACGCCCAGCTCCGTCGAGCCCATGGGGATGCCGACGCGACCCGCGGCGGAAGGAGCGGCCATTCCGGTCGGCGACGAGGCGGAGGCCGCAGGACTGGAAAGACCGGTCGTGACGCTCGCGCACGTGCCCGAGGCCGTTCCCATCGTGCCGCCGCCGTCGAAAAGATTCACAGAGCCCGGCATGGTGGGCGTCGACGCTCCGGGATTCGTGCCGGAGATATTTCCGGCCGCCGAATTCACGCCGGAACATGTCGCAATGCTGCCCGTCGGGGCCAGTCCGAGCGGCGATATTCCCGACGTCGTCGGGCTCACTCCAATCGACCCCAACTCGGTGCTGCCCAGCGGAATTCCGGTGCCAGGTATCGGGAGCGCCGGTCCGATCCCAAGCGGCGAGGTGATGCCAAGCGGAGATGGCGCGCTGCCGCTGAGCTGGGCCGACGCACAACCGCTGCCTAATATCAGCAGCGCCAGCGCGGTCATCGCCAAACGTGTCATCGTGTTCTCCTCGTTTTGTTCTGCGCCCGTGCGATCGACCTGCAGGTAGGGAGAAGCGGGCAACGCGTTTTGTGATTCCTGCTCTTCCTTGCGCATTCCTGCCGCGGACGTGCGCTGGCTCTCGGCGCAGAACATAGGGGCGCGCCGACATGCTGGAAATGCATTCTCTTCATTGCTACATGTCCAAGGCGAATTTGACCGCTTGAGGAGCTGTTCCCGTGGCGAGGGCGAGCCCGAAATTGGGCGCCGTGGACCTCAATCTCCTGGCTGTTTTCGACGCGGTGATGCAGGAGCGAAGCGTCACCCGCGCCGGGACGCGCCTCGGCCTCAGTCAGCCGGCGATGAGTCATGCGCTGGCGCGACTGCGTCACATGCTCAAGGACGAATTGTTCGTCCGCAGTCCCAAAGGGATGATCCCGACGCCGCGCGCCGAGCAGCTTGCCGGGCCGGTTCGAGCAGCTCTCGACGGATTTCAGCAGGCGCTTGAACCGACCGAGTTCGAGCCTGCCACCGCAACGCAAACGTTTCGCATTGCGGTCGACAATTACTCGGCGGTGGTCTTGGTGGGCGCTGTGGTCGCAAAGGTCATCAAGATTGCACCTCATGTGACCTTGGATTTTCGCCCGAGCGGCACGCTCGACATCCCGGATATGCTCGATCGGGCTGCCATCGACCTGGCGATCGGCTCCTTCAGCGAACAGGGCGAGCGCTTCTCGCGCCAGCAGTTGTTGCGAGACGAATTCGTCGCGCTCCTGCGCAAAAATCACCCGGCGGCGAGCACGCGCGAACTGTCGATCGAGGCGTTTGCGGCGCTGCCTCAGCTTGAAATCTCATCGGTGCTCCATGCCACCGATTTCATCGACAAGGTCCTCGACCGACGCAAGCTGAAGCGGCGGATCGCGTTGCGCGCTCCGTTCCTGTCTGCCGTGCGGATTTTGGCTGCCTCGGAAACGGTTGCGGTTTTTCCCAGGCGCATCGCGGAGGAACTGGTGCGTTATCGCCCGCTCACGATGCGGCCGCTTTGGCATTCATCGCCGATCATCGAGACGGCGATGATCTGGCCGCGCCGATTGGACGATCAACCGGCGCATCGCTGGCTACGAAATACCATCGCTGCAGTCGCTAGCGGCCTTCCTGTCCAATAAGCTCCGCTGCGGGCCGCAGGGGCGCCGAAAAAAGCGAGAGCTCAGGCAAAGACCCGCGCCTTCATCTGCGCGCGGCCGCTATCTTGTATTCTCAATGCAGCATTGTACGTCCTGCATGATGCGGGCTCCGCAAGCTTCCGGTCGCACGCAGATTTGAACGCGCGCGACCGCCGGCTGGCGCGAATGCGATGTGCATTTGAACGGCAGCTCTGCCACTTATCCTACCGGAGGATGCCCGCACAGGAGGGAAACCGGATCGTCAAGATCAGGAGACCCCACCATGAGCGAATTGCCTACCAGATCGACGGACGCCGGCTTATCGGTCGCTCCATTGCTCGCGCCGAACGTCGGACGTCGTCAGCTTCCGGAACACAACCAAAGCCAAACGGATGCGGCTTTGCCGGTCGTCCAATTCGCTCCGGCGGACGTGCCGCGTCGTCACCTCGCGCAGTGGAACGGAATCAAGGCGGACGCGGTCGAAATCGTCAGCCGTGAGCCCTACGAGTACCGGTTCAGGGCATCGCATCACCTGCTGATCATGTCCGAACACGCCCGGCGCGATGATGGCGAGACGCTGATCGAGGGATTGCCGAAGTCGCGCTTGCGCGAATTCAGCCACAAGCTCAGCCTGGTTCCTGCCGGCCACCAATTTTTCGGCTGGATCAAACCGCAAACTTCGGTGCGCGTCACTTATTTCTACATCGACCCGCGCGCACCGCTGCTCGATCCTGAGCTGCGCTTTGCTGAAACCGAGTTCAAGCCGCGCCTGTTCTTCTTCGACAATGACCTTTGGGAAACCGCGGCCAAGCTCAAGGCGCTGTCGGAGAATTCGAAACCCGGGGAACGGCAATATGCCGAGGCGCTCAGCATGGTGCTCGGGCATGAGCTGCTGCGTCTCAACAACGGCGTCGTCGCCGCACATCAGAACATTCGCGGCGGGCTTGCCGCCTGGCAGGAGAAGCGCATTGCCGAATACATCAACCAGCATCTGCTCGAAGATACTTCGCTCAGAACATTGGCCGAGGTCGCGCGGCTAAGCCCCTACCATTTCGTGCGCGCGTTCAAGCAATCGTTCGGGCTGCCGCCGCATCGCTATCTCAGCAAGCTGCGCATGGACCAGGCCAAATCGCTGCTGGCCGATCCCGACATCTCGGTAACGCAGATCGGCGTCAATCTCGGCTTCAGCGAAACAAGTTCTTTCACCACCGCGTTCCGCAAGCACACCGGATTCACGCCGACGGCCTATCGGCGAAGCCTCCAGTAACGGCGAAGAAGCGCCGGGTCCCGGTCTTGCCATTGGACCGCCCGAGATGCTCGCGCGCGGCTGCACCACGCATGCGCGCGGACTTGGCGCAACGAGCTTACCAACCAGTTGCTGAGTAGACTGACGATAATCACGCCGAACGGAACGTACATTGTCCCAAAGATGAGGAAGAACATGGCAACTGATTCTCCACACGCGCGTTGACGGCTGCGATTAAGCGGCCGGCGACCCCAACCTTCCAAAGCGCAGGTATGGACTATCAGCGAAAGTCGTTTGTTCAAAATTGCTTTCGCAAGCGCCGGTATTGCCGGAGATGACGCAATCGGATGGACGCAGGAGAGTTCTCTCGCCCGGATAGCGGCCTTCGTCCGACGATCAGCGCAAGATCGCGCCAATGGCAGCAAGGCTGACGAAGCGATTTCTGCGTTGACAGGTAAGCTTCGCCTTCCCGGTGCCCCTCCCCCCGCTCCGGGCAGAAAGCGGCCGGCTCCACTCCCCCCGGGGAGCCGGCCGCACATTGTCCTGATCAGCGCCGCGGCCCTGACAGCCGCCGCGCTCGCGGTTCGACGAAACGGCGCGTATCGCGCTCACCAGCAGCGGCACGATATCGCCGCAAGATTTCGCCAGCGGCGGCAATCGCGCACAAGCTGGGAATTGGCGCGAACATAGCTCCGTGGCGTGAATGGCGTCCACTGGACGCAAAGAGACAGCGGAAATCTCACAAGCAGCATAAGGAGTCTCGCCATGAAGCGTCTTGCAGTCCTGAGTTTTGCCATCGGCTTACTGGGTGCGCCGATTGCCGCGCAAGCCCAGCAATCCATCCCCGGATCGCCCGAGGGATGGAACGGCCTAGTCTGGGACCCGCCGGGATACGCGGAGACGGCCCCACAAGCAGCGCCTGAGGTCACTCGACCGTCGGTCAGAATCCATCACTACCGAGCGCATCAGAGCCGTTCCGGCACGTAGCAGCGCGGCCGCTTGCGCCGCCGCTCACCTGTTCGCGATCGGCGAACAGGTGCGGTGGCCGCAGTCATCTGCCTCCGGCGTGATTGGAGAACGTCGTTGGCGCGCAAGGTCGGACTGCGCTCATCGCCGCGGAGCCGGCGGCCCGGGAAAACGTACTTCTTGTGACCCGCATCATGTCCCTCCCGTGACTCGCATCACATCGCTCCCGCAATCGCGTCACTAAATTCGTAGCATCGATGGCATCGGCCATCGGCTGCAAATTCGATCGGTGCGACAATGAAAACGACGGCCAAGCAATATAACGGGATTGGACTCATCGGCGTGCTCGCCGCAGTCGCGGCCCTGGTAGCGGCCGAACCGGCTTATGCAGGCCAGCGGCATCAATCCTGTCAGACAGCCTATAATAGCCAAGCGAACCCGAATTATGGGTTCGGTCCGCGCGTTTGCGTGCACCCGCACGATGTGGTCGCGGGCAACCGGATCATCGGCCGCGATCCCGATCCGTTCATTCGCGGACAGCTTCTGCGCGCCTATAACAGCGGCTGGCCCGACTAGCGCGCTTATGATTGATGCCGATCCGCGCGGCGCGTTGCGCGCTTAGGCAGCCTTCGGCGGCAGATTTGGCAGCTCGGCGGCGTAGACATCATCCATGCGCGGGCGCATGCCGTGCCGGGCGAGCGCCTCGGCGAACAGGCGCCGCACCACCGGCTGCTCGTCGGCATAGTCGACCTGGGTTCCGCCGAGCCGCGTCGAAATCCACGACATCGGCACGCCTTGCGCGTTGCGCGGCGTCCAGTGCTTGAAGGCCAGATAGCGCGCTGGCGTCGGCCCGGAATTGAAGTGCTGATGGAACCAGGCGTTCGGCGGAACGATCAGCGTGCCCACCTGCCACTCGAAGCGGCGCGGCTCTTCGCCCTCCGGCCACATCAGCGAATAGCCCTCGCCGGAGAGCACGATGACGTGGGCGCCGGGCCCATGCGCATGCGCCTTCTTGTAGGTGCCGACCGGAAACTGGGAGATGTGGCTCGCGATCGAGCCGCGCGCCATGTTGAAGCGGATGTGGCCGCCGCCGGCGCCGCGCTCCTTGGCGGTGATCAGCGGCAGGTTGACGGAATCCGCGACAAAATTGGTCTGCAGCAGGAAGCCGTTCTGCTCGCCCTTGGCGCTGTAGTAATCGGGCTCGCCGGAGAAGCGATTTTTGAAATCGTGCCGGTGATTAAACAGGAAATCGATGTCGTCATAGAGATTGATCACGGACGGCGCGTTGGTGACCGCGACGTAGCGCACCGGCTCCTGCCCCGAGCCGTTGAAGTGCTGGTACCAGCAGTTGAGCGGGATGGCGAAGATCGCGCCCGCCTTCCATTCGAAGCCGACGCGGGCGCCGGCATTGTTCCACACCGTGGTCGAGCCGCGGCCGGACAGCACCAGAATCATCTCCTCGAAAAGATGGTGCAGCGGCTCGCTCTTCTGGCCCGGCGCGATCTCGCAGACGTAGCAGTCGTTCGACGTACGCGAGGCCTCGTGGTTGATGAACACGCCCTTGCCGTTCTTGCGCGGCCAAGGTTTCAGCTCGACCGTGCGCAGGTTCGGCACGTATTGCGCGCTGATGATCTCGAGCCCCTCCGCGCGCACGAAGCGCAGATAAGGCGAATCTTTCTCGGTCTTGAACTTGTCCGCCAGCTCCTGCGAGACGAGCGCGTCCTTGGCCACGGGGTCCTCCAGACGGTTTCGACGACGTTGATTTAGCAGCAGTCGGCGGCAGCCGGCAATCACGCACGATCGCTGCAATCGCGGCAGCGGCGGAGAGGCCCGGATGCGCGGCCCACCCGGATTTCGCAAATCCCTCATTTGCGCTAGCCATGACGCATGTCGCCGGTGGCACAACAGCGGGTCCGGCGCGCCGAGCGGGCGCAGCGGCAACGCCGAGCAATCGCCCGCCCTTTCGCGGCCATCGCGTGGGCGTTGGCGCTCGCCGTCGCCCTCGTCCTGCTGCTTCCGTACCTGCTCGCGCCGCTCTACCGCGTGGTCGATCCGGTCTCCACCTTGATGCTCTGGCGCTGGCTGAACGGCGCGCGCGTGGAGCGGCAGTTCGTTGCCATCGACCGCATGGCGCCGTCCTTGCCAGGCACGGTAATTGCGTCCGAAGACGGCCGCTTCTGCTGGCATCGCGGCATCGACTGGCGCGAGCTGCGCCACCGAATGGAAGAAGTCGACGATTTCAGCGAGGCGCGCGGCGTCTCCACGATCACGCAGCAGACGGCGAAGAACCTGTTCCTGTGGCCGGGGCGCAGCTTGATGCGCAAGGCGCTCGAGCTTCCGCTATCGCTCTGGATCAATATCGTTCTGCCGAAACGGCGCGTGCTGGAGATCTATCTCAACATCGCGGAATGGGGGCCGAGCGGACAATTCGGCGCCGAAGCGGCGAGCCGCTACGCTTTCAACAAATCGGTGCGCGCGCTCAATCCCGGCGAGGCCGCCTTGCTCGCCGCGGTGCTGCCGAACCCGCACCGGCGCAGCGCCAAGCAGCCGGGCCCGGCGGTACGCCGGCTGGCCGCCCTCTACGAGCAGCGCGCCGTCAAACAGGCCGCGCTCGCGTCCTGCGTGCGGCCCCGGACCGGGTGATCGGCGAGCGGGGAAAGCGCGCGCATCCACCGCACTGGCATTCGCGGCCGGGCTGCTCTATAAGCCCGGCTTTCCCGGCAGCGCCGACCATCCGCGTGAGCATCAGGAGTTAGCACCATGGCTGTCCCGAAACGAAAAACATCGCCGTCGCGCCGCGGGATGCGCCGCTCCGCCGACGCGCTCGCGCAGCCCACCTATATCGACGACAAGGATTCCGGCGAGTTGCGCCGGCCGCACCACATCGACCTGAAAACCGGCATGTACCGCGGCCGTCAGGTGCTCAAGGTCCGCAAGGAAGAAGCCTGATCCTACGCGGCGCCGATTATCGATGCGTCATGGCCGGGCTTGTCCCGGCCATCCACGTCTTTGGCATTCGGCAAGGAAGACGTGGATGCCCGGCCCAAGGGGACGGTTGATGGGTCAGGAGTCAAATTCAGTTGGTATCAGCCCGGCTGCAGCCCGTGCTGTTTGAACACCGGCGCGGCAGCGGGCGCGGTGAGGAATTTCACCAATCCTTTCGCCCCTTCCGGTTCCTTGGCAGCGCTGTGAATGCCCGCCGAGAACACCGTGATCTTCTGCACGTCCGCCGATAGCGGCCCGAGGAAGTCGATGCCGGGCACGTGAATGAGCTCGCTGACCTGCTGAAAGCCGATCTCCGCTTCGCCGCTCGCGATGATGCTGCCGACCAGCACGCCGGGCGCGGTCTGCTTGAGCTTGGATTTGACCTGATCGGCGATGCCCATGCGCTCGAACAGGCTTGCGAGATAGACGCCGCTCGGGCCGGTGGAATAGCCGATCGATTTCGCGGCGAGCAGCGCCTTCTTCAGCGCTTCGCCGGAGCTGACGTCGGGCTTGGGCGCGCCCGCGCGCACCGCCACACCGATGCCTGAGCGCACCAGATCGACCCGGCTGCCCGGCACCACCTTGCCGTCCTTGATGAACGCGTCGAGCTCGGGACTCGCGACGATCACGATGTCACAGATTTCACCCGCGGCCATTCGCTTCTTGATGTCGACGGTGCCGGCCCAGGTGGTCGTCACCTTGTGCTCGGACGCTTTTTCGAACTGCGGGATCAGCTCGAGATAGGCTTCCTTGATCGCGCCGGACGCGAGCACCTTGACTTCTGCGGCGCTCGCGGCTCCGGCCAGAAGCAGGCTCGCCGCGGCGATAGCGACAATTCCAACCCTCATGATGCACCTCCCATACGTAAAGTATCGCTCACTCCGGCTTCACGCCGGCCTGCTTGATGATCTGCAGATATTTGTCGCTTTCCGCCTTCACGAAGGCGGTGAATTGATCGACCGTGAGCGGCGTCACGTCGGCGCCATCCTCGCGCAGCTTGGCGATGATGTCGGGTTCGCTGACGATTCTGTTGATCTCGGCGTTGAGCCGCAACACGACATCCTTTGGCGTTGCGCGCGGCGCGAACACGCCCTGCCACAGGCCGACGTCGAAATCGGGAAGTCCTGCCGCCTCGGCGACCGTCGGCACATCCGGCGCCGCCGGCGAGCGCTTCGCCGTCGAGACGGCGATGAGCTTCAACGTGCCCGCCTTTACCTGTGCCCAGGCAGCGGGGAATCCGGAAAAGAAGAAATCGACGTGGTTGCCGAGCAGATCGTTCAGCGCCGGACCCGCGCCCTTGTAGGGAACATGGGTCATGTTGCTCTTTGTGCGAAACTTGAGCAGCTCTCCCGCGAAATGGCCGGGCGTGCCGGTGCCTGCGGACGCGAAGGTCAGCGGCCGCGTGGCCGCTGCCTTGATCATGCCGGCGACGTTCGCATAGGGCGCGCCGGCCGGAATCACCAGCGCCAGCGGCACCATGGTGGCGAGCGCCACCGGCTGCAGATCCCGATCGGGATCGTAGCTCAGGCCTCTGATCCAATGCGGATTGATCGCCACTTCGGCCGGCTGGCCGATCAGAAGCGTGTGGCCATCGGCGGGCGCCGATACGACGCTCTGGGCGCCGATCGCGCCGCTGCCGCCGGCGCGATTTTCCACCACCACGTTTTGTCCGAGCGCGGCAGCGAGTCGGTCTGAGATCAGGCGCGCGACAATGTCGCCGGTGCCGCCCGGCGCATACGAGACCACGAGATGCACGGTGCGGCTGGGGAAACTCTGCGCACGTGCCGCGGTACCCCACATAAGCGTGCCGATCAGCACCGCGAGGAGGAGTGATACCAGCTTCATGGCGTTCGGCTCAAAGCTCGCCGGCGCTGCGGGGCGGGGAAAGGCCATAGCGGTGCAGATCGGTGCCGTGCACGTCGAGCCAGATCTTGGCGCGGTGCGCGTCGGGATGGAGGCGGTTCACGATTCGCCAGAAGCGCCGCGAGTGGTTGAGCTCGATCAGATGGCAGACTTCGTGCGCCGCGAGATAATCGAGCACGAAGGCGGGCGCCAGAATGAGGCGCCAGGAGAACGACAATACGCCGGTATTGGAGCAGGAACCCCAGCGGCTCGACTGATCGCGCACGCAAACGCGCTTGATGGCGACGCCGAGCCTTTGCGCATAGGCGCGGCTCGCCCGATCGAGATCGCGCAGCGCCTCGCGTTTGAGGAAGTCGGCGACGCGGCGATTGACATGGGGCGGCGCGCCGGCGACGCAGAGGAGCGGGCCGCCGACGGCGTCGCCCTCGATCCACACCGTGCCGCGCACGCCGTGGCGATGCGCGATGCGATGCGGCACGCCGCGCAGCGGCACCTCGATGCCGTCCGCGAAAGGCGCTGACTCGGGGAGCCGCTTGAGCCGCGCGGCGATCCAGCCACCATGCTTCTCGGCAAACTCTTTCGCCTCGTGCACGCTGCCGCGCGGCGGAATCGTGAGAACCACTTCGCGCGCGGCGGCATCGATGCGCAAGGTGTAGCGGCGCGCCTGGCGATGCCGGCGCAGCCGCACGAGATAGGTCGCCCGATCGAAAACGATAGGCAGCACCGATGGCTCGCTGGGACGGCGATAGAGCAATGCGCGTCGCATCATGGCCGCAGCATCCACCCGGAAGGTGTGCGTATCATAGCGTCACGAAGATCGATTTGGCAGACGGCGGCCCGCGCGAAATCTACCGAAACGTTGATATCAGCGCGGAAGGCCGGACTGGCGAATCAGGCGAAGTACCGACACGTCGCGGACTGCCGCGGCTAGAGGGCGCGGGTTTCGGGCGCTTAAACGGCTATTCGCCGACGCCAACTCCTACCGCTGCCAGCGCCGGTCTTGCGCCGTTGCCCGACCCGGCGCCGGCCGAGATTTTAGGGCGGCCTGCGAGGCGGCGCGCGCTGCCGGCATTGTTGGAGAGCACGAAATCGGCGATGCGCGGCGCGATCTCGGAGCGGAAGCGCGAGCCGTTGAACACCCCGTAGTGGCCGACCGCCGGCTGCAGCCAGTGCGCCTTTCGATCGGGCGGGATGTTCAGGCACAAGCGGTGCGCCGCCTCGGTCTGGCCGACGCCGGAAATGTCGTCGTTCTCGCCTTCGATCGTGAACAAGGCGACGCGCCGAATCTTTCCGGGATCGATGCGAACGCCGCGGTGGGTCATCTCGCCTTTCGGCAGCGCATGGCGCACGAACACGGTGTCAACGGTTTGCAAATAGAACTCGGCGGCCAGATCCATCACCGCGAGGTATTCGTCGTAGAACTCGCGATGTTTTTGCGCGGAGTCGCCGTCGCCCTCCACGAGATGCAGAAACAGCTTGCGGTGCGCCTCGATGTGGCGATCGAGATTCATGCTGACGAAGCCATGCAGCTGCAGGAAGCCGGGATAGACGTCGCGCAGGAATCCCGGATTGGGGAACGGCACCTTGGTGATCACGTTGCGGCGGAACCAATCGGTGCCGCGCCGCTCGGCCAGCGTGTTCACGGCGGTCGGATTGACCCGCGTGTCGATAGGTCCGCCCATCAGCACCATGGAATGGGGAACGCAGGGATCGCCGTCCGCCTCCATGCGCGAGACCGCCGCCAGCACCGGCACCGAGGGCTGGCACACCGCCACGATGTGAATGTCACCGCCGAGCAGATGCAGGATCGCGATGAGATAGTCGATGTAGTCGTCGAGATCGAAGCGGCCTTCGGACACCGGCACCATGCGCGCGTCGATCCACTCGGTGATGTAGACGTCGTGGTTGGGCAAGAACGCCTCCACGGTGCCGCGCAGCAGCGTCGGATAGTGGCCTGACATGGGCGCAACGATGAGCAGGCGCGGCTGCGGCCGGCGCGGCGTATGCTCGAAGGCGCGCTCGAAATGCAGGAGCCGGCAGAACGGCCGCTGCCAGAGCGTGGCGATACGCACCGGCACGCGCTCGCCGCCGACGATGGTCGAATCGATATTCCAGTCGGGCTTGCCGTAGCGCCGCGTCGAGCGCTCAAACAGCTCCATGCCCGCGGCCATCGCTTTGCCGAACGCGGTGTGGGCGAGCGGATTGATCGGGTTTTTGTAGAACAGACGGGCGGCCTCGGCGAAGGCCCGGGAAGGATTAAGCGCCGCCTGGCTCATTTCGTAGAGCCAGTAGGCGGGCGCCGCGTACATCGGCCCGGTATCGGCCGCCGCCGTCGGCGCGCCGCCAAATTCACCGATCGCCATGTCCCGGCCTTTCCGGCTTTTGCTGCGGCGCAGCATATTTGTCGCGGTTATGACATATAGGCTGCATGACTGCAATCACCCGATTATTTCATTCACAACCGCGAGATAACGATTGCGCGGCCGGTGTGGCTTTCGCACAGCAACAAGGCTGCCATGATTGGAGTGAGGGGAACGAATGCCTACTCGCCGGTCTGCAGCAGCGAGCCGGCACGGCGCGCGCTCTTGAGCAGCTGCAGGAAGGCGACCACTCCGGCGCCGAAATACACCGCGTTGAGCGCGAACGCCTCGATCATCAGGTCCGGGCGAAATACCTGATTCATCACCAGCGCCCGCATGCCTTCGAACACGTAGGTGGGCGGCAGCATCCAGGCGAGTACCTGCAGCCAGTCCGGCAGCACGGTCACGGGGTAATAGACGCAGGTGAGCGGCATCAGCACGAACATCAGAGTCCAGGCGAGCGATTCCGCGCCCATGCCGTTGCGCAGCAGCACGCCGGAAACAACGATGCCGACCGCCCAGCTCGTGAGGATCAGGTTCATGAAGAACGCCGCCAGCGCGAGGCCGAGGCTGTAAAAATTAAAGCCGAAGAATGCGATCGCCAGAAACGTGACCGGCACCATGCCGATCGCGAGACGAATGAGGCTCATGATCATCAGCGCGCAGACGAATTCCAGCGGCCGCAGCGGGCTGATCATGAGATTGCTGAGATTGCGCGACCACATCTCCTCGAGAAACGAGACGGAGAAGCCGAGCTGGCCGCGAAACAGAATGTCCCACATCAGCACCGCGGCGATGAACACGCCGCTGGCGCGGGCGAAAAATCCGGAATTCTGCGCGATGTAGAACTGCAGAAATCCCCACACGAACAGCTGCACCGCCGGCCAGTAGATCAGCTCGAGCAACCGCGTCCAAGACGAGCGCAGCAGATAGAGATAGCGCACCACCATGGCGCCGACCCGGTGCGGCGCAAGGACCATGACGCTGGTCGAATGCGCGCTCATTGCGCGGCCTCGCGCACCTGCCCGCGCCCGCGCGCGACGTCAAGAAACACCTCTTCCAGGGTCTCGCGCCCGTAGCGCACGAGAAGCCGCTGCGGCGTGTCGTCATCTTCGATGCGGCCGCGCTTCATGATGATCACCCGCTCGCACAGCCGCTCCACCTCGGCCATGTTGTGAGAGGCGAGCAGCACGGTTGCGCCGCGGGTTTTGCGAAAGCGCTCGAGCCGCGCGCGCACCCAATCGGCGGTGTCCGGGTCGAGCGAGGCGGTCGGCTCGTCGAGCAGCAGCACCTCCGGCGCGTTGATCAGCGCCTTGGCGAGCGCCACGCGGGTCTTCTGACCGGCGGAGAGCTTGCCGACCGGACGATCGAGAAATTCCGCGAGATCGAGCTCCGCGGCGAGCGCCGCGATGCGCTCCTTGAGATCATCGACCGCGTAAAGCCGGCCGAACACGCGCAGGTTCTGCCGCACCGTGAGCCGGTGCGGCATGTCGATGTAGGGACTTTCGAAATTCATCTTGTGCAGGACCTGGTAGCGCTGGCGCGGCATCTCGGCGCCGAGCACCTTGACGGTTCCCGCAGTCGGCATGACCAGGCCGAGAATCATGGCGAGCGTGGTGGTCTTGCCGGCGCCGTTGCCGCCGAGCAGGCCGGTGATCGAGCCCTGCTCGAGGGCAAACGAGATGCCGTCGACCGCGCGCGTCGCCTTGTAGATCTTCACCAGTTGATCGACCGCGATGGCGGATTCGGCGAGAGGCGGCATGGCGGATGCGCTCGGCGAAACCGCACATTTGGCAAGCGCGCGCGATCGAAGCAAGGGCGCGGACCGGCGAGGTCGAGCGGGCTCGACCGCCGCGGCGTTTGCCCGCGGTTCAAGGCCGCGGTGCGGAAGCCTAGACTGTGCGGCATGAACCAGCCGAACGCCAAAGCAACGACCCGTGACGACGCGCGCGCCACGGAGGCCTATCGGCCGGGCGGCGGCAATATGCGCCTCGACACGCTGATTCGGCTGCGCTGGCTTGCCGTGATCGGCCAGGCGACCGCCGTGCTGGTGGTCTATTTCGGGCTCGATTTCGAGCTCCCGATCTGGCCCTGCCTGGCGGTGATCACGCTCGCCGCTTGGCTCAACGTCGCGCTGCGCATTCGTTTTCCGACCACGCAGCGGCTCGCGCCGGATCGTGCGGCATGGCTCCTTGCGTTCGACATTGCCGAGCTGGCGGTGCTGCTGTTCTTCACCGGCGGGCTGCAGAACCCGTTCGCCTTCCTGTTTCTCGGCCCGGTTCTCATCTCGGCGACTGCGCTGCCGCCGCGCATGACCCTGATGCTCGGGGGCTTCGCCGTGGCCTGCGCGACGGTGCTCATCTTCGTTCACCAGCCGCTGCCCTGGGAGAACGAACCGCCGCTCGAATTGCCGGAGGTCTACGTCATGGGGATGTGGCTCTCCATCCTGCTGGCGATCGCGTTCATCGGCCTGCACGCCTGGCAGGTGACCGAGGAAGCGCGCCAGCTCGCCGATGCGTTGGCGGCAACCGAACTGGTGCTCGCGCGCGAGCAGCATCTCTCCCAGCTCGACGGTCTTGCCGCCGCTGCCGCCCATGAATTGGGCACGCCGCTCGCCACGATCACGCTGATCGCGAAGGAGCTGCAACTCGCGATCAAGCCGGATTCCGAGCACGCGCACGATGTCCGGCTCTTGAATGAGCAGACCAAGCGTTGCCGCGCCATTCTGGCGAGGCTCACCGAGCTCTCGAGCGGCCATCCGTTCGATCGCATGAAACTCTCATCCCTGATCGAGGAGGTGGTCGCGCCGCACCGCAACTTCGGCATTGCCATCGAGGTCGCGCTTGCCGCGGGCGAGGCGACCGAGCCGGTCGGCGAACGCAACCCCGCGATTTTGTATGGCCTCGGCAACCTTCTCGAGAACGCCGTCGATTTTGCCCACGCGCAGGTCGAGGTCGCGGCCGCCTGGAGCGCGGACGAGGTCGCCGTCACGATCATCGACGACGGGCCGGGCTTTGCCCCGGAAATCATGGATCGGATCGGCGAGCCTTACGTCACCGACCGGCGGCGGGAGAGCCCTGATCTCGACAGCGAGGCGACAGGTCTGGGCCTCGGCTTCTTTATCGCCAAGACCCTTTTGGAGCGATCGGGGGCGACCCTCGACTTCGCGAATCGGGCCTTTCCGGAGCGCGGGGCGACCGTCCGGGTGCGCTGGGGACGCCAGGAATTCGAGCGAGCGCGCGTGGCTGCCCGCTATTAATGTCGGGTGCCGAGCGCATGAAACTAGTGCCGCGAACCCGAAGTTCCCACGCATCATGCTGCAAGTGCGTTTGCGAACTTCGGGTTCAAAAGCGGCACTAGAATCATAGAGTTGGCTAGTGTCCCTTTGATTCCGAAGTTCGCATTCGAGTCTGCCGCAAGGATGGTGCGAACTTCGGAATCGGGACACTAGTGCAATACAAAGAAACCCGCTCCCGCACGACTAGTTGACTTGAGGTGCGGCACAGTCGTTCCTAAAATATACGCAAAATTTATGGGGCGACTGTTGCTATCCCGAACGACGCCGGCGGTGCCGCGCGTTCCGGCGGGTCTAGGGAGAGTGCGATGGCAATGGCCGAATTCCCCGCGGCGAAGGTGCCGAGCGATCGCTCGCTGCTGATCGTCGAAGACGACAAATCGTTCCTGCAACGGCTCGCCCGCGCGATGGAGACCCGCGGCTTTGCGGTGACCACCGCGGAAACCGTCGCCGACGGTCTCAGCCAACTGGAAGCCGTGTCCCCCGCCTTTGCCGTGGTCGACATGCGGCTCGAAGACGGCAACGGGATCGAGGTGATCTCCGCGCTCAAGCGCTGCCGGCCCGACGCCCGCGCCATCATTCTCACCGGCTACGGCAACATCGCCACCGCCGTGAACGCGGTAAAGCTCGGGGCCGTCGATTACCTCGCCAAGCCAGTGGATGCGGACGACGTGGCGGCGGCGCTGCTTGCGCTCGACGGCCGCAGGGCCGAGCCGCCGGCCAATCCGATGTCGGCCGATCGGGTGCGCTGGGAGCACATCCAGCGCATTTACGAGCTTTGCGGCCGCAACGTCTCGGAGACCGCGCGCCGCCTCAACATGCATCGGCGCACCCTGCAGCGCATCCTGGCCAAACGCGCGCCGAAGTAATAGCACGAACCCTGCAGCACTGGGGCTCGCGCATCACTCGAGGATCTGAAGCCGGGTGCCGTAGGTCCTGCTCGGCCTCATGCTGAGGAGCGCCCGAAGGGCGCGTCTCGAAGCATGAGGGCGGATCATCACCGAGGCTGGCAGCACGCGGAGTGGAACCGCGGGCGCAACCAATTTGCACCTTGCCGCGTTTATTGCCCCGGATCGTTTGGAGATTTGACGCATGTATCCCAACCAGGACGCGATTTTCGAACGTCTGGAGACGAGCAAAAAGCTCGGATTTCTCTCGGAGTATTTGGTGAGCTGGTTGGGACGCGCCGGGCGCTTGCGCGCCAAGGTGACCGTCTGGGGCAAGGATGGGACGCCCGCCGACGCGGTCCAGCACTAGGTGAGCCGGTTGCTCCGTGGTCTCGTCAGCGACGCGCAGATCGTGGTCGCCGCCGACTAGTGCCCCTCCGGATCGGCCAGCGCGCCAAGCCGCAGCGCTGCGGCGCGCGCGAACGCAAGCATCACCGTCTTGCGGGTTGAGGCACGCAGCCGATGCTCCGGCGCCTCGCAGACGATGCTGGCGCCATAGGCGTCGGCAACGATGAGGCCCGCATCGTCGGGAAACACCTCGCCCGGCACGTCGAGCGTGGTCGCGAAGAACAGCCGGTCGCAATGCAGCCGGTAATCCAACCATTTCTGATCGGCGCGCAGGTCCGCGAGCGACGATTTGATCTCGATGATCCAGATCTCGCCGTCGCCGCCGAGCGCCACCAGATCGGCGCGCCGTCCGGAGGCGAGCGGCAATTCGCTCACCACGGAAAAGCCGAGCGAATGCAGCAACCGGGTCGCACCGCGCGCGACGGCGAGCGCGGTCGGCGACTGCCGGCCGTCGGCCGGCAAGGCCGCGGCGAGCGAACTCATGCTCATGGAATGAAGCACCTCGGGCAGCGGCATACGCGTCGCAGCACGCAACAATCGGCTGTCACGCACGCTATACCCCCGCAACTGGAACGCATTCGCGAAATCATTCTGCCGCAGCGGCGCGTTCGGCGAAAGCCCGTGCCAGCGCCGCGCGCTCCGCCGCAAGCACGCCGCGCTCGGTGATCAATCCGGTAACCAAGCGGGCCGGCGTCACGTCGAAACCGTAGTTGGCGACGGCTGCGCCGTCCGGCACGATGCGCACCGTCGCGATGGTCCCGTCGGCGGCGCGCCCGGTCACCGTCGCGACCTCGTCGCTGCCGCGCTGCTCGATGGGAATTTCGCTGCGGCCGTCGGCGAGTGAGAAATCGATGGTGGGCGACGGCAGCGCCACGTAGAACGGCACGCCATTGTCTTTGGCGGCGAGCGCCTTGAGATAGGTGCCGATCTTGTTGCAGACGTCGCCATTGGCAGTCACGCGGTCGGCGCCGACGATTGCCATGTCCACCATGCCGTGCTGCATGAGGTGACCGCCGGCATTGTCGGCGATCACGGTGTGCGGCACGCCGTGCTGGCCGAGCTCCCAGGCGGTGAGCGCGGCGCCCTGGTTGCGCGGGCGCGTCTCGTCGACCCAGACATGGACCGCGACGCCACTGTCATGGGCGGTGTAGATCGGCGCGGTCGCGGTGCCGAAATCCACGGTGGCGAGAAAGCCGGCATTGCAATGAGTGAGCACATTGACCGGCTCGCCCGGCTTTTTCTTCGCCGCGATCGTCTCGATCAGCGGCGCGCCGTGGCGCCCGATCGCCTGATTGATGGCGACGTCCTCGTCGCAAATTTGCGCGGCGCGGCGATAGGCGGCGGCGAGCCGCTCGCCGCGCGGGCGATTGCGCACCACCGCCACCATCTCGTCGAGCGCCCATTTCAGATTGATCGCGGTGGGACGCGTGGCCATGAGCGTGGCGTAGGCGCGCTCGAGCATCTCGTCGGAGGGATCGGCGTGCAAGGCGAGACAGACCCCATAGCCGGCAGTCGCGCCGATCAGCGGCGCGCCGCGCACTTGCATCGTAGCAATCGCGCGCGCGGCATCATCGAGCGTCGTCAAACGCACGGTGGCGAATCGATGCGGCAGCCTGGTCTGGTCGATCACGCCCACCGACCAGCCATCCAGCTCGAGCCAGATGGTGCGCGTTTCCTTGCCGTTGACCTTCATGGACGAGACATTACTGCGATTCCGGCAAACACAAAGAGGCCGCTGCACCGCGCTGTGGCTGGTTGTGAGCCCCTCCCCGCCCGCGCTGGGAGATGATAGAGAGGCGAAGCGGGGACGGAACCATGCCGATCGATTACGAGGCGGAATACAACAACCGCGCGCGCGTACCCGAGCACGTGGAGATTTTCGCGCGCTGGACGCGCGAGGCCGAGGACTACCGGGTCGAGGCGATGCAGGCGCGGCGCGCCGAGCTGGGCTTAAGCTACGGCGAGACGCAGCGCCAGTTCATCGATCTGTTTTCGCCGCACCCCGAGGTCACCGCCCCGCTCGCCTTGTTCATCCATGGCGGCTACTGGCGCTCGCTGGAACCGACGATGTTCAGCCATACGGCGCGCGGGCTCAACGCGAAGGGAATTGCCGTCGCGGTGGTCGGCTACGATCTCTGCCCGGACGTGACGATCGCCGAGATCATCGAGCAGATCCGCCATGCCTGCATCTTCCTGTGGCTGCGCACCCGCCAACGCATGATGGTCTATGGTCACTCCGCCGGCGGCCACCTCGCCGGCGCCATGGTGGCGACGGACTGGCATGCGCTTTATCCCAACGCGCCTGCCGATCTGGTGCCGGCGGCCTATTCCATCTCCGGCCTGTTCGACCTCATGCCGCTCGTGGGCATCGCCATGAACCAGGACCTGCGCCTCGATGACGCGAGCGCGCGCGCGGCCTCGCCGCTATTTTGGCCAGCGCCGAAGGGATGCGTGTTCGACGCCGTGGTCGGCAGCCTCGAGTCGAGCGAGTTTTTGCGCCAGAGCCGCGTGATCGCGGAGGCCTGGAGCAAGGCCGGGGCGCGGGCGCGCTACGAGGCGATTGCCGGCACCAACCACTTCACCGTGATCGATGCGTTGAGCGATCCGGCAAGCGCCATGGTCGCCCGCCTGGTCGAGTTGGCGCGCGGGCTTTAGAACCAGTAGCGCCAGGCAAAGATACCGGTCAGCAGCGCGCCGACGACCACCACCAGCTTGCGCGCCGCCGCGTTCGGCATGATCTGCGCGACGCGGGCGCCGATCGGCCCGCCTAGCAACGTGCCCGCCATCATCAGCAGCGTCGCCGCCCAGAACACGCGGCCCTGCAGGATGAAAATTGCCGACGCGGTGGCGCTATTGAGACCGGCGACGAGATTCTTGGCCACGTTGGCGGAGCGATAGTCGCCGCCCGTCCCGACCGAGAGGACCCCGAGCAGCAGCACGCCGACGCCGACACCGAAATAACCGCCGTAGACGGAAACCGGCAGCAGCGCGGGAAGCGAGTGAGTCCAGCGCTGCTTGTCGCCTGCGCTGGCCGCTCGCTTGGCAAGCCATGCGCTGATGCGGCCTGCATAGGCGAACAGCGCCGTGGCAAACGCGAGCAGCAGCGGCACCAGCGTGGCAAACATTTTTTCCGGGGTAAGCACCAACAGCACCGCCCCGATCAACGCGCCCAGGACGGATGCCACGACCATGCTGACAAAGTTGCCGCCGAGACGCGGCAGTTGCGAGCGGTCATAAACTGCCGCCAAGAGCAGGCTCGGCGTGAGCGCGGCGGTATTGGCCACCATCGCCGTGACCGGCGGCAGCCCGGCGGCGAGCAGCGCCGGGAACGTGACGATCGCGGCGCCGCCGACCACCGCCGCGATGATGCCGCCGGCAATGCCGGCCGCGATGAGGAGGACGATGTGCAGGAGGTCCATTACCGGCGCGGCGGATCGGCCCGCGTCATGGCCAAGCTTGTCACCACATAATGCGCAACTCGGGCAAGCCCGAGTTGCGGTGCCATCCACGTCTTTGCAGCACGAAGGAAAGCAAGACGTGGATGCCCGGGCCAAGCCCGGGCATGACGACCGGATCGCACAGCATCAGAAAAATGCCTGGATGCCGGTTTGCGCGCGGCCGAGGATCAGCGCGTGGATATCGTGCGTGCCTTCGTAGGTGTTGACCGTCTCCAGATTGCACAGCACGCGCATCACGTGGAATTCGTCGGCGATGCCGTTGCCGCCGTGCATGTCGCGGGCCATGCGCGCGATGTCGAGCGCCTTGCCGCAATTGTTGCGCTTGAGCAGCGACACCGCCGCCGGCGCGGCGCGGCCCTGCTCCAACAGGCGGCCAAGCCGCAACGCCGCGTGCAGCCCGAGCGTGATCTCGGTCTGCATGTCGGCAAGCTTCTTCTGCACGAGCTGGTTGGCGGCAAGGGGTCGGCCGAACTGCTTGCGGTCGAGCACGTACTGGCGCGCGCGATGCCAGCAGAATTCCGCCGCGCCGATGGCGCCCCAGGCAATGCCGGCGCGCGCGACGTTGAGGCAGCCAAACGGTCCGGCCAGACCTTTGGCGTTCGGCAGCAGGTTCTCCTCGGGCACGAACGCGTTTTCCAGGACGATCTCGCCGGTGATCGAGGCGCGCAGCGAGAGCTTGCCCTCGATCTTCGGCGTCGAATAGCCGGCGGTGCCGCGCTCGATGAGAAAACCGCGGATGACATCATCGAGCTTGGCCCAGACCAGTGCCACATCGGCCACCGGCGAATTGGTGATCCACATTTTGCTGCCGTTGAGCCGATAGCCGCCCGGCGCCTTCTCGGCGCGGGTCGTCATCGAGCCGGGGTCGGAGCCGTGGTCGGGCTCGGTGAGGCCGAAGCAGCCGAGGATCTCGCCTGATGCGAGGCGCGGCAGATATTTCCTGCGTTGCGCCTCGCTGCCATAGGCGAAGATCGGATGCATGACGAGGGACGACTGCACCGACATGGCGGAGCGGTAGCCGGAATCGACGCGTTCGATCTCGCGCGTGATCAGCCCGTACGCCACGTAGCCGAGCCCGGCGCCGCCGTAGGCTTCCGGGATGGTGGGGCCGAGCAGGCCGAGCGTGCCCATCTCCGAGACGATGGCGCGGTCGAAGCGCTCCTCGCGATTGTCGCGGAGCACGCGCGGAAACAGCTTGTCCTGCGCGTAGCCGCGCGCGGTGTCGCGCACCATGCGCTCTTCTTCGGTGAGCTCGCTTTCCAGATCGAGCGGGTCTTCCCAGTTGAAAGCAGCCTCGCTGCCGGCGGCGGGCCGCGTTTCCCGTTTTTCTGCGAGCTGCGCCATCGAGGCCTCCTTGGCGGCGAGTGCGGGCATTTGGTTCCCGAGTATAGCGATTTTCCGCGGACGCTTCTGCATAGCGGGTCGGCGTCCAACGGCCGGCTGAGGATGGCCGTCTCGGCGCTTCGCATTGCCGCGCCGGGATCGATCGGCTAATGAGATTTCAGCGCGCCCGTAGCTCAGCTGGATAGAGCGCTGCCCTCCGAAGGCAGAGGTCACAAGTTCGAATCTTGTCGGGCGCGCCATAAAATCAATGATTTAGCTAAATCGGGATTGCTCGGTGTCCCGTTAGTGTCCCGGCGAGAAGTTCGCTGGCGCGGTTTCTGAGCCTGCCCGCTCCCTCGGCACCCAGCTGTGCAGAAAAACCGCTGTACGGCCTCGCCACTGGCGCGGCGCTACATGTCTGTGCGGGTGTAGCCAGCGATTGGTGATCGCACCGGTCGCGAGCTTGGCTCGGTGATCGCGTAACCGGCGCGCTGCATCGAGGCGACGAAGGCAGCGTTCATCGCGATCAGATCATCTCGCGCCCACACTTGGCTGATGAGGTCTTCACCGGGATATCCGGAACGAGCGGGATGAGTGGGAAGTCGCGGCATGCGCACCAGCATCTACCATAGCCTGAGCAGCGTTGGCTGAGGTGCGGAGAGGGCAACCAACGTTGTCTTGACCAAACTAGTCACCGAGACGACGTTCATTGCCATGCTGACGATTCGGGTGACCGGTCTTCAATTACGCTGCGCTCGCGTGATGCTCGGGCTCACGCAGGCCGACGTGGCTGAGCGCGCCCACATCTGTGCGCAGAGCGTCAAGGACTGGGAGCACTCGTCTGCCTCGGTGCCGCGCGCCTACGCCGAAACATTGGGGCGCTTGGTCGGCGTGCTTGAGGATGCCGGTGCCACGTTCCGTTCCGATGGGGTCTATCTGCGGACATCCGCCGCGCGTGCCGCTCCGTCCATCACAGCGACCGCCCAATCGGACGCTCGGCCATGATTGCCGAGATCAGCCACGCCGCTGAGAAGGAACGCAAGAAAAGGCTCGGTATTCGATGAGAAACCCACGCAAAGCCAAGCCGGAAAGCAATGAGCCGTCGCTCAAGGAAAAGCTGTCGGCAAGCTTCCTGACCGCCTTCGAGGCGGACTTCAAGGCCAACGGATTAGCGGTGATCGAGCAGCTGCGGGTCGATGACCCTGCTAAGTATGTAGAGGTCGGAGCTAAGCTCATTGCCGCAGTTGAACAGCCAGCGCCTGCGCCGGGAAGCTTCTCCAGTTGCGACAGTCAAGCCGACATTGCGATCAATTTACTGAAGCAGGTCGGACTGCCAGATGGCGCTGCTACCCCAAGCATGATCGAGGCTGCTGTTGAGGCGCAATTGCTGTTCGTTGAGACTTTGGAGCGGATCGCAAAAGGCAATTGACCAATGGC
>Ga0306922_10000931_pt1 | contig 25458 bp, 25 predicted proteins | sample sta12Cox44000082_FD_203758 | JGI IMG/M metagenome (GOLD analysis project Ga0306922, IMG submission 203758) | Lab enrichment of tropical soil microbial communities from Luquillo Experimental Forest, Puerto Rico - statoxic.12C.oxic.44.000.082 (v2)... | ecosystem: Environmental > Terrestrial >... | reverse complement strand
ACTGCGGACCGGGGGTATCGAAGCCGTCACGATCGATGCGGTCACCAAAGCCTCAAAGGTTGCCCGCACGACTCTTTACCGGCACTTCGGCTGCTCGTCTGATCTCCTTGCCGCCACGCTCGAACGCCTACTCCCGCCGGTCATGCCGCCGCCGTCGACAGGATCGTTGCGTGACCGGCTTGTCGAACTGGTGTGCCGCCAAGCGACGCTGTACGAAGAGGCGCCGCTGCATCCGACGACCCTGGCCTGGATAGCCCTGCGGTCCACTGACAACGGTGCCGACGACGCCAACGACTGGCAACGATGCAAAGGCACACTGCAGGCACGCGTCGTCGAGCACTACCGCCAACCGTTTGAAGCCATCCTGCAAAGTCCCGACGCCCACACTCAACTCGACGAGTTCGACCTCGAGCTTGCCGTATGCCAACTCGTGGGGCCGCTGCTGTTCGCTTGGATGATCGGTCTGCGTGTCGTCGACCACCAGGACTGCGCCCGGATCGTCGATGATTTCCTCGCGGCCCACCAGCTCCCGAGGGGCAGGGCTGGCGCGACATCGCCGTGAGTTCGGGCTGTTATCAGCCCACGGCCGCCTCGCCGACGACAATCGCCTCACGCTCGTCGGATTCGGCTAATGCATCCGCGTAGCTGCAGACATGCCGGCGCATGCGCCGCCTGGCAGCCGTGGCGTCGCGATCCCGGATCGCGGTGGTGATCGCCCGGTGTGCCCGGGCTGTCACCGCGCGAACCTCGGTATCGACGAAGGCTGCGTTCTCGGTGCCGGCGTAGATCGCTTGCGAAAGCGCCATCATGAAGCCGACCAGCAGCTCGTTGTGACTGGCCACCGCGACAGCCACATGCCAGTCGAGGTTGGCCTGCAGGAACTGCGCGAGGTCGGCCTCGGGTTCGGCGATCACCTCGTTGGCCCGATCCAGTTCGCCGAGGTTCTCGTCCGTACGGTTGCGGGCGGCGAGCTCGGCGCAGAACGGTTCCAGGGCCTCTCTAGTCTCCATCAGGTCGACGAGTTTGATGCGCCTACCGCGGATAAGCATGCTCACCGAGTTCGCCATCGACTTGGTGGTGGGTCGTTGAACAAATGCACCGCCCGCACGCCCAGTCTTGACCCGAACGAGGTTCTGTACTTCGAGAATGCGCAGCGCCTCGCGCACGGTGGCCCTGCTCATCTGCGTTTGTTTGACCAGCTCACGCTCTGCGGGCAGCGAGTCGCCCTCGGCGAGTTCGCCCGTCAGGATCCGCTCACGGAGCTCGCTGGCAAGCACGTCGGACGCCTTAGGGACCTCGACCGCGCTCAGCCTGAATTCGGATTGCGAACGCGGGTTCGCATCGGCTGCTTCCATCGGACGCCTCCCATGGTTTATGGTCTGACCTAAGATACCATTTACTGTGTCGGCCGTTCACGAATCCGACTGGACGCGTGGCCGCGGTGGCGGGAGAAATGCCATGCACTTAGAGCTTTCCGACGAACAGGAACTGTTCACGACTTCGCTCCGCGAATGGTTGGGCGAACGCGCCAGCTCGTCGTCGGTCCGTGGCTGGTTGGACACCGGCGACCCCGCTGCCTTCGAGCGGCTCTTGGTCGACGAAGGTTGGGCGGGGGTCGGCTTCGACGAGGACCTGGGCGGCCAAGGCGGCGGTCTGCTGGAATTGGCGCTCACGGCGCGCGAGCTCGGGCGCGCTGCGGCGCCGTCGACCGGCTGGCTGCAGTCGGCGATCATCGTCCCGGCCCTTTCCAGCGAACCAGAGTTGGTGCGCGCAGCGGCGGAATCTGGCGACGTGACCGCGTTGGCGGTCCGGGCGGACCGCGTCCCCGCGGCGGTGACCTCGGTGCTGAGCAGCGATGGTCGACTGCGTGGGCGGATACCGTGCGTACTGGGCGCCGCTCCCTCGCGGCGGTTGCTGGTGCCCGTAGCCGACGGCGAGGCCACGTCGCTGTGGCTGGTCGACGGCGGCGCCGAAGGGGTCGGTGTTCACCCCCGGCCGCTGCTGGACCGTTCGCGCGATGTCGCCGATGTCGTCCTTGATGGCGTCGCGGCACGCCGGCTCGACATCCCCGATAGCGAAGCCACCGCCGCGCTCGACGAAATCGCCACCAGGGCGGCGATTCTCGTCGCCGCCGACGCGCTGGGCGCAGCTGAACGGATGCTCCAACTGGCCGTCGACTACAGCAAGCAGCGCCAGCAGTTCGGCCAGCCGATCGGCTCGTTTCAGGCGGTCAAGCATGCCGCGGCGCAGATGCTGGTCACGGTGGAGTCCTCGCTGTCCATCGTGTGCTACGCGGCCCAGTCGGCCGAGGAGGGTCTGCCCGAGCGCGCGACACATGCCGCCGTGGCGAAAGCGCAGGTCACCCGTGGCGCCGCCGAAATCGCCGACAGCGCACTGACCCTGCACGGCGCCATCGGCTACACCTGGGAGCACGACCTGCACCTGTTCTACAAGCGAGCCAAACTCGACCGCATGCTGTTCGGCACGCCGACGGCCTGGAACGAGCGCATCGCAAGCGTTCTCCCCCTCATCCCAGCCACCGCCTGACGGCGTGGGCGTGACCGGCGACTCAAACATGCTCTCTTTTCTTTTGGTCTGTCCATTAGTATGATTAGCACTCAGACCAATTCCCGACGGTCGTCGAGCGGAGAGCGTTATGGACTTCCAATTAAGCGAGGATCAACAGACGATCCGCGCTGCTGTCGCGGAGTTGGCGGGCAAGTTTGACGACCTCTACTGGATGACCAAGGACCAGCAGCACGAGTTCCCTACGGAGTTCTACGACGCGTTCGCGCAGGGCGGCTGGCTCGGCATCACCACGCCGGAGGAATACGGCGGCCACGGGTTCGGCATCACCGAGGCGTCGATCATATTGGAGGAGGTCGCGGCCAGCGGCGCCGGGATGAATGGCGCCAGCTCGATGCACCTTTCCATCTTCGGCATGCATCCGGTGATCGTGCACGGGTCCGAGGAGCTCAAGGCCCGCACGCTGCCCCGCATCGTCACCGGTGACCTGCACGTGTGCTTCGGAGTCACGGAGCCGGGCGCGGGACTGGACACCACGAAGATCACCACCTTCGCCCGGCGCGACGGCGACCACTACGTCGTCAACGGCCGCAAGGTGTGGATCTCCAAGGCGCTGGAATCGGAGAAGGTGCTGCTGCTGACCCGCACCACGAAGTTCGAGGACGTCGCGCGCAAGACCGATGGCATGACCTTGTTCCTGACCGATCTCGATCGCAGCAAGGTCGACATCCGCCCGATTCCCAAGATGGGCCGAAATGCCGTCAGCTCCAACGAATTGTTCATCGACGGCCTCGAGATCCCCGTCGAGGACCGCGTCGGGGACGAAGGCCAGGGTTTCCGCTACATCCTCGACGGGCTCAACCCCGAGCGCTGCCTGATCGCCGCCGAGGCGCTCGGCATGGGGCGCGCCGCGCTGCGCGCGGCCGTGCGATACGGCAACGAGCGTGAGGTGTTCGGCCGGCCGATCGGCATGAACCAGGGACTGCAGTTCCCGCTGGCCGACTCGTTGGCCCGACTGGACGCCGGCGAGCTCATGCTGCGCAAGGCCACTTGGCTCTACGACAACGGGAAACCCTGCGCGCGCGAAGCGAATACGGCCAAATACTTATGCGCGGACGCCGCGTTCGACGCGGCCGACCGGGCACTCCAAACACACGGCGGCATGGGCTATTCCGAGGAGTACCACGTCGCGCGGTATTTCCGGGAGGCGCGGTTGACCCGCATCGCCCCGATCAGCCAGGAGATGGTTCTCAATTACCTCGGAGAACACGTGCTGGGCCTCCCGAGGAGCTACTGATGACGCAGCAGCGTGACGTTTTCCGCCTCGACGGACGCTCGGCGCTGGTGACCGGTGCGGGCAGCGGTGTCGGCCAGGCCATTGCCCGCGCCTTCTCCGCGGCTGGGGCCGCGGTGCTGGTGACCGACATCGACAAGGACGCCGCGGTGGCCACCGTGGAATCGATCACCGCGGCCGGCGGTACCGCCCAGCCGTTCGTCCTCGACGTGCGTGACTCGGCTGCCGCGGGCGAAGCCGCCGCCGCGGCGGCCGAACTCGGCGGCGGCACACTGCATGTCCTGGTCAACAACGCCGGTGCCATCGCGCCCGCCATGTTCAAGGACCTTTCCGAGGAGAACTTCCGCCGGATCGTCGACATCCACCTGGTTGGCAGCTTCGTCTGCAGCCAGGCGGCACTGCGTCACCTGGCGACCGACGGCACCGGCCGCATCATCAACGTCACCTCCGCGGCGGGCCTAACCGGGACCATCGGCCAGGCCAACTACGGTGCGGCCAAGGCCGGCATCATCGGGCTGACGAAGTCGCTGGCCCGCGAACTGGCGCGCCAAGCCATCACGGTCAACGCCGTCGCGCCGCTGGCCGCCACCGCGATGACCGAGAACATTCGCAGCAACGAAAAGCTGGCCGCCAAGACGCTGGCGCGAATCCCCCTGGGGCGCTGGGCGTTCCCGGATGAGATCGCACCGACGTTCGTCTTTATCGCCTCGGATGCGGCCTCCTACATCACCGGCCAGGTGCTGCCGGTCGACGGCGGGACGGTGATCTGATGGGACGCAACGTGATCGGACCGTTCGCCTCGGCGGGCCGCGAGGTCTACATCGCCGAGGCCGTGCGGACCCCGATAGGCAAATCACATCCCGAGCGCGGGTGGTACCGCGACATCCACCCCAACGCAATGCTCGCCGCCTGTTACACCGAGCTGATCACGCGCACCGGAATCGAGCCCGCAGTGGTCGAAGATCTGGTGATCGGCTGCACCGCCCCATTCGGTGAGCAGTCGCGCAACATCGCCCGCAACGCCTGGCTGCAGGCGGGTTACCCGCCCGAGGTGCCCGCGACCACGCTGGACCGACGCTGCGGCTCGGCGCAAACCGCGGTGGAAATGGCTGCGGCCCTTGTGGCATCGGGCACGCACGACGTCGTGATCGCCGGCGGTGTGGAACACATGGGCCACGTCCCCATCGACTCCCCCGGCAAGATCTCTGAGCTGTATGGGGATCCGTGGCCGGCCGAGCTGCGCGACCGCTACAGCTTTGTGCACCAAGGCGAAAGTGCCGAGCTCATCGCCGACCGTTGGCAGCTGGGCCGCGAGGAAATGGATGCCTTCGCCGCGCAGTCGCATCAAAAGGCCGCCAAGGCGATCGCCGACGGTCGGTTCGTCGCCGAGATGGTGCCGATGACGCTCGACGGTCAGCTCCGCTCCGCCGACCAATGCGTGCGCCCGGAGACCACGGTGGAGACGCTGGCCAACCTCAAGCCGGTCTTCCGCAAGGAGGGCGGACGGATCACCGCCGGAACCTCGTCGCCGATCAGCGACGGCGCCGCGGCCGTGCTGCTGTGCTCCGCCGATGCAGCGCACCGGCTCGGGCTGCGCCTCCGTGCCCGCGTCATCGACCAGACCACCGTCGGGGTCGACCCCATCATCATGCTGACCGGGCCCATTCCCGCGACGCGGAAGTTGTTGCAGCGCAACAACCTCAGCATCGACGACATCGACCTGTTCGAGGTCAACGAGGCGTTCTCCTCGGTGGTGCTGGCATGGCAGCGCGAGCTGCTTCCGGACACCGATCGGGTCAATGTCAACGGTGGGGCCATCGCGTTGGGTCACGCGGTGGGCGCCACGGGCGCCCGGTTGCTGTCCACGTTGGTCGCGGAACTCGAACGCCGCGAGGCCGACCTCGGCCTGGTGACAATGTGCTGCGGCGGCGGCCTTGGCACGGGAACCCTGATCCAACGGGTACCGACGTGATCGATTTCGGCAAATTCCTGTCCCAAGGCGACGGTGTCTGGTGGGGTCAGGCCGCCGCCGAGCCGCGTCCACTGGTCGACGCGCTGATCCTGCAGAATCCCCGAATCGGCCCGATCCGCACCTTTACGGGGCTGAGCTGGAACGACCAGCTGGCCGTCACGATTCCCGGCCGGATGTCAATGGTGTCCTATGGCGGGCTCGGCGAGCTTCGCGAACTGAGCCGGTCCGGACGCCTGGACGTGGTGCCGTGCCACTATTCAGCGCTACCGCGGATGTTCTCCGAAGGCCGGCTGCCGTGCGACGTCGGCCTGGTGCAGGTGTCCGCGCCCGACGAAAACGGGACGTGCTCTTTGGGCATCGGCGTCGACTACGTCGCCGACGCCATGCTGCACACACCGGTGCTCATCGCCGAGATCAACGCAAGAATGCCGGCTACCGTTGGCACCCAACGGATTCCGCTCAACCGGTTCGCGGCGGCGATCACCACCGACCGCCCACTGCCCGAGGATCCGACCCGCGCACCGGGTGCCACCGAGCAGCGCATCGCCGCCCACGTCGCCGAACTCATTGACGACGGTGACACCGTGCAGTTGGGAGTCGGCTCGCTGGGCGCCGCGGTGCTCGATGCGCTGGCCGAACACGAAGACTTGGGATTTCACACGGGCATGGTCACCGACGGACTGCTGCGGCTCGTCGACAAAGGTGTCGCAACCGGCAGCCGTAAGGAGATCGATCCCGGGCTGATCGTCGCCGGCACCGCGCTCGGTTCGGCCGAGCTGTACCACCGGGTGTCCCAGCTGCCCGCCAGGTTCTTGCCGACCAGCTACACCCATAGCCCGCAGGTGCTTTCGCAGCTGCACTCGCTGGTGTCGGTGAACTTCGCCGTCGAGGTCGACCTGACCGGACAGGTGGGCGCCGAGGTCAGCCGCGGCGTGTACATCGGCGCCGTCGGCGGTCAGGTGGACTTCACCCGGGCCGCCGCGCTGACCGGCAAACGGTCGATTATCGCGCTGCGGGCCACATCGGGTGGTCAGTCCACTATCAAGGTGGCGCTCGACGCCGGGGTGGTCACCACCGCGCGCTCCGACGTCGACACCGTCGTCACCGAATACGGCGTCGCGCATCTGCGCGGCTGCAGCCTAAGGCAACGAGCGGAACGACTGGCAGCAATAGCCGCCCCCGAGTTCCGCGATCAGCTCAAGCGCGAAAGGATCACATTATGAGCAGACTGCCCGCGCATGTCGATATCCGCGAGGTCGGCCCGCGCGACGGGTTCCAGAACGAACCGGAAACCATCGCCACGACCGACAAGATCGACCTGATCAACCGGCTGGCACAGACCGGCCTGCGCCGCATCGAGGTGGCCAGCTTCGTCCGTCCCGACGTCATTCCGCAGCTATCCGACGGCGTCGAGGTGCTTCGCGGCATCGACGTGCCCGACTACGTGTCACTGATGGTGCTGGTACCCAACAGCAAAGGACTCGACAACGCGCTCAAGGTGCGCGAAACGTTCTCCGAGGTTGCGATTTTCGTCAGCGGGTCGGAGACACACAACAAGAAGAACGTGAATCGGAGCATCGCCGAGTCCATGGCCGACAACGAGGTCATCGCCAAGCGCATCATCGCCGAGGATCTGCGCTGCGCCGCGGTCATCGCCACGTCCTACGGTTGTCCGTTCGAGGGCAAGGTGCCGATGAAGCGGGTGCTCGACATCGCCGAGCAATTCGCGGCCGCGGGTGCCAGCGAGGTCGGGTTCGGCGACACCACCGGAATGGCCAATCCCGCCTATGTCGGTGAATTTTTCGCTGCCGCCATCGAGCGGCTGCCCGGTGTCGAGGTCACCGCGCACTTCCACAACACCCGCGGCCAGGGGCTGGCCAACGCATACGCTGCGCTGCAGGCCGGGTGCACCAGCTTCGAGTCAAGCTTCGGCGAACTCGGCGGGTGCCCGGTGCCGGCGGGATCCACCGGAAACATCGCCTCCGAGGATCTGATCAGCATGTTCGAGGAGATGGGCGTGTCCACCGGGGTATCGCTTCCGGCGTTGATCGATGCGGCCCGCGCCGCTCAAAGCGTGCTGGGGCGCAAACTGACCAGTCACTCCATCATTGCCGGCCCGATCGACTGGGCGGCGAACCCGGACGCTCCGTCCTGCCGCTAGACCATCCAGAGCCATCCAGTCACCTCAAAGGAGAGAACATATGAGTAACCGCGTCGCATTCGTTACCGGCGGAGCCCAAGGCATCGGCCAGGGCATCTCGGAGACCTTGGGAGCCAATGGGTTTCGGGTAGCGGTCGCAGACCTGAACCTCGAGGCCGCGGAAGCCACCGCAAAGCGCATCGCCGATGCCGGTGGCGAAGCCATCGCGGTCCACGTCGACGTCACCAACACCGAATCGGTGCGCAGCGCCGTCAAGACCGTCGCCGCCGAGCTTGGTGGGATCGAGATCGTGGTGAACAACGCCGGCTGGGACGACTTCATGCCGTTCTTGAAAACGTCAGAGGACTTCTGGGACAAGATCCTTGACATCAATTTCAAGGGCCAGCTGCGCGTCATTCACGCCGTCGTGCCCGGAATGGTGGAGCGCGGTTTCGGACGGGTGATCAACATCGGTTCGGACGCCGGCCGCGTAGGCTCGTCGCTCGAGGCGGTCTATTCGGGGGCGAAGGGCGGGATCATCGCGTTCACGAAGACGCTCGCCCGCGAGGTGGCGACCAAAGGGGTGACCGTGAACACCGTCTGCCCCGGCCCCACCGACACGCCCGCGCTGCGCAAGTTCGCCGACAGCTCGGGGGAAGACGCCGACAAGGTGATCGGTGGCATGACCCGGTCTGTGCCGATGAGGCGCTTGGCCAAGCCGTCGGACGTCGCCGCCGCCGTCGCCTTCTTCGCCTCGGACGGCGCCGAGTACATCACCGGCCAGACGCTGTCGGTCAGCGGCGGCCTCACCATGGCGTGACCGTCAAGTCGCTGCGCAGAAGCCAAGGAGGTACATCAACGATGCTGTCCGAGAACAGTTCACCGGTAAGCCTGCGCGTCGCGGGCTCGGTGATCGAAATTTCGCTCAACCGTCCGCCCGCCAACGCGTTGGGGCTGCCGATAATCGATGGACTGAAGATTGGCCTTGATGCCGCGGACGCATTGCCTGCCAAGGTCATTGTGGTGTCCTCGGCGCTGCCGGGCTTCTTTGCCGCCGGCGCCGACATCAAGCACATGTCGTCGGTGGACGCCGCATCGTTCGGCGCATATGGGGACGCGCTCCGCGCCGCCGTCGAGCGCCTGGCCGCCCACCCGGCAGTGTCGGTGGCCGCCGTCGACGGACTCGCCCTGGGCGGCGGACTGGAGTTGGCCATGGCCTGCTCGTTGCGCGTCGCCGGTTCGTCAGCGCGGCTCGGTCTGCCCGAGGTCAAGCTCGGCCTGATTCCGGGCGCGGGCGGTACCCAGAGACTGCCCCACTTGGTCGGACGCGGAAGGGCGCTGGACATCTTGCTCACCGGGAGGCAGGTCGACGCCGAGGAGGCTCTTCGCATTGGCCTCGTCGACCGGCTTGTGCCGGCGGGCACCGCCAGTGCCGCCGCATGGGAACTGGCCCACGAACTGTGCGCCGCCTCATCCTCCGCGCAGCGCGCGGTTGTTCGGACTGTGGACGCGGCGTACGAGCGCCCGTTGGCCGAAGGTCTGCGCTATGAGGCCGAACAGGTCCAAGAGATGTTCGAGCGGGGCGACGCCATGGAGGGACTCCGCGCGTTCATCGACAAACGTTCTCCCGAATTCGCTTGATCAGAAGGAACTTTCGATGATTGAACTCGGCCAACTTTACAAGACCTTGCTTCTCAGCTTCCCCGCGGACGGTGTGGTCCAGGTGACGTTGAACCGGCCCGACCGGTTCAACGCGATGACGATGGCCATGTTCGGCGAACTCGAATCGATCGCGCGCGAGATCGGCGATGACCGCGACGTCCGGGTGGTGATTCTGACCGGTGCGGGCAAGGCGTTCTGCGCTGGCTACGACCTCGACGAAGCCGAGGAACTGACGTCGTTGTCAGCCTTGGGCATGCTGGATCGTCAGGAGCGCGCCGCCCGCGCGCTCAGCGCCGTACGCGCGATACCGGTACCGGTGATCGCCGCCGTCAATGGACCGGCAGCCGGCGGCGGCATGTCGCTGGCCCTGATGGCCGACATCCGGCTCGGATCACCTGCCGCGAAGTTCAACGCCGCGTTCGTCCGCATCGGCTTATCCGCGGGCGACCTCGGTGCCTCGTGGTTGCTGCCGCGCCTAATCGGACCATCAACCGCCGCGGAAATCGGTTACACGGGCCGCATCGTCGAGGCCGATGAGGCAGAACGGCTGGGACTGCTCAACAGGGTGACGGGTCCCGACGACCTGCTCGACCAAACCCTGGCCATGGCGAGCCAGATCTGCGCCAACTCCCCCGGCGGCATCCGGATATCCAAACGCGCATTACAGGCCAACATGGAAGTCACCTCCTTCGCGGCGGCCCTCGAATTGGAAAACCGCGGGCAGGCGCTACTGACGCGGTGCGACGACATGACCGAGGCGCTGCAAGCCTTCAAAGACAAGCGGCCACCCAACTTCTCCGGGCGGTGAGCATGACCACCACCTCGCACTGGAATCGGGTGTCGCGGCGTCCGCTGGCCGACGTCCTCGCTGAGCTGCGCACGGCAAGCACGCTTGCCTTCGACGAACATCCTCGTGGCATCGTCGTGATGTCAGTCAACCGCCCTGATCGCGCCAATTCGCAAACAATCGAGATGTTCGGCGAAATCGCCTGGGCCACATCCACGTTGCGTAACGCTCCGCTGCGAGCGTTGATCATCACCGGCGCAGGCGGCAAGGCGTTCTGCACCGGCTTCGACCTCGACGAGGTCGATGTGCTCACCCGAATGTCGGTGTCGGAATTCACCGATCTCGTCGAGACGGCCGCGTCCGGGTCCACCGGACTGCGCGCACTGCCATACCCCGTGATCGCCGCCGTCAGCGGTCCCGCCGCCGGCGGGGGACTGTCACTGGCACTGGCCGCCGACATCCGGATCGCCGACAGCACAGCCAGTTTCAGCGCCGGCTTCGTGCGGGTCGGGCTGTCCATCGGCGAGCTCGGCACCTCGTGGAATCTGGTCCGGCTCATCGGGCCGGGCCGCGCTGCGGAGCTGGCCTTCACCGGACGTACCGTGCGGGCCGCCGAAGCATTGCGTATCGGACTGGCCGACCGGCTCACCGAAACCGGGACCGCGCTCGACGCGGCGATCGAGCTGGCCGAAACCATCGCCGCAAACTCCGACGACAGCATGAGATCGACGAAGAACGCCTTCGTCCGCAACCTAGAGAACAACTCATTCCGATCCGCGCTCGAGGTGGACACTCGCGGCCAGGCGCTGGCGGTGCAGGTGCCGAATACCCGCGTCGCGCTGGTGAACCTGCAGGAGCAGGCGCGGTGAGCGCACCAGGGGGGCTGCGCGACGGGCTCGGCCCCAGTGACGACCTGCGGCACCGGCCGGTGGCCGGGGAGAGAACGCGCGACAGCCTCTTCTGGGAATTGATCATGCCCGAGGAAGAACTCGGCGTGCAGGTCTACCTCTACCTGACCGGCAGCGGGAAGGCCGGCTATAACGTCTGCGTATGGGGCCCAGACGAGCGCCCATTGGCGCTGCACCTCCACCAAGGGCGGATACCGGACCACGCTGACCTTGACGAATTCTCGTTCGACGGACTGACTCTCACACAGCCCGAATTGCGCAAGTCCTGCCTGCTGACCTACGACCGCGACGGCGTTCGAATGGAGTTCGCGTTCAACGGCATTCATGACGCGTTCAGCTACCACTGCAATCCGGACGGCCTGCCGTCATGGTTCGCGGTGAACCGGATCGAACAGACCGGTCGGGTGCGCGGAGGGCTCGAAGTCGCCGGCCGGCGCATCGAGTGGGACCGGATGGGACACCGCGACCACTCCTGGGGGGTGCGTGACTGGGGCGTGCCGCACCATTGGAAATGGTTCGTCGCCTACACGGAATCGGGCCGGGCGCTCAACGGATGGATATGGATCGCTAAGGGTGAATGGGGTTTTGCCGGGTACGTCGTCCGCGACGGGGTCACCTACCCGGTGCGTCGCATCGACCACCACGCCGAATACGGTGAACAGATGCGCCAGCGCCGGCTGCGCGCGACTCTGACGGACATCAGCGGTGCGCGAACCGAGCTGGAGCTGGATGTCTTCGGAGTGATCGAGTTGCCGACGCACGACAGGCTGCAGACCGTGATCCGCGAAGGGGCCTGCCGCGCCGTCATCGACGGCGAACAGGGCGCCGGACAGTTCGAGACACATTGGCAGGGAAGCTACTTGGACTACCTGTCGACGCGGGACACGTAATGTGGTCATGGTCTGAGGGCGAGCTTGAACAACTGGGGCGCTTCCTGGCCGACCGTGGACTATGCGGCCCGGCCGTAACCGCGCGGGCCATCGGCGATGGACATTCCAACCTGACGTTCCTGGTGTCGGACGGGCACTCACAAGTGGTCGTCCGCCGACCCCCACCGCCGCCGCTGCCTCCTGGTGCCCATGACGTACTGCGAGAGGCTCGGCTTTTGACCGCACTCGGGGGGACAGACGTGCCTACTCCGCGAGTGCGCGCCACCGCGAACGCCGGGGAGCTACTCGACGTCCCGGTCTTCGTCATGGACTTCGTCGATGGGGTTGTCATCACCGAATCGACGCCCGCGCCCGGCGGTGACGAACACCTGCGCCGGCGCATCGGAGAATCGTTGGTGGACACCCTCGCCTCATTGCACAAGGTGGCGTGGCGCGAGGTCGGCCTCGGTGATTTCGGCAAGCCCGACGGATTCAACGCCCGGCAGTTGCGGCGGATGCGGTCGCTGATCGTTGTGAACGGAACCGTGCCGCCCGCCTTCGTCGCACTGGACGACTGGCTGCACACGCATCTTCCATCCGAATCCGGAACCGCAATCGTTCACAACGACTTTCGCATCGGCAACATGATCGTCGACATTGAAGCCGGATGCGTCGCGGCGGTCCTTGACTGGGAACTCGCCACCATCGGCGATCCGCTCGCCGATTTGGGATACCTGCTCACGTCGTACCCCATGCCGGGCGAGCCGCTGGTTCCGACATCGGCGATGGGCACCGCGGTGCTCGAGCCCGGCTATCCCCGACGCAGCGAGCTGATCGACCAATACGCCGACCGCACGGGAGCCGATGTCTCCGGAGTCAATTGGTATGCGACGCTGGCGATGTACAAACTTGCCGCGCTTTACGAGTACAGCCGCAGGCGCTTCGAAAGCGGCGTCGGCGACCCCTACTACGCGGATCCCGGGTTGGTCAGCTCGTTCCTGGCCGCCGGCGAACGGCTAGCGGCCGAAGGCTCTGCGATCACCTGATTTACGCCGCGTTGTCACTCTGTCTGAGCACAAAATCCCGCCGATCGGGGGGACGCGCGCGGATGAGCGATTTCGTACCCTGACCGCGTGCCACCTATCGATCACGAATTGAACCTCACCACACAGGCGATCCTGACCGACGCCAGCTGGGCGCTGACCGCGGTGCTCTTGGTGATTGCGATCCGGATGGGTGTGCGGGAGCGAACGCCGTTCTACGCGCTCATGGTGTTAGGAGCCTTGGTCGGCGCATTCGCCGAGCCGCTCTACGACGTAGCGATGATGCTGTACTTCTACTCCACACATGGCATGTGGACGCATTTCACAGCGTTCGACATCCCGCAACCGATCTGGACGCACAGCGGCTATGTGGTGCTGTATGCCGCCCCGGGTGTCTATATCGCTCACCGGATCGCCCGCGGCCTGATGACTCGCCGCACGCTGTTCGTCTGGGCGGGAATCACGTTGCTTGAGTCGGCCGCGTTCGAGATGATTGGCATCAACGGTGGCCTTTACAGTTACTGGGGGCCGCATGTGCTCCGGATCTTCCAGTACCCGTTGGTGATTGGCGTGCTCGAAGCCGCGCAGGTGATCTGCTTCGCGGTGGCGGCATCGCAGCTGCGTGCTCGCTCCACCAGTCAGTGGCAGCTGCTGGGCCTGTTCGTCCTTTTCCCGTGCACGTTTTTCATGGCCAACTTCGGCGCCGGCTGGCCCACTATCATCGCTGTGCATCTCAAGAACACCTCGACGCCAATCGTCCTGGTCGCGGCGGTCCTGAGCATCTGCTTCGCCGCGGTACTGGTGCGGGCTGCCGCGTCGTTCCTGCCGGCACAATCAGCCGCCGATGGCGGCGACAGTAGCAACACTGCGGGCATGCAGACGGTCCGCGGCTAGGGGACCGTCTGCGAACCGGGCTGACTCGCCTACTCCGGCGGCTGTCCGGGCGGCGGGTAGACGCCGCGCAGGATCCACGGAATCCAGTTGATGCCGAATTCGACCTCGTCGCTGGCGTCGTAGTCGGGGGTGGGATCGGGCGGGATATTCTGCTCCATGGCCACCACAGGCGCTGGCCCCGTTTGCGGCCCGTTCGGTGGTGGCTGTGGTGGACGCTCAGGCTGCCCGTAGACAGCAACCACGACGGTGCGATCCAGGCTGTTTTCCGACCACACCCCGACTTGGCTGTTGGCGCAATTGGACATGATCGCGAAATCCGCAGGGTTGTAGTACCACTGGTTGATCAACTCGATGCCGCTGATCGCCAGGGCGGGATTGATCGCCACGGTTTCGGTGACCGGACCGTGGAAGCCCGCTGCGTTGGCCCGGTCTTGGGGGGTGGACCCGTCTGAGCCGATGTCACCATCAAGGTTGCGGTTGGTCAGCACATCGTGGGTGTGCCGCTGGGCAGTCCGTTGAAGCTGGGTATTGGGTTTGACGTCGTTGGTGCAGCCTGCCTGATGCTGCATTTGGTAAACGTTGGCGACCACGCCGTCATTGAGTCGCTTGTTGTTCGGTATGAGCGTGTTGACGTCGCCATCCGCATGTGCGGCGGGCACGCCGAGTGTGGCGGCGACGGCCACCAAGGCCGGCAGGGTGAGCGGCCGATACTGCATGTTGATCTCCTCCTTCTCAGCCGCCGCCAGGGAGCGGTGGCCGGTAGTTGGCTGCCGAATTTCGCAACTGCCAGATCAGCGCGGGGCACAGTTCGTTGACCGCCTGACTGATCAGATACGAGGCCTGGAATTCGTCGGAGGTGTTGAAGTCACCCTTCACGTCGCCCATCACCTGTGCATAGCTGCGGCCCTGAGATACCTTGTCGCAGATGCCATGTCCATAGCTCAAGGCGGCGTCGGCGTTGGCGAAGTTATAGCCGGGACGCACCGTCACGTTGACCAGATAGGCCACCACATCGGCGCGTGCATCCGGTGCAACCGCGACTGGCACGACACCGAGTAGGCCCGCACACGCGAAAACCACACCCGCAAGCGGCTTGCCCAGCGGGCGACGGGATACGGATCGGTGCTGCACGGTCGTCGTCCGATTCAGACTGGATCGAATCCGGAAATGAGCCAGCGGCCGCCGATCTTGTCGAGGGTGACCCGAACGCTGGATGCGCTATTGGTCGGCGCGTCCTGACCCACAATGACCGTCTGGTTCACGAACACCAGGACGACGGCGTGGTTGGCGGTCGCCGACTTCGAAGCAGCGCCCGGGACAGTCGCCACCGCGGAGATCTGCTTTTGCTTGGCTCCCGGGATCACCACTTCGTGGGTCAGCTTTGTGTAGGCATCCAGAAACGAACCGGTCAGTCTGACCCGCGCGGCCTCAAGATCCTTCTGCACGGTGTCGGGCCGGTAGGACAGCAGCGCGATGGTGCTGTCGGTGGCCGCCCGCACGGATTCCGCGCGGGCAACCGCAGCGTCGCGGGCCGAGGCATCCTGCCATTTCAGAAAGCCCGCAGCCGATGCCAACACCAAAGCCAGCACGGGCAGCAACACGGCGATCAACCGCGACCAGCGGATGCGACGCCGCCCTCTCGCCGGCGGTTCGTCGTCGGCGGCGTCTGGCTCCGTGCCGATTTCGCTGACTTCGGCATCGTCCTCGGCGGTCTCGTCCTCAACGGTCGCGTCCTCGGCGGTCTCGTCCTCAACGATCGCCGATTGCACTGGCTCAGAAGGTGTTTCGCCGGCGTGGCGCGACTTGAGCCGGATCATGGCACGAATCCAACGTTAGAAACTTTTACCTGATCGCCGACTCTTTGCACATAGATACGCATTCGCCAGGCCCGCGGCTCCTGATTGGTTTCGGCGGCATTCGACGTCTGCACGGACACCGCCACCAGCGCCTGGGCTGTGTCGGCCGTCTCCGACTCCAGCCCGGCCTCGGTAATCGTGCCGACCGTGGTCGCCTTGGCTTGCTTAACCACATCGATGAATGGTCGTGACCGCTTGGCGAAGTCGTCGTAGAACTCCCCCGTCGCCCCGTCCAGAATCCGGCGCACATCGGCGTCGGCGTGCTGCCAGTCGATCGTCGTCAAATTCAGCGCGCCCTGCCGGGCCACCTGTAGAAATTGACTTCGCTGGGCCTCCGCCTTCTGCGCCTGGTGGGCACGAAATCCCAACCATCCCACGAAGACCGACAACGTGACGATGACCGTCAGACTGAACAACAACGCCCACCGCTGGGCCGACGTCCGTTTTCCGGATCGGGCCGCCGGTTCGCTGTCTGCGTCATCCGTTGCGGGCTCGGAAGTATCGCCCTCGTCATCGACCTCGTCGACCTCGTCGACTTCATCGACTTCATCGACTTCGTCGACCGCGTCGTCATCCGAGCGCACGTCTGAATCCGTCGCTACCGACATGCTGTCCTCCGTCCATCGTGATTGGTGCGTTCGTGCGCCACTGCTGTCATCCGCCCGGCGGCACCAGCATCGATTGCCATGTCTTGTTCTTCGGAGCGTTTTGGGCCAGGTCCGATTGGGTGTACTGACGCCCGTCCGGTCCGATATAGGTGCCGGTCGCCGGGTCGTACTGCGCGGCCGCTATTGGTGGCGGCGCGGCAGCCGGCGGGGATCCGGGTGGCAGTTGGGGGATCCCCTGACCGGACAAGGTTGCGTTGGGGTCACCTTTCCAGTTGTCTCCGTTGTTGAGCGGCACATACTCTTCCTTGCTCTCGCACAGCTTCACCGTGGGTGCGCGCTTGCCGGGCACGGTTTCACACGGGTAGTTGCGGGCGCCTCGCACGTTGAGCCACGAGTCTTGCGGCACCCTGCAGTACAGGTCGCCGGCCGGGCGGTTCGGGTAGTCCTCGAACGTGGGGATCCGCTGCTGCTGGGCCGGCAGGAATCCGGTGGTACACGGCGGCGGCAGGTTGAGGTTGAGGTTGAAGCTCAGGTACTGACCCCGGTATCCCTGCTTGGTGTTTGCGTTCGCGACGATGCCGGCCTGTTCGGCGTTGATGGACGCGGGGAAAATTACCAGCAGTTGTTCGATGTCGTTCTGGTAGACGAGGGCGACCTTGGCGACGCTGACGAGATTGGCCAGCAGGATCGGCAGGGTGGGTTGCAACCGCTCGAACAGTGCGCGTGCCTCGTCGAACGCTGGGCCGGCCTTGTCGATGACTCCGGCGACGGCTTCGTCGTGGGTCTGCAATTCCGTGGTCACGGTGGCCAGGTGTGATGCCCACGCCGCAATCGCATCGGACGTGTTGGTCTGCGAGTCGAGCACCGGCTGCGATTGATCGATCAGGGCGACCAGCGGGTCAAGGTTTTTGCGCGCGTCGATCGCCAGGTTGGACGAGCCCGTGATCAGGCGGGAAAGTTCGGGGCCGAGCCCGCCCACCGCGGTGTACGACTCGTCGATGACGGTCTTCAGGTTGTCGTGTGGTATCGCCCCCAGAGCGGTGTTGGCGGCGGTGAGCAGAGAATTGATGTCGGGTGGCACGGAGGTGTCGGCCACCGGAATCACGTCGCCGTCCTTCAGCGGTGGCGCAGTTCCGTTGCGGGGCAACAACTCGACGTACGACTCGCCGATCGCCGATTGGCTGTGCACCTCGGCTTTGAGATCCGACGGTATGTGGATGCCGGATTTCAGCGACAGCACAGCTTCGACCCCGCTGTCGGTCAGGCGCACGGATTCCACCCGGCCCACCTCGGTGCCGCGATAGGTGACGTTGCCCGTGCCGTACAGCCCGGCGGCTTGCGGCAGCTCCACCTTCACGGTGTAGCGACCGACGCCGAACAGCATGGCAGGCAGTTTCACGAAGTGCAGGGACATCACCGCCAGCGCGACCAGCGCGATCACGCTAAAGACAGCCAGCTGGATCTTGACTCTTCGGTGTAGATGCATCTACGGCCCCTGGTCCCAGCGGTACGGAACGGTCAGCGGATTGCCTCGGACGTACCGGGTGCCCGCGGTGCACGGGCTGGGGAATTGGCCGATGGTACGGCCCCACTGCAGTTCTAACTGGGTCAGATGGCACTCGAACCGGGTGCCGGTGAATATTCCTTGGTCGATTCGGCTTAGCGTGAGGTCGACGATCGCCGTCAGGTTGGCGAAGTCGCCGCGTTGAAATTTCTCGAAGGTTTCGTTCGGAAACGGGAAGGTGGCAAGCAGGCTGAGCGATCGGGTCAGGCTGGGGCCCGCGTTGGCAAGGGACTCCAGCACCGGTCCGACTTGCTGTAACTCCTTGACCAGATTCTCTTTGGTCTTGTTGACCGAGTCGACGGTCAGTGCGCTGAACTTGCCCAGCTGGTCGGCGGCCTCGACGAGACTGTCCCGATCTTTGTTGAGCACCGCGAGCGCATCGGGGATGGTCGCCAGGGCTCGATCCAGCACAGGTTGCTGCGCGGCCAGCTTTCCGACCAGGTTGTTCAAGCTGTCGGTGGCCGCGATGATGTCACCCTTTTGGTCGTTGAGGTATGCGGTGAATTTGTCCAGTTGGCCGATCAGGCTCCGCAGATCCTGCTCGCGGCCCCGAAACGCGGTGCTGAACGCCTCGGTGATGTCCTGTACTTGGCCGAGTCCGCCGCCGTTGAGTACCAACGACAGCGCCGCCAGTGTCTGCTCGGTGCTCGGGTAGGCACCGCCATGAGACAGCGGAATGAGCGAACCGTCGCGCAGCTTACCTTGCGGCGGTTGGTCTTTCGGTGGCGCCAGCTCGATGTGATACGAACCCAGCAGGCTGGTCGTGCCGATCTTGGCGGTTGCGTTGGCGGGCAGGTTGACGTCGCCGTTGAGCTGCATGGTGAGCAACGCGTGCCAACCCTGGCGCTCGATTTTCGTCACGTGGCCGACGGTCACATCCGCGACCCGGACCCGCGAGTTCGGTTGGATGTTGTTCACATCGGGCATCTGCGCCTGTATCACGAAAGAGCCCGGGCCGTTGCCCTCTGTGCCGGGTAGTGGCAGCGAATTCAGCCCGCGCCAGCCACAGCCGGATATCCCGGCCGCCACCAGGAGCATCACCAGACTCGCCGCCGCGCGGCGCCAGCGGCCGGTTCTCATGAGCCACCCCCCGGCGGCGCCATCATGCCTTGCAGGCCGGCCGCGGGGTTGGTCGCCACCGTCGGACTGTCTGTCGCAGCAGCCGGCATAACCGGAGCCGGTGGTGTGGCGGGCGGTGGTGGACCGGGTGGCGGCGGTTGGTCCGGCGGCGGCGGATTCGCGGCTGGCGGAACATAATCGGGCCGCATCTGATCCTCACTGTAGGTGACCTCGTTAGGCCTGGCCTGCGCTCCGACGAAGAGGTCCTCCCCTATCGGGGGGAAGTTGTACTGGCGGTTCTTGACAATCGGCGCCAGGTACTGCACGCAGAGTTTCGCCGCCTGCTCGCCCCCCAACCGGGAGGCCGCCTGGATTGCGCCGCAGAGGAATGAGATCGGGTTGGCCATGTTATTGGCCGCCAGCACGCCGGTCAACGCACCGTTGGACGGCTCGTAGATGTTGTTGAAGTTCTGCAATACCGTCGGGCCGATGTGCAGCGTCTGCTTGAGGTCGTCGAGGCTCTCGACCACCGTCTTGCTGATCGACGCCAGTTTGTCCGACGTGGTGCCCAGCGCCTCACGGTTGTCCGCGACAAAGCTCTGCACGTCGGCCACGACCGCGTTGAGGTCCGCGGCCGCCTGACCGACCTTGTCCGGATCGTCGGCCAGCAGCGACGACACCGCGGCCAGGTTGCGGTTCAGTTGCTCGAGCAGATCCGCGCTGTCGTGTAGCGCCGTCACCAGCGTCGACAGATTTTTGAAGGTGGAGAAGATGTCTTTGCTGTGGTCGCCGAGCGCCGACACCGTCTGCGACAGTTTGATGATGGTGTCGCGGATGTTGGGGCCTTGCCCGCGCAGGTTGTCGGCGGCGGTGTTGATGAGCGTACCCAGCGTGCTGACGCCGCCCGGCTTGGTGGGCTTCAGCAGGTCGGTTAGTCGCTCGACCTGCGCTCGCAGGTCATCCCACTCGACCGGCACCGCGGTGCGGTCCTGCGGAATGACCGCGCCGTTCTGCATGGTGGGCCCGCCAGTGTAGGGCGGCGTCAGCTGGATGGCCCGGCCCGTCACCAGTTGCGGCGACAGGATCGCGGCCTTGGCATTGGCGGGGACCTTGTACTTGCGATCGAACCAGAACGAAATCTTGGACCGCAGCGGCTGCGGTTCAATCTTTTCGATCTTGCCCACCCCCACACCCCGGATGCGTACCTCGTCTCCGACAAACACGCCGTTGCTGTTGTCGAAGTAGCCGACCACCACCGTTCGGGCGGCCTCGTCGACGGCTCGCATCGCGACGAACACCCCGGCAACCAGCACCAGGGCCAGGGTGGTCGCCAAGAACACGCGGGACCGTCGCAGCCTCGTCGTCACGGTTGACCTCCCGGCCGCGACGGACCAGGGCCAACTTCGACATTGATCGGCGCGGGTGTCGGCTCAGGCACGGATTCCAGCCCGGGCGGCGCCGGCGCGGGCGGCCCGGGTGGCGGACCGCCGGGCGGCGGGGCCGGCGGCGGCTGGCGATACGGGTAGCAGCCTGGGCCGGGCAACGGCAGGCCGGGCAATCCGCACGGATGGTCGCTCGGGTTGCCGGTGATCGCGTCCGGCAGATTCAACCGCGGGTCGCCGCCCTGGCCCGTCCGCGGGTACGGCATCGGCAACGCCGGGGTACCGGGTTGGCCGACAGGCGGGCTCGTCAACTGCGACGGCAGCAACGTGGCTGGGTCCAGTCCGAGGTCGCCGAATGCGGCGTTGATAAACGGCTGCACGAACTGGCCCGGCAGCAGGTTCACGACATATGCCTTGAAGAACGGGCCGGACGAAACCGACTCACCAAGCGACATGACGTAATTGTTGATCAGTGGGATGGCCTGCTGCACACGTTCTTTGCGTTGTTCAACGATCGCCAGCACCCCGTTGAGCTTGTCCAGCGCCGGTCGTAGCTGCTCTCGGTTCTCGGCGATGAATCCCTTCAGTTGCCGGGATACCGCGGAGATATTGGTCCAGATGTGGTCCAAGGCGGCGCTTTGCGTCCGCAGTTGCGCCAGCAGCGCGTTGGTGTCCCGCACCAGGCTGACGATCTGGTCGGTGCGCTTGGCCAGTACCCCCGTCGCTTTGGCGGCGTTGTCGAGCAACCGGCGGACTTGGTTGTCGCGCTCGTCTAGCGTTTGCGCAAGCCGCGCCACCCCCTGTACCGCGTCCTTCAGATCTGGCGGGGTACTGGCGAAGGTTTGCGCCAGGGTGGCCAGCGATCCCGACAGCTGGTTGGTGTCCAACCCGCTGATCGTGGTGGCCAAGTCGCCAAGTGCGTCGGGCAGCTGGTAAGGCGACATCGTCCGCTCGAGCGGGATGGGACCCTTGAGCTGGCCGTCGCCGCGGGGTATGACGTCGAGGATCTTGCTGCCCAGGAGGCCCTTGGTTTTTATCCCCACCTCGGTGCGGTCCCCGAGACGAATGTTCTTGCCGACGTTGAACTTAACCAGCACACCCGGTCCTTCGAGTTCAATGCTCGACACCTTTCCCACCGGATAGCCGGAGACCTCGACGCCGTTGCCGGTCCTCAGCCCGCCCGCGTCGGCGAAATAGGCGGAGACGTCCGTGCCCTGGTTGACGAAGGGCAGGTCCTGGAAATTCAGCGCGGCCAGTACAAGCCCGGCGATCGCCACCATGCCGACGGTGCCGATGATCAGCGGGTTGCGTTCAGAGAAGGACTTCATTTCGGCGTACACCGTCCCGTGGCCTGACCGGCCACCTTGACGTAGACCGGCTGGCCCCCTTTTCCGTTGACCTTGAGCACGACATCGCACAGATAGAAGGCGAAGAAGTCGCCGTACATACCCTGACGCTGCAACGCCCGGTACTTGTCCGGCAGCGTGTTGAGCAGAGTGTCGAGGTAGTCGTGGTCGGCCACGGCAATGGTTGCGGCGCGGTCGGTTTCGTGAACCACCTTCGAAAACGGTGCCCGGGCCTGCGACAGCAAGTCGGCGACCGAGCCGGCAGCGGCGTTGGTATAAGCCACCGCGTTGGAGATGTCGGTCTTGCGTTCCGCCAGCCCGTGAACCAATTGCGACAGCGACACCACCGCTTTGTCCAACCGGTCGCTCTGACCACCCAGCGAACCCAGCACCACGTTCAGGTTGTTCACGACCTGCCCGATCAGCTGATCGCGGTCGGCCAAAGTGTTGCTCACGGCCGCGGCTTGGTCCAGAAACGACCCGATCGTCGGACCCTGTCCCTGAAACGCCTGCAGCAACTCTTCGCTGAGCGCGTTGACCTGGTCCGGATTCAGCGCGCGAAACAACGGCTTGAAGCCGCCGATCAGCGCATCCAGATCCAACGCCGGTTTGGTGCGGGCCAGCGGAATCGTCTCACCGGGATTGAGTACCTTAAGCCCCCCGGCTCCCTCCTCGAGCGCCAGGTAGCGGTCGCCGAACAGGTTGTCGTACCGGATCACCGCCTGAGTTCCCTCCGTGAGGGTGACCGAATTGTCGGCGGTGAACTTGACCCGCACCGTCGCGTCCGGGTTGATGGAAATGTCCTGGACCTTGCCGACCTCAACCCCGGCGATGCGGACCAGCTTTCCCGTCCTCAGACTCGTCACATTGGTGAACTCGGCGTAATAGGTCTTGCCTTCGCCGAACCGGAGCTGCGCAAAGATTGAAACCAGCAGGAACGCGAACAGCAGGCAGACCGTCAGGAAGATACCGAGGCCCACTATGGTGCCCCTCAGGTTTTCCTTCATAGCCTCTCTCCTGCTTGTGTGGAGCTCGGGTGGTCAAGGGCGGTCGACAGCTATCACGGTGGCGGCGGACCCGCCGGCGGTGGGCCGGGCGCTGCCGGTGCTGGGGCCGGTGGTGGGCCGGGCGCGGCCGGCGGCACCCCGGGGAACAGCGGCACCCCGCCCGGCCCGTACAGCGTCGCGTTGAACGGCGGCGCCCCATTTCCGTATGGCTCCGGCCCGACCGCCGGCCCCGGAATGCACGGGCGGACACTGGGCGGCTGCGGCACGGCGCGGGTCACCTGGAACCATTGCGCCCAGCACGGATGACCGATGCCCCAGTTGGGCCGGGCATCCAGCCCGGTTCCCCAACCGGTGTTGGTGATGAGCTCGCGCACCGGGAAGTTCTTCGTGGCATCCGGCAGTGACCCGCACCCCGGCTTTCCTCCGGGTCCTCCCTTGGCCGCGACGATCGGCAGGTTGTCGGGATAGGCATAGGGGTCGTTGCCCAGCAACAGGGCGACATCGAGCTGTAGGGTGCGCCCGTCGGCCCCACCCCACGCCGAATATCCCCCGTGGTCGAGATACCACGTGGTGCCCTGCAGGAAGCAGGTGTACTCGGGGCTGTATTTGAAAAGCAGGTCCGTCGTCGGCTCGAGCGTGTTGACCGATGCGACCAGATTGTCCCTGCTCGTGCCGAGCAGATTGGTTCCGGCGTTTGCGAAGCCGACGGTGTCGAGCAGCAAATTGTCCAGCGCCTTCTGATGATTCACGACGGTGGTGCTGGTGGTGCTCGCCGCGTTGAGGATGGTCACGATGTCCTGGGCGGCGGCGTCATAGGTGTCGTTGAACTTCTTGAAGGAGCGCCAGTCCTGACGGATGGTGTCGCTGCGCGCGTTGAGTGCCACCAACACCTGGTTGAGGTCGGTGGTGGCTTCACCGATTCGGTCGCCTTGGCCGCGCACCCCCTCGGCCACTGCCGTCAGCACCGCATTGAGCTTGACCGGATCGATCATCTTGAGCAGGTCGACGACGTTTTCGAAGACCGTGTTGATCTCGGTGCTGACATTCTTCGAATGCAGCACCGCGCCGGCGGCCAACCGCTTGGGGCTGGGGTTCTCCGGATACACCAGCTCGACGAACTTAGCGCCGAACGCGGTGGTGGCACTGATCTGTGCCTGCACGTTGGCCGGGATGTACCGGATCTGATCGGGGTCGATCTCGAGCCTCAAGCTGGCCCTGTCGTTGTTTTCGCCGATCTGGCTGACCCGGCCGACCTGGACGCCCCGCAGCATGACTTTGGCGTTGGTCTCCAACACCAGCCCCGCCCGATCCGACGTCAGGGTCACCGGCACATACGATCGGAACGTGCCGGCGAAGGCCGTCGTGGTAACGAACAGGAACACCGCGACAGCCACCAACAGGATCACCGTCCACCACGAGGTGGGGATGCGGTGTGATCCGGCCCTGGGTGCCATGCCGCTAACTCGCCAGATGGAAGTTGCCGGACTGGCCGTAGACGGCGAGCGTGATCATCACGATCTCCACCGCCGCGACCACCATCGATGTACGCACGGCCCGGCCCACGGCCTCACCAACTCCTGCGGGCCCGCCGCTCGCGGTGTACCCGTAGTAGGTGTGCACCAGCATGACCACGACCGCGATCGCCACCACCTGAAGAAAGGACCAGATGAGGTCGCGGGGACTGAGGAACGTGTTGAAGTAATGGTCGTAGACACCGGATCCCTGGCCGTAGAGGGCGGTGGTGCCGGCCCGGGAGGCCAGGAATGCCATCATGATGGCCACGCAGTACAGCGGGATCACCACGACGACGCCGGCGACGACACGGGTGGACGCCAGGTAGCTGACACTGCGAATACCGATCACCTCGAGCGCGTCGATCTCCTCGTTGATTCGCATCGCACCCATCTGGGCGGTGGCGCCGGCACCGATGGTCGCCGACAACGCGACCGAGGCGGTGCCGGGAACAATGAGCCGAACATTGAAATATGCCGAGGCGAACCCGGTGAGCGCCTCGATGCCAACTGAGGCCAACTGGTTGTAGCCCTGTACGGCTATCAGGGCGCCGGTGGTCATCGTGAGGAAGCCGACGATGACGACGGTGCCGCCGATCATGGCCAGAGCTGCGACACCCAGCCCCATTTGCGCGATCAGCCGCAGAATCTCGGTTCGGTAATTGGCGACAGCATCGGGAATCGAACCGAGCGTCGTGGCGTAGAACCGCATCTGCGATCCGACCCGATTCCACTCGTGCGCAACGCTTTCGAACGTGCGCTGCAGCCGCGGATGTAATGTGCTCGCAACGGAAGGCGTCATCGGTTCACCTCACGACACCGTGAATTGGATGCCGACGGCGGTCACGACGACATTGATCGCGAACAACACCATGAAGGTGAACACCACGGTCTCGTTAACCGCGTTGCCGACACCGGCCGGACCACCGCCGACCGAGATGCCCATGTAGCAGGCGATCAGGCCGGCCGCCATGCCGAAAAGGGTCGCCTTGACCATCGAGACGATGACGTCGGCAAGACCGGTGAGCGT
>Ga0306922_10000929_pt1 | contig 25498 bp, 24 predicted proteins | sample sta12Cox44000082_FD_203758 | JGI IMG/M metagenome (GOLD analysis project Ga0306922, IMG submission 203758) | Lab enrichment of tropical soil microbial communities from Luquillo Experimental Forest, Puerto Rico - statoxic.12C.oxic.44.000.082 (v2)... | ecosystem: Environmental > Terrestrial >... | reverse complement strand
AACACCTCGCGGTGTTCATTGGCCGCGGTAGGGTGAGGTTAACCGAACCGGGTTAGTCTAAGTCCGCTGCTTTAACGCGAAGGTTCCCATGGCGGATACAGATTTTCCAGTACGAATGAGTTCGGCAGAGCAAGAGCTGTTTACTTCTCTTCTTGGGACATCGCGTGCATTCCTCGAGTTTGGCTGCGGCGGAAGCACTTTGCCGGCCATCCAGCATAGCTTGCACTTCATCGCCTCGGTTGACACGGACCTCTCGTGGATCGAGAAGCTGAAAAAGAACGATATAGTCAGCAAGGCGGTCGCTTCGCGCCGCCTGCATTTCATTCACGTCGATCTCGGCGCGGTAGGCGAGTGGGGTGTCCCAAGTGGAGAAAGTCAAATTCGTTCCTGGCCCAAATACTATAGCAGTCCGTACCTTCGTTTCGATTGGGAATTCGATCTCATACTGATCGATGGCCGGTTCCGCGTCCCGTGTCTCTTGACGGCGGCCTTATGTGCCCCCGACGGCTGTCGAGTTCTTGTTCATGACTACGAACTCCGCCACAATTACAGTGTGGCAGAGAAATATTTCGACACGCAGCGAACGGCGGGCACGTTGTTTTTGTAGAAAAAACGGAATAAAATAAATAATCGTGCTCTAGCGCTCGATTTGCTCAGCTCGTTGTTTGATCCAAGCTGATAAAGAGTCAGATGATCAACGGCCATCGACCCTGGTTGCGCGTTTGAACTCGATCGATGTCATAACACTTATACTAAAGGATCTCTAATATCGAACTGGAACGGATCAAAAAGACACGCGATCGCACGATTGTCTGCATCGCTCCGGAACGACAAGCCGTTCATCATGTCCGATGTAGCCCAGAAATCGAAAATCTTTGCGATCCCTATTCGACGGCTGTCCGCCATTTTGGTTCGTGATGCAGTGTTTGATTGCACAGACACGATCAATATTTGTGCATCAGTTGTCCTGGCAGAGATTGCATTTGAAAGAGCCCTGATTCGCTCGTCGGTGGCGCGCGATGGCACGGAAACGCATAAAAAGATCTTTGCCCCTTTGCTGGAGAGCAAACGACGAAAACGTTCGACGGCTCGGACGAAATGTGAGTAATCCTTCGCCTGCATCATGTCATGATGATTGAAAATGACCGACCGGTCAAAACGAGGACCATAGAAGCTGTGACCACAGTGGCCATGCTCATCCAATATCACATACTTGGTTGGATCAAGAAAGAGCCGAAAATTATCTTCAATACAGTGCGCTATCATGCCAAGATCAGAGAATAGCCAGTCGAATGGTCCCGCATATTTCCGAGCACCGACTCGATCTAATAGCCATGCCGAATAGCAATGTGTTCCCAGACTGGCGGTATAATTTAATGTGCCTTTTGCCACTGAGGAGTGGATCGTTGTAAGGTAACGCGGTTACAATGATTCTCAAGTCAGGAATACGGTTTTCCGGTTGCCCATTGCATCTGTGCACTGAAGATCTGCTGGTAACGTTCATCACTTAGATCTTCGAACACGGTGATTGGGCGCGGATAGAGCTCTGTGTTTGCGTAGCCGAGGCGGTCGTACCATTGCTGATTCATATGAATTCCTTTTGCACCAATGTACTTACCAAGGCATGCTTGTGTATTTAATTTCGCCGCCCCTGTGAGGCAGCAGGCGAGCGTTTTCGTAACGTCTTGGGAATTGCCGGGGGGGCCCATGCCCCAAGACGCGTAAAGCTTTCGGATCGCATTGTTATCGCGAAGTGTATAGTCGGTATTTCTGATGATATTTAAATATGGATCGACGTAGAGCTTATTTTTCACCCATTGGCGGCGAGTGAGACCGAACCCCCAATTGTGCTCCAGCAAGACGTAAGCTTCCGGTGATTTGGACTGCTCCGAAAGCGCGGTACGGTGATCGCCGTAGACAGCAACGTGTCCAATGCGATCATTGGCTAAGGCAACTGCGATAAGATGATCGAGCGAGTTTATGTAGTGGGGCGAAAGAATGAGGTCATCTTCGAGAAAGATCGCGGCCTCGGCGTCGAGCTCTTCGAAAACGTGTTTCTCTGCTCGCTCGAAATTGAGCGCGATCCCGAGATTATCGGGGGATGAATGTACGGCACCGGAGGGGACATATTCCCGGAAAAGCTTTTCACAGCGGATAACGTCCTCTTCCCGAGCGCGTCGCTGCTCGCTGGACGGATTGACGCAGCCATCCTGAAACAGCGCGATGGGCCGCTGATCTAAATCTGAGTCGACCTGCCTCACAAGCGTTTGTAAGACAGCTTCCAAATAGTCCGGGCGATTAAATGACATAACCGCGATAGGATACTGATGACAGGTCATTTTCCTTCTCCCAAGGGAGAACTCCGAAAGTTAATTTCCGAGCGAGTGAAGAAGAGTCGGGGGGAAAGCCGTGTCAGACGGTCAGTCGGGCTGTTTCATGTACGGGTAGCGGTTAACAAATTCCTCGGAATCGACCATGCCGGCGACGATGTCGGAGAAGGTCAGCTTTTGGGCTCCCGTCGCAGCCATGTAATGTGAGAAACCGGACGGATCGGGCGGCCGTCCAAGGACTTCGTAATAGAGAAAGCCGATAGCCGTTTCTAAGTTGAACAGCTCCGAAATGTCTCGCGCCTTCTCAGCCAATCTTGCGAGGTGATCTAATCTTAGGCGGCGCAAGGCTTGATTGATCTGCAATACGCTGTTGGGTTCGGTTACCGACGGTTCCCGCACTTCGCCTTCGAGATATCCGACGATTGTCTGTCCATCCATAGCAGTCAGACCTGTCCGGCGCTGGATGAGACGATGCTATCTATTCTATTCTTGATCACGGTGTTGAACTGGTCCCAGGTGATGGCCTTTGCGTGTTGAAGCGACATGTTCCGTATCGCCTGCCGCTTCAATCGAATAGCGGTCAATGTTGAAAAGAGTGCTTCTTCAAAGCTGGCAATCGACGTCGGGTCGAAATAGAAGGCGGCGTCGCCTCCCGCCTCGGGTAAACTCGATGAATAAGAGCACAACACAGGGCAGCCGTGTGACATCGCTTCGACGATCGGCATCCCGAATCCTTCGAATAGGGAGGGGTAAATTGCAAGCTCTGCTTTTGCATAGAGCAAAGATTTTTGGTATTCGTCGACATAGCCGAGCCACATGATTCTTCCATTGTCTACCCAATTTGTCAGTGTAAATTGAGCAATCTTGTTTCGAAAATCCAGCAGCCAGCCACTTGCCCCGAGAAATAGAAAGCGGTAACGCTTCATCAGATTCGGGTTTCTCTTGAGGGCCAGGAATATGAGGTCGATATTTTTGCGCGGCTCGATCGTGCCCGGAATCACAATGAATGGCGGGCTCGCAATGGCAATTGCCGCTTTATTGATGACCTCTTCATTGTCTGGGGGCGGATCTCCTCCGGGATAGCAAATTGTAACGTTTCGCTGCGGGACACCGAGATACGTAACCAGGTCACTGGCGGTGGCCTTTGAGACACAGAAATTATGCGTATTGCCCTCGATGTCACGGCGAATAGTGGTTCCGTGGTATTGTATCGTATCGGGATGGTGAAACTCGGGCGTCAACAGGAAAGAAAGATCGTGGATGATCTGAAATGTATGGTCGAACGGGCAAATGACTGACTTTACGTTGGGAAAGAGTGCCACTGAAGGCGTCGCCGGCGAACGAGAGCGCAGGTCGTTTTCCAGAAACCCCGCCTGTGCCTGGCCGTTCCGCAAAAGCAGCTGGAACAATCCGCCACTGCGCGTTTTGACAACCAGCTCGACGACGTCGCGCCGGATCAAATAGGGACCGAGAAAAAAACGGCATTGTTCTGGTGGATGCTGTAGCCAATATCGGCACAACGCCAACGTGACATTGCTTATACCGGCATAGTGGATTTCCTGGAGCGGGCCAATTTCGATATAAAGATCGCAAGACATGCAATGCCAACCAGCTCAAGTGAAGAAATTGGACCGCAGTTCGTCGAACCGCTCCGTAAGGAGGATTCGCACTGCGTCCGATGAAAACCCCTGCTGGATTGCTTCCCGCGCATTGCGGCCCAGTTGCGTCCTCTGGGCCGGCGACAGGGCGGCGAATTTCTCCAGCGCGTCTGCGACATCACCTGCGCCGCAGCGGTGCCAGGTCATATTGGGTGTTGCGCCGACCGCAGTGTCATCGCGATCGATGGCTTCGCGGGTCGTCGCAATGACGAGGGCATTTTGATCGTCGATGAAATCGAGCATTGCGGTGTGTTGCGTAGTGATCGGGACGACCCCGTGCGACATCGCTTCCATCAGCGGAAGGTTTTGGCCTTCCGCTAGCGAGGTGCAAAGGTATGCTGAGGCGAAGCGGTAGAGGTCGTTTAACACGTCTTCCGGCAAGTATTCGGTCGTCAGCCAAATTTTGTTGGTGTCGATTAGCTCAAACCCGGCGATTCTGATTTTGAGGATGCCATGAAGAATGGTGTCAAGCCGGTCTTCTTGATTATCTGCAATCAGTTTTAACAAGAGCAGCGCATTCTTATCCCGTGCGCTGTATTCGAGAAACCCGGATACCAATGCCGACAGATTTTTTCTCAAGTCGTGCGGGTTGAGGATCGAGAGAAATACGGTGGGTTCCTCTCCGTCATATTGATCCAAGATTATATCGCTCAACGAAGACGGTACGGACGGTTTCCAGGAATTCAGGTCCGAATAACGGCCAAAACCAAGCCGCAGATTTATCCAGGAGATGCGGTCAAGTTGCAGGGGCAGACGCGGAAATCGAATGGCGGGCTGCGGTTCCGGCATGGCAATCGGGGCAGGCACCGTGTACACATTCTTTATCCCGAACTGACGGAATATTTGAGCGGTGAACTCGCAAGGCACCCAAATCTCATCCGGGATGCGCAACATATGGGCCATGTCGTCCGAGGGAATTACCTGTTTGCGGTCGCGGATTTCCGGAAATCCGTCGAATTCCCAGGCAACGCAGGCAATATTTGGCACTCCCTTGAGGACTCTAAATAAATTGGGGGGTTTAAAAATTAGATGAAAACAAGGATTGCGTATCAATTTCCGCGACACGGGGGCGAAATAGATCTCCGGCCGCGGCAGATCGATGCATTCGCATCCGAGGCCGAGTAAAGCCGCGCGAAATTTTGTCGACACCACCCGGTAGGAATAATGAGCGCGTCCAGGGATATAGGCGCCGTCAAGACGTCCGGAGCCTGCAGAACTTAGGAAAATCCGCAACTGGTCCCTCGCACGAAAGCCGGTAATCTCTGGCATTTGAAATAAAGATTCTTTCGATTGGTAGTTAGCACGTGCGAGATAATGAATTGAACCGATTAAAGAGTGGTATCGGAAGGTGCATCGTTGAACACTACACTTGAGATATTCGACGAGAATTTAGACGGTATTTCAGAAGTCTGATGAATAGGCGGCAATTTTTGGGGAGAACGATTGCTGGCAGTCTCATTGTCGCCGCGAAACCGTCGCCTGCGGCCGATGGCATTGTCGGCCACAGCCCGTCAGGCGCTGCCGCGACGACGACCCGCTTGAGTATTGCGGAGTACGCGCCTTATCGACGCGGGCCGGCCGAAATCGTTCAGAAGCGGCTGGATTTATATAAGGAGCTTGGTTGCGGGAGCCTGCGCCTTGGCGCGGGATGGTGGGATCTCGAAACCTCGGAAGGCCACTGGCGCGAACTCCCGATTCTCGGCTATCTTGATCAGGCGAAAACCAACGGTTTCCGCTTCAAGCTCGAGATCGGAACCGTTGGCGCGCCGCCGGCGTGGTATCTCGCCGCACACCCCGACGCGAAAATTCGCAATCAGCAGGACGAGTTCAGCAAAGCGGATATTTCTCCATGGTACCCTGGTATCCGCGCCGTATTGTCGCAAAAAACCGATGCGCTCTTTAAATATCTTGCACAGGTGAAGGTGCTCGAAGCGGCAGATTCGGTGTTTGTCGACCTCGGCCCTGCCGGCGAGCCCATATACCCGGCCGCGTGGACAATGGGAAAAAGCAACTGTAACGAATTAACGCCGTGGTATTTCGCGGACCATGCGCCGGTAGATTTTCGCGAAGCAATGACGAAGAAGTATGGAAATCTGCAGCAAGCCAATCGCTTGTGGAAGACGAAATTCTCGAACTGGGCGGAGGTAAAGCCACTGGATCCCGGTGAGCGGCCGGGAGCAATGTGGGAGGATGTTTTGTTATGGTATCGCGATACGAAGCGTGCCTTTATCCGGTGGCAAGTCGATAATTACCAACAGGCGCTGCGGAAGCATGCCCCCGGGGCAAATATCGGGCTCATCATTATGATACCGGGCAGCCATATCTCGGTCGAGGAGTGGCAACAGGCCCTCTCCTCCGGTCGTGCAGATTGCTCGATTACGATCATGACGGATTCCGAGTTTCTGCTCGATCTGGCGCGAGAATACGGCTGCGCAGTCCAGTGTACCGGGGCTGAAAACGCGCCGGAAGTTCGTTACCTTCGCCAATATATGATAGCTCACCATATAGTGACGCCGTTGTGGGCGGAGAATGCTGGAGTTGAGAGAGTTGCGAGAAACCCAGAGCGCTTAGCAAATATTATAGAGGATAACCACCTCTATGGCCTCGAATACGTAAACTCGAGTTATCTATTCGAGCCTGATGGAATTACCCCCAACGATACGTATCTGGCCTTATCGCGCACCTGTGCGCGCTTGAGACAAATCTTCGCGAACTGACGGACGGCTGTCAGGCTGGCGCACCCTCGATGAACCGCTTGAGCAGGCGATTGACATCGCCGGCTCGTTCCATGTGGGGCAAGTGCCCGGTTTGTTCGATGATGTGGACCGGGAGACGGGCTGCCAGCGCTTCGGCGTGGGCGACCGGAATGATCCGGTCCTCACGGCCCCAGATGATCTGGACTGGCATTTTGAGCGCTGCGACATCCTCGCCGAGCCCGGCACGCTGCTGGCCGTGGGGAAACCATTCCTCGGCAATCCTCGCCAACGTCGCCGGGACGCCATCGAGCCTTTTATAGCGCAGCACATCCTCGACCATCGTGCGGCTGACCAGCGCCGGGTCGTGCACCAGGAGCCCCAGCACCTCGACCGCGTCGCGGCGGCGCGAGGCCCGGACGAACCCATCGATGAACGACGCGTTGATCTCGGGACCGAGCGAGGCTGAAGCTATCAAGCTCAGTGTCGCCACGCGTTCGGGATGCCGCAGCGCGAATAACATTGCGATGCCGCCCCCCATTGAATGTCCGACGAGGTGCGTCCGCTCGACGCCGAGCGCATCGAGCGCTCGGCCGATAATGGTCGCTAAGCTTTCGGGGTCGGCGTGCGGCAGCTCCTTCGTCGACCCGCCATGTCCGGGCAGATCTAATGCAATCACCCGCCGCCCCTCCGCCAGCGCGGGCTGCGTGAACATCCAAGTATTGAGATCGGCGCCAAAGCCGTGCAGCAGCAGAACCGGGACGCCCGCCCCCTCGCCGAGCTCGACATAGCGCAGCCGCGGTCCGTCGGCTTCGACCTCCCGCGGCCTCGCCGTTTCGGCCTCGGCCCCGGCTTCCGCCGCCGGTTCGGGGATAGCAAACCCGGCAACAAAGGTGTCGATGTCGCTTTCCGAGACCTCGTTGGAAGCCGCCACGGCGAGCAGAGCGCCGACCGGCAACGTCGCTCCGGCGGGCGCCACGATGCGCCGCAATGTGCCGCCCTCCGGCGCCTCGAAGACATTGGTGATCTTGGTTGTCTCGATCTCCAGGAGCTCCTCGCCCTCCCTAAAGCTCTGGCCTGGCTGTTTGAGCCACCCGACGACCTTACCCTCGGTCATCGTCAGGCCCCATTTCGGCATCGTAATCGGAGTGATTTCAGAGCTCATCGTGCAGCGATCCTCTGCTGCTCGTGCCAGCAGCGACACTTCATCGGGCGTACCCGTAAACCTCGCGCACTGCCTCGGCGATCCGCTCGGGGCTCGGGATGTAGAGCTTTTCTAAGGACGGCGCGAAGGGCACCGGCGTGTGCGGCGCCGTCACCCGTTTGACCGGCGCCTTCAGCGCTGCAAAGGCCTTGTCAGCGGCGAGCGCGGCGATGTCGGCCGCCATGCTGCAGCGCGGCGTCGCCTCGTCGACGACGACGAGCCGGCCGGTGCGCTCGACACTCTCGAGGATCGTGTCTTCGTCGAGCGGCGAGGTCGTGCGCGGGTCGATCAGCTCGCACTCGATCCCCTCTTTGCCGAGCGTATCAGCCGCCTCGTCAGCGTAATGCACCATGCGGGCGAGGGCGACCACCGTCACATCGTCGCCATCGCGCATGATGTTGGCTTCGCCGAACGGGATCGTATAGGGCTCGTCCGGGACCTCGGCGCGCAAATCGTACATCAGCTTGTGCTCGCAGAAGATCACCGGGTCGTCGTCGCGGATGGCCTCGATCAACAGCCCCTTGGCGTCATAGGCATTGGACGGCACGACGCATTTGAGCCCCGGCACCGAGGTGAAGATATGGTAGAGGCTCTGCGAGTGCTGGGCCGCCGCGCTGCGCCCGGCACCAATCATCGTGCGGATCACGAGTGGGGTCTTGGCCTTGCCGCCGAACATGTAGCGGAACTTGGCGGCCTGGTTGAGGATCTGGTCGAAGCAGACGCCGAGAAAATCGCAGAACATCAGCTCGGCGACCGGGCGCAACCCGGTGACGGCGGCGCCGGCCGCCGCCCCCATGATTGCCGACTCGGTGATCGGTGTGTCGATGACGCGGCCTTCGCCGAATTCGCCGAACAGCCCCTTGGTCACCCCGAGTACCCCGCCATAGGCGTCGCGTTGGCCCTGTGAGCCGGCGCCGCCGGCGACGTCCTCACCGATGACGACGACGCGCGGGTCGCGGCGCATTTCCTGGGCGAGCGCTTCATTCAGCGCCTGGCGGATCGATTTGAGTGCCATCGCGCGCTCCCTCAATACGAGACATAGACGTCGCGCAGCAGCGCGTCCGTATCGGGGGGCGCCGCCGCCCGCGCCACCTCGACCGCGTGGTCGATCAGCGTGGCGACCTCGGTTTCGATTTGATCCAGCGCCGCTGGCTCGAGCAGCCCCGCCTCGCCGACCCGGCGGCGGAAGTGCTTCAGGCAATCGCGCTCCTCGCGCAGGCGCCTGACTTCGTCTCTGGCGCGATAGAGCTGCGCGTCACCCGAGTGGTGCCCATAAAACCTGCAGGTGTCGACCTCGATCGCGCTCGGGCCCTCGCCGGCGCGGGCTCGCTCGACGGCTTCGCGTGCCGCCTCGTGCACTGCGAAGAAATCATCGCCGCTGACTTTGACCGCGGGCAATCCGAAGCCGCCCGCGCGCCCGGCAATGTCGCGGCTACCCACCGCGTATTCGTAAGCGGTGCCTTCGCCGTATTGGTTGTTCTCGAATACAAAGATCGCCGGCAGTTGCAGCACCACCGCCATGTTCATCGCCTCGAAGGTGGTGCCCTGGTTGGAGCCGCCATCGCCGGTGAATGAGATTGCGACGGTATCGCGGCCCAATGTCTTGGCGGTCAGCGCCGCGCCGATGACCAGAGGCGGGCCGCCGCCGACTATGCCGTTGGCGCCGAGCATGCCATGGTCGAGATCGGCAATGTGCATCGAGCCGCCTTTGCCGCCGCAGAGCCCGGTCTTTTTCGCGAACAGCTCCTGCATCATCATGGTCGGGTCGCAGCCCTTGGCGATGCTGTGGCCGTGCCCGCGATGAGTGCTGGCGATGTAGTCCTGCGGCCCCAAATGGCTGCACACGCCGACGGCGGCGGCCTCCTGGCCGGCGTAGAGATGGACAAAGCCCGGGATGCCGCCCTTCGAAAATTCGTCCTGTACCCGCTCCTCAAAGCGGCGGATCGTGACCATGTCGCGATAGGCCTTGAGCAATTCCTCGCGGCTCAGCTGCACGGTATCCTCCCTATATCGCGGCGCAGAGCGCGATACTGCCTGCTCCGCAGCCACTTCACAATCGCCGCTTGATGCGACTTCCGCTTGCCAAAATCTCGCTGAGAGTGACCGGCCGGAATTCCCAGACATCGACCCCAACATCGAACTGCCGCGGCTGTGGCTTTAGCCGGCCGTGACAATGGCCGTGCAAGTTGATCCAACCTTTGTCCATGCTGCGCCAGCGACGAAACGGGTAGTGACAGAGCACCAGCGATGCACCCTCGGTCTCGATCTCGATATAAGGCTGGACACTTTCCCAGCCGTCGAGCTCGGTCGTCGCCGGTGGATCGTTGTTGCCGGCGACGAGGTGCTTGCGGCCGCGAAGCCGAGCCAAGAGCTCAGCAACGATGGCCAGGCGCTGGCGAATGGCAAAATCGCCAAGGTGCCACACTTCGTCATTCGGCCCGACCGTCTCATTCCACCGTTCGACGAGGCCTTCGTTCATTGCCGCGACCGAGGCGAACGGCCGGCGGTAAAGCCCCAACGCGCCGCCATGGCCAAAATGCGTGTCGCTGGTGAAGAAGATGGCCATGCCATTCAGCGTTGTTCATGCGAACGGAATGAGCAACAGCGGCAAGTCGAGCACTCGAGCGCAGGCATGGGCAAAATAATCGGGGCTACTGAGACTCGCCTGATGGCAGCCTTTGCCGAAATGATCGAATCGGTCAAAGTTCCTCCGCGGAGAAAAAGGAAAAAGTGAAAGAGCAGCCATCTGCCGCCCCACGCGCTGCACCTCACGTTGTACAACGGGAACCGGCCGACCGTGTGGTGGCTATCGGGCTGCGTAATCCATGGCTGAGCGATCTCTACCATAGTCTGCTGACACTGCCGTGGTGGGCGTTTCTGCTCGGCTTGGCCTTCGTTTATCTCGGTTTGAATGTGCTGTTTGCGACGCTTTATCTGCGCGGCGACGGCGCGATCACGAACGCCCGTCCAGGAGCTTTTTCGGACGCCTTCTTCTTCAGTGTAGAGACCCTATCGACGATCGGCTACGGGCAGATGTCGCCGGCGACGCTCTATGGGAACGTCGTAATGACGGTCGAGGCGCTGTTCGGGTTGACCCTTCTAGCGGTGGTTGCAGGCTTGGTATTCGCCCGGGTTTCGCGGCCGACAGCCCGGGTCATCTTCAGCAAGGTCGCGGTCGTCACACCATACAACGGGATCCCGACGCTCTCCTTCCGCCTCGCCAATGAGCGTCGCAATCAGATCCTCGAGGCGCAAGTCTCGGTAACTCTCGTCCGTGACGAGCGCACCCCCGAGGGCGAGTGGATGCGACGTTTCTACGATCTGCAGCTCGCTCGCCAGCGCAGCCCGATTTTCGCGATGACGTTTACGGTCATGCACCCTATCGACCCGGCGAGCCCGTTATGGAATGCGACGGCGGCGTCGTTGACGGCGGAGGCGGCGGAAATCGTCGTGACCGTCACGGGTATCGACGAGACGCTGTCGCAAGCGGTCCACGCCCGCACCTCGTATCTCGCACACGAGGTAGTGTGGGGCCATCGCTTCGCCGATGTATTCACGCAGACCGAAGATGGCCGACTGGCCATCGACTACCGCCGGTTCCATGACACCGAACCCGATCAACTGCCGGCGCCAAGCCCGCCCTGATCTTCGTGCCGCGCGGTTCGGATGGCGTGCCAAATGCGATCCGGCGTGACCGGCATTTCCAGATGGGTGACGCCGAGATCGGCTAGCGCGTCGACAATAGCGTTGACGATGACGCTGAGCGCCGGGGTGATGCCGCCCTCGCCGCCGCCGCGAAAGCCCAAGGGGTGAGTGGTCGATGGCACTCGCTGATCGCGGTGGTAAAGAACGGCAGATCGGCGGCGCGCGGCATCGCGTAATCCATGAACGACCCCGAAAGCAGCTGGCCGGTCGCGGGATCGTAGACGCACTGCTCGAACAATGCCTGGCCGGTGCCTTGCGCGATCCCGCCATGGGTTTGCCCGTGCAGGATCAGCGGATTGACCGCGCGCCCGACATCGTCGACCGCGGTGTAGCGGGCGATTTCGACCACCCCGGTCTCGGGGTCGATTTCGACCTCGCAGACATGAACGCCATGTGGGAACGAGGCGACTTGGCTCATCACCTCGCCGGTACTGGCGAGCGGGCCGCGCAGCTCCTCGGGGATGTCCGGATCATCACGCACTGCTGCCGCAACCGTAAAAAGCTCGAGCGAGCGGTCGGTGCCAGCGACGGTAAACCGTCCATCGGAGAATTCGATATCGGCTTCGGCGGCTTCGAGCCGATATGCGGCAATGCGGCGGCCTTTCTCGACGATTTCGCCGGATGCGCGGTGTGCGGTAATGCTGGCCAGCCGTAGCGAGCGTCCCGAATGCGAGCTGGCACCGATCCGCACGCGATCGGTGTCGCCGGTGACCAGGCGCACGCAGTCCGGGCGAACCCCGAGCCATTCACCGACCAGCTGAGCATAGCTCGTCTCGTGGCCTTGCCCACTCGACAAGGTACCGACCACCATCTCGACGGTGCCCTCCGGGTGCGCGGTGATCTCGGCCACTTCGCCGGTCAAGTGGGAAACGGATTGGTGAGTTGGATTTGCTTGACAACGAGCGGAAAGGTCCTCATGTGAATGTGACATACATTTACATGAGGCTGCCATGCACGCACTCGCAGCACAATTGGACGACATCGGCAAGCCCGCCTGGATCGCACTGACGGTCGTCAGCTTCATCCTGTTCTGGCCGCTAGGCCTGGTGCTTCTAGGATTCTTGATAGGGAGTGGGCGAATGGGATGCTGGGCACATAACGGCAACCGCTGGCAGCGCCGCATGGAACGTATGCAGCGCCGCATGGAACGGATGCAGGCGGGCGCGGGACGATGGAGTGGAGGCGGCTCCCGGGCCTCAAGCGGGAACTGGGCGTTTGACGAATACCGCGCCGAAACCTTGCGGCGCCTCGAAGAAGAGCAGCGCGAATTCATGGAGTTTCTCAACCGCTTGCGCCACGCCAAGGACAAGACGGAATTCGATCAGTTCATGGCGGAGCGCAGCAGGCGCTCGGAGGGGCCAAGGTCGCAGCCGCAGACCGTCTGACTATATCGGGACCGCGGGCCCCGCGACCCGCGGTGGCCGATAAGTTCAGAAACCCTATTGGGCGCCGTTGTGAAAATTCGGGTCCAGCTTGATGTCCGCCGTCGCGCCCGGGCACTGGCGGGCTTGCAACAGCAGCGGTCCGCGAGGCAGGTGGTCGAAATCGAAGCTGTCGATCAGATCATTGGCATCCTGATCGCGCTCGGTTAGCGAATCAAGATCAAAGCGCTCCTCGATGAGTTTCAGGACTGACGAAAATTCGAGAGTCGTGTGGCTGATATGGCCGCGCTTTGCCCAAGGTGAAATAATCAACAATGGAACGCGCGGACCAAAGCCGAAATTATCGACGGCCGGTGGCGCGACATGGTCATAGAAGCCGCCAAAATCGTCCCAGGTGAGAAATATGACGCTCGAATTCCAATTGGCACCGCTCATCACGGCGTTGACCTGCGCCACTGTCCAGTTCTCGCCCAGGCAGACACTGGCCGGGGGATGCTCGCTCAATCCGCTGCCGACGACCAACCAGCTGACTGTCGGCAACTGCCCGTTCTGAGCATCCTGAACGAATTGCGCAGTAGATACGACGTGCTGCTGCCATAGCGACGTCAGTCGGATGTGACGAACGGCGTTTAGAGCCGACCAGATATAACCCGACTCGCCTTGCCCCGGCGCGTAATATTTCCAGCTCAACCCCTCCTCTTCCAAGCGATCGGCAAGCGTATCGAAATCGAAGGACGGGTAGACTTCGCCGAACTCACCGGGCTCCTCCAGAGTCTGTACCCGTGAGTCCGCCGCAGCATCGCAGCCCCACCGCCCGGGGGTCGTTTTGCTTGCCGGGTTGTTAATCGCGCGGTTCGATTGTGCACCGACTGTATAGAGATGGTTTGGGAAGCTCGGCCCCTCCAAGAACGAGAAGAACGCGTCCGCCAATACGAAATTGCGCGCATATGCAAAATAATTTGGAATATCGGACTCGAAGTATTGCGAATAGGCTAAAAAGTCGCCGTTTATGTTCCCACCTTTGATCAGATCAAACCGATCCATCGCGCCACCATCAATGGCCTCGACCGCGGCCTGATAGGAATGGTCGATGTCGCGAGGCGTCATATCGGGAGCATGGCGCAACGGAATAGTTTCGCCTGTGGAGATCCTTCCTGAGGTGGTGCCATCGGCACCCGGGAAGGTGCCAAAATAATTGTCAAACGTACGGTTTTCTTTAACGATGAAAACGATGTGTTCGATCTTGTCCAAGCCTTTGCGACGCTCGTGATGCCGATGATCATCGCGATCGTTCGACTGCGCCGCGATCGAGTTGGCGGCTAGTAGGCCGAGCGCTGCGGTGAACCCAACTGCTGCCGCACGAAGCCGCGCCGCCTTTCGGATGGTCATGACGATTTTCCTCCCGTAACCATATTCTGCAGACCATTCTACGGGTCTCGGTTACAGTTCCTCCGCTCGAGCGACGAGAACTGGGCAGGTGCGGCACCGCGCCGCACTGACGAACGAGAATTGCGAGCCGCTGGCTGGCGAAATGCTGTCAACTCGCCCTGTGACGACAATACCGGGAAACGTGTCGATCGTAATCTCCGCACGCTGGCCGATTTTGACATGGGTCAGCTGGGTTTCCTTGTAATTGGCGACGACCCAGACATTGTGCGGCGGCACGACCGAGATGACCTGCGTCCCATCACGAACATATTGCCCGGCACGCGCGCCGCGCTCACTGACCATGCCGCCGATCGGGGCAGTGATGTGCGTATCGCCGAGCTCGATCTTGCCGAGGTGGAACGCAGCCTGCTTGGCTTGGACCGCTGCGCGCAGCTGGGATTCCTCGGTATCGAGCACCGCCATCTGCCGCTGCGCGGCAGCGAGCGCGGCCTCGCCGTGCGCCAGGTTTGCCTCGAACCGTTTTTCTTCGGCAACCGCCTGCTCGACTCTTTGCGGGGTGCCGACCGTGGTGGCCAACAAAGTTTGCTGGCACACCGCCTCTTTGTGGGTGCGATCGACGTCAGCCTGGGTCGCGTTGATCGCGTCCTGCGCCTCCGCGATCTGCGAGTGCTGCAACGCTTTGCGTGATTTCAGATTCTCGACAGCCGCTTCGGCGCCAGCGAGGTCGGCTTCGGCTTGCTCCAGCCGCGCCCGGTAGTCGTCGTCCTCGATCTCGACCAGCAGGTCGCCTTCCTTCACCTGCTGAAAGTCGTTTACCGTCACCCGCCGCACGTAACCTTCGATCTTGGCGCTGAGGTGTGATATCGCCGCGGGCGTAGGCGTCGTCCGTGGTCTGGCGAATACTCGCGACCAAACCGTAGACGCAGTCTCTGTATCCAACTGCTGGCACTACGCAGCTCGGGCGGCGGCGCCTCAGCTGGGCTCAGCGATTGCTGTTGGGACACCGCCATTGCTCATGTCACACCGCGCCGCGCTGGCGCAGTCCGGCGATATCCGCCGCGTCGTAGCCGAGCTCGCGCAACACCGCATCAGTGTGCTCGCCCTGGTCGGGAGTCGGGCGTAGTTCGGCCGGCTGCGGATAACTGCTCATATGGATCGGCTGGCCGACAACCTTTTGCGCGCCGAGTTTTGGATGACTGACCGGCTTCGCGATCCCCAAATGCTGGACCTGCGGGTCCGCGAAAGTCTGGTCGATCGTATTGATCGGCCCGCACGGGACCCCGGCCTTGCTCAGCCGCTCGACCCAATAGGCATTCGGGTGCTGGCGAATGATGTCGCTCAGATGCGCATTGAGCGCCGGACGGTTTTTGGCGCGCGCGACGACCGTTTTGAAATCGGGATTTTCCGCCAGGTTCTTGGCGCCAGCCACCTCGCAGAAGCGCCGCCACAAATTGTCGCCCGAGGCGGCGATATTGATGTAACCGTCGGCAGTCCGGAACATTCCGGTGCCCGGCGAGGTCGGGTGGAAGTTGCCCTCCTGGCCGGCGACTTCGCCCTTCATCAGATACCGCGCCGCCTGGAAATCGAGCATGAAGATCTGCGCCTCGAGCAACGACGTATGCACCCATTGGCCTTCGCCGGTACGCTCACGGTTCAATAACGCCAGCACGATCCCGTAGGACAGCAAGAGCCCGGCCGAGGTGTCGTTGATCGCAATGCCGACGCGCACCGGGCCCTGCCCGGGAAGCCCGGTGATCGACATGAGGCCGCCCATGCCTTGTGCGATCTGGTCGACGCCGGCGCGGCCTTCGTACGGCCCGTCCTGGCCAAAGCCCGAGATACTGCCATAGACAATGCGCGGATTAATTTTGCGCACGGCCTCATAATCGATGCCGAGCCGGTGCTTCACATCGGACTTGTAATTCTCGACGATAACGTCGGCGCGCTCGGCGAGCTTCATAAAGATCGCGTGACCCTCATCGCTCTTGAGGTTCAGTGTCATCGCCCGCTTATTGCGGTGTAGGTTCTGGAAATCGGGCCCGTCGCGGCGGCTGCCTGTCGCATCGACCGCCTCGCCGGGCGGCTCGATCTTGACGACCTGCGCACCCCAATCGGCGAGCTGGCGCACCGCTGTCGGCCCGGCGCGATGGGCGGTCAAGTCGATGACGAGAAAATCGTTCAAAGGCAGTGGGGTCATTGGGGTTTCTCTCCAGAAAGGGCCCCTCACCCCAGCCCTCTCCCCGCAGTCGGGGCGAGGAAGAGATCCACCAGAGCCCCTCGCCCCGCGTCAGCGGGGAGAGGGAGGGGCCCGCGCAGCGGGAGGGTGAGGGGCAACAACGGGTTACACCGCCGGGCGGGAGCGGATATCGTCGGGGATTTTGCGCGGCAGGAACTGGCCGTCGTTGGGGTTGGCGCGGAATTGGCCATTCTCGACGGCGATCTTGCCGCGCAGAATCGTCATGCTTGGCCACGCGGCGACTTCGTGACCCTCCCAAGGTGTGTAGTCGGTCTCGTGCAGATCCTCCTTGCGGATGACCCGCCGGGAGCGCGCGTCGAGCAGCACGATGTCCGCGTCGGAGCCCACCGCCAGCGCGCCCTTGCGCGGGTAGAGGCCCATGATGCGAGCAGCATTCGCCGAGGTGAGTCCGACAAAATCCGAAAGGCTATAGCCGCGTTTCTCGACCATATGCGTGTACATCAGGGAGAGCCGCGGCTCGACCCCGGAATTGCCGCCGGTCGTGTCGTCGATACGCCTCCCCTGGAGCTTTACCTTCAACGGGCAGCAAACTTCGTCCGTGGCGACTGCCTGGATCGCGCCGTGATTGGTCGCCGCCCACAGCGCCTCTTGATCTTTGGCGAATTTAAGCGACGGGTAAGTGTGGAACATCTGCCCGCCGGGGCGTCTATAGTCCTCGGCGGTGTAAAGCAAATATTGGTGCAAGGTCTCGCCGTACATCGGGTAGCCCCGTGCCCGCGACGCGGCGATCACGGCGACCCCGGTCGCCGCCGAGACATGGACCATGTAGAGCGCCGCGCCCTCGACATTCTCGGCGAGCCGGATCACCCGGTTGAAGGAGAGATCCTCGGACAGGGTGTTGTGCACCTCGGCCATGTTCTCGAAGCCGACGCGGTCCTCGCGGATCAGCTTTTCGTACATGTGCATGACGATGTCGTTGTCCTCGGCATGGATCGCCGCGATCCCGCCAGCGGCTCCGAGAATCTTCAACACCTCCCAGATGTCGCCGAACTGCACCATTCGCCCCAGACGATTGGGCCGAATATCGGTGGTGAACATCTTGACCGAAGCATGGCCGTCCTGGATCGCCTCGGGCAAAGGATCGAGCACTCCTTGCGACAATTTGCCGTGCAGTAGCAGATGAAAGCCGTAATCGCAGTAACATGCCCCGGCCCATTCGCGCTTGCGCAATTCGATCGATTGCTGCAGCGGCTGATCCGGCGAACACGGCGCGAAATCGAGCAGGGTGGTTGTGCCGCCGTAGAGCGCAGCGCGGCTGACCTGCTCCGGAGGCGCGCTCAGCAGATCCTCGTTTCGACCCGGGAACGGGATTGGCGAGCTGCAATGGATATGCGGGTCGACACCGCCCGGGATCACAATCTGCCCGTCGGCGTCGACGACACGCTCAGCGCCGATTGATACGAAGCTTTCCGGCCCGCCGACCGCTACGATTTTGCCGCCGCTGACGGCGACATCGGCCGGCTCCGCGCCACTCGGCAACACCGCGACGCCGCCGGCGATAATCAGATCGAACATGCCGTCCACTCCCCTTCACATCGCGCCGCCACCATAGTGCCCGTTCGATCAAAGCATGGCTATGCCTAGCTCCCCTTATCCGCCGGGGCCCTGGCGAAAGGCTGCGTCGGCAGCTTTCTTCTGCGCTGGCGAAAGAGTTGCGTACAAAGCTTCGAGCGCGGGCAGCATCTTTTTCAGTCCGGTAAGCTCCAGCTCATTGTATTTTATGAAGGCGCGCAGATCGTCGACCGCCGTAGCATTCGGCGCCGGCTGTTGTGGAGCGCTCGCCTCTGCTCGCGCGTTGTCTCGCATTACATTGGCGACGGCACCAAACTGAGCCTCCTGTGCGGGAGTCACCTGCAGCCTCTGGTGAAGTTCCGAAATGACGGTTTCGACATTCTGCGGAGGCTGAGCGGGTTGGGCCTGAGCGAGCAACACCCGTCCGCTCGCATGCGGCAACCCGGTGTTCCTCTCCATGCTGGCTAGCGCACAACAGCTGAACGATACCATCAGCAGTGTGCTCAACCCGCCGGCTGCCGCAAGGAATTGGTTCAGTCGCCCCATGGTTAGAGCCCCCTTTAACTGCTGATATTCGAGATCTGGATCGACGCTCAATAGCCCTGGTCTCACTTCCCTTTAACGCTTTTGGCCGATTGTGGCCCGGCTCGACAGAGGAGGCAATCGGCGGCCTCGCCGCATCCCAGCCATGCGGGAAAAGAAGAGCAAACCGTTAATTTCGCGGTGCCAGCCTCACCCGTACGGCGTGCTAGACTTTTTAGAGCTGAATGAAGAAAGGGATAGCGATGGCGTATGATCTGTTGGTCCGCAACGGCCGCATCGTCGATGGCTCGGGGATGCCTGCCTTCCGCGGCGATGTCGCAGTGAAGGACGGAAAAATCACCGAAATCGGCAAATTGAGCGGGCCCGCCAAACGGACGATCGACGCCGAGGGCCGGGTCGTGGCGCCCGGGTTTATCGACAACCACTGCCACTACGACGCGCAGGTCACCTGGGACCCGCTGTGCTCCTACTCCTGCGATCACGGCGCCACGACCGTGATCTTCGGCAATTGCTCGCTGTCTCTCGCCCCCGTGCGGAAAGGGAAAGAAGAGCGGCTCTCCGAGTTCCTGTCCTATGTCGAAGCGATCCCGATGGAGGTGCTGCGCACCCTCGAATTCGGCTGGGAAACGGTGCCGCAATATCTCGACCAGCTCGACCATCATCTGGGCGTCAATGTCGGCAATCTGATCGGCCACACCGCGGTGCGCTACTACGTGATGGGCGACGATTGCCAGAAGCGCACCGCGACCGACGACGAGATCAAGGAGATGCGGAACCTTGTGCGCGACGGCATGAAGGCAGGGGCGCTGGGGCTTTCGGTGTCACGCAATCAGGGCCACTACGACCCGCAGGGGGTCCACATCCCGGCATTGTGGGCCGATGAGAAGGAGATCTTTGCGCTCGGCGATGTCCTGCGCGAACTCGGCACCGGAATCATCCAGTCGGGTGGCGGCAACGGCGCGGAGATGAAAGACGCGCTGATGAGCCGGCTTTCCGAGGCGACGGGACGCGTCGTCGTCTACAACAATCTCGGCCAGTCGATGCGCCGGCCCGAGCAATGGAAGAAGCATATGGCGCAGGTCGATGCGACGACCGCGCGAGGCGTCCGCGCCTTCCCGATGTGCACGCCGAACCGCATCACCGATTACTTCACGCTGCGCAACTGCCAGCAATTCCGTGGTCTGCCGACCTGGCACCCGATCCTGTTGTCGTCGTCCGAGGAGATGTTGCGCGCCTATAGCGACCCCGAGGTGCGCAAGAAGCTGCACGCCGAAGCGGTCGAGTTCAAGGTCGACACGCCGCCTCCCGGCATCTGCACGACCTGGTGGGATTACATGGTCCTCCAGACCGCGGTGCTGCCAAAGAACAAGCAATATGAAGGCAAGACCGTCGGACAGATCGCCAAGATGCAAGGCAAGGGCATCATCGACGCCTTCCTTGACCTCGCCGTCGAAGAGAAGCTCGACACCGAATGGCTGCATGGCGAAAACAATGTCGACGATGAAGCCGTCGCCAAGATCCTGACCTACCCGAATGCGATCATCGGGCTGTCGGATGGCGGCGCGCATGTGCAGTTCCAGAGCGGCTTTGGCTTCAGCACTCGGTTGCTCGCGGAATGGGTGCGCGAAAAGCAGGCCATGACCCTAGAGCAGGCGGTGCGGCGGCTGACCTTTGATTCGGCCTCGACCTTCGGGCTCTACGACCGCGGGTTGCTGCGGCCGGGGTTGGTAGCCGACATCGTGATTTTCGATCCCGATACGGTGCGCCCGCTGCCGCTCGAGGTCGTGCACGACTTCCCAACCGGAGCCAAGCGCATCAAGGAGCCGGCCGATGGCATCATGGCGACCATCGTCAACGGCGAGGTCCTGATGGAAGACGGCAAGCACACTGGCGCGTTACCGGGCCGCGTCCTCCGCAACACCTATTACCACGCCAACCACTAACTAATACCCTCGTCCACCGACCCCGCGGCTTGGGTGGGTGAGGGTGAGTGGCCTCGCTGAGCGGGCTCGACGAGAGCATAGCGGGCGGCTAAAAGCCAGCGATGAGCTGGCTCTCGAATTTCGTTCTGCCGAAAATCCGCGCGGCTGTCGGCAGGAGAGCGGTGCCGGACAATCTCTGGCACAAATGTCCGGGCTGCGAGCAGATGCTGTTTTATCGCGAGCTCGAAGCCAATCTCCATGTCTGCCGCAACTGCAACCATCATTTGCGCATCGGCGCCGCGCTGCGCCTCAAGATCATGTTCGACGACGGCGCTTTTGCGCAGATCGAGCTGCCGAAGACGGTGGTCGACCCACTGAAGTTTCGCGACCGTAAACGCTACATCGATCGGCTGAAGGAAGGCCAGGCGGCTGCCGGCCTCCAGGGGGATGCGGTCCTCGTAGCGCACGGGCGGATCGGCGGTTTTCCCGCCGTCGTTGCGGCATTCGAATTCCAGTTCATGGGCGGGTCGATGGGTATCGCTGCCGGGGAGGCACTGCTCGCGGCGGCTCGGCTCGCCGTATTGCAGGAGGCGGCGCTCATCGTTGTCCCTGCCTCGGGCGGCGCGCGGATGCAAGAGGGCGTGCTCTCGTTGATGCAAATGCCGCGGACGATCATCGCCGCCGACATGGTCAAAGAGGCGGGGCTGCCCTACATTGTCGTGTTGACCGATCCAACGACCGGCGGTGTCTCGGCCTCTTTCGCGATGGTCGGCGACATCACCTTGGCCGAGCCCGGCGCCGTGATCGGTTTTGCCGGGGCTCGGGTGATCGAAGAAACGATCCACGAAAAGCTACCCGAAGGGTTTCAGCGGTCGGAATACCTGGCTGAGCACGGCATGATCGATCAGGTGGTACCGCGTGCCGAATTGCGCGCGAGTTTGGGGCGGATCATCGGCCTGTTGCGCGACCCGCATCCGTCTGTCAGCGTCGTGACACCGGAGCAATCCGAGGCCGAACCGAGGGCAGCCGGATGACGGCTCAGACCAGCGACAGAATATTGGAGCGGCTCAGTCGGCTGCATCCTAAGCTGATCGATCTCTCGCTCGGCCGTGTCGAGCGCCTGCTCGCAGCGCTCGGCAACCCGCAGGACGAACTTCCGCCGGCTGTCCACGTCGCCGGCACCAAAGGCAAAGGCTCGACGGTCGCGACGATGCGCGCTTGTCTCGAGGCCGCGGGTTACCGGGTGCACGCCTACATCTCACCGCATCTCGTCCATTTCCACGAGCGCATCCGCCTCGCCGGGCGCCTGATCGAAGAGGATGCCCTGATCGCTCTCCTCAAGGAATGCGAACGCGCTAATGGCGACGCGCCGATCACTTTCTTCGAGATCACCACGGCAGCGGCCTTTCTCGCCTTCGCCCGGACACCCGCCGATGTTGTGCTGCTCGAAACCGGGCTCGGCGGCCGGCTCGACGCTACCAATGTCGTGCGCCGGCCTGCAGTCACCGCGATCACGCCCGTCTCGCTCGACCATCAGGCCTTTCTCGGCGACACGATCCCGGAAATCGCCGGCGAAAAGGCGGGGATTCTGAAGCTCGGTGTCACCGCGGTCATCGCGCCGCAGCTGAACGAGGCGGCGACTGTCATCGAGGCTCGCGCCGCTTCCGTCGGCGCGCCGCTCTATCGTTGGAAGCACGAATGGCGCTGCGACGCGTCCGGCGCCGGGATGCGATACGAGGGAACGCGCTGGGAATTTGATCTTCCCCTGCCGTCGCTGATCGGCGCGCACCAGATCGTCAATGCCGGAACGGCGATCGCGTGCCTCGAGCGGCTCGCCAATTTCTCCCTGACCCGCGAGGCGATCGCCAACGGACTGCGCCATATCGACTGGCCGGCGCGGCTGCAACTCTTGCGCCGCGGTCCGCTGATCGACGCGGTTCCGGCCGATTGGGAGGTGTGGCTCGACGGCGGCCACAACCCCCTGGCCGGCGAGGTCCTCGGTGAGGTTGCAGCCGGCTGGCATGACAGCCCGCTCTATCTCGTCGTCGGCATGATGAATACCAAGGATGCCGCCGGATTTATCGCCCCGCTGGCCAAGCACGCCCGTGCCCTCTGGGCGGTCACGATCCCCGGGGAGAAAAATGCGCTTCCCGCCGAGACGATCGTAGATGCTGCAGCCTCGGTCGGGCTCCCGGCGCAGACAGCAGACTCGGTTCTTGCCGCAATTCGCGGTATCCCCACGCGCGACGGCAACGGGCGCGTCCTGATCTGCGGCTCGCTCTATTTCGCAGGGAAGGTGCTCGCCGAGAACGGCTGAGAAAGGGAGGTTCGCAATGATCTATAGCACCGATCGAATCCTGACGGCTCACGCCGGATCCCTTCCCCGCCCCGATGATCTGCGGGAGATGGTCCTGGCGAAGGCGCGGGGCGAGCCTTATGACCGGACAGCGCTCGACGGGCTCCTCAAATCAGCGGTGGTGGAAATTGTAAATCGCCAGGTCGACTGCGGTCTCGACGTCGTCAACGACGGAGAATTGTCAAAGCCAAACTTTACTGACTACGTCTCGGCGCGGATCGCTGGATGCGAAAACCGGCCCAGTACCGGGTTCCGGCGGCTCAGCATGACCGCGCGCGACGAAACAAAATTCGCCGAATATTTCGCCGCGCATCCACGCTCGCGCTACTCCGGCGGCCAGGCGATGCCGATCTGCATCGACAAGCTGCGCTATGTGGGTCAGGCCGAACTCGCACGTGACCTCGATAATTTCAAGGAGGCGCTTGCCGGAGTTACGGTCGCGGAAGCCTTTCTGCCGGCGAACACGCCGGGCACGATCGAACATTGGATGGGGAACGAACATTACGACAGCGACGAGGCGTTCCTGTTTGGCATCGCCGAGGCGATGCGTGAGGAATACAACGCGATTGTCGACGCCGGTTTTCTCTTACAGATCGACGATCCCGACCTCCCGGACGGCTGGGCTTGCCTGCCCAAAATTACGGTCCCGGAGTATCGCAAATACGCCGCGCCGCGGATCGATGCATTGAACCACGCGCTACGCGACATTCCGAAAGAGAAGGTCCGACTACATGTGTGCTGGGGCAGCTTTCACGGCCCGCACCACGACGATATTCCGCTCAGGGACATCATCGATCTGATTTTCCGAGTGCGGGCTGGGAGCTATTCGATCGAGGCGTCGAACCCTTGCCACGAGCACGAATGGCGGGTCTTCGAGGACGTGAAATTGCCGGAAGGCGCTACACTCGTCCCCGGGGTCGTCGGCCACTGCACCGATTTTATCGAGCATCCCGATCTGGTGGCCGAGCGCCTGGTGCGCTACGCCAAGCTGGTCGGCCGCGAGAATGTGCTGGCCGGCACCGATTGCGGTCTCGGCACGCGGGTCGGCCACCCCTCGATCTGCTGGGCGAAATTCGAGGCGATGGCGGAGGGCGCGCGGCGCGCGACCAAAATGCTGTGGGGGCGCGCTTAGGAGGCGTGCTGCGCACCCGGGAGGCCGGCCCGCCGCTGCCGACATCAAGCGGTTACCCGTGGTGGGGCGCGTGCATACCGAGGACGAACTCGAAGCGAGCATTGCCGCCGCCCCCGACGACGTCCACGAACCCATCGACTGGACTCGCACGGTGCCTATCGCAAAACGCGACATCCACATCCGGATCGACGAGGTCGTGCTCGACTGGTTCCGGAAAGCCGGCCGGCCACGGCGATCAGACCCGGATCAACAACGTGCATGACCGTGCAAGGCAAGGGCTCCGCAAACTCGACCTCGTAATGCTCGCCGTCACGACCGCGCGCTTGTCCATGGCATCGCGCGGGATGCGGAGGAAGCGCATCTGGATGTTAGCCGCTGCCGCCTGCTGCTTCGCGACCTCGTTCAATTCGAAAGCGAAATCCCAGCCGAGCACATCGACGCCGTTGGTTGTCGGCGCGTCTTTGCCGGTGCCGACGGCGCGCTTAAACTCGGCCGCGATTTGCGTCACGTCGCCGACGCTGACCGGCGCATCGACCGCCCCGACGTGCACCATGCGCCCGGCTTTGATACCGTGAAGCCAAGTGTAGCCGTGGATCGACGTAGAGTTCGCTAGCTTTAGGATAAATTCTATATATGCGTGCTGGCGCTCGGCCGCTTTCTTGCCGTTCTCCTTACCGAACTCCGCCCCAGCCCACAATTGGCGCTCATACTTGCCGAGGTTCTGAACGACAAATGGGCGGACGCCAGGAATCGACAGCAGACGCTTGCGGGTCGTGTGGATAGCGAACCGGCTGAGATCGCAAGCAATCCATCGTCGACCAAGTGTTTCCGCAACCGCTGCGGTTGTCCCGCTGCCAACGAAGCAATCGAGCACAATGTCGCCCTTGTTCGATGAAGCCTTGATCAACTTACGAAGAAGCGCAGTGGGCTTCTGGGTTGGATAGTCGGTTCTGTCGGCGGAGGATTGGTTCTCAATGGGGATGAAGAACGAATCGTTGGGAGGTATTCCTGGTCTCAGATAATCTCGGACGACCAACTCGGGGTGTGTGCGCTCCCACTTCGGGTCAACGTCTTTTGCGCCTTTAATTGGGCTGCCCTTCAAAAACGCCCATTTAATCTATAAAACCCCTTCTCGTCTTTTAATCGGTATTTGGCAATTGTGACAGGAGAGAGCTTCTGCATCACATCCTCGTCCTTCCAATTGAAGGTCCAGTCACTCGCGTTGCTGTTCTTATAAAGTAGGATATCGTCGTGCTTACGATTCCAAAATCGGTCCGAAGAATGGCGAGTCTGATATTCCCAAACGATATTGTTCAGGAAATTTTCAGATCCAAATATCTCGTCAAGGACTAGCTTGGCCGCGAAGGCTTGTCCCTCTGCTTCCGGCGGGTCAATTAGCAGTGGCTCGATTGGCG
>Ga0306922_10000928_pt1 | contig 25513 bp, 21 predicted proteins | sample sta12Cox44000082_FD_203758 | JGI IMG/M metagenome (GOLD analysis project Ga0306922, IMG submission 203758) | Lab enrichment of tropical soil microbial communities from Luquillo Experimental Forest, Puerto Rico - statoxic.12C.oxic.44.000.082 (v2)... | ecosystem: Environmental > Terrestrial >... | reverse complement strand
TGTGGACTTTGCCCTGTCTCCTCAGGGCCAGGAAATTGTCGAAAGAATCGGTTTCGTCGGCCAGAACGTCGCTCCTACGCAAGGAACTACGGTTCCGAGCGACGCACCTCAACGATACAGACAACTCACAACGGGGGCCACCCGCCTCTCGCTCGATTTTCGCTTCCGCACTGCCAGTTCTGAACTGGACAACAAGGCGCTCGCTGACCTCGACCGCGTCGTCAGTTTCCTGACGGACCTGCACTACTCGGGCCAGAACATTCTTCTCTTCGGCTTCGCCGACAGCACCGGAGCCCCTCAGATGAATGATGCCCTGTCGAAGAACCGCGCGACCGCCGTAGCGCAGCAGTTTGAACAGCGCGGCGTTAATGCCTCAGCCGTGATCGGTCTGGGATCTCAGCTTCCGGTGGCGTCAAACGATACCCCGGACGGCCGCGAGAAAAACAGGCGCGTCGAAATCTGGTTGAGGAAGTGACCCTCCCGCATCCTCCCAAAGCCGAACAGTTGACCTGGGATCAACTCGGCGCTCATTACCGCCCTCAGCTACACCGACACGAGCGTCACGAGCGCCAACACCTAGTACTACTTCGCTCAATTCTTCCGGCTCAGAGAGCGCCTACTCTGACCAGGCCAGCGCCGTCATCCCCCGACGCGGAAACGCGGCCTAGCGCGAGCGCCGCGGCGCGCGCAACGCCTCAACGGTTCGCGGCAGAAACGGAAGTTGCGCTGGCTGACTGAAGCGGAATTGCATGCGGCGCGCTCACCCGGTGCGTGGCGCGCCAATCGCCCGGAGACGTGCCTTCCCACTGGTGAAACGCGCGGAAAAACGAATTGGCGTCCTCGTACCCCAGCAGGTACGCCGTTTCATTCAACTCAAGCGAAGAATGCATCAGGTAGTGACGCGCCAGCTCGCGCCGAGCTTCTTCCATCAATCGCTGAAAGGTGACCTTCTCGCCGGTCAGCCGCCGTTGCAGCGTCCGCGCGCTCAGCCGCAATTCCCGCGCAACGTCGTGCAGTCCCGGTCGCTGTCCGGCCAGCAACCGTTTCAGCACGCCCTTCACCTGTTCGCGGATGGTTTTCTCTGATATCTGCTCGGTCAGTTCCGCCTCCAGTTGCGGCGCAACCATCCCCAGCAGTTCCGCGTTGTGCGTCACAAACGGCTTGTCCACATCCGCCGCATGGAAGATCAGCCCGTTATGCCTGGCTTGAAATTTCACCGGGCACCCGAAATGTTTTTCGTAGAGCGCTCGGTTCCCCGCTTCGCGCTGAAACTCCACTTGTTTCGGCTCGACGCGCTGGCCCGTTCCCCGCCGCGCAATCGAAATAATCCACGCAAAGCACACATCCACCAGCAACGCAGGTTCCGGCTCGTGCGCCAGGAGCCACGCAAATCGCAGCTCGCATTCATTTCCCCGCGGCACCACCGTGATTTTTTCCGGGCATGTGAGTTGCTTGTACCTTCCGAGCCTCTGCAGCGCATCGCCAAGCGACCGGCTCGACAGCGCCGCTAGTGCGATCGGGTCATACCTCTCGAGGCGCTCCTCGCTGCCCAGCTTCAGTCCTGTATCCGGCGCCCCGCCCACCTCCGCAATTCCGCGGTAGAATGCAAAAAGCTCCTCGGTGCTCACCAGGATTTTTTCCTGGCGGAACAGGGCCGCCGGCAGCCCTGCCTGTTGCAGGACTGCCGTAACCGAAAGGCCCATGTCGTCGAGCCTTTTCAGCAACGCACTCGATACGCGGAAGCGGTTCGTCATCTTACTTCAGCGACGCCATGTCGATCACAAAGCGATACTTCACGTCGCTCTTCAGCAGCCGTTCGTACGCTTCGTTGATCTGCTGAATGCGGATCAGCTCGATATCCGCCGTGATTCCGTGCTCGCCACAGAAATCCAGCATTTCCTGCGTCTCGCGGATCCCGCCAATCGCCGAACCCGCCAGGCTCCCCCTCTTCATCAGCAAACCGAACGCGCCCACTGGCAGCGGATCCTTCGGCGCCCCAACCAGTGTCAGCGTTGCATCGCGCTTCAGCAGGTTCAGGTAAGCGTTCAGATCGTGGTTCGCCGAAACAGCGTCGAGGATGAAGTCAAAGCTCGCCGCCTGCTTCTGCATCTCCGCCTCATTTCTTGACACCACCACTTCGTCCACGCCCAGCCGCTTTGCGTCCGCCGTCTTGTTCGGCGACGTCGTGAACAGCACCACGAGCGCGCCAAACGCTTTCGCGAATTTGACGCCCATGTGCCCCAGCCCGCCGAGGCCCACGATGCCTACCTTCTTTCCCTTCGCAACCTTCCAGTGCCGCAGCGGCGAATACGTGGTGATCCCCGCGCAAAGCAGTGGCGCGGTCCCCGCGAGATCCAGCTTTTTGGGCACGCGCAGCACATAATTCTCGTCCACCACGATGCTGTCCGAGTAGCCTCCATACGTCACGCCACCCAGATGGCTGTCGGGACCGTTGTACGTCAACACCATCCCGTTCTCGCAGTATTGCTCCAGTCCCTGAAGGCAGCTCGCGCAGTGCCGGCAGGAATCCACTATGCACCCCACAGCCACAATCTCGCCTTCCTTGAACTTCTTGACGCCTGTGCCCGCCTTCACTACGCGTCCCACAATCTCGTGTCCCGGCACGCACGGATAAGCCGTTGCCATCGCGCTTTCCCATTCGTTCCGCACGGTGTGCAGGTCCGAGTGGCACACGCCGCAATAGAGAATTTCGATCTGCACACCCTGCGGTCCGGGCGCGCGTCGCGGAACGGTGAAAGGGGCCAGTGCCGCCGTTGGACTCGCCGCCGCGTAGGCGCGTGCGCTGAAAGTCTCGGTGATTCTTGAGGGGGCAGTTTCGGTTACGGTTTTCTGTCGAGCGGCTTCGCTCATGGTGCATTCCTCCTTGGGCTGGAAAACACCAGCTTAAATGCGGCGGGGCCTTGAAGGCACTAGCAAATCGCGCCATTGCACTTGCACTTCCCGCCACCCCCGCCGGACTGCCCGAACTAGACCCACTGTCGCTTCTTACTGCCATTCCTTTCAACATCTTACTCGTCGTCATCCCTCGCCAGCCAGCCCCAGCCAGCCCTGCTTGCCGCCACCCCCTCCTCCTGTTCGTTATCCCGAGTGCCAGGCAAGGGCGGGCGCCGCGAGGGCATCTCGATCGCCGCGTCTTGCCTCCCTACTCAGATTCCCGTCCGCCCTAAACGCGCCAGGTTCGTGCCCCCGCAAAAAAGCCTGTATTTTATCGGCAAATTGGTGCTATGCTCTCGTTCAGCTGACGACCAAGTAAACCGAAGAGTTCACCTACCTAATTAGGGAATCTGTTGCGGGGGCCCGATGCCAGACTGGGTACTTCTACGGCAACTCGACAAGCTTGAACGCTTGTTTCTACGGCTCCCCTGTCTGCACCAACTCGACGATTGTCCTCACTGCAAAGCCTTGAAGACCGTCAAGAATCTCAAGGTCTACGCCGCCGAGAAACCGTCTCGCGAGATGGTCGAACAGACCTTACGTCGCGAATGATTCGCCGCCGCGCCATCATCGCAGACCACTTGCCACTGGGCCCGGCCGCTTGCCGCTATTTCGGGGCGAAGAACAGATAGTCGGCGCTGTAGGGAACGTGCACTTCCTGATCCACGTTTTGTTTAACGCACCCGGTGCCGGGAGCCTTGCCACCCTTGGTGTTCAGGCGCTGAATCGACGTGACCTTGCGGAGTGTCCCTTCGTTGCCGCTGTGGCTTGCGGCGGTGATCAGCAGCCACGGGATGGAGTCGCTATCGGGCGAAGGCGTGTTCGCTGTGGCTTTGCCCGTCACGCGGCTGCCGTCCAGCGCTTCCCATGTCGGTCCGGTCGAATGCTTGCCGAAGGGCGTCCTTTTCCGCGAGCTGCGCCTCGACGCCCTTCAGTGTCCACGTGAATTTGGCGCCTTCCGCTTTGCAGGCGTAAATCTGGGTGCCCGTGGAATGGACCTGCAACAGCAGTTGTTCGTTCGCCGGTGGTTTCAACTCTTCCGGCGGGCGTTGCGCGCTGGCCAGGAAAGTCGCACCGAGGAAAATCGCGAAACCTGCAAAGGCACGCAGAACTTGACGCATCGGGACATCTCCTCGAAGGCAGCTGCTGTTGAGCCAGGGAAGAATACCACTTTCAGCCTTCCTTCATGTGTTTTCATTTGCCTGCAACTACGGAGGAGAGGGCAACGACTCCGGCCATTCGGTTACAAAGAACCGGTCGTCCGGCCCTCGCTCGAGCGCCGGTGCGTAGAGTCCCATGAACTCGCGACGCCACCACATTCCCGTCGACCGCTTCGTGGCAAGGTCCGTGAACCAGTATTGCCACAGCACCGTGCGGATTTGTCGCGGAGGGCCCTGCGGAAACGGGTTGCGCGCGAATAACGACAGCACTTGCGGATCGCCCGAAAGCAACAACTCCTCGGTATGAACTACAAAAGGGTTTTCGCGCCAGTAGCCGAGCGAAGCGAACCACAGGTTCCAATCGAAGCGCGGCTGGTACGGCGCGTAAATGCGCGGAGCTTCGGCGGGATTCTGCGGCTTGTTGCGGAACGGATACGAGATCCAGTCCTTGCCGTCATTCGATCCTTGAAACTCAATCTCAAAGCGTTTCCAGGTCATGCGGCCAAACAAGCCGTATTGGTTTGCGACTCGAAACGGCTCGAGAAGGGCCACTGGTTTTGACGGCAACGGAAGGCCGCGAAAAGCCCGCGCCAGAAGGAAAAAGGCATTCGCATACAGAATCCAGGCGAAGAAAAAGCCCGCCACCCAAAGGCCCGCGGCCGAAGCAAACTCGCGCGCGCGCGCGGCGAGAGGCATGGCAGCAGCTTCCGGAACCCGCTCAATCTCCGCCGTCCCGGGGTTCGCGGTGGCAGGATCGGTTGCCCTGGTGTCGAGGTCAAGTTCAGCACGGTCTTCCTTTCGCGCTTCGCTTGCGGCGGGTAATCGCTTGAGGTTCTCGCAAACCTCGGCCGCCCAGCCTGCCGGCAGGAATTGCGCGAGAAACCGGTCATCGAGCAGAGGGAAGCCGAGAGACAGAACGATGTAATTCAGGAAGGCGTAGTTGGCGGTCAAAATGATCCCGATTTGAAGAAACGTCACAATAGAGAAGCAGATGATGCGGAAGCGTCGCGGAAGAAAGACCATCCACACGACCAACAGCTCGACGCCCACGGTCCCCGCTGCGGCTGCGGCGTGAAACCAGTGCGGCAACTGCTGCACGTACCAGCCAATCCATGTGGGCAGCGGGCCGTTTTGATAATACTGGTCCATCGCCGTGAAGTCTCGCCACGACGGGTCGCCTCCGAAATATTTCGCGACACCCGATTCGAAATAAATCGTGAACCAGAGCAGCCGCAACAGGAAGAGACTCGCGCGAGAAGGAGGTTGCCGCGCTCCGAAGCCGGGACGGAATCCGCCGGGAGCAAAAAAAAAGCTGACAAATCCGGCCGTCAGGAGCATGCCGTCCGATTGATAACCGGAAAAATCCTGCGCCGCGGAAACAAACGAGAGGAACAGTACAAAACAGGTCACGAGCATCACACGCGGAAACCAATTCAGCACTAGAAGCAGCGAAGCAACCATGCCAATCCAGCAAAGTGCCAGCAAAGCGCGGTCGCTGCTATCGAGCCACAGAAGTGTGGGCGCGTACCAGTAGCGGGAAGCACCGAGAAAATTTGCAACTTCTTTCAGGTACGGGCCCGCGGGAAGAATTCCGTTCGGACCAAGCAAGCCGCGGATTTGAAAAACGAGCGAGTAGAACGCCGAAAAATAGATGCAGCCGAGTGCGCGCAAAAAAAGCCAGCGGGGAAGCAAATAGCCGGGCGGACCCGCTTCACACGGAGCGGCGCACCAGCGGAGAAAGCGCGGCGTCCAGGCATTCATGGGCAGAAATGATAGCGCCAGCGAGAGGTTAGCAGCCTCAATCCTTAAGGCTGCGGGTGAAAAGGGATAGTGGCCTTGAAGCATTAATGCGACAGAAAACAAAGCACTTAGCAGTGACGCGGATGGCGCTTATCGGCTCAGGGCATCTCGCCGAAGAGTCCTAGTCTCGTTTTGGTACTTTACAAACGCTTGACAACGAACCATTTTCGACTTTCAATCTCCTAGGTGCCTGGGGCGCCGAAGTAGCAGCAGCCGTCTGACCGAAGCAGCGGCTCCTGAGCTTACCCCGTCGGCAATTCTTCATCTCTGCCCAGCCTCGAAGAAGCCGCCGACAATGCATTCCGTTATAAAGCTTATGAGTACAGAACGCCGCCAACAAGCCAGAAAAGTGCCGAGGGACTTCACCTATATCCGCGTCGGAGAAGATTCGGGCGGGCGAGTGCTGAATGTCTCTGAAAGAGGACTGTGCTTCGAGGCTTTGTCTATGATTCGCTACACCGAATCTTTTCCCTTCTGGCTCTCCTTCAATCTGATCGACCGAATCGACGGCGAGGGCACGGTTGTGTGGGTAGATACCGCGAAGCGAACCGCCGGGATTCGCTTTATGGATTTGAGCGAATACGCGCGCGAGCAGATTCGCTCGTGGATGAATGAGTCTGTGACGGAGGAAATGGCGCCAAGCGAGGAAGGCTCGCAAGTGATCGAACTGCCGCTGGGCGGCCCCGAAGTAGCCGAGTTGCCGCTGTCCGCATTGGAATCACCGGAGCCCGTGCCTCAAGCAAGATTTGCGAATGCAGCCGAAGGTCCGGCTGAACTTGCCGCGTCCGCGGAAGCCCAGCTTGCGGAGGAAGATGACCGCGCAGATTGGGACAGCTTGCCGGCGCGAGTGACCGCGGAAAACTCAGAGTTGACGGAACTGGTGCCTCTGAGGCGGTATCTCACGACCGCGCGGATGCAGTTCGTCCGTGGAATCCTGGTGGGAGTAGCGGCTGGAGCCGTGATCGTGCTGCCGCTGTTCAAGTATATGAGCCTTCGGCAGAGAGACACATCGGTTGAAATTCCTGGGGCTACAACAACCACGGTAAACGCCGGATCCCTGACGGATGCGCAAGCGCCGAAGGCCGTGCTGGAAGTTCCAAAACCGTTGTCGTTTACTCCTGCAGGGAGCCGCGTCCGGACAAATGGCTCGAGCCAGTCACGCGGCAATCCCGTTGACCCCGTTTTCGGAACGCAGAACCCGGGAACGCCGGGATCTTCTGCCGCAGCGCCAGCGCAGTCCGCCGTTCAGCGCGGAACGAATGCTCCGGGAAGTGCCCAGCTGGCGGCGAGCTCTGCGCCGGCAACCGGAAATGCTTCGGCGGTGGAGAAAGCGCGTCCCGCCGCGCCGCCGAGTGCAGCCCCAGTTGAGAATAGTCGCCAACCTGCGCCCGTAGCAAATCGCGTTGCGCAACGCACGGACGAGTCCGGTGCCACGGTCACGGCTAGCACCGTGAACACAGCGACGCCCACTGTGGGCGCGGCCGCTGTGAGCCCGGAGGTGCGTCGAGGGAACGCGGCCACGCCGCCCCCCCTCGGCGGTGACGTCAGGCCGCCGAAGCTGGTCAAATCCACGACCCCTGCTTATCCTCCGCTGGCGAGAACCCAGCGTGTTTCGGGCGATGTACAGGTGGACGCGTTAGTCGACACGACCGGCAAGGTTGACGCGGTGAGGATCTTGTCGGGGCCTCTGCTTCTTCAACGCGCCGCTGCAGATGCCATCCGGCAGTGGAAGTATGCGCCCGGGATGCTTGACGGGACACCGACCCCGATGCACGTCACTGTTGTTATGAAATTCCGCATTCCCACCCAGTAATTTCTTGACACCTCGGCACTACTGAGTCCAGATCCTGGAGTTCCAGCTCAGATGTGGCAGGATTCCGCGCCGCGCTTTTCGAGGTAGCGTTGGTGGTATTCCTCGGCCCGCCAGAAGGGACCAGCAGGTGTGATTTCGGTGGCCACGGGTTGACGGAACCTGGCACTCGCCTCCAGCGCCTGCTTGGATTTTCGCGCCGCGGCTTCCTGCTCGGGTGAGTGATAGAAAATCGCGGTGCGATACTGAGTGCCGAAGTCCGGGCCTTGCCGATTGACCTGCGTCGGGTTGTGAATCTTCCAGAAGACATCGAGCAGTTGCTCGTAGCTCACTTTGGATGGATCAAAGGTGACCTGCACGACTTCGGCGTGGCCGGTGCGATCGGTGCAAACGTCCTTGTAGCTCGGGTTTTCAGTGTGGCCTCCGGAGTAGCCGGAAACGGCGTCGAGCACACCGGGAACGCGGCGGAATGCGGCTTCCACTCCCCAGAAGCAACCAGCGCCAAATGTAGCGATCTCAGGCATTGAGTTTTCTCCCTTCGAGCGTTGCGTATGGGATTGTACACGCGGTTAGATGCGTGGCGCACGGGTCGGGTAGCAGTCGAATGGCAGCTGGCTCTTCCGTCTAAGCGAGCTGGGATAAGGGGTTCGAAGGATCGCCGCGCGGTGAGTCCGGATGGGCGGGGATCTGCCACGGTAGTCAGGGCGCGCTGACAGTCCTAAGTTGCGTGGGACATCAGGAGGCTTTCTTGGGAACTGGCTTGGCCGCGCTGATTTCAGCGAGCTTCTGCTGTGCCGGGGCTTTGAAGGGCGTGTCGAGCGAGGCCGCGTCGGTAAAGGCCTGCTTCGCTTCGGCGTTTTTCTTCAGATTGAGATAGGCGAAGCCGAGGCGGTACTGATTCCGCGCATAAATGAAAGCATTGGACTTGAGCAGCGGGGCGGCCTTGGTAAGGCTGTCGACCGCAAGCGCGTTCTGTTTCCTTTGTATGTGCACCTGGCCAAGAGCGCTGAGCGCGAGACCCTTCTGAATGGAAACCTGCTGCTTCCATTGGTCATCGGTGAGATTGTCCGGCTTCTTAGCGGCTTCAAGAAGCGCAGTGACTTTTTTGGCGTACTGCTCCGCCTTGTCAAGCTGATCGCCTCTCTCGCTGTAATCGTCGGCGAGCAGGAGAAGGATTCCGATGTTGTTGGGGTTCTTAGCCAGGACACTGTTGGCGACTTCTTGCATTTTCGCGCGATCCTGTGCCTGCTGGTAGGCGGAAGCGGCGAGGGTCAAAGCCTGCTCGGCCTGAGGAGTGTCGGGATAAAGTTTCGCAGTTCGCTGAAGATAGTCGGCTTTCGCCTTGGGGTCTTTGACGCCGTAGGCCGCGCGAAACAGCGACTGCTCGATGTAATCCTGATTGTCTTTGAGAGACTCAAGCTTGTCCGTTTTGATGCGAGCCCAATTGTCGGGCGCAGTGCCTTCGGGAGCAGGCGCGGCCCTAAACCGCTCGATGATACCAGCGGCCTTTTCGGCGTAGGCGAGGAGCTTCGCGGTGTCGCCTTTTTCGCTTGCGGCGCGGACCATGTTCACGGCGTTTGAATAGTTGTCAGGGTCGAGCGCAAAGAGCTTGTCGCCGTAGTCGAAGGCTTTGTCGTATTGCTTGGCGTTGATGTAGTAGCTGACATATTGCTCATCGGCAACGATCTGGAGATCGCCATCAGGATGAGCTTGGGAGAACTGGTCAATGAGCTGGAGCTTTTGGGAGGGATCGGTCGCGGCGTTAATAGCGGCAAGCTGACGGTCCGCCTCCGACCCTGCAGGGATCGCGACATTTTTGCCAAGCTGTGCGATGCCTGCGGGAGCGGAAATAGCCAGCGAAAACACCGCAACAAGCGTGCGTAGACGGAACATAGACGCCTCCTGTGGATCTGGAACGGCGGAGCGAATCCCCTATTACCCCGCATCTTAGTGCGGCGAGGCGCAACGCGCAAATGGTTTCGCGGCGTAACGAGAGACAGACAAGTCTAGGGCGCGGCGATTTGACGGTTGGCTGTCATTCACGAGAACATCGAGAGTTTGAGCAGGGAGACCCGATGGATTTGGGGCTACGCGGGCGTGTTGCGATTGTGGCGGCGGCCAGCAAAGGGCTGGGGCGCGCGGTGGCAGAGGAGTTGGCGCGCGAAGGCGCAGAGATTGCGATCTGCTCGAGGACAGCGGCGGATCTGGAGAAAGCTGCATCGAGAATTCACTGCGCCGGCGGCCGCGAAGTGTTCTGGCAGGCACTGGACGTTGGCGACGCGGCGGCGGTTGCGCAATTCGTGGCAGCGGTGGAGGGAAAATTCGGGCGGGTGGATATTTGCGTTACAAATACCGGAGGGCCGCCTTCTAAGTTGTTCGCGGCCACGACAGGCGAGGACTGGCGTGTGTGGACCGAGCAATTGCTGATGAGCGTGGTCTATTTTGCAAAGGCCGTTCTGCCGGTGATGCAGAAGGGACAATGGGGCCGCTTTCTGACCATCACGTCGTATTCGGTCAAGCAGCCTGTCGAGGGGCTGCTGCTATCCAACTCGCTTCGCGCTGGAGTGGTCGGGTTGATGCGCACACTGGCGAATGAATATGCGGCGGACGGGATTACCGTGAACAATGTTTGCCCGGGTTACACCCGCACGGATCGACTGGACGATCTGGCAGGAATGATGGCGACGTGCACGGGGAGGAGTGCGGAAGAGGTGTTTGCCGGATGGGAAAAACTGATTCCGGTGGGACGATTGGGCAGGCCAGAAGAATTTGCGTCGGTGGTGGCGTTTCTCGTCTCGGAACGGGCAAGTTATGTGAACGGCGTGTCGCTGGCGGTAGATGGCGGGACGACGCGGAGTTTGTTGTAGGACTGACGAGGCCGCGGGCTTCATCGCACCAAAACCGCGCGATGGAGAAGAGCTCCCTCATTTTGGCGGACTCCGTTGGGGATGACGCAGAGAAGGAAAGGACGAATCGAGGAGCGAATGGAAAAACGAATGGAGAAGCGAGTGAAGGCGCGTCGAAATGGAAGAAGGATTGCGCGCCAAATGGTGATGCTGGCGGTTCTGGTAATTTGCGCTTCATTGATTTTGCGCGCGGATGAACCGTACGCGCGGAGTAAGGACTACGATTTACAGCATTCGAAGGTTGCGCTACGGTTCGACTTGCAAGAGAGGAAAGTGATTGGCGATGTTACGCACACGGTTTCGCTGCTGCGCGACGGGCTGGAGAAGATCTGGTTCGATTCGGTGGGCTTGCAGATCGAAAGCGTGCAACTGAACCGCAGCAAAGCGACATTTGAGACCACAGATGCAAGAGTGATTGTGACCTTGCCGAAGACCAGCAAAACCGGTGACAAATACGACGTCGAGATCAAGTATCAAGGCAAGCCGGCCAAAGGGTTGTACTTTATCCTGCCCGACAAGAATTATCCCAACACGCCGAAGCAAATCTGGACGCAGGGGGAGTCTGAAGATACTCGGTATTACCTGCCGACCTACGACTATCCAAACGACCGGCTGACGACGGAGACGATTCTGACGGTGCCGTCGGACTGGCTGACGGTTGCGAACGGCAAATTAATCAGCACCACGGAGGCGGGCAGCGGGATGAAGACGTGGACGTGGCGCGAGTCGCAGCCGAGTTCGACTTATTTGTTCACTGTAGTGGCGGGCGAGTTCGTCGAAGCGAAAGACAAATGGCGGAATGTCCCGGTGACGTATTATGCGCCGAAAGACCGTAGCGATCGCTTGATGCTGACCTATGGCCGTACGCCAGCGATGATCGAGTACTTCAGCAAGAGATTGGGAGTGGACTATCCCTGGGAGAAATACGCGCAGTCGATGGTGGATGATTTTGTGGCGGGGGGAATGGAGAATTCGAGCGCCACGACCAACACCTCGAGCTCGCTGCGCAATCCAAAGCTTGTTCCTGAGTTTCCGACCGATGAAGATCCGCTGATCTCGCACGAACTCGGCCACCAGTGGTTCGGCGACCTGGTAACCTGCAAAGACTGGGGAAACATCTGGCTGAACGAGGGCTTTGCCACATTCATGGAATATATGTGGATGGAAGGACATTTTGGAAGGGACCAGGCGGATTTCGACCGCTGGGAATCGGTTAGAAACTGGTTCCAGTCGCACAACCTTTACGCGAAGCCGATCGTACGGCACGATTTTGACGACTCAAGCGAGTTCGACGGAAATGCGTACGGCAAGGGTGGGCTGGTCTTGTACATGTTGCGGCACGAATTGGGAGACAATGCGTTCTACGCGGGGCTGAAACACTATCTGGAAGCGAACCGCGGAAAGAACGTGGTGACCGCCGACCTGGTAAAGGCGATTGAAGAAGCGACCCACACAAATGTGGGTCAGTTCTTCGACCAGTGGGTGTACGGGGCCGGAGCGCCGAAGTTTGAAATCGCCTACAACTACGACGCGGAGAAAAAGCAGGTGGCGCTGACGGTGCTGCAAACGCAGAAGAGCGAGGGACGCGTGGGCTTGTTCCGTGTTCCCTTGGATGTGGAAATCAGCAACGCGGGCGGGACCAAGCTGTATCCGATCGTTGTCTCCAAGTCCACCGAAACGTTCGCGCTGCCGTCTGACTCGGCACCACAGATGCTGCTGTTTGACAAGGGCACGCAGGTGTTGAAGTCCGTCGAATTCAAGAAGGACAAAAAAGAATGGCTGTATCAGGTGAAAAACGCCGGCGAGCTGGGAGACAGGGCTGATGCAGCAGTGGCTCTTGGAAAGATGAAAGGAGAAGAGGACGCGGTCGCTGCCTTGGGTGAGGCCCTGCGAACGGACAAGACGACCGGCGTGCGCATGGTGGCAGCAGAATCGCTTGGGGAATTGGCCAGCGCTTCAGCAGCGAAACAATTGTTGAATGCGTTGCCGACAGCCACGGAGCCAGAATTGCGCGCGCGCGTCGTGCAGTCCTTAGGCAAGTTCAAAGACAACGCCGAAGTCGGCGCCAAGGTGGAATCGATCGCGAAAGACGACAGTTCGTACCGGGCGCGAGCCGCGGCGTTCGAAGCCGTGGGGCGGCTGAAAACGCCGGAAGCCCTGCAAACGCTGACCGCGGCGGTGAACGGTCAATCTCCGGACGGATTTTTGCGAAACGCCGCGCTTCGGTGGCTTGGTCCGCTTGGCGACGATAAGGCCGTGCCGCTTTTGCGGGAGTGGGCCGCGCCGGGGAAGGAGATCCCTTCACGACAGGCGGCCATCAGCAGTCTGGCGAGCCTCCAAAAAGACAACAAGGAAATCACCAGCCAGATCGCGAGTTACCTGAACGAGCCGCATTTTCAGATTCGCATTGCGTCGATCTTTGCGCTCGGAGGGCGGGGCGATGCCTCGGCGATTCCAGCGCTCGAAGCGCTTTTGAAGAGCAATGACCTGAGCATCGAATTGGCGCCGATGGTGAAAGAGCAGATTGACCGACTGAAGAAATCTCCTTCGACAGGTGGAGTACGTGCGGGAACGAGCGATGGAGCGGATCACACGGAAACCGCTTCGAAGGACGGAGACAGTCAACGACTGGCTCATTTGGAGGAATTGGTACGGGAGATGAACGAACGGCTGAAAGGGATAGAAGGGCGGTTGCCACCAGCAGCAAAGCCCTGAGGATTACCGTGCCGATTCCTGAGACTGAATTTGCAGGTGATCCTCTCGCGATCGTATTGGTCCTCCTGCCTGCGGTAGACCAGGCAGTCATGGTCGGGATGACAAAAAACCGGATTGCCTTCGGCGGATCAGGGTTCGGCCAACAGAAGACGGAGATCGCGCAGGTTGTTTCCTGTGGGGCCGGTCATGATGGCGTCATCGAGCCTGGCGAAAAAGGAATAGGCATCGCTGTCGCGGAAAGCGGCAACAGGGTCGAGGCCGAGCGCCTTTGCGTGCGCGAGAGTTTCTCCGTCGGCGACGGCGCCGGCAGCGCGGCTATTCCCGTCAACGCCATCGGTGCCGGCGCTAAGAACTGTAATCTTTTGACCTGCAATTCCTTCGAGGCACGCCAAAACGAAGGCCGAGTTCCTTCCCCCGATCCCGTTTCCTGTTACCGGCGAGCTGAGTTCGCCATCGGCGATCACGGCCACGCGCTGACCCGGATTGCTACCCTTCCAATCTTCAAGCTGCGAAAGCAAACTGTCCGCGGCCTTTTCAACGCGCCAGTCATCGGTAGAATTGTCGCAGCAAGTGAGATAGCCGCGGGCTTCGGCGGCGTGATGAGCAGCATGGAACAGGTCGTCCATACCCAAGAGCAAGAGGAAGTGGGCGTTGGCAAATGCGGGATCGCGTGGCTTGGGCGTTTCCGGCATGAGACCAGCATCGAGCCAGCGTAGAAGAGGTGCTGGGAACCTTTTTCGCAGTTCGTATTGCAAGAAGATTTGTTCGACGTCGACGATGGTTGTGGGATCGGGGACCGTCGGACCCGAAGCGAGCGCGGCCTCTTTTCCAACAGGCACATCGGTTACGGCGAGGGTGATTTTTGTGGCCGCGCCTGCAGCTACAGCGAGACGGCCACCTTTGACGGCGGAAAGATGGCGGCGCACGGTGTTCATCGCGTCGATCGGAGCGCCGCAAGTAACCAAGGCACTATGCACCGCTCGGACGTCGTCGAGAGTCATCGTTTCGTTGAGGGGAAGTTCGAACAGCGCGGAGCCGCCACCTGAGAGAAGAAAGAAGACCAGTGTGCGCGCATCGCATGCGCGAAGCAGGCGAAGAACGGCTTCACCAGCGCGCCAGCTATCGGCATTGGGCAATGGATGGCCCGCGACGAAATATTCAAAACTCGGATGAGCGGAAGCGGGGCTGGTTGGCGCGACCACGATGCCGGCTGGTGAGATTCCACCGGGGAGAATCGCCGCGAGGCCGGTGACCATGGCGTGAGCGGCTTTACCAATGGCAATGACGAGCACGCGCGAAAATTGTGCGCTGTCGATGGTGGCGTCCGGCAAAGAAAGGCGGGTGCCTTCGATCTGGAGTTTCCGCTCTATTGTTGCGGGAATGTCGATTGACTTGAGTGTTTCGAGAAAGATTTGCCGCGCGATCTGCTTCGTGGAACGCATCGCTCGAACCGCCTGCGCCGTGTTACTTCTTGAAAGCATCAGGATTCAGGATATTGGGGGGACGCTGGTCCTTGAACATTGCGACGATGTTGTTGGCAGCCATTACGGCCATCTTTGAGCGCGTCTCGATCGAAGCGGAAGCGATATGCGGTGTCAGCACGACGTTGGGGCGCTTCAGTCCGGGATGAATGGAGGGTTCGTTTTCGAAAACATCCAGGGCTGCGCCGGCAATTTTTTTGTTTTCGAGAGCGGCGACGAGAGCGGCTTCATCGACGACGGGCCCGCGCGAGGTGTTGATGAGAAATGCAGTGGGCTTCATGCGAGAAAATTTGGGAGCATCAAAAAGGCCACTTGTTTCGGGAAGCAGAGGCACGTGCAGGCTGATGAAATCGGACTCAGCGAGGAGCCAATTCATGTCGCGAAATTCGGCGTTGACAGATTTTTCGACCTCTTCCGTCGCCCGGATCGCGTCAGTATAAATGACTCTCATCTGAAAGCCGGAAGCGCGGCGAGCGACCGAGCGGCCGATGCGTCCGAATCCGACGATGCCAAGGGTCTTGCCCCAAACATCGGCGCCACAGAGCTGATCGAGATTCCAGCCTTTCCAGGTGCCGGAGCGGGCAAGAAGTTCGCCTTCCGCAACGCGACGGGCAGCGGTCATCAGGAGGGTCCAGGCAAAATCGGCGGTGGTTTCGTCAAGCACGCCGGGTGTGTTCGTCACGACGACGCCGCGCTTGGTGCAGGCATCGACGTCGATGTTGTCGTAGCCTACGGCAACGTTGGAGGCGATGCGCAATTTCGGCGCCGAGCGGAGAAGCTCGTCGTTAATTTTCTCGGTGAGCAGGCAGACGAGTCCTTCCTTGTCTTGAAGGCAGCGAATGACTTCGTCGCGGGGAGGCCGCTCGGAATCGGTCCAGTATTGCATGTCGCAATGGGTGTTGAGGATGTTGCGAGCTTCGTCGAACAACTGGTGGGTCGAATAGACCTTAGGTTTTGCCATGCACTCGCCTCGCGGTTTTTGTGGCTTCTTACACTAACACAAGACGATTCGTGGAGCGGGTAGGGATTGCAAGGCCGTCACGGGCCTAACTATAGTGAAGGGATGAATTCGGAGCGAACCGCGGTGATTACGTCGCTTGCGCGAGAGATGAGATCTTTGCTTGGAGCGGAGAACGTACTGGGCGAGACGACAGATCTTTTGCTGTACGAGTTCGACGGGTCGGTAGAAAAAGCGCGGCCCGAACTGGTGGTGTTTCCGCACACGACGGAGGAAGTCTCGAGCATTGTGAAGCTCGCGGCACGGTACGAGGTGCCTGTCGTAGGCCGGGGGGCCGGAACGGGATTATCGGGCGGCGCGCTGGCGCGTGGCGGAGGCGTAATGATCGTCTTCGCGCGGATGGACAAGATCATTGAGATCGACTGGGAGAGCCGGCGGGCGGTAGTTCAGCCGGGCGTTGTGAACGCGGAAATTACGAAGGCCGTGGAGCACGCAGGGCTATATTTTGCACCCGATCCTTCGAGCCAGAAATCCTGCACGATTGGCGGAAATGTTGCGGAGAATGCAGGGGGGCCGCACACGCTGGCGTACGGAGTCACCGCAAATCACATCGCGGCAATGGAACTGGTACTACCGAACGGCCAGGTTGTGCGCGTGGGAAGCAAGCACGGAGACGCACCCGGCTACGACCTTTGCGGGCTTTTCGTTGGAAGCGAGGGAACGCTGGCGCTGGTCACGGAAATTACGGTGAAGCTTTCACGCAAGGCGGAGGCGGTGAAAACGCTGCTCGCCATTTTTGACACGATCGAGGACGCGTCGCAGACCGTCGTGGAAATAACGGCGCGGGGAATCACGCCGGCCGCGTGCGAGATGCTGGATGGGTGGACGCTGCGAGTGGTGGAAGACTACATAGAGGCGGGATTTCCGCGAGACAGCGCGGCGGTGTTGCTCTTGGAGGTGGAAGGGCTGCGCGAGGCGGTGGAGGCGCAGGAGGCCGCGATTGCTGAGGTGTGCAAGCGCTGCCGGTCGCGCGAAGTGCGTGTGGCCCGGGATGATCGCGAGCGGGAGCTGTTGTGGAAGGGGCGAAGAAACGCGTTTGGGGCATTGGGGCGGCTGGCGCCGAGCAACTACGTGCTGGACGGCGTTATTCCGCGTTCCAAGCTGCCGCAGGCGTTGACGAGCATCCTGGAGATCGGCAAGAAGTACGGCTTTCACATCGGCAACATTTTTCATGCAGGAGACGGGAACTTGCATCCGATTGTGCTTTACGATCCGCGAGACTCCCAACAATTCAAGAATGCCATCGCGGCGGCGCAGGAAATCATCCGGTACTGCGTGGAACTGGGTGGAGCGCTGACCGGGGAGCACGGCGTCGGGATGGAGAAAAATGAATTGATGCCGTTGCTGTTCAGCGACGCAGACTTTGAATTGATGCGGCGGTTGCATGATGCATTCAATCCGGATTCCTCGCTGAATCCGGGAAAAGTCTTCCCGCTAAGCAAAGGCTGCGGAGAAATCCGGATCAGAAACAAGGAAGCAGCGGGCGCAAGAAGATGAGCACGACTGCGAATCTGACCGGACGACTCGAGGGCGCGGTGGGAAAGCACCGCGTTGTTTCTGCCGAGGAAGAACTTGCGGAATATGCGGTGGACGGTTTTTTGCCCGAAGCGATCGTGAGGCCGCAGTCGGCGGAGGAAGCGGCGGAGGTTGTGCGATTGGCATCGGTGGAAAAGCTGGCAATAATTGCAGTGGGGTCGAGAAGCAAGTGCGGCATCGGAATGCCTCCGAAGCGCTACGACATTGCCCTGGACATGAGCAGAATGCGGGAGATTGCGCACTACGACGCCGGTGACTTGACGCTGAGCGTGGATGCGGGAATGCCCCTCCGTGAGCTCGAAGACGCGTTGGCAGAGAAGCAGCAATTTCTGCCGCTCGCGGTACCGTGCTTTGGGAGTTCGACGGCCGGAGGAGCCATAGCTTCGGGAATCGATTCCGTCCTGCGGCAACAGTACGGAAGCGCGCGAGATTTCCTGATCGGCGCGGAATTCGTGGATGGTAGAGGGAAATTGTGCAAGAGCGGCGGGCGGGTCGTGAAGAACGTAACGGGCTACGATCTGCATAAACTGCTGATCGGGTCGCTGGGCACGATTGGGGTGATTACGCGGCTGAATTTCAGGACGTTCCCACTGCCGGAAACGTATGGCGGGCACGTGGCGAGTTTCGAAAGCGGCGAGCGGGCGGTGGCGTTTCGGAACCGAGTGGAGGCAAGCGGCTTGCCGGTGGCGAATCTTGAGCTGCTCAGTCCTGCGGCGGCAAAGATTACGAAGGCAATTCTCGAAAAAGAGGATGGGCCGGTACCGGGTTGCGTGGAAAGCGACTCGTGGGCCGTGTACGTGTCGTTTGAGGGAAGCGAAAAGATCGTGGAGCGGATTGCGAAGGACGTGGAACGGCTGGTGCATGAAGCGGGAGCCAGAAAAGACGAACCACTGGACGCGGGAGCCGACTCGCAGTTGGGGAGAGTGTTGCGCGAAGCCTTTGAATGGTTGCGATCGGCAGCGCCGGCCGTGGCGCTCCTTCGAATCACGCTGCCGCGAATTGTGCCGGAAACGCTTGCGGAGCTAAACCAAACTGGAGATTTGATGCGACGGGCGGTGCTGGTGCGGGCTTGCGGCGTGCTTTATTTGTCGCTGATGGGTGAACAGGAAGACGAGAGAACCCGGGACGCTCTCGCAAGGATGACGAAAGACACCTTCGCGCTGGTTGAGGCAAAACAGGGCCACGCCGCTTTGCCGCACGCGCCGCCGGGGCTGAAACAGCAGCTAAGCGTGTGGGGCCCAACTGCGGGCGATTTTTCGATAATGAAAAAAGTAAAGCAGGCATTCGATCCGGATGGCGTTTTCGCGCCGGGGAGATATGTCGGAGGGCTTTGAGGTTGGCGACGCAGGCGACGATCCCGGGCATGATTCCTGTGTATGAGGATTTTGCGCGGTGCGTACACTGCGGGCTGTGCCTGAATCATTGTCCGACCTACCGTCTTTGGCACCTGGAGGCCGATTCCCCGCGGGGACGCATCCGGCAGATGATTTTAGTCAATGAGGGACAACTTCCGTTGGGCAGCGGGTTTGTCGACCACATTGATAAATGCCTGGACTGCCGATCTTGCGAAAGCGCATGCCCATCGGGCGTGGAATATGGAAAGCTCGTGGAACACGCGCGAGCGCGAATTGAGAACGAGTATCGAAGGCCATGGTTCGGACGTGTCGCGCGGAACCTCGTTTTCAAAAGCCTGCTGCCATTTCCGTCCCGGATCGCCAGCGTGGGAAGATTGTTGCGGTTCTACCAGCGTTCGGGGCTGCAGGCTGTTGCGCGCGGGACGGGCATTTTGAGAGCGCTGGGGATCGCGGAGCGCGAACGGCTGCTGCCGAGGATGGATGAGGAGTTCTTTTTCGATCAGCTCGGGAAGACGTTTGGCGCGGCGGGAGCGCGACGGGCGCGGGTGGCGTTTTTTGCGGGGTGTGTGGCCGATGTTGCGTTCGCGAAGCTGAATGAAGCGACGATTCGGGTGTTGACGGGGAACGGCTGCGAAGTCGTCGTGCCAAGCGGACAGTTGTGTTGCGGGGCGTTGGCGGAGCACGCGGGCGTGCGGAAAACGGCGCGCGAGTTGGCGCGGAAAAACATCGTTGCGTTCGGTAACGAGAGGTTTGACGCCATTGTGACGAACGCGGCGGGGTGCGGGTCAACGCTAAAAGAGTATCACCATCTGTTCGGAGAGAATGAACCAGAGTATGCAGCAGCACAGGCGTTTCGAAGCAAGGTGCGCGATGTAACAGAATTCCTGGCCGGGCTGGGGCTTTCGGCGAAGTTGAATCCGCTGGCCCTGCGAGTCACTCATCAGGATTCCTGCCACCTTTTGCACGGGCAAAAGGTTCGGGAGGCGCCGCGGCTATTGCTGAAGGCGATTCCCGGCGTGGAATTCGTGGAGCTGCCGTATTCGGATATTTGTTGCGGGTCGGCCGGCATTTACAACGTGACGCAGACGCAGGCGTCGCTCGATTTGCTAGCGGAAAAGATGGAGTATGCGAAGAAAACAGGGGCCCAAGTGATTGCAACGGCAAATCCCGGCTGTTTGCTACAGATGCGCGCAGGTGTGGAGATGCACGGGACGGGACAGGAAGTCTTGCACGTGGTGGAGGTGCTTGAGCGCGCCCTGGCGGTGACTCGTGACTAGGGACCGGTAGAAGAGATTTCGCTTGCGAAAGTGCAGCTTCGCTTGACGCGCCGGGAGACTCAGCGCTCGCCGATGAGATAACGGCAGCCGCGGGGGCCCATGACGGCGGAGTGGATGGCGTCAGCGGGGACGTCACAGCGGTCGCCCGGGCGATAGGTTTTGCATTTGCCAGCCATGACCAGGGTCATTTCACCCGTGAGGATAATGTGCGCCGTCTCGGTGCGGTGCGTGTGGTCTGGATAGCGGGTGTCGGGGCCATCCTCCCAGACGTAGATGTGAGAAAAGCCTTCGCGGCGGAGTTGCGAGGTGAGTTTCGCTTCGTCCATGTGGGGGATTTTAACGCCACAGGCACAGATCTCCTACATGCAAGGCGGGTGTGGGGACGCAGACGCAGCGATGCTGTGCCCCTATGAGAAGGCGCGCTCCCGCCGAAACCAGCGCTACAAAAACGACGACGCCCTCCCTGCAGAAATGGGGGTCGCTGCAGAAAGGGCGCGCCGTCTTCAGGAGAGAAGATCGTTGTTCGACAAATTATTCGGTCGGAGGCGGCGGTGGGACTGCCGCGTCGGAGGCACCTCCAGGCCCGCCAAGGCCGCGCTTGCCACCGTGACGGAGTGTGGCCTGCTTGACGGTGTAATCCGGGGGCACGGTGAAGAGCGAAGCCGCTGGTTCGGTACGCTGAATCTGGGTCAGATTGTAGGTAGTCTGGCCGAAGCGAGGATCGGTGCGAATGCTCCTCACAACGACCTGCAAATCAGGCGCATACCACCGTTCGTTGGTGACCGTAATCGGGTTCGTGTTGCCGATTTGTCCGGCAGGGATCGTGCGCGTATAGCGCGTGCCTTGGGCAGTGGTGCCGTTGATGGCCTGAGTGCCCAAGTCTTCCTTTTTCAGAGTGCCGTTGGCAATTTCCTGCTGGATGCGGGCTTCGAATTTGCTCTGGAGCCCACCGGGATGCTGTGATCCTCCCGGAGGGGTGGGTAATTGTTCGGCCACCTTCGTGTCGGGGTGGAGGACATAGCCTGTGGAAGCAACCGGATCATGAATCATGACAACGGTGCGGGGCTGGCCCGAGGCTGGCAAGGGGCCGACACCGGGAAAAGTGGTTTCGCGACGGGTACGTCCCTGGCTGTCGCGATAGATGTTGGACTGAACTTTGCGGTCAATCGTGTTGCCGTCTTGCAGTGTTTGCTTGGTCTCAGTGACGCCGACCGCGCTGTACGGTGCATTGGTAACGACTTTGCCGGGGTGCATTTCGCCGAAACCGAGGATTTCCATACGAGGGCCGGCGAAGCCCCCGGGCATGCCGAAATCCGGTGAGGGCGGCGGTTCCGGAGGTGGCTCTTGCGCTTTGAGGGAGGTAACGCCGAGAAGAAGCGCTCCTCCCAATACGATCCGAATGAACGTGCTGTTCATGATTCTTTCTGTCTCCTCTTCTCTCCTGCGCAGCGGCACTCGAGCCGCCAGAAAATCAATTCGTAGACTGGGGCAGCCGTACGGCCTGCGGCACGCCATCATCTCCCACGAGCAAATCCACCTGAATCCAATCGGCGCCGTGTTCTTCATTGACGGCGAGGCCGAGGGCCGTGAGCGCGCTGCGCTGCATTTGCACATGGACAACCGTGGCGTCCTCCAAAGAAGGAGGAATAACACCGGGCAACAAGGCGAAGTCGCCGGAGTTTGCAGCTACGACGATGTCGCCGAGTTCCATTGCAGCGGGAGCCGTGGCCCCGGCCGGAGCAGGATTCGGAGCGGAGGTTCCCGTTGCGGTCAGCACGTTCTGACGGCCAGAGGGATTCGAAGCTTGCTGATGGCGCCAGTTGATCCAGCTGATGGCCCCGACGAGCACGGCGGCGGCCGCTAAGGCCCAAGCGGCGATCGCTGCCGTGCGCCGGGTTCGCATCGTTCCGTGCTTGATGCGGAATTGCTGGCGTAACCGCATCTCCACTCGGGAGGGAGCTTCGAGTTCGTGCGACTCGACGCCAAGCGCGCGGAGGTCGTCGCGCAATGCCTGCCAATTCTCATAAAGGGAGGCGCAATGCGGGCAATTCCGCAAATGTTCGCGGGCCGCCACCTCGAGCGGGCCATCATCGGGGGACAGCTCGAGTTCGAGCCCCGTCTTGGCGAATTCTTCGCAAGTCATACTTCGCTCTCCCACAAAATCCTTCAGTGGCCCGCGTTGGCGCGCTTGGGTAGTTCGCGGAGCATTTCGAGCTTGGCCAGCAACAGGGCACGTCCGCGATGCAAACGGGATCGAATGGTTCCGACCGGGCACTCCAAGGCCCGAGCTGCCTCTTGGTAGCTCATCTCTTCGAGTTCGCAAAGCACAATGGTTTCGCGGAATTCGACGGGCAATTCGAGCACCGCGGAACGAACCTGCTCGCGGCGCTCGCGCAGCTCAGCCCAGTGCGCGGGTGTGACGGGGTCAGTTGCGTAAGCCTGTGCCTTGGGACTGTTTTCCGTGTTTTCGAGCGACAGTTCCCTCGGAGCTCGCTCTATCTGCTTCAGCACGCGGTTGCGTGCGATGCCGTAGAGGAAGGCTCCGAGGGCTCCTCGCTGGGGGTCATACTTTTTGGGCTCGCGCACCAGGGTCATAAAAATTTCCTGAACAACTTCCTCGGCGGCCCACGCGCTACCTGTCATGCGCAGGGCGAAGCGATAGAGCGGGGCCTGATACCGTCGATAGATTTCGGCAAAGGCGTCCTCGTCACCTTTTGCCGAACGCCGGAGCAGAACGTCATCCCTCTCCTGTAAGTCGATTTGCATCTCCCGGCAAGACGCCTGCTTTCTATTGGTATTTCCCGAGGTAGCGAGGAAAAGTTCCCCGTCGGAAGGCGAGTTCGAACCCTCAGGCTACGCCTACCTTATTGAACCCGGGAAAGTCGGGAAAGGTTTCAAGAAAGTTACAGACGGCGGCGCAAAGCGTGCCTCGGGCAGGCAGGCCAGGGCTATAGGGATGCGGTGGGACCGAGAGCACTGGTGGTGCGACGGGTTCTAGCGCTTGGTCCCCGGGCGAAACATGTTGGCAGCAATGCGAGTTACGGTCCTGCGGGGGACGATGCGTTGCGAATGAGCTCCAAGATAGTTGCCAAGGCCAGAAATTACGTAACTCTTGCCCGCTGCCAAAGCTTGCAAACCCGTGCGGGCCACTTTCTCGGCCGTTTCCTGATGATGGCGCGTGAACTGCTCTTGCCCGGCCACGACGTGAAATTCCGACTCCGTAGAGCCGGGGCAGAGCGCGCAGACGCGAATGCCGTGAGGCTTCATTTCCTCGGCGAGCCCTTCGGCAAAAAGAAGATCGAAGGCTTTTGTGGCGGCATAGGTCGAAATGTAAGGAACGGCCTGGAAGGCGGCAGTGGAGGCGAGGATCAAGATGTCTCCACGGCGCCGGGACATCATGTCTGGAAGAAAAAGACGTGTAAGATGAACGACGGCCGAGCAATTGACCTGCACCATATCGAGAAGGCGCTGCGTGTCGACCTCGGAGAATTCACCGTATTGTCCGAAGCCGGCGTTGTTGACAAGGAGTTCGATGGCAAGGCCTTTTTGCTTCGCGAACGCGTAGATTTTTTGGGGCGCGTCGGGCTCGGCCAAGTCCCCGGCAAAAACCTCCGCCTCGATCGCGTGGGCTTTTTTGAGCGATTGTCCAAGAGCTTCCAGACGATCGCGGCGACGCGCGGTAAGAACAAGGTGCGTTCCGCCGGCAGCGAGCTCGGTAGCAAGCGCGACTCCAATGCCGGCACTGGCTCCTGTAACCAGCGCCCATTTATTGCGCCACTCATTTTGCATAAGGGGATTTTCTCAAGCGGAATCGGTTTTGCCAAACTTCAGCACCGAGTCTTTGATGCGGTTGCTCTGCTGTTTCATGTGGTCCATCAGGCGGCGAGCCCAGACGAACTCCGCAGCGAGCAAGGTGAGTCCGAGGAAGATGACCAGCCAGCCGGGGCCTGGAGTAAAAAACATCAGAATGCCCACAAGCAAAAGCGTGAAGCCCGCCAGAATTTTGAAGAAGCGACGAACCTGCTCGATCGAACGGAAAACCATAGACCCCCAAAGGCGGAGGAAAGCGAGGACAATTAAATTGTGAAGGCAATTTCGGCACGAAGCAACTCCCGGAAAAAACGCGCCTGCTCAATTGCCAACTATTCGAGATTTTGAGCGTCGAACTTATTTGCCGGGGCATACGTATCTGAAGAGCAGAGTGGCCTGATTCACCGTTTTCGGAACAGGGGGAGCTATGGGCACACTCGGCCAGGATGTGCGTTATGCGCTGAGGAACTTGGGGAAGTCGCGGGGCTTTGCTGTTGTCGCAGTATTGACGCTGGCGCTCGGAATCGGGGCATCCACGGCCATATTCAGCGTGTTGGACAACGTCTTGATGGAGCCGTTTCCCTATCCGGGCGCATCGCGGTTCATGTCGCTCGCAGTTCATGACACGGAACAGAGCCAGGCGGGCGGGCGCGGAGGGTTCAATGGGCCCGAGTATCTGGAGTACGCGGAACAGAACCATGTGTTTGATGGGGTCATTGGAAGCGCGAATACCGATGTGCTGTACCGTTCGGGGGAAGGCAGCCTGCGGTTTCGCGGATCCTATGTGACGCCCGGAACGTTTGAGTTTCTTGGGATGCCGGCGTTGCTTGGGCGTGTAATGCAGCCGGCTGATTACGAGCCCGGCGCGCCTCCGGTGTTTGTGCTGCGCTACAAAACGTGGATGAAGGAGTTTGCTGGCGATGCGCAAATGGTCAGCAGGACATTTGTCCTGAACGGAGTTGTGCGAACGCTGATCGGCATCATGCCTCCGCGATTCGGATGGGGCGATGCGGAAATGTGGATTCCGGACCGGCCGAGCCGCACGCTTGACGCCAAAGAATATGCCGGAACGTTTCCGCGGTACTGGTTTTTGCTTGGGCATTTGAAGGCGGGAATCTCGAAAAAGGAGGCGGAGGCGGACCTGGGAGTGATCGCAACCCGCCTGGCGCTGGCTTATCCAAAGGATTATCCAAAGCATTTCCGCTTGGAGGTGCAGTCGCTGGCCGATGGGGTTGTGGGCCAGTTCCGCGCGACGATTTTTATCGTGCTTGCAGCGGTAGGTTTGCTGCTCTTGATTGGATGCGGAAATGTAGCGAACCTGCTGTTGGCGCGGGCGATGACACGCGAAAAGGAATTTGCGGTTCGCGCTGCACTGGGAGCGAGCCGATGGAGACTGGTTCGACAACTCCTGGTGGAAAGCCTGATCCTGACGTTCGGCGGGGCGGCACTGGGGACGCTGTTTGCGTGGGGCGGGTTGAAATTTCTCGTTGCGCTGTTGCCCCAGAACATCATCCCGGCAGAGGCCGTGATCCAAATGAACGGGCCAGTGCTGCTGTTCGCGCTGGTGCTGGCGGCGTTGACGGCTGTGGTGTTCGGGCTTGTGCCCGCACTCAAGGCAGCACACAAGGACGTGAATGAGCCGTTGAGAGACAGCACGAGGGGGAGCGGAGGAGGGTTCCGGCATGGCAAG